>JGI24723J26617_10000184_pt1 | contig 63484 bp, 65 predicted proteins | sample Cruoilmetagenom6_FD_26617 | JGI IMG/M metagenome (IMG submission 26617) | reverse complement strand
CTCTGCGCCAGCGGCGCGCCGCCCTCGTTGGTGAGCGCGTTATAGGGGCCTCCACTCATCAGAGTCAACAAACAAATTCGCAAATCTGTCATTTTTCTCGATTTCGCTGGCAGTCAGGGAGAAAAATTTTCCCTATATATATATTAAAGTGCCTTTTCAGCGGCCATTGCCATCCCCTAGCCCCATTTTCACTTAGAACTCTGTTTACGAAATCAACCACGGGGGCATCAGCTTTCCCCGCGGTCGAATCGAACCAAATTGACAGCGGGTTCCCTGCGGGGCAAATAGACATACCATTCGCGACAAACGAACAGATGACACGTATGTTCGGCGATGGGTGGAACTGGGGCGGAAGTAACTGAATGAAAGCGGAAGGGTTTTTGCAACGGCAGTTTGGCGATGAGCCGCCATTATTGGCCGATGGTCGCAAGCCACCCGACAGGCGTGAGATTTCGCTACGCTGGCTCTCTGGTACTTTCATGACTGCCATAACCTCGAGCCTGTTGATGGGGGTAGCTCTGTTTGGAGCTTTGGAGGGCCGCGAGCAACTCGCGCTTCCTGCAGAAGCAATGGCCTCAACTGATTTCGGCAATCGCGAAGGCAATCGCGACACGGTAGAGCGAGGATCGCGACTGATACAATCAGTCGTTTCCGCAAAGGTTACAGATCGTGAGATCATGGAAGTATCCACCATCGTGAGAGATGGGGATCGCGATGTGGTGCGCAAACAACCATTTGCCCATGTCCGAATGCTTCTGGCCGCTGCCAAGAAACCGCAGACAAGCTATCCAGACTTCGATCCACTGAAGATATTTGCCGCCGACAACCAGGAGGCAGCCTCCACCGTTCGAACCGGCCTGATTTACGGTGCAGATATCGATTCCGAGATTTCGCTCAGAACTGTTGATTTTCCGCTTGAAGCTCCCGGTCGGCGCTATGCAGCCGTCATGACGCTTGATGAAGCTGAACAAACCGTGCGTACGAACGGCTCAGTACTGACCGATGGCACCGTTCAACTGGCTTCTTTGAATTATGTCGACCCCCGCCGTTTCGGCTCCAACCCATTCGATATTGATTTCAGCGCCAGTCTGACCGCTCGCGTGATCGTGGAAAATGTTTCAATCGCTTCAATCGAACCGGATTTCATCAATCAGACGCAGGAATTCATTGATGATGTGATCCCGGTACGCAAGGCGTCGAAAGTGCATGATGTCCTCTCTGCTGCAGGATATGANGAGCCGGTCTTTGCCAAGGCNCGGGACAGTTTGTCTGGATTGCTCAGGATCAAGGAAGTGCCGGATCAAAGCGTCGTGCGGATTGGCGTTGTCCAGTCCGGCCCGAGCATCGATATTGTTCGGCTCAGCATTTATGAGGATGGCAAACATGTTGCCACTGTAGCCAGAAATGACGCTGGCTTTTATGTTGCAGGAAAAGAACCTCCGCAGACCCCGGCTATCGAAACCGCATTCGAGAAAACACCTGTGGTGCTTCCGGCTGGCCGCACACCTCCCACTATATATGATGGCATTTACCGTGCCGGTATTGATTATGGCATGCCGATTGAGATGATTGGCCGGGTCATCCACATGCTGGCGTCAAATGTTGACTTCAAGGCAAAGCTGCATCCATCAGATACACTGGAAGCCTTTTTTTCGGTGGTCGACGAAACAGGCAAGACCACAGCAGATTCAGAACTTCTCTACCTCGACGCCAAATTTGGATCCAATGAGATCAGACTTTACCGCTACCANCATCCTGATGACGGATCGATCGATTACTATGATCCNGAGGGCCGCAGCACAAAATTGTTCCTTCTGAGAAATCCCGTTCCCAATGGCAAATTCCGCTCCAGTTTTGGAATGCGTCGTCATCCGATTCTGAAATATCGCCGCATGCATTCTGGCGTGGATTGGTCAGCTCCGCGCGGAACGCCAATCATCGCCTCGGGCAACGGAAAAGTCATTAAAGCAGGATGGGATTCTGGCGGCTACGGCAAGCAGACTTTGATCCAGCACGCCAACGGCTATGTTTCGTCCTACAACCATCAATCGAAGATCGCCAATGGCGTTGTTCCCGGTGCGCGAGTTCGTCAGGGCCAGGTCATCGGTTATGTGGGTTCAACCGGATTGTCGACTGGCCCGCATCTTCATTACGAACTGATTGTCAACGGCCGTAAAGTTGACCCCATGCGCGTGCGCCTTCCCGACGGCAAGATCCTTAAAGACAAACCATTGGCCGACTTCAAGCGCGAGCGCGACCGCATCAACGCACTGTTGGGAATCAAACCAAACGAGACTGACATCGCCAGCCGTTGATAAATGCGCGATTGAATTGTCGGGAACCGCTATGGCAACTTATACGCCTAGTTCGGCGCGTCTTTTCTTGGTCAGGTTCGAAACCACCATTTCATAAGACTGCGCGAGGAGATCCGCCAGCGNTGTATCATCTATTGAACTATCNTCCTGACGCTGCAGCCANTTCATGCCACGCGAAGCNAGGTGGGGTGCTGGAATCACGCCGCACGAATCGCGATAAATTTCCCAAACCATGTCATTGACCTTGAAGGTAACTGCCACTCCGCCATCATCGGTTTGGCGCCCAATCGCAAATACCTTCTCACCGATCTTCCAGACCTGTGCACCGCGCCATTGAACAACCTTGTGGACTGCCGGAAACCCACCACAGATGCGGTCATAGTCTTCAATTGAGAACATCGATNAGCATCACCATACAGACTAAAAAGGGCGGGCCGAAGCCCACCCCATAGTTCCATACGNCCTAAAAGTGTCAAGCCGCCTGACCAGGCGTATCGTCAAGCGCTTTGAGTGAAGCATTTTCAGTCTTGAACACAAGTCTGTCGGACCCGCTCGAAACCGTGACGTGATCGCCGTCGACAATATCTCCGAGCAATATTTTCTCCGCCATCGGATCCTGCACTTCCTTCTGAATGACGCGCTTGAGCGGGCGCGCGCCATAAGCAGGATCATAGCCCTTTTCGGCAAGCCACTCTCTTGCGTCCGTGTCGAGATCCAGTGTGATCTTGCGATCCACCAACAGTGCCTCCAACCGCTTGAGCTGGATTTCAACGATGGCGCCCATCTCGGTACGCTTGAGACGATGGAACAGAATTGTTTCGTCGATCCGATTGAGGAATTCCGGTCGGAACGCCGAGCGAACAACAGCCATCACTTCATCGCGAACTTCGTCAGCTTTCTGGTTCTCACCAAGTGCTGCCAGAAACTCCGACCCCAAGTTGGACGTCATGATGATCAGTGTATTCCGGAAATCCACAGTGCGGCCTTGACCGTCCGTCAATCGCCCGTCATCGAGCACCTGAAGCAGCACATTGAAGACATCGGAATGAGCCTTTTCGATCTCATCGAACAAAATGACCTGATAAGGCCTGCGACGAACCGATTCGGTCAACGCACCGCCTTCCTCATAGCCCACATAACCAGGAGGCGCGCCGATCAATCGTGCAACCGAGTGTTTCTCCATGTATTCAGACATGTCGATTCGGACCATCGATGATTCATCATCAAACAGAAACTCCGCCAGTGCTTTGGTTAGTTCTGTCTTGCCCACGCCTGTTGGCCCGAGAAAGATGAATGAGCCAATGGGACGGTTGGGATCCTGCAAACCGGCACGCGATCGACGCACTGCCTTGGAAACCGCATGAACCGCTTCGTTTTGGCCAACAACGCGTCGACCAAGGTCATCTTCCATCCGCAGCAACTTTTCGCGTTCCCCCTCAAGCATCCGGTCAACCGGAATACCGGTCCAGCGTGAAACGATATGGGCAATATGATCAGAGGTAACAGTTTCTTCAACCATCCCGCCGGCATCCTGATCGCCTTGCTCTTCTGCAGCCACCAGCTCGGCTTCCAGTTTGGGGATCTCTCCGTAAGCCAATTCACCGGCGCGCTGATATTCACCACGCCGCTGGGCAATTGCCAGCTCATTGCGCGCATCTTCCAATTTGGTCTTCAGATCAGCTGCCAAACCGAGCTTCTGCTTTTCTGCTTGCCATCTTGCAGTCAAGGCATCAGCCTTTTCCTCGATTTCGCTCAGGTCCTTGTCCAACCGCTCAAGCCTGTCCTTTGAAGCCTGATCAGTTTCCTTTTTCAATGCTTCCCGTTCGATCTTGAGTTGCATGATCTTGCGATCAAGCTCATCAAGTTCCTCCGGCTTGGAATCCACTTGCATGCGCAGACGCGCAGCCGACTCATCGACCAGATCTATTGCCTTGTCGGGAAGAAAACGGTCTGTGATGTAGCGGTTGGAAAGCATGGCAGCAGAGACAAGCGCCGAATCACTGATCCGCACTTTGTGGTGCTGCTCATATTTCTCCTTCAATCCGCGCAGGATCGAAACCGTGTCTTCAACTGTCGGCTCAGCGACCACCACCGGTTGGAAACGACGCGCCAGGGCCGCGTCTTTTTCCACGTGCTTGCGGTATTCATCAAGCGTGGTTGCTCCCACGCAGTGCAACTGGCCACGCGCCAAGGCGGGCTTGAGCAAGTTGGAAGCATCCATCGCACCATCAGCCTTGCCCGCACCAACCAAAGTGTGCATTTCATCGATGAAGAGGATGATCTGGCCATTATGGGCCTCGATTTCCGAAAGCACAGCTTTCAACCGTTCTTCGAATTCGCCACGGTATTTTGCACCTGCAATCAACGACCCCATGTCGAGCGCCATCAAGAGTTTGTCTTTGAGGGATTCGGGGACGTCGCCATTGATGATGCGTAGTGCCAAGCCTTCAGCGATCGCGGTCTTACCAACTCCAGGTTCGCCGATCAAAACCGGGTTGTTTTTGGTCCGCCGTGAGAGCACCTGAATGGTCCGGCGAATTTCATCGTCTCTTCCAATCACCGGATCCAGCTTGCCTTCACGAGCGGCTTCCGTAAGATCACGGGCATATTTCTTCAAAGCATCAAAACCACCTTCGGCTGTGGCACTGTCAGCTGTCCTACCCTTCCGGATATCATTGATAGCCTGATTAAGTGCCTGAGCAGTAACACCTGCTTTGCCCAACGACTTTGATGTTGAAGAACTGCCTTCTATGACAAGCGCCAATAACAACCGTTCAACAGTGACAAAACTGTCTCCCGCTTTCTCGGCAGCACTTTCCGCAGTGGAGAAAACTTTCGCCAGTGGCTGAGCCAGATAAAGCTGCCCGTTGCCACCAGAAACCTTAGCTATTTTCGACAATGCCGCATCATTGGCCAAACGCGCATCTGCCGCACGACCACCTGCGCGCTCGATCAGCGAAGCGGCCATGCCTTCTTCGTCATCAAGTAATACCTTGAGCAGGTGTTCAGGGGCAAATTGCTGATGGTCTTCAGCCAGGGCATAGGACTGTGCGGACTGAATAAAACCGCGGACTCGTTCTGAGTATTTTTCAATGTTCATTCTTAACTCCATAACATCTGTCTCGCCCGTTGTGGCGCAAGACAATGGTTCAGGAAGAGCCCCCGACAATCGGCAGACCCTTGGTCAAGACTGATATGGTGTTTATAGCGCGATAAAAAAAGAGAGTGGGCACAACAAAAAAACCCGGCCATATGGCCGGGTTATAAAAATTTCTCCTGCATCCACCTACTCGGCAGCGGCAGTTTCAATCTTCGGCTGATTGTCGACTTCCGCACTCGGCTTGTCGTCAGAAGAATCTTCAGTGCTTTTGGAAGCACCCCCTTCTTCACCCTCAGACACTTTTGCACGACGCGGGCGACGGGTCCGGCGAACAGGCTGCTTTTCAGCACTCGCGTCACCTGAACTGTCCTGTTCCAACGCGACTTCCGCGGGAACACCCTCAATGACAGGCTGTGGCGAATCCGGATCAACTACCGGGCGTTCGGCACGCGGCCGACTGCGACGGCCACCAGAATTGGAATTATTCCTGCTGTTTCGGTCATTACCGTTATTGCGGTCACCGCCTTGGTTGCGATCCCCACCTTGGTTTCGCGCGTTACCACGGTTGATGTTATTGCCATCGCCATCATTGTCGCGATCGGAACCTTGATCAGCACCCATATTTTCGGTGCCATCAGATTGATCGTCATCAGACTGATCATCACGCGATTGGTCGCCACGCGGCTGATCATCCCGAGACTGGTTGTCACGTTCGTCGCGCTGATACCGTTCTTGCATCTGCGCCTGAGCGGCAGCGATGATGCGGTTATAGTGTTCAGCGTGCTGAAGATAATTTTCCGCCATAACACGGTCACCGGAACTCAGCGAATCACGCGCCAAGGTCATATATTTGTCGGCAACTGTTTGCGCAGTTCCACGGATTTTTACATCTGGTCCAGAACTGTCGTAGCTTCTGGAGAGCGGATTCTGCCCTTTGCGATTGTTGTTGCCGCTATTGTTATTATTGCGACCCCGACCTCGCTTATTCTGCTGACCTGGCCTCATTCCTTGATCCTGATTTTCCATTCTGAGTATCCGGGAAGCTGACTGCTATTACCCGGTTCGCACAAAGCGATGCGACAGAGGTCCGATACATCGGGCCGGTCGCAGTTAATTGGGTCTTTTCAACGAAACCCGTACCAGAGACCGTCCTGAGATCAATCATTGTCACAAACGACATAACTTGATCCGAAGTGGAGAGATCGAATCTTTTACAAGACTTGCGATCTGGTACAAGCGGAACCGTAGACAGATTTTACAACGATTCCAAGTCCTTTCTTGTGCAACTGCGGTAAGAACCCCATAAAACAGGCTTATTTCAGCTTTTTTTCAAAACCTGACACACGCTCAATACCTGCCAAATCGCGCAATGAAACCGTTTGCCTAAATTCTAACCGATTGAATATCTCCGCAATGTGAGGACCTTGCCCGATTCCCATTTCGACCAGAACAACACCTTTTTCCGACAATCTGGCACCGGCTTGGGCGGCAATCGCTTTATATGCGTCCAAACCGTCTTTGCCGCCATCAAGGGCGACTACCGGGTCGTGCTCACCAACTTCACGCGCCAACTTGGTGACAGTCGCCCGCTCGATATAGGGAGGGTTGGATAGGATAATATCAAAAACCCCCTCAACTCCCACTAACCAATTGCCTTGTTGCAATTCGTAACGCTTGCTCACCCCCAAAGCTTCCGCATTTGTGCGCGCGGTTTTCAACGCACCTGGCGCAATGTCAATTCCCAAACAGGTACATTGAGGAAGTTCCGCCAGAACAGAAAGCCCGACCGCCCCAGTCCCCACTCCCAAATCAGCTATCCGGCAAACCTGTTGCTGTCCGATGAACCGGCGCGCGACATCAATCGCCGCATCAACCAGCGTCTCGGTATCAGGCCTTGGCTCCAGCGTATCCTCAGATAATGAAAAACGACGACCGTAGAATTCACGCCACCCGAGAATGCGATACACTGGTCGACCTGCCAACCGCTGGCGGACCCCATCTTCAACCAATGAAAGCGACCGGGCGTCGAGCACACGATCGCCACGAGCGATCAAGTCTGTGGGCGATAAATNCAAAAGCCCGGTGACCAGCACCCGCGCGTCCTGGGCCGGCTCTGCAATCCCCGCTTTGGAAAACCGGGCCCTGACATCAACCACCAAGCGGTCAAGGCGCACGGTGCCACCGGGTTGATCAACCACGCGNACCATCTGCAAGCTCGGCCAATTGCCCTGCCTGATAGTCATTGATCAAGGCATCAACGATTTCGTCGATTTCACCAATCATCATCCGGTCCAGCTTGTAGAGCGTCAGGTTGATCCGATGATCTGTCACGCGGCCCTGCGGAAAATTGTAGGTTCTGATCCGTTCCGAACGATCTCCGGAACCAACCTGGCTTTTTCGATCAGCCGAGCGCGCATCGTCAGCCATTTCACGCTCACGATCATAAAGGCGCGCCTTGAGGACCTGCATCGCGCGTGCGCGGTTTTGATGCTGGGATTTTTCAGATGACGTTACCACAATGCCTGTAGGAATATGGGTTATGCGCACTGCTGAATCGGTCGTGTTAACATGCTGACCGCCGGCACCTGACGCGCGCATGGTGTCGATCCGGATATCNTCCGGACGAACCTCGATATCAATGTCTTCGGCTTCCGGAAGAACTGCAACNGTGGCTGCAGANGTGTGAATTCGTCCACTTGATTCGGTTTCCGGCACACGTTGAACACGGTGTACGCCCGATTCAAATTTCAGCCTGGAGAAAACGCCTTTACCCGAGATCGTTGCGATAACTTCCTTGTAGCCGCCCGCCTCACCCTCGCTCGCCGAAAGCACTTCGACTTTCCACTTCCGGTCTGCGGCGTAGCGCTCATACATCCGGAAAAGATCGCCTGCAAAGAGCGCAGCTTCCGATCCACCGGTACCGGCGCGAATTTCGACGATCGCACTTTTCTCATCAGCCGCATCTCGGGGAAGAAGCAGAATCTGGATCTCATCTTCAAGTACTGAGATTTGCTCCTTGAGCTCCGGCAACTCGGTTTCTGCAAGCGCCCGCATTTCCGCGTCAGTCGCCTTGTCGCTCATCATGCCTTGCAAATCAGCGATCTCCGAGAGCACGCTTTCATAGGTGCGCACTTTTTTGATCAGCGGCTCAAGCTCGGCATACTCAGAGGCGAGTTTGACATAAACCGCAGCATCGGGTCCGGCCGACATGCGTGCTTCCACCTCGCTGAAGCGGCGTTCCAGTTCACGCATTTTTTCAATGGGAAGATTGGCCATATTCGTTAAAGACTGACTTTATGGTTCTCGGCAAACTGGGCAAGCAATTTGCGAATGGGTTTGGCATCGCTGTCTTCTTCCAGCGCGCTTAGAAGTTCCGCCTCCAACGCACCAACATCAAGCGACATCAACATGGATTTGACAGGCCCGATGGCAGCAGGTGACATCGAGATCGAGCGGAAGCCGAGCCCCATCAGAGCCATGGCCGAAAGTGGACGTCCAGCCAGTTCGCCACAAAGCGTCAAAGGAGTCCGGGTCTTCTCTGCAGCCATGACGACCTGGCGCAACAACCGCAGAAATGGCCTGCTTAGCGGATCGAAACGGTCCGCGACCCGGGCATTACCCCTATCAACGGCCATGACAAACTGGAAAAGATCATTCGACCCCACAGAAATGAAATCGACTTCTTTCATCAATTCATCAAGCTGCCAGAGCAGACTCGGCACTTCCAACATGACGCCAAACTGCAAGCGCCGGGGAAGTGTGTAACCAAAGCGCGACAGACGATTGACCTCTTTTTTCAAAAGATCCCGCGCCTCCCGCAATTCCTGAACTTCAGTCACCATTGGCAACATCAGTTTCAAATCCCGGCCAGCGGCGGCACGCAAAAGCGCCCGAAACTGGGTTCTCAACAGACCGGGTCGATCAAGCGAAAGTCGTATGGCCCGCCAACCCAGCGCCGGGTTTTCTTCCTCTGCCGAGCGGAAATAGGGAACAACCTTATCGCCGCCGATATCCAGCGTCCTGAAAGTCACCGGGTGTTTGCCAGCCTGTTGCAGCACGCTGTGATAAAATGCTTCCTGCTCATCAACTTTGGGCAGTGTAGAAGCGATCATGAACTGTAGCTCGGTTCGAAACAGACCAATACCGTCGGCACCTGATTCATCAAGCTGCGGCAAATCCACCAGCAACCCCGCATTCATTTGCAAATCTACAGCCACGCCATCTTTGCTGACCGCATCAACGCCACGCAGGGCCCGGAATTGCTCTTGACGCTTGGCCCGGAAACGCACTTTCTCTGCATAGGCACTTTGTAGGTCCTGCATCGGGCGAAGGTGCACCTGGCCATCATCACCATCGACAATGATCGCATCACGGTTTTCAGCCAGCGAGACGATGCCCGCAGATTGACCGACCACAGGGATTCCCATGGCCCGCGCAACAATGACCACGTGACTTGTCACTGCGCCGTCTTCCAACACCAGCCCGCGAATGGCTTCGCGAGGGTAGTCCAGAAGCTCTGCCGCCCCCATGGCACGCGCAACGATGATTGCATCTTCTGGAAGTGTGCCACCACCGGGCTCAAAGCCAGTAAGCTTTCGCATCAACCGGTTGGCCAGATCATCAAAATCATGCAGTCGTTCGCGCAGATAGGGATCCGTCATGTGGATCATCCGGGCGCGTGTATCGCTCTGCACTTTTTCAACGGCGGCTTCAGCTGTCAGGCCGTTGCGGATGGCTTCCTCAAGCTTGCGCACCCAACCTCGGTCATGGGCAAACATCCGGTAGGCTTCCAGCACTGCGCGGTGTTCACCTTCCATGGATACATCACGGCGCGACAGCATGTCGTCAATGGAGATTCGCAACGAATCCAGCGCCTCTTCCAGACGAACAATCTCAGCTTCGCTGTCATCATTGAGAAGATTGGTGACAACCATGCGNGGTTCATGCAAAACCACGTATCCCAGCCCGATGCCTTCACCGAATGCATTGGCATCGATTGTGACCGGACGGGTCAAATCAAGCTCAATGCCNGAGCGGCTGATGTCCCGGAGTTCCCCGGTGGCAATCATTTCTGCCAGCACCATCGCCGTGGTCTCAAGGGCTTCGGTTTCGTCTTCCCGATACTTGCGGTAGGCCTTGTTCTGAACGACCAGGACGCCCAGTGAACGACCGGCGCGAAGGATCGGCACGCCGAGAAAAGAGTGGTAGATTTCCTCCCCTGTCTCCGGCAGGTAGGTAAATGCCGGATGCGATTGCGCATCGGAAAGATTGAGTGCCCGGGCGCTGGCGGCAATTGTGCCAACGAGACCCTGCCCCATTTTCAATTGTGAAAGATGGACTGCGTCCTTGTTCAAACCCTCAGTGGCAAAAAGTTCGAGGGCACCATCAGCGCGCAGCACGTAAAACGAACACACTTCGGCGACCATATTGGCGGCTATCTGGCCGACAATCTGGTCGAGGCGCTCTTGCGGCTCGAGCGGTTCCGCCATTAGTTCGCGCAACCGCCTGAGCAACACGCGCGGACCTGCTGATAGGTCTCTCATCGCGCCTGCTCTTCCCCCTTATAGGTCATATCAATGCCCCGAACCGGCCAGACTGACCGCAGGGCTTTCAAGTGACAGTGGTTTAATATCAACTCTTATCGAGACCGTAGACCGAATGCAAAGCTCTCACTGCCAATTCAGCGTATGCACCATCAATCAAAATGGAAATCTTGATCTCCGAAGTCGTGATTGCCTTGATGTTGATTGACCTGTCGGCCATGGCCTTGAACGCAGTTGCCGCGACACCCGCGTGACTGCGCATACCAATGCCAATGACCGAAATTTTAGCCAGGCCGGTTTCACTTTGAACAACATCGAACCCGATCGCATCGCGGTGTTTTTCCAACTGCAGCAGGGCTTTGTCGACATCAGCCGATGGCACAGTGAAGGTCATGTCGGTGCGTGATCCATCCTCAGAAATATTCTGGACAATCATGTCAACATTGATATGGGCATCGGCAAGCGGCCCGAATACTGCGGCTGAGACACCTGGCCTGTCAGAAACGCGCCTGAGCGAGATCTGAGCTTCATCTTTGGCATAGGCAATTCCTGTGACAACTTCCTGTTCCACGATTTCTTCCTCGTCGCAAATCAGCGTTCCGGGTGGGTTGAGCGGATCGCTCATGCCCGGTGCATCCGGATCGTCAAAACTTGAACGCACGAATGTGCGCACTTTATGGACCATGGCAAGCTCGACTGAGCGTACCTGCAAAACCTTGGCGCCGAGCGAAGCCATCTCAAGCATTTCCTCAAACGCCACTTTCTTGAGACGACGGGCTTCTTTCACGATCCGTGGATCCGTGGTGTAGACACCATCAACATCGGTATAAATATCACACCGGTCAGCGGCTACCGCTGCGGCGATAGCCACAGCCGAAGTGTCAGACCCGCCGCGTCCCAATGTGGCAATCCTGTTATCCGGCGCCAAACCTTGGAACCCGGCGATGACCGCCACCTGACCGGCTTCAAACCTCTTGATCAATTCCGACCCATCAATATCGAGAATGCGAGCAGCTCCGTGGACATTGTCTGTTTTGATCGGAATCTGCCATCCCTGCCATGACCGCGCATCTATGCCCATCGCTTGCAGAGCTACAGCCAAAAGACCACTGGAAACCTGTTCGCCTGATGCAACCACCGAATCATACTCTCTTGCATCGTAAATGGCTGCCTTTGCACCAGCCACTTTCGGCATCGACTGAACCCAATTGACCAGTTCATTGGTTTTGCCCGACATGGCTGAGACAACAACTGCGACCTGATGACCAGCCTCAACTTCGCGTTTGACGTGCCGGGCCACATTATAAATCCGGTCAAGGTCGGCAACTGAAGTGCCACCAAACTTCATAACAATACGCGCCATACTTCTGCTTTCGGGTTTCTGCCGTTCGCGCCCTGCGCCCTACGGGCATGAAAAACGCCCCGTTGAACGGAGCGGAATATCGCGGTCTCATAACCAAAAACCTGTCCGCCTGCAACATTCCGCCGCAGCCTTGCCAACACCCAGGGCAATTTTGTGCGAACCAACGGCCTTGACAAAAGCCCCTCAGAGCTAAACTTGAACCCTATAACTGAAATGGAGAGCACCATGAGCGAGGCTGCAAGAACAACCATCGATGAAGCCGAAGTCGAGCGTTTTTCCCGCATGGCCCAGGAATGGTGGGATCCGACAGGCAAATTCAAGCCTCTTCACAAGTTCAATCCGGTCCGGTTGACCTATATCCGCGACCAGATCGCCGCACATTTTGGCCTTGATGTGAAATCCACCCGTCCACTGGAGGGAATGCGCATTCTCGACATCGGATGCGGTGGAGGGTTGTTGTGCGAACCTTTGGCCCGTATGGGTGCCGAAATTATCGGTGCAGACGCTTCCGAAACAAATATCGAAGTTGCCCGGCTCCACGCAGCAGAAAGCGGCGTGAAGGTTGATTATCAGGCCACCACCTCTGAAGCACTCGCTGAAGCGGGCGAAACATTTGATATTGTCCTCAATATGGAAGTTGTTGAACATGTTGCCGATGTCGACCTGTTCATGAAGTCTTGCGCCCAAATGGTGCGACCCGGCGGGTTGATGTTTGTTGCAACAATCAACCGCACGCCCAAAGCCATGGCGCTCGCGATCATTGGCGCGGAGCTTGTGCTGCGCTGGCTTCCACGCGGAACCCATCAGTATGACAAGCTTGTCAGACCCGAAGAGATCGAACAGCCGCTTTCTGCAGCTGGCATGGGCATCATTGATCGTACCGGCGTTTTCTACAACCCATTGCAGGACCGCTGGAATCTTTCGCGAGACATGGATGTCAATTACATGATGCTGGCTGCCAAACCAAAGGGTGCCTGATCAGTTCAGGTCTTCTGGCAGATCAGGTAGCGGGGCAATCGCTATTCCCTCGTCCAGCAATTCTCGTGCTTCATCAGCGCTCGCCTGACCAAAAATCCCGCGTTTTTTCGCCTCACCGTGATGGATTTTTCGCGCTTCATCGGGAAACCGCTTTCCCACATCTTCCGAGGTGCTCCGAACTTGCCGCACCATCTCATGGATAGCCGCAATCATTTCAGTCCGTTGCGGATCAAACGCCAACCCTGTTTCAGGCGGTGGCGGAGTTTGGACCACCGGGTCAGATGCAAGTTCACCGGGTTCATGAATGCCACTCTTGGCAGAACCGGATTTGGCAATTGCCGGCGCCATCAGCGATTTCTCTATCTGATGGGAACCACAAAGCGGACACTCGACTAGTCCCTTTTCCTGCTGGTCGGTGAAATCACCGTTGGATCCGAACCAGATCTCGAATTCATGAGCCTTTTCGCAATGAAGTGAAAATCGGATCATAGCGTTACTATCGCATCCTTTTCCTGAGCCTTCGTGATCATGTCATAGGGGCGAATGTTCTTCAAATTGGGGATTTTCGCGCGTGCGCGCGTTGACTCTGCTGGATCGATTTCAGCTAGCACAATTCCCGGCTCATCGCCTTCGGCTTCCGCAATCACCTGCCCCCAGGGATCAACAACCAGCGAATGTCCATAAGTTTCGCGACCGTCCTCGTGTTTGCCACCTTGAGCAGCAGAAATGATAAATGCACCATTCTCTATCGCACGCGCCCGTTGCAGAATGTGCCAATGGGCCTCACCGGTCTGGCGGGTAAATGCCGCCGGTCCCGTCAATAATTGGGCTCCGTCCAATGCCTGATCGCGAAACAGATTGGGAAAGCGAATATCGTAACAAATTCCAAGGCCCAGTCGCACATCAGGCAATGCAACGGTCACGGCTTCCTGCCCGGGTTGATANGTNGCACTCTCACGCCAGCTTTCACCATTGTCCAGATCTACNTCNAACATATGGATTTTGTCGTAANGCGCGAGACAACTGCCATCCGGGCCAAATACGAACCCGCGATTTGCTGCCATGCCATCGCCCACACTCACTGCAGTTGAACCAAGGTGAAAGAACACTCCGAGTTCGACGGCCAATGAGGATGCCGCTTTGACCACCGGATCGCTCTCAGTAGGCTGAATGACCGCCATCAGTTTTCGTCTATCACGCACCAGAATGCCGGTCATTTCCGGTGTCTGAAGATATGTTGCACCGCGGCTTGCGGCATCGCGAGCCAACTCTTCCATATCCCGGATATTGGCTTCTGGCTTTTCACCAGAACGCATCTGAATGGCTGCAGCTACAAAGGTTCCCATGATCTAGGCGATTTTCAGCAACTGATCGAGCTTGCCGGCTCGTTCAAGTGCCCTTAAATCGTCACAGCCGCCGACATGGATGTCCCCAATGAAAATCTGCGGAAATGTCGTACCACCCTCAGATTTGGAAATCATCTCCCGCTTCAGCGCCGGATCATATGTCGCGTCGTGTTCGGTAAAGTTCACGCCCTTGTTCTCCAGTAGTTGCTTTGCAGCGGTGCAAAATCCGCAGAACTGGCGGGTATATATCGTCACATCAGCCATTGTAATTCCCACTTCGTCAGGCATCCTGCCCTTGATAATTCATGCATATATGGTCTCCGCGCCTTCGCTTGCAACCCTTGCAAAGGTCAATACATCAACACGCGATGCGCCAGCGCGAACAAGCACACGAGCGCTCGCATTCACGGTGGCCCCGGTGGTCAGCACATCATCAACCAGCAGCAGGTTCAAGCCAGTGATTTCACTCTTGCGCCCTGGATCAACCTGGAATGCGCCGCGCAGATTTTCAATGCGCGCCTTTCTACCAAGGCCAACCTGCCGGAGCGTCGGCTTGTTGCGGACGAGTGCCCCCGATACCAGCTTCTTTCCGCTGATATCAGCAACCGCGCGCGCTAATTCTCCGGCCTGATTGTAGTTGCGTGCCAAAAGTCTGCGCCGATGGAGCGGAACAGAAAGAATAACATCACATTCTGCCAAAAGCTCGCGACCTGCCCGCACCATCCATTTAGCCATCGTCGGCGCCAAATCAGTCCGGTCTCCATATTTCAAGCCATGTGCCAGTTTTCGTGCCGGACCATCATGAAGCACCGCGGCTCGAGCCCGCTGATAAGATGGCGGGTCGGCAATCGCTGCCGCACTCACCATGCCCTCGCCCCGGTCATGATCAAAAGGCACGCCGGTTACTTCGCAATAGGGACGTTCAATGAACCGCACTTGGCTCCAACAAGCGGTGCATAGCCCACCTCGGGCACCGGTCATTATCGAACAGTTTAGACAGAGCGGCGGATAGATGACATCACTGGCGGAACTCATCACGCGGCGCAGTTGCCCGCCAATAAGGCTCAACGCCTCTGAGGTTCGTAATCTGATCATGGCTTGACTTTACCATCCGCCAAAGCCATCGACAAAACAAACTGTAGCAACGGTGTGTTTGAATTTGCCGGAATTCTGCGGCCAAACCACTGGCAACCCGACACGGTAAAGCTCATGGATCCCGTCTTCGATTTAAATCTCTACAACAGGCGCGTTGCTCGTGCGCTGGCATCTTCCCAACAAGACGCAGATTTTCTGCTCCGCCACACCGCTGGAGAAATGGCAGATCGNTTGGCCTTGACCGAACGCCAATTCAAAAACCCGTTTCAATTGCAAGGTTTCACTTCCGNGACAGCCGATCTGATGGAGGCAACAGGAAAGACATCCCGCTTTTCGTTTGTCTCAACTTTACCCATCCGGGGTATAGGCGACCGGAAATTCCAGCAGACAGAACGCGAAGTCATCGGACTTCCATCGGGCTCCGCCGACCTCATGGTCGCACCGTTAAACTTGCAGACTGCCAATGACACTCCAGGGCTTTTGATCCAGGCCCGGCGCGCGTTATGTGCTGACGGATTGTTCCTCGCCGCTGTCGCCGGTAGCGGTACGTTGGGAGAGCTGCGCCAATCTCTGATTGANGCTGAAAGCANNCTGGCCGGCGGCGCCCACAGCCGGGTCCATCCTTTTGCAGATGTGCGAGATTATGGTGCCTTGATGCAACGGGCAGGCTTTGCCCTTCCCGTAGCCGATCTTGAGGATATCACGGTTCGCTACAACGACATTTTCGGGTTGATGCGAGATTTGCGCGCAATGGGAATGACAAACGTGCTTTGCGACCGCAGCCGTAAACCACCAAATCGCCGGTTATTCGAACGTGCGGGCGAAATCTATAAAGAACGATTTTCTGATTCTGATGGCAGAATTCGAGCGAGCTTTTCTATTGTCCATCTCTCGGGTTGGGTTCCCCACGAAAGCCAACAAAAACCACTCAAGCCAGGCTCCGCCAAAACCCGCCTGGCTGACGCCTTGAAAACCACGGAAGGCAGGCTGCCAAACTAAGCAACGTGCCGTGAATCCGCGCCGCCAGAAAATGTGGAACAAGCAAGCGAGACTATTGTGTGTTCGTCAGATGGTTTGCAGTGCTCGACATGGTCTCATTGATTGTGTTTCCCATCGTGCCTGCACCGACAATCAGCGACACCGCAATCAACGCTGCAATCAAGCCGTATTCGATCGCAGTTGCACCAGAACGATCTTTTAGAAACCGTTTGAACATTTTTGAGTTTCCTCGCAAAAAAGCGGATTGCATCATGCAAAGAACATCCCTGCACATCATGCACACGGGCATGAAATCGCTTCAACAATCTCCGGATTTGGTACCATTCGNGTGAAGTATGCAAACGGAATCGGGCATATCCTGAAGGACCGATTTACGAATTGTGTAAACTTTGCTTGCCCCTTGGGTGCGGAATTGGTTGGGAATTGATCCGGTAAGTATCTGATCGAAATTACCCGGTGCCACTGCAATGCGTGCTTGATTATCTACCGCGAGGATTGGCGTGAGTATNGTTGCCGAAAAAATTGCTGCACCGGCGAACAACAATGCCAATTTCATGGCGCTGAAACCGCCGGGGTTCACCCCTGATGAATTCTTGTCCATAACAGTTGTCCAGAAATCGCCGTCTCTCATGAAGGCCCCATACAAAACCGGCCTTGCGCCGGGCACTGCGCGAAGACTGAAGCATCATGGTTTAGGATTGCTTAACAAGGGCATGCAAACAACCGTTCGCACACTTTTTCGGCGAAAAAACCTGAAGCACTACTGATTTGCTTCAGAGCAAATCCATCAATGAAGCGACCAACGGTTCATCGGCCGGCGGCATCGGAAATTCCCTCATCTCTTTCGGTCGCACCCATTTCAGTTTCTGACCTTCCATTCCTTGCGGCGTGCCTTCGTACCGCCGACAAACAAACAGCGGCATCAAAAGGTGAAAATCATCATATGTGTGGCTGGCAAAGGACAGCGGCGCCAGACATGCCGTCTGGGTGACAATGCCTAATTCTTCTTGTAATTCGCGGATCAGCGCTCCCTCGGGAGTTTCACCCGGATCGACCTTGCCGCCGGGAAATTCCCACATGCCCGCAAGTTGCTTTCCTTCCGGTCGTTGGCCCAACAACACCCGGCCNTCGGCATCAACCAGCGCGCANGCGACAACCAGCAGGATACTTCTTTTTGGCTTGCCGCTCATCTCATCTCCGTAAAGGCAACATGTCAGGCGGTTGGGTTGCGGCGAAAGGCGTAACGGTAGACTTCGCGAAAGCCGAGGCTTTGATAAAGCGCCAACGCAGCCTCATTTCCACTTTCAACCTGAAGCCAACCGTGTAAGGCACCCCGATGACGCGCCCACCGCAATGCAGCACAAACGACCTCACGGCCATGACCTTGCCCACGAACATCTATTCGGGTTGCCAACTCATAAATGCCAGCCAAATCGGTGTCATGGACGCACAAAGCCGTCGACAGAGGCCCGCTTTCCTCTTCTTCAATCACAAAAAGGCCGCTTTGCGGACGAATTGAGCTGAGAATTTCCGTCAAACCGGCTTTCAGGGTCGGTTCCCGACCATGGACGAGGATCGATGCGTCGACGTAGCGCCCGATATCACGCATCGGCAAGTGATCCATGCGTTGCTCGATGTCGAGAGCCGTCATGGGTGCCATCATGACAATAGTCTCTTCAAAGCGCTCCCAATTGAGCTCTTCAAGATAGGCCTCAAGCTCGGGCGGAGCCAATGGTGACATGCGAAAGACCAGACGGCGATCATAGGATTCAAAACGCCGCGCCGCCTTTTCAACCCGTTTCTCAATATCCCGGCGGTCCGAAGGATCAAGCGGATTGACTGAGTTCAGCCGCTTGGAAGGGTGGCCCGCCGTAAGTCTTATCTGCCAACTGCCATCATACTGGATAGTGGCAGCAGGCCATGCACGAAAACCAGCCGCTTCCAGCCGCCTGACGATGGCGAGATTGCCGGATTTACTCGAACCGCCCGTACCAGCGGGTCCTGAATTTTTATCAACTACGGTAGTCACCATTGATTTCCACATAGGCTTTGGTCAGATCACAAGTCCACATCCGCGCCTGCCCATTGCCAATTCCCAATTCCACGCGGATGATGATCTCATCATTCTTCATCACCTGCGCGGCGGCCTGCTCACTATAGGCAGGATCACGCTCACCATCCACTGCCACCCGGACATCGCCGAACCAAATCGCCAACTTGTCACGGTCGGCCTCTTCGCCAGCCTTGCCAACTGCCATGACCACCCGCCCCCAATTGGCATCCTCACCGGCGATCGCTGTTTTCACCAGCGGCGAATTGGCAATCGACTGGGCAATGATTTTTGCCGCCTTGTCACTGGCTGCACCGGTAATCTTGATTTCGACCTGCTTACGGGCGCCCTCGCCATCCCGGACGATCTTGATGGCAAGCTCTTCCATCAGGCTAGCCAACGCGGATTTGAAATCCACCAATGTGCTGTCTGAAGGATCAGTAATCATCCCATCCGATCCTGTGGCAAACATCAAAACAGTATCAGAGGTGGAAGTATCGCTATCGACAGTCACCGAATTGAACGTCGGCCCAACGCTGTCTGCCAGCATTGCCTGCAAGACAGGTGCCGCAATTGCAGCGTCAGTGGCAATAAACGAGAGCATTGTTGCCATATCCGGTGCAATCATGCCCGCGCCTTTTGCTATCCCATTGATAACGAACGTGTTTCCGCCAATCTTTACCGCGCGAGTAGCCACCTTTGGGTAAGTATCGGTGGTCATGATCGCTTTTGCAGCATCCATCCATCTGTCTGCTTTGGCCTGTTCGACCATACCTGCGAGCAAACCGGAGAATTTGTCTGCCATCAACGGTTCACCGATGACGCCGGTGGAAGCCAGAAAGACTTCCGAAGCATCGCACCCNGCAGCAGCCGCAGCAGCCTTTGCTGTTTCGTTCGCTGCGTTGGCACCTTTGAGACCGGTGAATGCGTTGGCATTGCCCGAATTGACCACCANAACCCTNCCGATCCCGCCAGTGAGGTTTTTGCGGCAAAGATCAACCGGTGCGGAAGGGCATTTGGAAGAGGTGAAGACACCCGCGACCTGAGCTGGCCGATCAAAGACCATGACCATCAAATCAGTCCGGCCTTTGTACTTGATACCAGCTTCGACAGCCTGAATGCGGACCCCATCCAGAGCGGGCAAGACGGGGTGGTTTTTGGGTGCTAGCGGCGAGATATCGGACGACATTTCTATTACCTCTATGAAACAGCCCTATTCAGCAGGTTTCTGCGAGGCTTGAATTTGCGCAAAGCCATCCTTGAGAGCGGGGTCCAGAACTTCAACCTCAATATCTTTGCGGGCCTGCGCCATCAAATCTGCGTAACGTTCACGCAACAAAACCTGCTGAACCTGATCCTTGACCTTGTCGAAAACCGGAGGTTCGGCTTTTCGGCTGTCTTCCACCAAAATCACATGCCAGCCAAATTCGGTGTTGACCGCTTCTTTGGTGAATTCCCCAGGCTCGAGCGCAAATGCAGCGGCTTCAAACGGCGGGACCATACGGCCCTTGGTGAAATATCCAAGATCTCCACCCTGGCTGGCGCTTGGACCAGTGGATTTTTCCTTGGCGAGTTCTACGAAATCCTTGCCCGCTTCCAGCTCTGCGATCACAGCTTTGGCTTCTTCTTCGGTTTTGACGAGAATGTGACGCGCCTTGATTTCATCTTCCGTAGGTGTGGCAGCAATTTCTTTTTCGTAGCGCGCTTTTATTTCTTCTTCAGTGATCGGGTCGACCACCTGAGCCTTGAACAGAAGGTTGTGAAGTGTGCGGTCACGCAGATAGGCCATCTGGCGCTTGAAGAGTTCGGTGTCTTGAAACTTGTCTGCTTCTGCTTTGCGCGCCAGCGTCTTGATATCAACCACAGCTGCCAGTGCGGCCAATTGCCTTTGCTCAGCAGGCATGCGCTGAAACTGCGGGTCCAGCTCGGCTTCCGCCAATGTCAGTTCCGACTGGTAGACATCTACGCCACCAACCTTTGCGATAACCGGGTCATCACCNTCTGCCGCCATCGNACCGGCAGGCAGGGCTACTGCCGCAGCGATAAGCAAAGCGGCGATCAATTTGGTGGGGCGCATAGCGTTTCCTTTTTCAACTTCTTGTGCTGCGACTTTATTCTTCGGCCAACTTCAGTGCCCAACAATCAGTCCCGGCAACTCCATTGGCAGACTATTCTACCGAGGCCAAGGCCAATGCCTGTTTGACGCGCCGTTGACATCGTACCGGCCCCCTCTTATCTGTCAGCCAACCGTCCGTCCAGACGACTTTGCTTGTTGCATTGGCCTTGGACGGCGTCCTCAATCAAAAAACCTTGCGACAATTTCGTGCAGGGTTTTGACATCCTGCCGTAAGAGCAGCCCGTGGAAAGGACCAAATCATGGTCAAGCTCGGTGCCATAGCCAAGAAAATATTTGGCTCGGCCAATGAACGCCGCATCAGGGGTTACGCGCCTCGGGTCCAGGCGATCAACGCACTTGAAGCAGAGATGGAAGCGCTTTCAGACGAAGCGCTGGCCGCCAAGTCGGACGAATTCCGTCAGTTGTTGTCTGATGGCAAGACTGTTGATGACATTCTGGTCCCGGCGTTCGCGGTCGTTCGCGAAGCTGCTAAACGTGCGATCGGCCTGCGCCCCTTTGATGTGCAGCTGATCGGCGGAATGATCCTGAATGAAAATTCGATCGCCGAAATGAAAACCGGCGAAGGCAAAACCCTGGTTGCCACTTTGCCGGTCTATCTGAATGCGCTGACCGGCCGTGGTGTTCATGTTGTGACCGTCAACGACTATCTGGCGAGCCGCGATGCTGAGTGGATGGCCCAGATATACAGCTTCCTCGGCATGACCACCGGCACTATCGTGCATGGCATGGATGATGACGAGCGCCGCGCCGCTTACGCCTGCGATATCACCTACGGCACCAACAACGAACTCGGCTTTGACTATCTGCGCGACAACATGAAATATGAGCGGGCGCAGATGGTTCAGCGTGGCCACTACTTCGCCATTGTTGATGAAGTCGATTCAATTCTTATCGACGAAGCCCGCACACCACTGATCATCTCCGGTCCGTTGGAAGATCGTTCCGACCTTTACACCACAATCAACGCCTTCATTCCGATGTTGTCGGAAGAAGACTATGACATCGATGAGAAACAGCGGTCTGCAACATTTACCGAAGTAGGCACGGAGAAGCTTGAGAACGAGCTCAGGGCAGCTGGCCTCTTGAAAGGTGAATCGCTCTACGACGTTGAGAATGTGGCCATTGTTCATCACATCAACAATGCCCTGAAAGCCCATCGCCTCTTTACGCGTGACAAGGACTACATCGTCAACAACGGCGAAATTGTTATCATCGATGAATTCACCGGACGCATGATGCCAGGTCGCCGCTACTCAGAGGGCCAGCACCAGGCGCTTGAGGCCAAAGAACAAGTTCCCATACAGCCCGAAAACCAGACACTGGCATCGGTAACTTTCCAGAATTATTTCCGGATGTACGAAAAACTTGGTGGCATGACGGGTACTGCCAGCACCGAAGCAGAAGAGTTCGGAAACATTTACGGCCTTGAAGTGGTCGAGGTGCCGACCAATCGTCCAATTACCCGGCTCGATGAAGACGACGAAGTTTACCGGACAACTGAAGAAAAATTTCAAGCTATCATCGGTGAGATTCGGCAGGCGCAAGAAAAGAACCAACCGGTTCTGGTTGGCACCACATCAATCGAGAAATCCGAGCAGTTGGCCGAGCTTTTGAAGCAGGCTGGTATAGAAAAATTCAAGGTGCTGAACGCCCGCTACCACGAGCAGGAAGCCTTTATCGTGGCTCAAGCAGGCACACCTGGCGCTGTGACTATCGCCACCAACATGGCGGGTCGCGGTACCGACATTCAACTTGGCGGCAATCTGGACATGAGGCTCGCATCTGAACTGGGCGACATGGAAGAAGGCCCTGAGCGCGAAAAACTGACAACTGAAATTCGCGAAGATATTCAACGACTAAAGGAACAGGCACTGGCTGCTGGTGGCCTCTTTGTACTTGCCACAGAACGCCACGAAAGCCGCCGCATCGACAACCAGTTGCGCGGTCGTTCCGGTCGACAGGGTGACCCTGGCCGTTCAAAGTTCTACTTGTCGCTTCAGGATGACCTGATGCGCATCTTCGGTTCTGAACGCATGGACGGAATGCTGAAGAAACTGGGTCTCAAAGAAGGCGAGGCCATTGTCCATCCTTGGATCAACAAGGCACTGGAGCGGGCGCAGAAAAAAGTCGAAGGACGCAACTTCGATATCCGCAAAAATCTATTGAAATTCGATGATGTTCAGAATGACCAGCGCAAGGTGATCTTCGAACAGCGTATCGAAATAATGGATGCCGAATCGATCAAGGAAACCATCGATGACATGCGTGAAGAGGTTATCGATGGCTTGGTATCGGTCAATATTCCCGAACGGGCCTATGCCGAGCAGTGGAACATCGCTGATCTCAAAACCGGTGTAGAGACCTACCTCAATCTTGACCTGCCGATCGCGGAATGGGCCGCCGAAGAAGGAATTGCCGAGGACGATATTCGAGCCCGCATAACCGAAGCCGCAAATAATCTCGCCCATCAAAAGGAAGAGGATTTCGGCGAAGAAGTCATGCGATACGTCGAAAAATCGGTGGTACTGCAGACGCTCGATCATCTCTGGCGCGAACATCTGGTTAATCTTGATCACCTGCGGTCAGTCGTTGGCTTTCGTGGATATGCGCAGCGCGATCCGCTTCAGGAATATAAATCAGAAGCATTCGAATTGTTTCAGGCACTGCTTGCCAATCTCCGCCAGACGGTGATGGCACAATTGAGCCGTGTCGAAATCGTTCGCGATGCCGCCCAGTCTCCTGACCCCACGCCACCGCAGGAGATGACGGGGCATCACACCGATGCGACCACCGGTGAAGAAGATTTCGGCGGCGCTTCAAGCTTCCAGGCCACGCAAGTCGTTGATCCTGCAGATCGAGATCCAAACAATCCCCAAAGCTGGGGTAAGGTTGGCCGCAACGAGGCCTGCCCCTGTGGCTCCGGCAAAAAGTTCAAACATTGCCACGGCGCTTTTGCCTGATGGCGCAATCAAATTCTTGAAATCAAAGGCTCGGGAAACCGGGCCTTTTTTATGCCCGGCCAGCAGTGCAGCATTCACCGGATCGCTGGCCTAGAGCTCTCCCACCTCCCGGAAAAAGGTGTTTGTGAATGCACTGGTTCGGCGCGATTTCTGGCCACTTACCGTCCAACCAAGAATCGACTTAACCCATTGTTAACCATGTTGAAAAGGCCACACCGTTTCTTAACGACAAGCAGCCACAATGGGCGCGTAGAAATATGGACAAGGCCGACTATTCATCATGACCTTCATTGACGCAGCAGAACGGATTTTGCCGGCGCGACATTTCTCGCGGCTTCGACCCGTTCTCGATCGGGTTGATGAGATCGTTCACAGCGCTGACGAACATGCGGCGGCCCAACGGATGGCCCTGATCGCTTTTGCAATTCGTATCATCAGCGCGGCGATAGCGTTTGTTTCGCAAATCATCCTTGCTCGTTTGATGGGCGATTTCGAATATGGCATCTACGTATTCGTCTGGGTACTGGCCATCATTCTAGGCAACCTCTCCTGCCTTGGCTTTCATGCCACTGTAATTCGCTTCCTGCCGCAATATCGGGTGAACGGTTCTGACGCCGAAATCCGCGGATTGACAGCCACCGCGCGCATATTTGCCATGATTTCGGCAACTGTGATTGCGACAGCAGGAATCGGCACCATTTTGCTGCTTGGCGACGATATCGAAGCCTATTATGTCGCACCGTTGATCATTGGCGCCTTCGCGTTGCCGATGATTGCACTGGGGGATGTGCTGGACGGAACTGCCCGAGCTAACGGCTGGCCGGTATATGCCTTGAGCCCGACATATATCGCACGGCCTTTACTGATTTTGCTTTTTGTCGTCGCCACGATGGCCTTTTTTGGTCACGTTGATGCAAAGGTCGCCCTTATTGTTGCATTGGTAGCAACCTATCTCACATCGTTAAGCCAGTACGTCATTGTGCTGAGCAAACTCGGCAATCTTTTCACCCGCGGCTCCCATAAACTCCACCTCCGCGCCTGGGTCGCCGTGGCATTTCCGATCTTCCTGATCGAGGGATTTTATTTTCTGCTGACCAACGCCGATGTCATTATCGTTGGCATTTTTCTGCCACCTGAACGGGTTGCGGTCTATTTTGCCGCTGCAAAGACCATGGCGCTGGTTCACTTCGTCTATTTTGCTGTCAAGGCAGCCGCCGCACCGCGTTTCTCTACACTGGTATCGACCGGCCGAATTGACGAACTTGGTCGTTTTGCGAGCCAGACCGCACGCTGGTCGTTCTGGCCTTCGCTTGCAGTTGGCGCATTGGCAATTCTGGCGGCACCATTCCTGCTCAGCCTTTTCGGGCCCGGATACATTGAAGGAAGAACTGTGATGATGATTCTGCTGGCTGGAATTCTGGCAAAAGCCATGGTTGGGCCTGCTGAAGTTCTGCTCACAATGGCTGGTCATCAAAAAATCTGTGCAGCCATTTATGGCATCGCACTTGGCATCAATATCGCATTGAACATCTGGCTGATCCCCGCTTTCGGTATCGAAGGGGCAGCAACAGCAACCATGACCGCTATGATTTTCGAGGCTGTGATTCTTCATCTCACCGTTCGCCGAAAACTTGGCATAGTTCAGTTCGTCGGAACCGACCACACTGGCCGACTGGCACTGTTACCGGCACGCGGAGGGCCACTGTGATGGCTTCTTCCCCAATCATCGACGATCACGTCGGCAGCCAGGCCAATACAATGATCGGCGAGTTCGCGGACGTGCAAAACGAGCGCCCGATAGCCGAGCAAACTACCGCTGTGGGTCGTGAGGGACGGGAGTTGGTGGTTTACAATGCCCGCGCTGGTTATGGTCTGCGCGACGAGCTTGACTACCTGACCAACCGCGCTCTTGAACCCAATGTGTTCTTCTCGGCGCGTTTCCTGGCACCAGCGATGCCACGGCTTGAAGATCGATTGATCCGGCTTCTGCTGATGCGTGATGAGAACGAAACAAAATCCCGTTTGCGGATGCTGATGCCATTTTCCATTGAAAAACCAGGCTTCTCGGTCGGGCCGAGCATCATGCGTGTCTGGTCAAATCCGTTCGGTCCTCTTGGCACACCTTTGTTGGATGCCGAAGAAGCTGCAGAAACATTGGACAACATGTTCGAAGGTCTGGCGAGAAAGGAATTGGGTCTTCCTCATGTGTTGGTCCTGCCCGACATTCGCCTTCAAGGCCCAGTCGCAGGATTGATGCGGGCCATTGCCATTGGCCGCAATTTGCCGGTGACGGAAACCGGCGTTTTGCAGCGCCCCATGTTGGAAAGTGATGAGGATGCGCACAGCTATCTTTCGCAATCCATCTCCAAGCACCATCAACGCGAAATTCGACGTCTTTGGCGCCGCCTGGAAGAACAGGGTGAGGTCGAATATGTCGTCGCCCGTCAACCAGACGACGTCCGCTATCACCTCGAAGAGTTTCTCACACTTGAAGATTCAGGCTGGAAAGGCCGTCAGCGCACAGCAATGGTGGCCGACCGTTACCGGGCAGCCTTTGCCCGGGAGGCCATCAACAGCCTCGCCGAGATCGATTCGGTCCGTATTCACACCATCGTTCTCAATGGGGAGGCAATCGCATCGATGATTGTCTTCATAACTGGCGGCGATGCCTACACCTGGAAAACCGCTTACAACGAAAAATACGCCAAGTTCTCACCTGGTAAACTGCTGATGGACCGGTTGACCGAGTGGCATTTGGACGATTTCAACATCCGCCGCACTGATTCGTGTGCCGTACCGGACCATCCGATCATGAGCAGGATGTGGAAAGAACGCGCGGAGATGGGCACACTCGTCATCGGCCTGAAACCGAATCTGGATCGTGAAGTCCGCCAAGTTGCCACCCAACTTCATGTCTACAAGAACACACGCAACATGGCGCGGCTGATCAGGCAGAAAATCCGTGGTCTGGCGGGGCGCGGCAATTAGTCGACGCCGCGAACAGTAGCTGAATTGAAACCTTCTCCTAAAAACCCGATTCAGCTTCCTTGATCGCACGCTCGCGCAATTGCCCTCTGATCACCTTCCCTGTCGTCGTGAGTGGCAGACTATCCACGAAATCAATCTCACGCGGATACTCATGGGCTGACAACCGAGTTTTGACCCAGAGCCGAATTTCCTCGGCAAGCTCGACACTCGGCTCATAACCGTCAGCTGGAACGACGAACGCTTTGACGATCTCGGTTCGCACGGGGTCGGGTTTACCGACGGCTGCAACCAGCGACACAGCCGGGTGTCCAAGCAGACAATCTTCGATCTCACCGGGTCCGATCCGATAGCCAGCCGAGGTGATGACATCATCATCGCGACCGAAGAATGTAATGTAACCCTCGTCATCAGCCACACCTTGGTCACCCGTCAGCAACCAATTACCGATGAACTTCGCTTTGGTGGCTTCTTCGTTCTGCCAGTAGCCCAGAAACATTACCGGATCAGGCCGCTTCACTGCGATCTGGCCGGCAACCCCGTTTGGCGCAACCATCCCGTTTTCATCGATAATCGCAACGTCGTGCCCCGGCACCGGCTTACCGATAGCACCACCTCTGCTGATACCATTCAACGCACATGATGAGAGCACCAGATTACATTCGGTCTGTCCGTAGAACTCGTTGATCGTCATCCCCAAATGNTTTTTGGCCCAGTCAAAAGTNTCCTTGCCGAGNGATTCCCCGCCCGATCCTATTGTCCGGAGGGAAAGTGCATAACGTTCCCGTGGATTTTCCACCCGGCGCATCATTCTCAGTGCTGTAGGTGGAATGAAAACATTCCTGATTTCCATCTCGGCCATAATCCGGAAAGCCAGTTCTGGGTCAAATTTCTGGGCAGGTGAGGACACCACCGGCACGCCAAGCAACAGGCCCGGCAACAAGACATTGAGCAAACCACCAGCCCAAGCCCAATCAGCTGGTGTCCATAGGCGATCACCCTCTAACGGCATCATTTCATGGTGCATCTGCAAACCGGGAATGTGACCAATCAAAACCCTGTGGGCATGCAACGCGCCTTTCGGCGGCCCCGTCGTTCCGGAGGTAAATATCATCATCGCCGGATCTTCGAGACCGGACTTGATATCCAGAGGCGCTTTCGATTGACCGTCAATCAACTCTTCGAAACCAACCGTGTTTTTCGTCGAATCGTCACCAGCTTCACCCACGAGGATAACGTGCTGCAACTCCGGCAATTCTTCCCGGATCGCCTCNATTTTTTTGCTACCTGCAGCAGTCGTTACAATTGCCTTTGCGCCAGAGGACTGAACCCGAAAAGCGAGAGCCTCAATCCCGAACAACAAAGCCAGCGGTACAGCAATGGCACCAAGCTTGTAGATCGCCGCATGGGCAATGACCGTGGCAAATCCCTGTGGCAACAACAATGCCACCCGGTCACCTGGCTCAACGCCCAGCGAAATCAAGCCGCGCGCAAACTGGTTCGATTGCCGCGCAAACTCACCATAGCTCAGCGAGAGATGTTGTCCATCATGGGAAAAATGCTGCAGACAAATCCGCTCTGGCTCACGCGCGGCCCAATCATCGGACACCGCCCGACCAATATTGAAGTCATCCGGCAAATCCCAGTCAAATCCGGAATACTGCGCTTCATATGTCTTGTCCCGAGCGATCAGCAATATAGCAGAACTCCCAACAACCTTGCCCGCATTGGACCATCCATACCGGGGAAAATGTTGTTATGCTGCATTGCAGCGTTTGTCAAAGAGTGGCGGCGTGGGCCAAGCGTTCCGTCTCTTTCAACTACATTGAAATACTATCCGATCAGCCATCTTCAATTGCGTGCGCAATTCATCACATCCTCGAAGTGAACGGGTGTTGATGAATGCCACATTGGATTCAGCGAAAAATGGAAACTCAACCGGGTATTGAGTTCTCCCATTCGCACAATGTCCACAATTGGTACCTGTCCTTTGACGATCCGCGAACGCAGCTTCAGTGCGAAACATATGCTACCGTTGGAGCTGACGATATCAATCACGCTGCCGAGAGGCTTTTTATTGTCATTGTGAACACATAAATGCGGCTCGCGTTTCGACGAATTATTCGCAGAGCCACCATATTTCAACATTTCAACTGACCAACCAAAATAACCGCTCCATGCCTTGGTGTCCTCCTTCCAATAACGGGATCGCAACAACTCTTTGCGCAAAAAGGAGGTTTTTAGTTTGCTCTGGTCGTTCACGTACCGCAGATCAGAAACAATTTTTGCAAGCGACCCCTCTTCATCCAGTTTCTTGGTCCAGACTTCGCGAATTTGTTTTGAGGTCGGGAGCCAGCTGCCACTTGAAACAACTGCAGCCAAACTCGCTCTTTTGTTGGAATCAGGAATGGTATCCAGAATGAAAATGTTATTCAGCTCATTCTTGGGCTGACAGAGTGCCAGGATATTGTCAGTGAGGACACTTTCCCATGTATGGCGGGTTTTCTCATCATCTTCGGAAATGCGTCTACGCAGTCCCAAGAATAATTCAGCCTCAGACATCGCTGACAGTTGCGCAAGTTTTTTCGTTTGCTTCGCCTTAATGCGCTCCTTTTCCCGCTGCACCTCTTCATTTTTCTTTCTGGCGCGTTTNGCGGCATCCTGCCTTTCCTGCCGCTTCGCTTCCTGCTTCTTCTTTTCGCGCGCCTTGATAGCTNCCAACTCTTCCATGGTGGGTTCCACGCCTGCAATTGGCTGTGCATCGCGCGAAACGGAACCATACAGATCCAGAGTTGCATCTCTGTCACCACCAGAAACATTGACGGTTGCTGGAACCAACGCGTATCCAATCGAACACGATTCGCTGTTTCGGCTTGGACTACGGTATGAAAACTCACCGAGCTTCGCAGAGACGCACATCCGGGACTTTTTCACGTAACCTGTTCCACGGAAATCCATCTTCATTGGAACAAAACCATCTCCCCGCGCCACGGCGACGACAAAGTGCTTTGTCCAACCCTTGGCGACATTTGTGCGATAACAGCTTCTGAAAATGCCCCGGACTGAAAGCTTGATCCAACCATCGGTAATAAAGCCGCCGCCGGTCAACCAACCATTCTCGGTGCGACGCGCAATATACAAGGTCTCATCGGTTTCGTTGCAAAGCGACAACAAGCTTTCCGCAGATGCCGATTTAGGTATCGCAAACANTAGAAATGCCGCGATAAACATGAGGCTCNATTTACGAATGGAAGCTTCNAACATCATCACTCTCAATACACCATCTTCGTTTTGGCCTTGTACAGACATGCGCCTGATCAGNTTGCTGTGGNCTGGTGTCCGCGCCCGGACCGCTTCCNACAATTAGCCGCCGCCATGGAAAACGGGCCCGGCTTCTTCGCAAGGCCAAGCACAACACGAAAAGTGTTTGTGCGAAAGCCGATTTGCCGATTAAGATGGCCANTCGCCCGAATTTCCAATTTTCCAGNTTTTATCATTTTAAAACAATGAATTACCGGATATGATTTATGACCAAAAATTACGATGCATTTGATACATTCGGCGAAGTGTTCAGTGCAATCATCAGTGATCGTAATATCAAATCAGATGAGCAACTGGCCAGGAAGGCAATGCGTGTACAAGCCAGCCAGCCCTCTCGGATCAACATCCAACGACGGACGATCAATAATTGGCGCAACAACAGAAGCATGCCGCGAAGTGCCACCGACTTGCGGTTTCAATTGGTCATCCGGGCGCTTGATGTAAGCGACCCGGAACTCACTGCGTTGATGCGCCACTTGGATCGATCAAAGGAAGAAGAACCTGTTACCGACAATTCAGGTTCAGCCGCTCAACCTCGCAAACTGTTTTGGATGGCAATCTCCGCAGCGCTGCTTGCTGTTTTCATTCTTACCTTTGCCGTTTTCAAACTGCAGTTGTTTTCAGATACGACTACTTTTGTGCAGGAGATTCCAGCATCAGAACTTCATCTTTCAACTGATGGTTTCGTGCTGCCCAATTCAAGTTCTGAACCGGTGACTATTGATCAGCTCGAGAGCCTCACCGGATGGGAACTATATGTGGCGCGCAACGAGATTTACGCGCGAAGAGGGTGGGGTTTCGTGAGGCAATCTTCTGTTTGCTTACAGAACCATTTCAATAAACATGCTGCCTCAGACAACCCATCGAATGGCTGGTATCAACAACGCGTTCGCCAACAGGAATTGACAAATCTGGAAAGAGACAATGCCGAGACAATCCGACGCTATGAGTGTAGCGCCAGAGGCGGGCAGGTCAAATGCAACGGACTTCTCAACCAGTGTTTTTAGACCGGCAACCACATTGCGAGCGCTACGAACTCCAAACCGAAAAACCAATAAAGCCTTTCCGGGTTTCGACACGAGTTGAAAACATCACGGACTTTTCCCCACCGTATGAAAGTCCAATCATAACTGCATCACTGAATGAGCGCCTCCATGCCGGGTGGTATAAGCCGCAACGCCCCCTATACCGCGCCCATCATGCCTAACGTACAGGAGTGCTTCGCAAGGCGACCAACTTCAAACTGAGCATAAGCTCACAAAAAACATGCATTGGCAGAGCCACTGAAAAGGCTGGTAGCTGGTGCACACCTTGGTACACAAGCAGCCAATATGGTACGCATCACACCATATGAAAGCTTTATATTTCAATCATTTGAGAAAGATATGGTGCCCCTGGCCGGAATCGAACCAGCACTCCTTGCGGAACTCGATTTTGAGTCGAGCGCGTCTACCAATTCCGCCACAGGGGCCCGTAGGCTGGGTCCAGNAACTCCCGGACCGGCGGCAGAACTATAATAACGCTTGGGTATCGGTCAAATGCTTTTTGGACTTTTTATGCGCTACCGAACGTTCGTTGGTGACGGACGCCACTCGGAANCAGTTGTCCTGACCGGTCTTTGTCCNTAAAACCGCCTCATCAGAACCGATTCTCAAGGGCTCCCCATGCTTCGCCGCCTCTATGACTGGACCATGTCGCTGGCTGCCACCCGCCATGCGGAAAAAGGCCTGTTCGGTGTGTCATTTATCGAAAGCTCGGTCTTTCCCATCCCGCCAGATGTAATTTTGATGCCGATGGTCCTGGCGCGTCCCGACAAATGGATCCGCATAGCAACAATCTGTACCATCGGATCTGTGCTTGGCGCCTTTCTTGGCTACGCCATCGGCATGTTTTTATATGAAACCATCGGCGCGCCGATCCTCGCATTCTATGGCAAGGAGGATTCCTTCGCCACCATCACCGATTGGTACAATAATTCAGCATGGGGCAGTTGGGCCATTTTCTTTGCCGCCATTACACCATTCCCCTACAAGGTACTGACCATTTTTTCTGGAACCGCCGGCTTCAACATCGCGCTCTTCGCCATCATCAGCGTTATCGGACGCGGTTTACGCTTCTTTCTGGTTTGCGGTCTGTTGCACTGGTACGGCGAGCCGATCCGCCTCTTCATAGAAAAGTATCTTGGCCTTCTTTCCACCCTATTTGTAATATTGCTGTTCGGTGGATTTTACGCCGTCAAATATGTGCTTTAAACGATGTCTCATGTAGCCAAGCTTTCTTTGCCCATTCAGCGTGATCATCCCCGCTACGCGTTTCTTTTGGCTTTGGGCATGGCAATCGTCGTCGGCTCGGCATTGGCTTTCGAGCATATCGGTGGCTACATTCCCTGCGCTTTGTGCCTCGAACAACGAACACCTTATTATCTTGGGATTCCTTTGATGCTGTTGGCTGGAATAAACGCCCTGATGAGCGGGCCGGCATTCATCACACGTGGATTGTTGTTGGTTGGTGGTTTGTTGATGACCTGGGGATTTGTGCTCGGCATATTCCATTCCGGCGTCGAGTGGCATTTTTGGGATGGTCCGGCGGCTTGCGGTGGCGGCGCAGGTGGCGTGACCACAGACGCAGGCAGCTTGCTGGGCGAACTCAATTCGAAGAAGCCGCCTTCCTGCGACGCAGCCGCACTGCGCGTTCTGGGACTGTCCTTTGCAGGCTGGAATGTGCTGGTGAGTGCCGCATTGGCCTACTACGCCTATCGAGCCGCTTTCCGCCGCGGTTAATCCGCCCAAAGCACCGTAAGCACGCCGCGTTGAACCTGCTTTATACGCGGGGATTTAGCTCGCGGCCTCCCACATGTCTTTTCCCCAAACCGGTGCCCAAATTTTTGGAAGACACGCTTGAGCCTCATGGCTGGAGTTCAACATCCCAATAAAGATAGTCCATCCAACTTTCATGCAGGAAGTTGGGTGGAAACATCCGGCCATTGTTGTGCAGGTCATGCACAGTCGGCCGATATGGTTTCTGGCGTGGTATCATACCCGCATGAACAGGCATCAATCCGCCTTTCCTCAGATTGCACGGCGAACATGCCGCCACGACATTTTCCCAGCTGGTCTGCCCGCCGCACCGGCGCGGAATCACGTGATCAAAGGTCAATTCTTCTGGAGAACCGCAATACTGGCATTGAAACCGGTCTCGCAAAAAAACATTGAAGCGGGTGAATGCCGGATGGCGAGAAGGTCTGACATAGCTTTTCAGACAAACTACACTTGGTATCCGCATCGAAAAACTGGGCGAGGAAACTTCGTGGTCGTATTCGGCCACGATATTTACCCGGTCCAGAAAGACCGCTTTTACCGCATCCTGCCACGACCAGAGTGACAAGGGGTAATAGCTCAAAGGTCTATAGTCCGCATTCAAAACCAGGGACGGCATCGACTGCGGGGACACATGAATTGACAAGTATCACTCCCGATCAAAACTTAACCAGAACCGTTATATTAAGCGCACTATGACAAGGTTGTGAAGCTAATCATTTTTTGACTTCACACTTGTTTTGACTCCTGCAAATCAATCGCCCATCGGCGTCGCATCTTTATTCATATGAGTGGCGTAATAGGCCCAAAAAAGACGCGCAGCTATTCCGCGCCATGGGCTCCAAGGCGCGACGATCTTTCTTAGGCTTTTGATATCCGGTCGCTTTTCGAGTTGAAGCGCATGTGCTGCTGCATTCTGCAATGCGACATCTCCAGCAGGAAAAATATCCGGGTGCCCAGCGCAAAACAACAAATAGACCTCAGCCGACCATGGACCCACTCCCTTAATCTCGGTCAGCTGTCCGATTGCTGTCTCGGCCGACAGCCCACAAATACGATCGAGATCCAGTGTGCGTACGGCCACTGATTCGGCTATCCGTTTGAGTGTCGCGGCTTTTGCTCGCGACAACCCGGCGTCCTTGCGGGTTTTATCATCCATCGCCAATACGGCTTCGGGTTCGATGGGTCCGATCCGGTCTTCCAGTTTGCGCCAGAGTGCTGCGGCACTAGCCTTGGATACCATTTGCGAAATGATGATCTCTGCCAAAGCGCCGAAACCCGGCGGTCTACGCCGCAGAGGAACCGGTCCTGATAGTTCAATCATCGATGCAAGTCGGGCATCGGCACTTGCAAGTGCAGCAAGTCCCTCCCGAACATCACTATCGCTTTCTATCAGGCGCAAATTCCGTCCTCCTCGAATTTCGAAAAAGCTGATCTCGGACGCTACACCCGATGACGTCAACACGAAAACATGCCAAAAACCACTTCATGTCCAACGGAATAACGTCAACTCCTGTCGTCCGCTTTGCGCCGAGCCCAAATGGCCGGCTGCATTTGGGCCATGCCCGTTCTGCTCTCCTGAACCAGGGATTTGCCAATCGGACGGGGGGAACCATGCTTCTGCGAATAGAGGACATTGACCGCGAGCGTAGTCGTCCCGAATTTGAGGCAGAAATCCTTTCGGATCTCGCCTGGCTCGGGCTTAAATGGCCAGAACCGGTTCGTCGGCAATCGGATCGTTTTCCAGCCTATCGCGAGGCATTGGCCACATTGCAGGAACGCGGACTGGTCTATCCTGCATTCATGAGCCGCGGTGAGATCCGGAGGGCTGTTGAACGGAAAGAAGCCGATGGAGCCGCATGGCCACGCGATCCCGACGGCGCGCCGCACTATCCGGGCAACGAACGCCATCTGGATGAGAACGAGCGGGCAGCACTCATTGGCACCGGAAAATCATTTGCCTGGCGGTTGGATATGGCAAGCGCACTGGAGGTTGTCGGACTGGACGCAGACCACCCGCTGACCTGGCTGGAAGCCGGCGAGAGTGACGGGCCCGGCAAAAGGGTCATCGCAAATCCTCTCAAATGGGGTGATGTCATCCTCGCCCGGCGCGACACACCTGTCAGCTATCATCTGGCCGTTGTACTGGACGACTGCGATCAGGGTATAACCGACGTGATCCGCGGTCAGGATCTCTATGAGGCCACGGCAGTCCACCGTTTGTTGCAGACACTGCTCGGGCTGCCGGCACCAACCTATCGCCACCATTGTCTGGTGACTGACCAACACGGCCGCAAACTGGCCAAAAGCGATCAGGACATTACCCTGTCCGCGCTGCGCGAAGCGGGTCATACGACAAATGACATCCGAACAATGGCTGGAATCAGCGCACCGCTTCAGGCCTTCGTCGCCGGATAAATCAAGTTTAGCTGTTCTGTGCCAGTCTTTTCACTACCGCCAGCAACAGCAGAGCAGCAAAAGCAAATCCAATGGCAGTGGGAAGATGAAAATCGGCATCCATCGTTCTATAAGGCAAGGTTTGAACAAGATTTCGGCCAAGCAGGAAACCAAAGAACAGGATNATCATGTTCCCAATAACACCAAAGCCACTGGCACCCAGCAATGAATTCATTGCATTGCCAATGAAGAAGGATGCCGCACAGGCAAATCCCAAAACCAAAAGTGATATTTCAAGGCTCATTCCGGAAAACATTCATGTTCTCCCTTTTATTTGAACTGCCCATTCATAACATTTTACCGGTACTTTCTCGCGGGATTTCAGAAATGACACTTAACAAAACTGAAATTCGTCCGGAATTAGCACCATAATGAAACGTCTTTATCCGCTTCTGGCGTATTTTCGCGCTTTGACCACCATGATTGCCGCGTTGATTTCAGCCCCGACTATGAAGATTGCTGCGACTATATAGAGAAAGAACAAGGCCACGACGATGGATGCAAGTCCTGCATAAGTGGCTACGTAATTGCCCATTGCGCTTAAATACCAACCGAAGCCATATGCACTGACGGTCCATGCAATCAGCGTGACCAATATGCCGGGAAGGACATCAATAACCCGGCGACGCCCAGCCGGTAGCCATTTGTGCGAAATCACCAGTCCTGCCACCAGCACCACAATGGCGACCAAGATACGCCAGTTGTCGAAAGCTGAAATCACTTCCTCAAGCAATGGAAAATACTGCCGCGCCAACCGCACCACAATTGGACCCAAGAGCACCAGAAAACTGACTGCAACGCTGGCTAGCACTGCCATGACGACAAAGCCAAGGCTTTGCAAACGCGTCACAAACCAACTTCTACCGTCAGAAACCCGGTACGCTCTGTTCAGCGACAGACGCAAAGCCTCAACACCATTGGTGGAGAAAAATGCAGCCGCCAACGCACTTAACGTCAGCAAACCGCCACGATCAACGGTGAGAACCTGTATAACCTCGCGTGAAATCGGATCAGCAATGACTTCTGGCCATGCATCGAAAATCAAATGCGACACCGTTTCAGCATATTCTTTCGCACCCAGAAAACTGGCGAGCGCCGCACCAAATATCACGAACGGAAACAGGGCCATCAGCACAGACATCGCCACATGACTGGCAATTGCCCAACCGTCATCATTATTGAAATGAAGCAACGTATCTTTGAGAACGGAATAGCTATTTTTCATCTGACCGGTAATTCCCCCGCAACTTCGCGTATGACAATACACATCGACTTGAAATGAGATAGGACAGGCACCCCAATAATGAACCATGATCCCAAAGAACGTGTGATCCTGATTACCGGTTGCTCAAGTGGAATTGGAGCGCACTGTGCCCGACGCCTCAATGAGGATGGCTGGCGAGTGATTGCTTCAGCCCGAAAGCAAGCTGATATTGACGCCCTGAAAGACGACGGCATTGAAGCCTTTCGGCTTGACTATGCGGAGCCCGAAAGCATTGCCGACTTTTTTGACGCAGCCATGAAATCCACCNGCGGTCGTTGCGATGGCCTTTACAACAACGGNGCCAATAGTCAGGTCGGCGCGGTCGAGGACTTGCCTGTCGAGGCTTTGCGTCAGCAATTCGAAAGCAATTTCTTCGGCTATCATGACTTGACCTGCCGTGTAATCCCGCTGATGCGCGCACAGGGAAGAGGTCGCATTGTTCATTGTGCGTCCATCCTCGGGCGCATCCCTGCCCGCTGGACTGGTGCCTATAACGCATCGAAATACGCGCTGGAAGGGCTGGCATTGACCCTGCGAATGGAACTCGCCGGTTCAGGCATTCATGTCAGCTTGATCGAGCCCGGCCCGATCGATACCAAAATCGCCCGCAATGCACTTGCCCGTTTCGAGCAGAATGTGGATGCAGAATCTTCAGCCCACCGTTCCGCTTATGCGAAACGAATCGGCATTCTACGCGGCGAGATAAAACCTCCACGGCCAAAAACCGGGCCGGAAACAGTCTACAAGGCACTCCATCACGCGCTCAATGCACCAAACCCGCGGCCCCATTATCCGGTAACACTGGAAGCGCGCGGTGGCTTGATTGCCCAGCGGCTTTTGCCAGCCAGACTGCTCTACTGGGGACTTGGCAAGGTACAGTGAACCAACAAATGCATTCATGTCATTTGGCCCATGCCGCCATTTAGCCCTTTATTGCTGTTTGGTTCATCCTATGTCATCACACAGACAGTGAAAGGACCATTTCAATGACAAGCATCANTTCCATACTTGCCGTAGCGGTCATGGCAATGGTGGCACTCGTTCTGGTGCGTGGTCTGTTTAACATGGCCCGGGGCGGCAGTGGAAATACCTCCAATAAATTGATGCAGGCGCGTGTGGCGCTGCAACTCCTCGCGGTTATCCTGATTGTTGCAACACTCCTGCTTTCTGGCGGGGGCCGCTGATTGCGGCAACTCTGAAATCGCTGAGGCACCAATGGTCAAACTAAACAAGATTTACACCCGCACCGGCGACGACGGCACCACTGGACTGGTCAGCGGTGAGCGACGGCTCAAGCATGACCTGCGGGTCGAAGCCTACGGTACGGTGGATGAAACAAACTCGGTTATCGGTTTGGCACGGCTCCATTCTGGCAGTTTACCCGATCTCGACACGATGCTTTCGCGCATACAGAACGACTGCTTTGATCTGGGCGCTGATCTTGCGACGCCGGAAAGCGATCAGAAACTTGAGTGGGAGCCTTTACGGATTGTCAGCCACCAAGTGGACCGGCTGGAAGCCGAAATTGACCAGTTGAACGCTGATCTTTCGCCGTTAAAGTCATTCATCTTGCCTGGCGGATCACCGATTGCTGCGCATCTGCATCTTGCTCGCACGATCGCCCGTCGTGCCGAGCGCGATGTTGTGGCACTCAGCCAGACCGAAACAGTCAATCCGGCGGCAATCCGATATATCAATCGGCTGTCAGATTTTCTCTTTGTCGCTGCCCGTTGGGCTAATGAAAAGGGAAAAGCCGACGTGTTGTGGGTACCTGGCGAGAATCGCTAGACCCTGTTTTCAAGCCGCAACAAACCCACTAGGGTCACCCCGCAAGCAAAAGCGCTTTGGGGGATCAGACATGTTTGTGCCGCTGCATGATGGCAAGAGCCTGAAATACATTCGTGTCCAATATGTCACCTGGACCTTGATCGCGATCAACGTTTTGGTCTTTTTGCTGACAGCGCTTTCAGGCGGTGAGAGCGAGTTCTCCAAGGGCGCTGTGCTCGGCCTTGGGTTCATTCCGGCAGTTGTCAATGATTTTCAGGAGTTGCCGCACGGCCTTGTACTTGTCCCGGAAAATTTCACCTATGTGACCTATTCATTTCTGCATGCAGACTGGTTGCATTTGGGCTCAAACATGCTTTTCCTCTGGGTGTTTGGCGACAATGTCGAGGACGCATTGGGCCATTTCAAGTATTTGATTTTCTATTTTGCNTGTGCNGCAGCTGGCGCATTCATGCATGGGCTGCTGCTTGTTGATTCCGTCTCACCCCTCATTGGGGCTTCAGGCGCGGTCGCTGGCGTTGTTGCCGCCTATTTGATGCTCCACCCAAGGGTCAGGGTTTGGATTCTCGTGCTTGGCCGCATTCCACTGCCATTACCAGCATTCATTCCGTTGCTGTTCTGGGTGGGAATGCAGTTTTACATGGTCTTTGTTGATCCCGATGGCCAGGTGTCCTGGGCCACCCATGTTGGCGGCATTCTTGCTGGCGCACTATTGANCGTGATCTTGAAACGTCGAGGCGTTCCGCTATTTGATCGATCGATTGAAAGTCCAAAGGCAGTTGTTCATACCCAAGGCCCACCGCCTCTACCTGACGCCACTCCGACGGAAAAGACTTCGCAAACCAAGGTGCCTCATTGGGGTCGATAAATTGAATCGATTGAAGAATGACGCAGCGCAGCAGAAGCATTGACCTACACGTCAACGTCTTTTAGACCATCGCCAACAAACCTCGTGAACGGTGCGGTTGAATTCGTGGTGAATTCGTCTATCCCTGTCACCGGATTTTTATAACACAAGAAAATGGACTTGGCATTTCCGGCCAAAAGTCCGGAAGCAAAAAGCAAGGAAGGCAAGCGGATGAAAATTCTGGTCCCTGTTAAGCGGGTTGTTGATTACAACGTCAAGATCCGCGTCAAACCCGACGGCAGCGGCGTCGAGCTGGCCAACGTCAAGATGTCAATGAATCCCTTTGACGAGATTGCTGTCGAAGAAGCCTTGCGACTGAAGGAATCTGGCAAGGCAGAGGAAGTCATTGCTGTTTCGATCGGACCTGCCAAATCTGAAGAAACCCTTCGCACAGCCCTTGCCATGGGTGCGGACCGGGCAATCCTGGTGGAAACCGACCAGCCGGTTGAACCACTGGCCGTGGCGAAGATCCTCAAGGCCGTTACCGAGGAAGAAAAGCCTGATCTTGTCATTCTCGGAAAACAGGCCATCGATGACGATTCCAACCAGACTGGCCAGATGTTGGCAGCCTTGCTCGGTTGGGCACAGGCTACTTTTGCATCCAAGCTTGAGCTGGGTGATGGCAAAGCCGATGTGACGCGCGAGATTGATGGTGGTTTGCAAACCATTTCGATCAAGCTGCCTGCAATCGTGTCGACCGATCTTCGTCTCAATGAACCGCGTTATGCATCTTTGCCCAACATCATGAAGGCCAAGAAGAAGCCACTCGATAAAAAGGCCGTGACTGATTTCGGTGTCGATATCACGCCACGGATTGAAGTGCTCAAGACTGAAGAACCGGCAGGCCGCAAGGCCGGCGTAAAGGTCGAGTCCGTTACCGAACTGGTCGACAAGCTGAAAAACGAAGCTGGCGTCCTCTAATCATCGAATGCGCGTCCGGGTGGAGCCATGCTCTCCGGACATTCTTGGGAGTAAAATGAAATGACCATTCTGGTTTTTGCAGACCACGACAATGCAACACTTTCCGACCAGACCGCAAAAGCGGTCAGTGCGGCAAAGCAAATCGGTGGCGATATCCATGTACTGATCGCTGGCAAGGATGCCAGTGGAGCGGCCGACGCTGCAGCAAAGCTCGCGGGCGTCGATAAAGTGCTGCTCGCCGATGCCCCCGAATATGCCCACACATTGGCCGAGCCGGCCGCAGACCTGATCGTCAAGCTCGCCGGTTCCTATGATGTCATCATGGCTCCGGCCACCAGTGCCGGAAAGAACATCATGCCACGCGTTGCAGCGCTTTTGGACGTGATGCAGATCTCTGATGTTATCGAAGTTGTGTCCGCAGATACTTTCAAACGGCCGATCTATGCTGGCAACGCCATCCAGACTGTCAAATCTGGCGAGGCCAAGAAAATCATGACTGTTCGCACCGCAACCTTCCAGGCAGTTAGTGATGGTGGATCAGCCGCGGTTGAAAAAATCGATGCTGCCGGCAACTCTGGCCTGTCCGAGTTCGTCAAGGATGAGCTGTCGGTGAGTGATCGCCCGGAACTGACATCGGCGAAAATCATCATTTCTGGTGGTCGTGCACTCGGTTCCGAGGAAAAGTTCCAGAGTGTGATCCTGCCGGTCGCTGATAAGCTAGGTGCGGCAGTTGGTGCATCGCGCGCCGCAGTTGATGCCGGTTACGCTCCCAATGACTGGCAGGTAGGCCAGACAGGCAAGGTTGTAGCTCCTGAACTCTACATTGCCTGCGGAATCTCTGGTGCCATCCAGCATCTGGCTGGCATGAAGGATTCCAAGGTGATCGTTGCCATCAACAAGGACGAGGATGCGCCTATCTTCCAGGTTGCCGATTACGGTTTGGTAGCCGATCTCTTCGAAGTTCTGCCCGAACTGGAAAAAGCACTCTGATCAATTGATCGTCAGATCAAAGTTCGCATGACCGGGCTGGACCAATCCAGTCCGGCCATCTAGTTTCAGCAAGGTCCATTTTTGGGCAATCAGGCAATAGTGACAATCGGACGTGGCGATGGCAAACCAGATTAAAAGTGTTGGCGTGGTGGGTGCGGGCCAGATGGGCGGCGGTATTGCCCATGTCTGTGCAGTGGCGGGATATGACGTAACCGTTCATGATGTCTCCACTGACCGGCTGCAGGAAATGCATGCAACAATTTCCGGCAATCTCGCCCGGCAAGTCGCTTCCGGCAAAATGACCGAAGCTGAGCGCGAATCAACTCTTTCGGGGATCAAGCTCGCACCGAACATGGTTGACCTTGCCGGGATGGATCTCGTCATTGAAGCCGCTACCGAGGACGAAACAGTCAAGCGCAAGATTTTCCAACAGCTTTGCCCTGTTCTCAATCCAGAAGCCATTCTGGCTACCAACACTTCTTCGCTGTCCATTACCCGACTTGCCTCGGCCACGGACCGCGCAGAACGTTTTATCGGGATTCACTTCATGAATCCGGTGCCGGTAATGAAACTGGTTGAACTCGTGCGCGGCATTGCCACTGAAGATGAAACCTTCAAGACTGCGACTGCTTTTATCGAGACACTCGACAAAACAATCACGGTTGCCGAAGATTATCCGGCATTTATCGTCAACCGCATATTGCTGCCGATGATCAATGAAGCCATTTACACGCTCTATGAGGGTGTGGGCTCGGTAGAAGCCATCGATACGGCCATGAAGCTGGGTGCCAACCATCCCATGGGGCCGCTGCAACTGGCTGATTTCATCGGGCTCGACACCTGCCTTTCTATCATGCAGGTGCTTTACGATGGCTTGGCGGATTCAAAGTACCGGCCCTGCCCGCTGCTGGTAAAATATGTTGAGGCAGGTTGGCTTGGCAGAAAATCCGGACGCGGCTTTTATGATTATCGCGGCGAAAACCCAATTCCTACAAGATAATCACTATTAACTCGCCGGGACACCCGGCGACTTGCCAGAGATGTCTATCATTTTTTCAACCAGCGCAAAACTGTCTTCGCTGGCCCATTCCGCTGGACCGTTCATCACCCCGAAAAGACATCCCTGTCTATCCACCAGCATCGTCGCTGGCAGTCCCAGCACAAGCCCCTTGCGCTTGAACGTATTGAAAACTTCCATTGTATTATCCTGATAGAGACCAAGATTGCTCACCCCGATTTCATTCAGGAAAGCGCGTGGCTTGGCCTGGTCCCCGGTGTCGATATTGATTGCCAAAACCTTGAAATCACTTCCGCCCAACTCAGATTGCAGTTTGGCCAGACTTGGCATCTCAGCCCGGCAAGGGGCGCACCAGGTGGCCCACAAATTGATCAAAAGCACCTGACCCTTGAAATCATCGAGGCTTGTGGATGTGCCTTTTTCATCGAGGAAGCTGAGCGCCGGAGTGTTTTCAACCGGCTGGCGGATCGACATAGCTGCAACGTCACCACGGACCAGTGGCTCCAGTTCCGCGGCCAGTTCACTTTGCGCAGCACATTCCTTGTCATTGGTACTCAAGGCCACAGTCTTCGAATCGGCGGGATATCCATTGCCAGAGCCGCTATTGGTCCCGTATACCCACCACGCTCCGACAACTGCGCCAAGCAGAACCGCAATCGCGGTGATGACCGGTGTGGAAAGCTGGCGGGGTTTTGGTGAACTCATGTGCGACTCCGGGATAATTCCATGGCTGACAAAAAAACAACAGACACCTCCAACCAGATGTGGGGTGGCAGGTTTGCATCGGGACCGGATGCTATCATGGAGGAGATCAATGCTTCCATCGACTACGATCGAAAACTTTACCGCCAGGACATCCAAGGCTCGCTTGCCCATGCATCTATGCTTGAGCATACAGGCATAATTTCGGCAACGGACTGCGACATGATTTCGCGTGGCTTGGAAACTATCCTGGCTGAAATCGAATCTGGTGAATTTGTCTTCTCCCGTCAGCTTGAAGACATTCACATGAACATCGAGGCGCGGCTCGCACAACTCGTTGGTCCTGCTGCCGGGCGCTTGCACACGGCCCGTTCGCGNAACGATCAGGTNGCGCTTGATTTCCGCCTTTGGACCAAGGCGGAACTGACCAAAACCGAGAAATCGCTCACTGCGTTGATCACGGCGTTTCTCAACAAGGCAGAAGCCCACGCCGGTGATGTGATGCCGGGCTTTACCCATTTGCAGACAGCGCAGCCAGTGACTTTCGGGCACCATTGCATGGCCTATGTGGAAATGTTCGGCCGTGACCGGTCCCGCGTTCGCGATTGCATTGCCCGTATGGATGAGTCCCCGCTCGGCGCAGCTGCATTGGCCGGGACCGGCTTTGCCATTGATCGCCACGAGACAGCGGCGGCCCTTGGCTTTCGTGAACCTACCCGTAACTCCATCGATTCCGTCTCTGATCGGGATTACGCGCTGGAGTTTCTCTCGCTGGCCTCAATCTGCGCCACCCACATGTCGCGATTAGCGGAAGAGATTGTCATCTGGTCGACGCCGCAGTTTAATTTTGTCCGGCTCTCGGATGCATTTTCCACCGGCTCGTCAATCATGCCGCAGAAGAAAAACCCGGACGCTGCCGAACTGGTGCGCGCCAAAACCGGGCGTATCAACGGTTCGCTGATCGGACTTCTGACTGTGATGAAGGGTCTGCCGCTGGCCTATTCCAAAGATATGCAGGAAGACAAGGAACAGGTTTTTGATGCTGCAGCCAGTCTCGAACTGGCGATTGCGGCCATGACCGGCATGGTGCGCGACATGACCATCAACACCACCTCAATGAAGGCGGCTGCAGGTTCTGGCTATTCCACAGCGACTGACCTCGCCGATTGGCTGGTGCGTGAGGCAGGTCTCCCCTTCCGCGATGCCCACCACGCAACCGGTCACGCCGTTGCCATGGCAGAAAAAAAAGGCGTTGACCTTNCAGGTCTTTCCCTTGCCGACTTGCAATCGATCAATCCAGCTATCACNGAAAACATCTTTGATGTTCTGACCGTTGACGCATCAGTTGCCAGTCGGATCAGTTATGGTGGTACTTCGCCAACCCGGGTTCGCGAGCAGATAGCCGCATGGCGCAAGATGCTTTGAATGCCCTTAGTTTCAAACCGGGGGTGCACTTGGCTGCAAAACCGGTTATGAGAAAACCAGTTTGGAGCTTCGAGACGAGACCAATGACGTATCGCAAGACAACGGCCACTATTTCGCTTCTTCTTTTGACAGCCTTGGTGCTGAGTGCCTGTGGGCGTCGTGGCGACCCCGTTCGTCCAAGCGTAGCCCGGGTTCAGGCAGCCCAAGAAGCCGGTGAAAAAGCTCCTGAAACCCCGCCAACCGAGGATCGTCGCTTTTTTCTCGACGGACTGCTCGACTGACGCTGTATCCTCAAGGTCTATAGACAGTGAATCATTTTCAATATGTTGACGGCATCCTGCATGCCGAAGATGTCAGCCTGCCGCTGATCGCCGAGCAGGTCGGGACACCATTTTATTGCTATTCAACCGCAACCCTGAGCCGCCACTACAAGGTTTTTTCAGAAGCCTTTCACAGTCTCGATTCGCTTGTGTGTTATGCCATGAAGGCAAATTCCAATCAGGCAGTAATGAAAACACTGGCTAATCTTGGCTCCGGTGCGGATGTGGTGTCCGAAGGCGAATTGCGCCGGGCGTTGGCAGCAGGCATTCCTGCTGAGAAAATCATGTTTTCCGGCGTGGGCAAAAAGCCCCGGGAAATGGATGCAGCACTCCATGCCGGTATTTTCTGTTTCAATGTCGAATCGGAACCCGAGCTTGAAATGCTCAGCCAACGGGCTGTAGCAATGGGCACGGTCGCGCCTATCTCAATCCGCATCAACCCGGATGTTGACGCCAAAACCCACGCCAAAATCTCGACCGGCAAAAAGGAAGACAAGTTCGGAATATCCTGGGATCGTGCGGTAGCGGTGTATCGTCGTGCTGCTGAACTCGATGGTATACGGGTCACCGGCATTGATATGCATATTGGTAGCCAGATCGTCGAGCTGACACCTTTTGATGACGCGCTCAAACTGATGGTTGAACTTGTCGGCACCCTGAGAGCCGAAGGACACGAGATAAGCCACATCGACGTTGGTGGCGGACTTGGCGTGCCTTATCGCGATGATGACGCTACCCCACCAGAGCCGGCAGCATACGCCCATGTCATCAGGCAGCATCTGGGAAATCTCGGATGCAAGGTTATATTCGAGCCAGGTCGACTGATCGTTGCCAATGCCGGGGTCCTGATTTCCGAGGTCATCTACATCAAGGATGGTGGAGAAAAAACTTTCGTCATCATTGATGCTGCGATGAATGACATAATCCGCCCGACGCTTTACGAGGCTTGGCACGAAATCCGTCCGGTTCGCCTTGAAGCTGCCCGCCAGCCATGGATGCGTGCCGATATCGTCGGTCCGGTCTGCGAAAGTGGCGATTATATTGCACGCGACCGAGAAGTGCCGAAACTCAAGGCAGGTGATCTGGTTTCCATCGGTTCAGCCGGTGCTTACGGAGCTGTCCAGGCAAGCACCTATAATTCACGAGCACTTGTGCCTGAAGTTCTGGTTGACGGTGACCGATATCATGTCGTTCGTCCGCGTCCTTCGATTGAAGACATGATCGCTCTGGATTCGCTGCCCGACTGGCTTTGATCGACGCTAACCGGTTACCCCCTCACTTTTTCGCGACCAGTCTCGCCAAAGCCACAAACAATGCTATCCTTTCCCATGATGCGACCACGGGAGAGCCGGATGGCCGANAGCGAACTGCGCACTGATATACGCGATGAAAAGNGGCTCTCGCGGGCGATCAACCGNGCGCGTTGGCGCATGCTGGCTGTCATTCGCACTGAGGGCCTACTGGTCCGCGCAGCACCCCTTCTGGGGCTAATCGCGCTGTTTGTGATACTATCCTGGTTCGGTTATTTCCGTGCGGTTGCCGACTGGGCGCGATGGGCTACGTTGGCCCTGCTGATCGCGGGCGCTATCGCCTCCCTTTGGCCGCTTTCCCGNATCAAGACACCANCCAAACAGACAATCGACAGTCGTTTGGAGCGCCAAAATCTCATTACCCATCAGGCAATCAGTGCTCGAGATGATGTTTTGGGAAATGACAGTCCATTCGCCAATGCCCTTTGGTCTGAGCACAAACGTCGGCTGGCAGGCCAGATTGAACAGCTTTCCGCTGGCGCGCCGCATACCGATTTGCCAAGCCGCGATCCCTATGGCTTGCGGGTCGCCATGACCTTGCTGCTTGTTACCGCCTTTGGCTATTCCTTCTCTGGCGGCTCCGGTCGACTGGATGATGCCTTCAAGAGCCACTCCTTGATCGATATCGCAGATATCAGGGTCGATGCNTGGATCAGTCCGCCGCCCTATATCAACGCAGCACCGGTATTTCTCACAGGCCTGGCCCACAAACCGGACCANCCTGCAAATGCGGTCGCTGGCAGTGAAATTACTGTGAGGGTGGGTGCAGGTGCCCAGGATGCGANTTTAAGCTTTGCCNATCCTGATGGTGAAACGGTCATGATTGAACCGCAGANCACCGAAAACCCTACCNCTCGATCAGGACAAANCGCCCAGGCAAGCAATTCGTCCGCAACGGTCTACGCATTCAAACCAACAACCGATGGTGTTGTCAGTGTGAAAACAGCGAGCGGCAGTCACCAGTGGCCAATTACAATCATTCCTGATCTGCCGCCGGTCCTTGCCTTTACCGACAAACCTGGCCGGGCCGCCAACGGGGCATTGGAACTGGCCTATTCGGTTACCGACGACTATGGAGTGGTTAGCGCCCGCGCGGAGATTGAACCTGTTGACGAACCCGGCCCCAATGCAGTTCCTTTGTATGATCAGCCAGAATACAGACTTCNACTCCCGCGTCGCGGCTCCAAGGATGGCTCAGTCACNTCAAGTCAGGATCTGACCGAACATCCGCTTGCCGGACAGCAAGTGCGCATCACGCTGGTTGGCGTTGACGGCGCTGGACAGGAAGGGCGTAGCGAAGCCGTTGTCACCACCATGCCAGCCCGCTTCTTCTCAGAACCGCTGGCCGCNGCAGTAGTCGAACTTCGGAGCGTTCTCGCGTTGGATGCCCATAATTTGCCGCGCGTCTTCGAACTTCATGATGCCCTGACGATCGCACCTGAGGAAACGATCCCCAACCTGACCAATTATTTGCTGCTGCAGTCGGTCAAAGGGCGAATTCGATATGCCGTCGGAGAGGAAGGTCTTCGCGCTGCCATCGATTACATGTGGTCTGTTGCATTGCAGATTGAAGATGGCAATCTGTCACTGGCTGCACAGCGCTTGCGCGACGCCCAGAATGCGCTGTCAGAAGCACTTGAAAACGGCGCCACCGACGAGGAAATTGCGAAACTCATGGATGAGCTGCGCGAAGCCATGAAGGAATATCTGAGCGAACTTGCTCGCCAGGCGCCTCAAAATCAACCCAACGCCCAGCAAAATCAGATGGCCGAGAATGTGCTGCGCCAGCGCGATCTCGAGAACATGCTCGATCAAATCGAAAATCTATCCCGCTCGGGGGCCCGTGACCAGGCCCGACAAATGCTTTCCGAACTTCAACGCATGATGAACAATCTCCAGGCCGGTCGTCAGCAACAACAACAGCAACAATCCAGCCCAATGCGCGAGCAAATGGACAAGCTGGGCGAACTCATGCAACGCCAGCAAGAGCTTATGAACGAGACATTCAAGCTTCAACAGCAACAGAATTCCCAACGCCAACAGGGACAACAACCCGAAGGCGAGCAAGGTGAGCAGCAACAAGGCGAGAACAACCAGGGCCAATCGCTTCAGGAAATGCTTGATGCCCTCGGCGAACAACAACAGGCGTTGCGCGAACAGCTTGAGCAATTGCAGAAAGAACTCGAAGGCATGGGCATGCAGCCCTCCGAAGGGTTCGGCGATGCCGGAGAAGCGATGGGGGATGCAACAGGCAATCTTGAGGGTGGAGAAACAGGCTCGGCTCTGTCTGACCAGGGTCGCGCCTTGCAGGCTCTGCGCCAAGGTGCCCAGCAGATGATGAACCAAATGATGCAAGCCATGGGCAATCAGCCGGGGTCCGGTGGGCAACAGGGCATGGATGGGCGCGGCAATCCAAGACCTGATGACCGAGATCCGCTGGGCCGGCCGCGGTCCACCAATGGCCCGGATTTTGGCAACAGCGTCAAAGTTCCCGACGAGATTGATATTCAACGTGCGCGTGAAATCCTCGACGCAATTCGTAAGAGATTGGGCGATCGGTTGAGCCCGGAAGTGGAAAAGCAATATCTCGAGCGGTTGCTTGATCTGAAGTAAACCTGCCTAGTCGGCATCACCCTGAACAATTCCGACAAAAGGCAATTCGCGAAACGCATAAGCCACATCCATGCCGTACCCGACGACAAAATAATCAGGGCATTTGAAGCCAACATGCTCGGCCTCGAGTTCACCTTCACGTTTCGAGTGCTTATCCAGAAGCACCGCAATATCGACGCTCTTGGCTCCGCGTTCATACATGAGATCGCGTGCAAAACGCAGTGTGCGGCCTGACTCCAAAATATCGTCAATCAACAAGACATCGCGACCGACAACATTGCTGTCGATATCCTTGATGATTTTCACACCTTGGCTCGTTGTCCCTTTGCCGTAGCTCGACAGGGTTATGAATTCCACTTCCGGAGCCAGACCGGCATCATGCAGCGCGCGGATGAGATCGGCGGCGAAAATGAAAGATCCTTTCAGGATAGAGATAACCAGCAGATCCTGTTTTGGCTGGGCAGCTATTTCTTTCGCCAATGCGCTGTTTCGCTCGGCAATTTGCGCAGGCGAAAACAAAGTTTCGATTTTCTTACCGCGGACGATATGCATGCCCGGTCCCCTTCACTGGCCAAATATGCCGGAACCAATTAACCGACCGCGGGAAACCTAGCCTTTGATGGGTGGGATTGAAAGCACCCAAGCGCGCCGAATGGCCCATCATTTGCTGCAAAGGACTGAAGTTGACAGCTAATTGCCTGAGCGGATCATCAAGATTGAGCCCGCCCTTTCAATCCGTGCCGGGAGCACGGTTGGTCTTTTATCGACTGCACCGCTTAGCTGTGGGTCGGGAGTTTTATGATTGCCAACCGGGCGCGCCATTTCTGCTGGCACCACAGCGGCGTCCTTGAACGGAGAAACCGATTCAACCGACATGGCTTTGCCCGCAAACACGGTGGCAGGTACAGTCGCGGTCATCAATGTTTCATCGGGACCTGCGACAAATGAGTGGCCGCCTGCCATCCAGAAAAATGCCGCTGCAACCGCCACAACCCCGGTGAGAAATGCAGGACCCGCTATCGGTGAATGGCTTGCCCGCATCGCTCCGTCCGGCAAGGTTTTTCCGGAAAACAGATCCAGTCGACCGCTGTTGGCAGCTGGACCTGGTGATGTTTCACAGTATCCAGGCGAAACATGGCCTTCACTGTCGACATGGGGTACAAAGAGGCCTTCCGGCGCGCCATACGCGCAATCAGCCAATTCAACTTTTGGTACCACTGTCTCAAAGACTGCGTCTTCAATCTCGGACAGTGGACGCGGTGCTTTTTTGGTAGGCCTTTGCGTTTTCGGACGCAGAAGCTCAATTGTCGGTGTATGGCGATTGGAATATCCGGCCCTTGAAGTCTGCATTATCGTCTCCGCCATCCAGAAATTTGCGACAAATCTTTCCAAGGCGTAAACGCAAATGGTTAACACAAGGCAAATATGCCCTTCTATGCCACAACAGGTTCGAGGGTTTTACCTGCACCGCACCATGAGTTATGAGTTTGCCGAATCGTCCGAAGGAAAAGTGCGCACGTGATCCATTTTGAGAATGTCGGTCTGCGATACGGGATGGGTCCGGAAGTCCTTCGCGACCTCACCTTTGATATACCGAAGAAATCGTTTCAGTTCCTGACGGGGCCATCAGGTGCAGGTAAAACCACACTGATGCGCCTGTTGTTCATGTCACTCCAGCCAACACGCGGTCTGATCAAAACCTTCGGGCGCGACATATCCACGATCAACAACGAAGATTTGCCACTTTTGCGCCGCAGGATCGGCATTGTGTTTCAAGATTTCCGGCTGCTCGATCATCTGACAACCTATGAAAACGTCGCCCTTCCGCTGAGAGTTCGCGGCAAGGAGGAAAATGGATATCGCTCTGACGTCATCGAACTTTTGAAATGGGTCGGACTTGGTGAGCGCATCAACGTACTTCCACCGGTTCTCTCAGGTGGCGAAAAACAGCGCGTCGCCATCGCCCGCGCATTGATTGATCGTCCAGAACTATTGCTGGCTGATGAGCCAACCGGCAATGTCGATCCGCCAATGGCCAAGCGTATTCTCAGCCTGCTGGTCCACCTCAACCGGTTGGGAACTGCCGTTGTGATCGCGACTCATGATCTTTCCCTGATGGATCGCTTCGAGGCGCGACGCATGATTTTGTCAGACGGGCGGTTGGAAATTTATGACTGACCTCACTCCAAAAACATCCGGAAGTCGTGGAAGGGCCAATCCTCGCCGAAAACAGACATCGGAAAAATCGACGACAACTTCAGCAGACAGACAGGTTGTTTTGCGCAAGACCGCTGCCATCGTACCGCCGGGCAACATATCGGGTCAGGCATTGATCATCGTGATCGCGATCATGTCCTTCCTGAGCTGCCTGACCGGCGGCGCGGTTTCAATGGTTCGTTCCACCGCGGACAGTTGGCAAAGCCAGATTTCCCGCGAAATCACAATTCAGGTAAAACCCGACGATAATTTCGACATGGACACNGTGCTCAACCAGGTCCGCACNGGCGTTCTGGCCATTCCNGGCGTCACTTCAGCCTCAATCGTGGATCGGGCGGCTACAGAAAGATTGCTGGAGCCGTGGCTCGGCAAAGGTTTTGATATCGATGCTTTGCCGGTACCGCGCCTTGTGATCATAACTGTCGACGAGGAAAACCCACCGGATTATCAGGCATTGCGCCAGGCGCTCTCGGAAGTGACCCCGCAGGCTGTGCTGGATGACCACCGTGCCTGGACCGACCGTCTTGTTGCGATGGCGCGTATGATGAGCCTGCTCGGTTTTGGCGTTCTCGGTCTGATGTTGGCAGCCACTGCTCTCACCGTCATTTTTGCCACACGCGGTGCTATGGCCGGAAATCGCCACATCATAGAGGTTTTGCACTTCGTGGGCGCGAAAACCAGTTTCATTGCCGGCCAATTTCAGACACGTTTTTTTCTGATCGGNCTGAAAGGCGCCCTGATCGGAGGCGTTGCTGCTGCATTGGTATTTGTTGTTCTTTCACTTTGGCAGTCTTCCACGCGGTCTACACCGCTCAATGATCAGGCAACCGCACTGTTTGGCCGTTTCGAACTGCCAATCTGGGGATATGTCTCCATTCTCGTGATCATCGCGATCATCGCGGGCATGGCAACATTGACATCGCGCCTTACTGTCATGAGCGCAGTTCGCGAGATTGACCGCATGCGTGCCGATCCGTCATTGATGGAACTTGATTGAGTATTCAATTTTAGCGATCAATAAGCGATAATTTAGAGTGAAATACCTCATTTTCGCCCGGATTTCGGCTGGTGCACGCCTGATTCTCAGGTTAACTCTAGTAACATGAGCGTAGAAACCGTTCAGAGTGCGCAGGTTTCCAAGCCAAGTTCAGGCAATTGGAACAAGTTGCGGAAAATCGGCCACTATGTCCTGGCTTCTACTAGCTTTGGATTAGTGGTCCTTCTAATCGTGGCTGCAATCGGATTTTTTCGTTACACAGACAGGGTCGCTAACCTGAGCATTCCGGTTGAGCTCGAGAAGGTTGAAGCCATCGTGGTGTTGACCGGTGGTTACCAACGCATCGATGCAGCGGTTGAGCTACTCGAGCGCGGGATAGGTAAACGTCTCCTGATTTCCGGTGTGAATCCTGCGACTTCCGGTTCCGCGATCAAACGGGCAACCGGGGCCAACGAAGATTTGTTTTCCTGCTGTGTGGATATGGGCTATCAGGCAATCGATACCATAGGCAACGCCCACGAAACCGCAGGCTGGATTCACAAATACGGTTACAAGAGCATCCTCGTTGTTACCAACAATTATCACATTCCCCGCAGTTTGATCGAGCTGACCTCCGCCAGCCCGAATGTCGAATTTATTGGCTATCCTGTTAGCAGCACTGATCTGAAAACAGAGAGTTGGATGGCAGACCCGATCGCTGTGCGCACATTGATGACCGAGTACCTCAAATATTCTTTGACCAAGCTGCGAAGCTGGACCGGAACCGAGGTTGCAAAAGGTCTGCGTGCTGACATGCCAAAGGCCGGTTCAAAGGTCTCAGCCGTTATGTTTCATTGACCGAACTGACTGGCTGGCTGTATGTGCCATTGTGACAATGTCGTGTGTTCATGCATGACAGGATCAATCCGGGATTTGCCAGCACCATGATTTTACTACGCTCCATAGTTCTCAACCTCACATTCTATTTGAACGTCATCCTTCAGATGGTCCTTTTGAGTCCTTACTATTTCCTCGCGCCGCGCAAGAAGGCCTGGATCGTACCAAAAAACTGGGCCCGGTCGAACAACTGGCTGATGGCAAAAATCGTTGGCACGACATTTGAAATAGAGGGCGCTGAGAACCTGCCGGAGGGGGCTTTCATATTTGCTCCCAAGCATCAATCTTTCTGGGATGCATTTGCCCTCCTTCCAGTCGTCAAGGACCCTTTGATCATCGTCAAACGTGAATTGATGTGGATTCCGATGTTCGGGCAGTATTTGCAAAAATTGAGGATGATCCCGGTCAACCGGACTGCCAAGGGTAAAGCAATGGCAGGACTAATTGATCGCACCCTTGCCGAGATGGCTACGGGACGCCAACTGATAATCTACCCTGAAGGCACGCGCCGTCCGGCTGGATCTGACGCTGATTATCGTTTCGGCATTGCCCGCCTGTACCGCGATTTAAAGGTCCCGGTTGTACCCTGCGTCATGCATATGGGTATTTTTTGGCCTCGCCGGACGTTCCTGCGGTTTCCCGGCCACTTCAAGGTTCGCATCCTGCCGGCAATTCCACCGGGCCTCGACGCCGATAAATTTTTTGCGCGGCTGGTCGATGAGATGGAAACCGCCAGTGATGAGTTGCTGTTGAAGACAATTCGCGAGAATCCACAGGTTCCGCTTTCAGACATCGCCGCCGAGAAATACGCTAAGCTCGAAGCAGCAGAGCGGGAAGCAGCGGTAAAATCGCCGAACTAGGGAGGCGTGGTCAGCCGGATACGGCTGCCACCAGTTCTTCCAGCCCGCGGTCGCGTATCCCCAATGTTTTAAGATGAGCAACCGTATTGGCTACATATTCAATGTTCTGGCCCGACTGCCCGGATGCACCAACGATTATGCTTGCCGCCTGACTGACATCCATTTTGCCTGAATATTGCAGATGGTTGCGGTCCACCACATAGGTGAGCGCCTTGACCACATCACCATTTTCCAGACGAACCGGTCTTATGGTTTCCTTGTAGACATGTGTGACAAGCTCGCGCCCGCGTAGATATTCAATGGCAGTTTCACGCGTTGTAGCAGGCACCTTGAAGGCCAAGCCGACACATGAGCCGCCGCGATCAAGCCCCAACACCAGACCCGGTTTGGCAGGTGTTCCCCGATGTACATGAGACAACACGCACAATGAACGATGAAATCCTGACAATCGCGCCTTGAAGACACCATCATGATCGAAACCCGGACGCCACATCAGCGATCCGTAGCCAAATACCCATAAATCCGCCATATCACCGTTCATGCTTCTGGCCGGAAACCAATCCGGACTGAGAATCAGGGGTGCACAATGACAAACGAGCAGCCAAATGCAAGCAGTGGCAAATGGTCATTGCGAAAAACACTGTGGTTCGCCATGGCAATTTCTCTCGGCGTGAGCGCCTATACCGCCGGTTGGTTTATTGTCGCCGGNCGCTTGGAGTCGAGCCTCCCCCGATTTTTCCAACANGCAGCAAATCAGGGCATTCATCCCGTTTGTAGCAAAGCGNAAATAAGCGGCTACCCATTGCAGATGGGCATTGATTGCCAANGTACNGCCGTGGCCTTTGAAAGCCANGGTTTCAAGGTCACGTTGGGAAAACTGTTTACGGCGGTGCCCGTCTATAATCCGCGGCGCTTTACCAGCATCTTTGATGGACCGGTCAATGTAACCGGTGCGGATGATCTGACCGCCCAGCTTGACTGGGAGTCCATGCGCACCGTTGCCGTACTCGCAAAAAATGGACTGGACAGCGGCTCGGCTGAAGGAAAGCGGGTTTCAATTTCTGCCGACAGTCGGGCGCTGCCGTTTCGTCTCAACGCAGAGATCAGGCAGTTTACAGCTCTCGCAAGAGGCGACGATGCCGATCTGAAAATCTCTGTCGTCGCAGAAGGTTTTACCTCACCATTAGCACTCGACGCCCGTTCGTTCGCGCTGGAAGTGACAATAATAGGCGGTGCAGTGCTCATGCAGGGCGGCACAAAACCCAGCCTGCGCGGAAAGAAATTGCAGCTTGATACCCTGAATGCCGCACTTGCCGATGGCGGGGAGATCGCGCTCTCCGGTGAGATTGCGGTTGGGGATAATGGGTTGGCGAATGGCGACTTTCGCGTTCAACTCACCGACTATCAGGCTATAGCCAAGTCGCTCCAAGACATCGAACCGGACCTTGCCGAGCAGATCATTCGCTTTGGGCCCACATTGGCGGCACTCGACATTGATTCCACTGACGGCCCACAAACCATTACCGTGCCCTTCACGGTGCGGCAGGGACAAATTGCTATCGGCATATTTGACCTCGGAGATCTGCCGATTTTCCAGTAAAGCTCCTATTTTCCGGGCTTTTCGCTGTTGCCGACTCGACCGAAATCCGGCGCGTCGATATCCTGTCCAGCCTCGATGATAGACCGGCGCACCGAACGGGTATGCGAGAATGTCTCGAACAATTTGTCGCCATCCCCCCAGCGGATAGCCTTCTGCAACGAGGCAAGGTCTTCAGAGAACCGCGCAAGCATCTCCAGTATCGCATCCTTGTTGTGCAGACAGACATCGCGCCACATCACCGGGTCTGATGCGGCAAGGCGCGTGAAATCCCGGAAACCCGACGCAGAATACTTGATCACTTCCGATTCTGTTACCGTTTCAACATCGCTGGCAGTACCGACAATATTGTATGCAATGATATGCGGCAGATGGGAAACGATGGCGAGGACCTTGTCATGATGTTCCCTGTCCATCTGTTCGACCTTTGAACCGCAAGCCTGCCAGAATTCGGTCAACCGGGCGACAGCCGTTTCATCAGCATCGGACTCTGGAGTGAGAATACACCATCGATCAGTGAACAACTCAGCAAAACCCGAAGCTGGGCCGGATTGCTCCGTTCCGGCGATCGGGTGGCCAGGGATGAAATGCACACTTTCAGGCATATGCGGTGCCATCTGGTTGTAAACCGAAGCTTTGGTCGAGCCCACATCAGTCACTGTCGCACCGGGCTTGAGATGGGCCGCGATGTCTTTGGCGACCAATTCTGATGAACCGACCGGAACTGACACAATAATCAGATCAGCACCGGAAACCGCTTCGGCATTCGAAGTGGTATAGAAATCCCCAAGGTTCAGCGCCTTGGCTTCAGCCAACGTTCGCTCGCTGCGGGTCGCAATCCGGATCTCGTCCGCAAGCCCATGCTTGCGGATAATTCGCGCCAATGACGAGCCAATCAGGCCGATGCCAACAAGGGCGATTTTTTTAAATTTTGGTACTGACATTTAGCTGGCCATAAATTCTGTGAGTGCAGCAATGACACCGAGATTGGCTTCTTCGGTACCGATGGTCATACGCAGCGCATTGGGCAGGCCGTAACCTGCCACGCGCCGCAGCACGAAACCCCGGGAAGTCAGATAATCATCGGCATCATCCGCACGTTTTCCAGGCTGTTCAGGAAAATGGATCAAAACAAAGTTGCCCACCGAAGCGGTGATGTCCAATCCGATTGCCCGTAAGCCATCGCTGACCTTGGGCAGCCATTCCTCGTTATGGCGCACGGCTATCTCCACATGGGCTTTATCGCCAATGGCAACGGCACCGGCCGCCAGAGCCACCGCATTGACATTAAATGGTCCGCGCACACGGTTGACCGCGTCTATAATTGCGGCCGGCGCATACATCCAGCCCAGTCGCAAACCGGCAAGTCCGTGGATTTTCGAAAATGTCCGCGTCATGACGACATTTTCGTTCTCGGCTACCAGTTCAACCCCAGCTTCATAGTCATTGCGACGAACATATTCCGCATAAGCTGCGTCGAGCACGAGCACCACATGCGCCGGCAAGCCCGCATGCAACCGCTTGACCTCCGAAAACGGTAGGTATGTGCCGGTTGGATTGTTCGGATTGGCCAGAAACACCACCTTGGTGCGCTCGGTCACCGCAGCCAACATCGCGTCGACGTCTGCGGTGAAATTTGTTTCACGCACAGTGACCGGCGTCGCACCCGCAGCAAGAATCTGGATCTTGTAGACCAGAAACCCGTGCTCGGTGAAAATGGCTTCATCACCAGGCGACAGATAAGTCTGGCACAACAGGCCCAACAACTCATCAGAACCGTTTGAGCAAAGAATGCGCTCGGCGTTCAGACCATGGGCCGATGCAATCGCCTGCCGCAACACTGTTGAAGACCCATCCGGGTAATAGGCCAATCTCCCGACAAGCCGACCAATGGCTTCGCCAACCGCCGGGCTGGCTCCCAACGGGGTTTCATTTGACGAAAGTTTGTAGACCTTCCCTGCACCGGGAGCTTCCTCACGGCCAGGAACATAGGCCGCAATCTCCATGATGCCCTTGTTTGGTTCGGGTTTGGTTGTTTGTGCCATGACTTTGATATTCCGCTGGGATGGATGCCGGGCGGCATAGCGCCTTTTCCCACCCTTTGTCGAGTGGAGCGGACCATGGGCAACGCAATTGACTAACCTCGCATCTTGGTCGTCCGGGTGGGCTGCGGAGACAATACCGGTACGAACACCCGACGCGATGTGCGCGCTGCGACCGGAATGCCCTGATAGAGCCGCTTCTGGGCTTCAACGATGTTGACCCCGGCAAACACCGGCCAAAGCCGACGACCCAGACGCTCGAGACCAGTCCCCAGCCGCCAGAACGCGGGCAATTGGCTGGGAGGAAACATCAACGCTTCAGCAGAAGCACCAGGGGTAAAATTCGATTCACGCAACAACCGGGTCATTTGCCCTCGGGAATAGGGTCGGCCTGCCCCAAACGGTGTATGTTCAAAACGCGCCCAGACACCGCGCCGGTTTGGCGCGACAATAACCAGGCGGCCACCAGGCGCCAGAACTCTCCAAACCTCTTTCAGGGTCTCGCGCGCATCTTCTGCGAATTCCAGCGAGTGAACCATGAGGATCCGGTCAATCGAAGCATCTGGAAGCGGCAATTCCTCATCAAAGCACAACACTGTCGACGATTTGTCACCCGACGGCCAGTTCACCGCGCCTTGCCCGGCAGGCATGAATGCAAAAGCCCGCTCGGCCTCGGCGCCGAACTTGTCGAGATAGGGTACTGCGTAACCGAGGCCCACAAGCCGCTCACCAGTCAGTGTTGGCCACAATCCGGACAGCGATTCTGTAATCGCTTGAGCAGCCCGCTGCCCAAGTCGCGAATGATAAAAAGACCTCAGCTCGACGATGTCAGTGTGCATATCTTGAAACTAGCCCTGCTCAATAGGTCATACAAGGGTGACGATACATCCCGGAAACGCTAGAGTTATAGCAGCAACAAGTGGAGATCGCTTCAGTGAAGACTTTGATGATCGAACAATTCACCTGCCGACAAAACAATTTCGGTGTGTTGATTCACGACCCGATGACCGGCGACACAGCTTCCATTGACGCGCCCGATGGCGAAATGATTGCAAATTATCTCGACCAGGCCGGTTGGCACCTCTCCCATCTGTTGATTACCCATCACCATCCCGATCACGTTGAAGGCATTCCTCTGCTCAAGGACAAATACGGGTCAAAGGTTTATGGCCCAGCTCTCGAAGCCAAAGGTATTGCCGGTCTTGATCACCCCCAGAACGACGGTGACAGTTTTGAATTTGCAGGTCGCAAAGTGGAGGTCATTCTCACACCGGGTCATACGCTCGGCCATATCTGCTACCACATGCCTGAGGAAAAACTGCTATTTACCGCAGACACGCTGTTTGCGCTTGGGTGCGGGCGTTTGTTCGAAGGCACTCCATCCGACATGTGGACTTCTCTGCAAAAGCTGATGACCCTTCCCGATGACACTACAGTTTATTGTGGCCATGAATACACATTGGCCAATGCGAAATTCGCCATCTCCGTTGATCCGGATAATGCAGCTCTGATAGACCGATTCGAGCGAATTACCGACATGCGAAGCAAGGACATCGCCACCCTGCCAACAGCAATTGGTTATGAGAAACGCACCAATCCATTCCTGCGCGTGTCAGACCCGGCAATCCGGGCTCATCTCAACATGATGGACGCCAGCGATCTCGAGGTATTTGCCGAATTGCGTCACCGCAAGGACAATTTCTGACGTGCCTCAAACCAAGACGGATCATACCAAACTGACCGCAAATGAGATTATCGCTATCCTTGGAATGCAGCCTCATCCAGAGGGTGGGTTTTTCGTTGAGACTTACCGCGATACCGCTGGCGGCGACCGGGGCTTTTCAACTGCCATCTACTACCTGCTGGAGCGAGACCAGAGATCGCACTGGCACCGGGTTCGCGATGCTGCAGAAGTCTGGCACTGGTATCGGGGCTCATCCATGCAGCTCTCGCTGGCCGGGCCTGAGGGCGGCAGACCGGATATCCACCGGCTTGGAGCTGACCTTGTGCAGGGTGAGCGTCTTCAATGCGTGGTTCCCGCCAATTGGTGGCAAGCAGCAGAACCAACCGGTGACTGGTCGCTTGTGGGCTGCACCGTTGCACCGGGTTTTGAATATTCGTCTTTTGAACTCGCACCATCCGGCTGGTCGCCGGAACAGGTGTGATTTTCGACCGGTATCAGTTTGCCATCACCATGAGCACCCCGGCCAGGATCATGGCTTGCCCACCGATGTAAAGCACCCAAACTCCGGGTGATGTCAGCACCTGCCAGTGGCTCTCTTTCTGCAGCAGAAATTTTTCGATCCCCAGCAATGCGTCCGAAATCATGAAGGAAATTGCTCCGGCCAACACCCAACCGCCTGTTGCAGAAGCGGTGATACCCATGCCGGCAATCGCCAGCACATAGACTGCTACCGGAAATGCCAACGGTCCGGCTTGTCGAACAAGTGCGGTTCCAAAACCCAACGCAAAAACACAAATTCCTGTGACAATTGGCCAAGCACCCGCGAGATCATCGGCCAGTGTATAGAACAACACCGCAAACAGCAGATGCGCAGTTAGAAAACTGCCAAGTCCCGCCATGAACATCCGGTCACCTTCGTGGGCAAGGAATGCATCTCCCAACGCTGACAGTGTAAAACCGGCAACCAGCAGCCATGGCGCATTCTCCATCCACGCCGCCATCGCGAACAAAGCCAATGGCAGTGTTTTGATGACCGTGCGAACCATCCCGCCGCGCTTCAGCCATGGAGCCAGATAGACAACCGCGCACAACGCCGCCAAACCGAAAAACGCGATGCTGATCCGGGATATCATACCGGTTCTTGTTTACGCAGAAACATGTTCTTGGCCGCCAATGCCGCACCGCCTGTAATCAGAAGACAGGCGGCAATGATGGCAGGTGTTGCGGAGCCGTAACCGAACACAATCAGGATCAATGTGGAAAAAAGCGGTGCTGCGTAGCTCGAAGCCCCGAGTACCTGAATATCACCATTTTTAACACCGTAATCCCACGCATAGAACGCCAGACCTACCGGACCCAGNCCAAGTCCCAGCACAGCCAGCCATTGGAACGCACCATCTGGCCAAACCGTGGTTTCGAGCCCCAGATGCGCAATAAGTGACAAAATGGCCGTGGCAGCACAAAATCCTGTGACGACATCGGTAGGAACCTGACCGAAGCGCCGCGAAAGCAGCGAGTAGCCTGCCCAAGTGAACGCACAAAGAAACGCCGCACNATAGCCAAGCATATTTCCACTGCGGCCCATTCCATCAACAAAGCTGGNTTCAGAATTTCCGGTCAATAGGAATGCGGTGCCAGCCAGCCCCATCAACGCGCCCACCACATGATGCCAGCCGAGCTTTTCACCTGGAAGCAACGCTGAACCCAACACAATCAACAGTGGCCAGAGATACGCGATCAAACCGGCCTCCACCGCCGGTGCATTTCTCAGTGCGGTGAAATAAAGAAAGTGATAGCCAAACAGCCCGCCGATTCCCAAAGCCCAGACAGCAACAGGTTGCTTGAAGGCTGCCAGCCGCGAAGGATCTCTGGCAATGGCCGCCACGCCGATTAACGCGCCAATTGCAAAACACATGGCCGATAGCTGAAACGGTGGCACCGCTCCGGAAGCAGCAGTAAACAGAGCCAAGAGCGCCCACATGGCTATTGCGGAAAACCCGATCAGGGTGGGGCCCATCTGTCTACCGCTCCTATTGTTTTGGATGTGACTGGGTCGAACCCCTCATCAGATCAGGAGCTGGACACTAACTTCCGAAACGGGCGGCAGCAACAATCATTATGCCCACTTTGGTTGGAATTTTTGCATAAACCGGTGCGGAGTATCCACCTTCCGGGTGAACGGCAAACCAGAGTTCCATACCCTTGAGTTTGCGCACATAGTCAATCTGTGAATTGTCCTTGCGATAACCGGCCTTGGGGACAAAGCTCATTGAACAGACTAGGGCATCGCCGGAAAATCCTTTGGTGCTGTATGGCCGCACACCCACAGGAGATAATTTCAGGTCAAACCGTGATTCCGCGTCATAGACAGCTATTGTCTGCGGGCAGGGCTTAATACCTCTGGGGAAAATCAGTCCCGCCAGCGGATCCACAACTGAACGTCTGTGGGCATTGGTAACCGGAACCCAGTTGGAGGGCTTCTTCTTGCTGGGTTCAACCAATGAAGATCGAACGTTTCCACCAGACAACGTCATAGCGGCGCGGTATCGCTTCTTGCCGCTGGTATACTGAATATCGAATTCTTTCGCCTGAAACTTCTCACCGGAAATCTGCCCCGAAGACAAAATCGTTCCACGCGTAGGTTCGATTATTTCTGCAAGGAAAGAAGTCTGCAAGTTGCCAGATATCTCGTAGCTGGCGCCATCAATTCGGATGATAAAATTGATCGACGCCATCGGAATCCCCAGAAGAGAGACCTTGTAATCCGCGCGGTGGGTTTGCGGCTGGGCCAATGCCGTCGCAAATACGACTGGCCCCACAGTCAAAATCGTGGCAACTGCCACCAATCTGTTGGCCAAAATTCTGCCAAGAAGACCAATCATCATTCTTCTGCCCCGAATGCATCTGATACCGCTGCCTGTTTGAAGCGAGATTGCGGCAAATACACGCCGACCACCAAAAATATCTACAATGGTGGAAGTTTCCCGGATTTTGCTTGCNGCGCTTGACTGCAACGTCGTGCTTGACTATAGACACCCGACTTTCCCATAAAGGCCTAGGTCATCCGGGCGCGCCAAACGGGCGCCGCCGTCGATCAAGGCGTAGAACCATAGGTGCGAATATGTCCCGTTGCTGTGAACTGTCCGGCAAAGCCGTAATGACCGGAAACAACGTCAGCCACGCAAATAACAGAACACGTCGCCGGTTCCTGCCGAACCTGTGCCATGTGACGCTGATTTCCGACTCGCTCGGCCAAAGTTACCGTTTGCGCGTTTCAGCTTCCGCACTGCGGACTGTTGAACATCGCGGCGGCCTTGATGCGTTTCTCGTCAAGGCAAATGAAAAAGAACTCTCGATGCGCGCGCGCCTGCTCAAGCGTCAGATTTCGAAGAAGATCGCCGAAAAAGCTGCNGCCTGATAAGGCACATTTTTTCGGTTAGTGGATAGCGGGCCCCNACGGTCCGCTTTTTCCATTCTCACCGACAGGTTTNGACCTGTCATATTGCAGCTGGTGGCATCTCCCAGGATAAAAAAATGCTTGTCAAGAAAACCTATCTTCCATTTATCCTCGCAATGGTCTGTGTTGTTGCGGCGTCCAATTACCTTGTCCAGTTCCCGGTTGAAGCGCATTTCGGCTCAATCAATTTGGGCGAGATCCTGACTTGGGGCGCATTTACCTATCCAGTCGCCTTTCTGGTCAACGATCTGACAAACCGGCGCTTTGGTCCGAAAGCTGCCCGNAGTGTTGTCGCAGTCGGCTTTGTGCTGGCAATAGCACTGTCGATCTGGCTTGCCACACCCCGCATCGCCATTGCATCCGGCTCAGCTTTTCTGGTGGCACAGCTTCTCGATATTTCGGTATTCAACCACATGCGCGCCGCCACCTGGTGGAAAGCTCCGTTGATTTCATCGCTCCTCGGTTCAATCATCGACACGGTTCTGTTCTTTGGCATCGCGTTCGCCGCAAACTTCGGCTTTGTTGACGCGATGTTTGGCATGGAAGACGGTTCCCTGGCTTTTGCGGTACCTTTCCTCGGAATTGGCACCATGGCGCCTCTGTGGATCTCTCTCGCGTTTGGCGACTTCCTCGTCAAAACGCTTGTGGCACTGGCTATGTTAGCACCCTATGGCATTTTGCTGTCAGCCATCCGCCCGGTTCAAACCGCGCAATAAGTTCGAAAACCAGGATTTTGCTCAGGAAAATTGATCTGCGCATTGCATTCACTTGTGNATGCGTACGAAAGATTTTTCAGTAAATCTGCAAAAAAATCTGATGGTTAACGGCACGGCAATCCTGGCTCTCACTGTGTACCTATAGGCACAGAGAGATGCCGGGTGGGGGTTGTTCGCATTGCTTGTCCTCGCACCGGGTATCGCCTTTATGGCCTAATTGGCTGGTCCTCGTTTTAGAGCCTTGGGATACAACATCGCTCATGCATATTCTGCTCTGGCAGCACTCTACGCAACCGCTCAGCCTTTAGACCTGCCTAC
>JGI24723J26617_10000182_pt1 | contig 65364 bp, 81 predicted proteins | sample Cruoilmetagenom6_FD_26617 | JGI IMG/M metagenome (IMG submission 26617) | reverse complement strand
CCCGCAAGTAGCGCCAGGCTGCGGAGCCGGGCCATGGCTTGCGGCGTGCCGACCAGCGCTCAAGAACGGACAGATCCGGCATGCGATCGCGCGATTGCCGCTGCCATTGCGGCTCCGATGGCACGAAGCCGACCAGATCGGCGACGACATAGAGAGCGGCCGCAAAGGGGAGGCCGTCGAGATGTTCGACAAGACGAAAGACGTCCCCCTTAGCGTCTGACAGGGGATCGAACCATCCCTGGCCATTGTGGATGACAATGATGATGTCGTCGCCCCGGCGGTACTTGACCGCGCGGCGGGTGCTTTCATTCAGGTCGACGGCAAAACTCGCCGTTTCCAGCACCGCACTGCAGGCGACCTTTCCCCTCAGTTCTTCCAGATCTACTTTTTCCATTCTCTCTCCGCGTCCGGCGCGTCCTCTGTTCGGGTTTCCGCTCCCGGTCTTTTCGGGGCGTCCCCCCAAGGCCGCGAAGAGCAAGGCAGGACAAGGGCGCGCCTGGCAAGCTGGCATTTGTGCCGGGTCGCAGGTTTCGGGACCAGAAGCGGCGAAGCCTCCCTTGCCGGCAGCTGCGCGCAAGCGGCACCACGGTCGTTTCCGTCGCTCTTCAATGCTCCCGGTCTGCTACCGCGTCTGGGATTGCCGCCCGGAGGGGGAAGATCGCTTGCGAGCGTCCGCTCAGGCAACAGCCCGGTCCGCAGCACTACGCCAATAGTCCTTCCCGAATGCAACGCGCCTCCAGGCTGCTCTGACACATAACCGATATGATTGCGGGGTAAGTTGCCGTACAACTTCGAATGTGGCGCATTTCTCACCCAGAGCTATTCCGCAGACATCGCTGCGGGCGTCATGTCGCGCGCCCTCGAGGCTGTTTCGACGAAGCAATCGTGTTCATTGAGTGGCATGGCGCCACTCCCGTTTCTGAGAACCGCCGCGAAAATGGAACTGGGCTATTTTCCGGGCTGTAATAAAAAATTGCAAAAGCTTTATTATGGAACCCTCGGTCATTTCCGACCCTGTTTCGTAAACTTCACGGTGGCAGAGAAAGCGCAATGCCCGGTCAGAACCCAACCAACGCCATGTCCAGTGCGGCCATAATCTCGTTGTCCTGTCCCATCAGACTGGTGACCGGGCTGCGCAACAGCGCACGGGGAACCGCGGCCATGAACTGCGTGACCATGACATGCGGCGCGTCCCCAATCTCGAAAACCGGATTGAGGCGATTGGCCGGAACTGGAGCTTGCGCCAGAGGCAGAAGCGGCACCACGATCCGCGTGTTCAGCCCGCTCAGAACATCTGCCTGAACATCGAGCACATAGCCGGCGCCAGCGGGGTTGGCGAAAACCTCAAAACGCGCCATCAGAACTGTCTGTATTTCTCCAGAGGCAAGCCGTGCGCCTCTGCCCACGCGTTCGAGCTGTCGAGAGCGGCGGCATTCTCGCGCTGCCAGGCTTGCGCCTTCGCCTCAGCTACGGCACGCCGCAAACCTGCCTCTGCCGCCTGCGACAGATTCACCCCGAACGATCTCGCTTCTGTCAGCAGGGACGGGTCCAGTGTCAGGTTTGTGGGTTTTCTGGGGGTCGTCTGGCTTTGCATAATCTCACCTCGTTTCATGCGCATGATACATGCACATTAAATGCCCGGCAAGACACTGATATTGCTGTTACTCTGCAAGGGGCCTTGTCAGGCAAACCAGCGTTTATCCGGGAAAGCCTGCGGGCGACACCATTCAGCTCGCAAGCTGACGCCACTCATTCAACGCCATGTCGCGTTTGAGTTTGAAGTTCTGTCGGCTTAATCATCCTTGAGCCAACTTTTGGTCCTAACGAATCTGACCAGTTCAGCCGCCGGCATCGGCCGGGCGAAATAAAAGCCCTGCAGGCAGTCGCAGCCGATATCGCGGAGAATTTCGGGTACCGTAAAGTTAAAGGGCTGCGGCAGCACTACAATACTCTACACTCATCACTGAACTACAAACCATAGGCACCTGAAGTCACCAATTGACCACGTGGAAATGAGCCGACCTCAACTCCAAGAGTAGTGACCCAGCCGAATATTCACTGACATTGAACCCGGTGCACCCCATGGGGGCAGAGTAAAACTTTCGGTCACATTTTGTGGGGTTTGTAGGTAATCCCGTTTGCAACCTGCATTTCGCGGACATAGCTAATGATTTTTGCCAACTCGTCAGGTGTTACCTGGCTTTGTTTAGGCATGTTTCCAAACGGCCAATGATGTTGTGGAACTCCCTCGGCTACGGCCCCATAGAAAGATTCGTCGGGATGATGTCCGGGGTTATAGATATCATGAATCAGAGGAGGTCCTTGTTTGGTGCCGACTGCGTTTTTACCGTGGCAAGCTGCGCAATTTTTATCAAACAATAGTTGTCCAGCCTTGGCTTCAGCGGTCAATTCAGACACTGACACTTTGACATGGCTTGCTCCAGGTTCAGTCTGGGAGACTTTCGATACAAAGACTATTATACCAAGCCCCAAAAACCCAAGAACAAATAGTTTTGGAAGATTTATACTGCTTTTCATTTTCTGTATCCGTGTGTTTTATTGAAGTAATTTACAAGAAATCCATCGAAATTTGTATAAAACAACGATGGAGGTCTAAATGAACCGACTGGGTGCGTCTGAGTGGAACGGCACCGGTGTTCGTGTTGGAATGGGAAACTCCACCCAATTACGTCGCCGCAGCTGCTCATTGGACGGCCACAGAACGCAGTCGATTAGAATCGTTGTCTTTTGCTTCAGGCAGATATGTACTCCCGTCACGGTCCTGATTGCGCCGAGGACCTCGTCGATTTCTGAGCAGATTTTGCCACAATCTGATCCTCCGTAAATAAGTCAGCCGATAATGATCTTTTCGTTTTGAATTAGCTCATAGGGAGGAACGGCGAGGTTCCAGGGTGCAGGACCTCGCCGGACCCGGCCTGACGTGTCGTATTGCGAACCGTGGCATGGACAAAACCAACCGCCCCATTCGCCCTTTGGATCGCCTTCTCTTTGTCCCAGAGGAATGCAGCCAAGATGTGTGCATACCCCGACGACGACAAGCCAATCGACATTCTGCACGCGATCCGCGTCAAGTTGTGGGTCTATCAGTTCTGCGTTGTCGTCGGCGACCGCCGCAGCTATCTGCGGAGATGTCCTGTGATCGATAAAGATCGGACGTCCACGCCACTTAACTGTTACCCTTTGACCAGGTTCGATTGCCGAAATCGGGACCTCGACAGACGCCATGCCTTCTACACTTGCCGAAGGGTTCATACTGTCGATAAAGGGCCAGGCGAATGCAGCGGCGCCTACAATAGCCATCGATCCCGTTGCGATATAAATGAAATCGCGCTTTGTAATCGGTTGTTCTGAACCATCGTCTGCAGACATCTCATATCCTCAACTTCCCATAATGAAAAAGCACAAGGCGATCTTTGGCGTGATCTCTCACCTATGACGCCGATGCAACGCCGACATTCTAGTTTCGGGTTTCGCTTTCCTGGGAGGCTCCCGCTCCCAACTAATCCATCTGGCCCATCAAATTCTTGATGCGTTCTGGAATGTCCTTTTCGGAGAACTGCGCTTGGGCTTCTGCATCGTGGACGAAAGCGATGATGTCAGCCAGTTCAGTGCCTGTCAGGTTGATCGGCTCGCCGAGCTCTTCACGTTGCATCGCCACCATCGCCTCTGCTCCGCGCCACATGCGTGCTGCGAATTCAAATGGATTCATCGGCAGAGACATTGTCGATGCATCGAGTTGAGGTGCATCTTCGCCTCCGACCCCGTTTACTGAGTGGCAAACGACGCAGCCCTTGCTTGCGAATAATTGCTTGCCGCTGGCAGGATCCATTGTCGGCAACATCAATCCAGTACCCATCATGTCTTTCGTCATTCCGGTTTTTTCCTGACTTTTTGCGAAATTGGGCTGCCATGCAGTCGCTATTGCGCTGGCCATCGCCAAGACAATGACGGTTCTTCCAGTTCGAATCGTGTACATTGTGGTCTCCTTTTGACTTTTTGCTGGTTGGTTACGGAAGCACGACCATCTGGTGGCCCTCACCGGAAACGGCAATTTCGCCGATGACCGCGAGATCGATCTGGCTGATGATCCAAATCTTAGGTTCGTCTCGGCTCGAAACGTAGATCTTGTCGGTGCCGTCGATCGTTGTCAGATGATACGGAGCGGGTGACAGTGAAACGGTTCGCATCACATCTGAGCGCAGATCGATCGCGACAAGTTTATCCTCGCTCTTTCCACTGACGAAGAGCGTGTTCCCGTCATCCGATAAATCGAGGCCGTGCAATTCTCCACCAATATCAAAAGTGCGGAGAATGGTACCGTCGGACACCCCAACCTCATGGACTTTACCAATATCGGCGTCGGCGATGTAAAGTATTGTTCCGTCGACGGAAATGACCACGTGCTCGGGGGTTTCACCCGCCAGCATGTTGCGTTTGACAAATCCCTTATCGATATCGACTTCACTGATTGTGCCATTGCCGGAATTCGTGACGAAAACCGAACCGCTGTCACGGGAAAAAACGACATAATTCGGTGCCAAACCGGTTGGCAAAAAGGCTTTGAAAACCAGTTTCTCGAGATCGATTATGCTAATTCCATCGCCTGACGGGTGAGTAGCCGCAACATAACGACCGTCTGGAGAAACAGCGGTATGATGGACCGCGCCGGGCACTTCGATCCGGCGCAAAATCTCGCCAGACTTTGCGTCGAGGATGGACAAGATGCTGATCGCGGCATCTTTGGGCATTGCGCCCGCTTCTGGTTTGGCATGATGAGCTGCATGTTCGTCCTCTGACACTCCTTCTGGCTTTGCGAGTTTCAGTACCTCTGTGGCTGCGACTTCCGAATAACTGCCGGCGGCGAGATAACGAACGCCCGGAGCGCCGGAGAGACCATGAATGGCTTCCAAGCCAGTGATATTGCGTTCAATCCTACCTGTGTCGGCGTCAACAACGATGATTTGATCGGCACTGCCATCAGCGATGTAAACTGTCGCGGCCATTGCCGACGCCGAAGTCAGGAGAACAGTGAGGGCTGCCGAAAGGGCAAGCTTTAATGGTGATGTCATGGTTTGATTCCTTTTGTTGTGCTTTGCATCAACGTGCCCAACGGGCAGAGAAATAATTGAATAGCGGCGCAAATATCAGCGCGACGAACCAGCCATAGGCAAAGGCCTCGACCCCGCCGAGCAGAAAGCTTGACCAAGTCAACCAAGTGAAACCGGGAAACAGTTTTAACCACGTCTGGTACATGGCTTGACCGGGGAAGATGAGGTCGAAGCCGACACACAGCGCAAACGTCACCGCGAGAAAAATGCCCAAGCTCATGCCGAGTGCGACGACTGGGATTTGCGGCGGACGGTTCACGGGCAGAGGTACGCCGGCTCTGCGGGGTTGGTCGGTTCTGGCCAGGCTAGCCATGAGCTTGTTCCTTCATGTTTGGGATGGTTCCCATAGCTTCAGCAAGATAGGAATCTGGCGCGGCCTCGAAGCGCTCGCGGCAATCCCGAGAACAAAAATAGTGGACATGACCGTTATGGACCGCGGACTTGGCGTCTCGCGTTTGAACGGTCATTCCGCACACGGGGTCGGTGTCAGTTTCCGGCGCTGTCCAGCGGACGTCGATTGCCGAACCGGCACCTCCATTAGCTGTCGCCGACTTTCCATGACCCATGACGTGGGCGCCACAACCAAGCCGCATCATGATGAAGAAAAGGCCAGCCCAAAAAAGAAAGTAGATTAGAGTTTCCATTGCATGCTCCATGCGCAATTCTGAATGCGCCTTCGCCGTTTTCGGTTATTTCCGAACTGGGCCTGGTCCAACGCACGAGACTGGAGATGGCGAAGAAGTGTTGGTGAGCGTTTAAACTCAATCCCAAATATCAAATGCCATTCCGTTCGCCGCCATGTTCGCGTGAGAAAAGTTGAACCGCCATTAGTTGCAGACAACTCAACTCACGCTACTGGCACAAGCTCAGCCGGAAGAACGAATTCGTCGCGTCAGGAGATTTTGGGAGGGGGGGTAGGAAACGGGGAAAACTGTTGCCGTACGAATGCCGGGGTCGACGAAACTGCACTAGCTGCGTCGATTTTTTCGTTCAATGCCCCGTACTGTAATACCGCCATTGAATGGCAATGCATTTGATCAGCGCATTGCGGTACGAGTGTTTCCGGAGCGCGTTCGGAGTTTCCCGAATCAATCAATTGCGCGGAAGCTGCTACACTTTGCATGGCGGAGAATTCGCTGGCATGCGTTTGATGCAGAGAAATAGCGGAGAAATAGAGAACCCCAATCACCGCAAGCAACAGGGTCTGCCAGTTGAACTGGCTACCATGTAAACTGCGATGCCGAAGTGTTTGCACGTTGTCAAATCCCTATTGAAGATCACGAGTACCACATCGACTCCCCTGCCTTCATTGACATGGGTCAAATTAGCATCAAGGCTATATCGTATTCCGGCAAGCGATCTGGGACGCGTCGCGATACGCGCCTGCAAGCCAGCCAAGGTGCGCCAGGCTGGAAGTTCAACTCGCATTCCTGATGTTTGCAGGCAAAGAGAATAAACAACAGGGATTCGGATCGTTCATGAGTGGGATAACACGGCAACCAGAATTCGGAATTGTAATATTTTCATTCCTATTGCATTTCGTTTGGGAATATCTGCAGGCACCCACCTATGCCGAGATGATGAATTTACCCCATTGGAAAGGTGTCAAACTTTGCACTTCGGCAACTATAGGTGATGTCGGTTTCGCGTTGGTTGCCTTCTGGGTGGCCAGTGCTTCAGTTCGATCGCGCGCTTGGTTGCTGTCACCCAAGACGCTTCCTTTTCTTGCCTATCTTGGTACGGGCGTAATGCTGACAGTTGGGTTCGAATTCTATTATACTCAAATATCCCTTCGTTGGGCATATTCAGATCTCATGCCGCTGGTTCCTCCGTTCGGAACTGGCTTGAGTCCGCTGCTCCAATGGTTGGCAGTCCCTCCCATCTTGCTTTGGCTTACCCGGAGGCATATTGGTACCTAGCCGTAAGTTTTAAACAGGTTGTCCATTCGGCCCACACCGCGGAGGCAGGAGTTGCCAAGCGACAGCATCCCGGGCTGTGAGTGTCATTCACTGGGTGTGTGGGGATCCGCAAGCGCAGCATCTGGTCGACTGACCGGCACGTTTTTCAATGATGCTGTCTCGGCAAGCACCTCCGCGCCGCGGCTCTTGAGAAGCTTTCGGAAGCTTGGATGCATGCCGCCATCCGAATATGCATGGGCCGATACAACCGTCCCGGAGGCAATTATTGCTTCCATCTTGCGTTCATCTGAAACGCGCCTCGCGGCTACGAAATCATCTTCCGCGCTCAGCAGCGGTGGACATGAGGCAAGCGGGTCGCGAGGATTTCCACCCTCAAAGGTCGCGTCGAAGATGTACCGTCTGCCGCAATAGGACACCCTGGGTTGACGGCCCGTGACCTGCAAAATGTCATAGCCCTGTTTCAGGTTTATCCAAAAATCGAAATTTGCGTCATTTCGGTTTCGCGCCATGTTTTCAGGCGTCATACGGAATGGAAAAGCCTGCACCTGAAAGGAAGACTGTCCGCCTCTGATGGCTTCACGCACTATCGCATAGATTTGCGCGACGCCAGCGTCCGTAAGCGCGTAGCATCCTGCCGATGTACAGGCGCCATGAACCATCAAGGCGTCGCCGGTGTAGCCGAGTGCGCTTTCCAGCTTGTTTGGGTAGCCGAGATTGAAAGAGAGATAATATTGCGAGTTGGGATTCAGCATACCGGCGGAGACATGGTAAAACCCTTCTGGAGCTTGCCGATCTCCTTCTTTGGTCTTTGGGCCGAGCTTGCCGGACCAGCGACACATGGGAAAGGTCTTCAAAAGCGCGTAACGCCCAGTACGGTCACGTTTCCAGATCTCGAGCTCGCTCTCATCCTTGAAGATCCGGACCAATATGGGATCAGCCGGGGTCATCTTGCGTTTTTTCATATCGCTGACGAGGTTGGCGGCAATTGGTTGATTTGCCTTGTTGTCGACGTCAAGAACCGTCGATACGCAAGCTGTCATAGACACGGCCAGTGCGAGCAGGATCGAAGTGTTAAACAGCTTTTGAAACAAATTCATCTCAGTCCCTATCGGATCGGAGAGCTGGAATTGCCGTGCTGTTGAAAGCATTAGGTTGGTTTAGATGTTAGCACAAATAGCAGCATTGTTGGGTTGCCTGGTTAACAAGAAATCAAAATTCGTTGATTAGCCTCGCGAAAGCCATGTCAGCGCGGATGTCTGACTTCACCATGAACGGCCTCTACATTTACTGTGCAGCGGCAAAGTCCGGCAATAAATTTGGTCTGCCGCCACGGCCGTTGGTGATGCCCGCCGCGGCAAACATCCAGCCCATCAGAGAACCCATCGGGTAGTCTTCATTTCCTTAGATATTTAATCAGTGCGACAATCGCGAGGCCGACAAGGACCACGATCAGAATCATCCAAATTCCGCCAAAACCCATTCCGTAATCATTCATCATTTTTCCAATCCCTTGCTACATGGTGGCGAAGGCATTGCCTCCGCCACGAGTGTTCCAGTTTATATCGCCTAATTGTCCTTTTTCGTTTCGTCCTGAGTACCGTTCTGCATCATTTTTTCCGACTGCTCGCCATCCATCATGCCGCTATTTTGACCAAGCTTGCTTCCTGTACGCATCATCATCCGGTTGATTCTTTCTGCCGGTGCGGCAAATTCCTCGGAAGTGACTTGGCCGTCACCATCCGCGTCAAAAGCTTGGAAGCGGTCAACCGTCAATTCCCTGATATGGGCGGCGTGAAGCGTTTCAAATTCGGCCAGCGAAAGCATTCCGTTCCCGTCAACGTCATATGTTTTCAATGCATCAAGCAAACCGGTGCGAAGTTCCTCGGGCGAGACAATTCCGTCATTGTTGATATCGAATAGACTTTGCAGATGGTCGGCGCCACCCATCATACCCATCATGCCAGATTGACCACCGTGCATCATTTTCATCATGGATCCCATGTCGCCACCCATCATGCCTTGCATCATATTGGCGTTGCCATCGGCGCCCGGTGTCGACGATCCAGAATTCGACATTCCCTGTTTCTGGCCTTGCTTCTGGCCATGGCCATGGTCGGCATCAGCGAGCGCGAGTGTTGGTAAAGCGACCGAAATGATCAGCGCCGTTGCGATGGTCTTGAATTTGTACATCTTACAATCTCCTAGTTGGTTGCACATTCCCTATCTGGGCATAAAGAACTCCTTTTGAATGGATTGCATCCAAGGGTTTGTAACGGCATGTCGTAAGATGCGGGTTCTGTTACATTCGGTGACAAAACAATCACTGACACAGTGCGTCGGTTTTCGGTAGAACAGCCCATGTCTGATAATCCGCACATTCTCGTCGTCGACGATCACAAGGAAATCCGCGAAAGCGTAAAACGTTTTCTTGAGAAGAACGGCATGCGTGTGGGCACCGCCAAGGATGCGCAAGAAGCAGAAGCAAAAATTGCCTTAGGCAATTATGACTTGATGGTGCTGGACGTCATGATGCCCGGCGAAAGCGGCCTTTCGCTATGCCAGAGGCTTTCCACAGAGCGTATGCTGCCGATCATCCTGTTGACCGCGCTGGGCGATGACACGGACCGTATCGTCGGACTCGAGATTGGAGCAGATGACTATATTGCCAAGCCGTTTAATCCACGAGAGTTGCTTGCGCGGATCAGGGCGGTTCTTCGGCGATCAGAGCGATCTGGGAGCCTTGCCGGCTGTTTCGCTGGTAAGCGGATTCGTTTTGCTCATCTCTTGCTTGATGCCGACAGTCGCCTTTTGATGGACGAAACCGGAAATGAGACACGCTTGACGACGGCGGATTTCAAGTTGCTGATCGTCCTGTTGGAGCACGCACGGGTGGTATTGAACCGAGAGCAACTCTTGGACCTCACAGCAGGCCGCTCAGCCGGACCGCTGGACCGTACAATCGACAACCAGATCAGCCGTCTTCGGCGCAAGATCGAACTCGACATTAATCAACCGTTGATCATTGCGACCATCAGAAACGGCGGCTATTGCCTGTCTGCAGATGTGGAGGTGTTGGATTGAATTTGGCCCCTTTGGATAGCCTCAGGGCCCAACTTGTACTTCTTGTTGTAGCCGCACTTGTCGTCGCGCAAGTCGTGAGCCTGTGGTTGTTTGTCGATGAGAGGAGCCTTGCTGTTCGGGCCGCATTAGGCTTCGAAGCAGCTGGCCGCGCTGCAAATGTTGCCAGATTGATTGAAGAAGCGCCGGACAATCTCCAAAATTCGATTCTGCGCGCTGCCAATTCTCCGCTCATCCGGTTTGACATCTCTGATGACCCGAAAGCCGAAGTATCTGACGGCTCGGATGGTGGACTGGTTGAATCCCGAATACGCGCGCTTCTGGGCGATCGTTACAGTGGCAACATCTATGTAGAACTGCACGCAATTGAGGGGCAAATCCTGCCGATGCCACACCTTTCATCGCAAATGGCGGAAATGCACAAGGCATTAATGGGCGGTACGCTTTCAGCAGTCGAAATGAACCTGTCCATCGCACTTTCAAATGATCGTTGGCTCAATGTCGGCACGCGGTTCGAGCGCCCGCCTCTCCAGTGGCCGTTTTACTCCATGCTGACATTTATCCTGACAGCGGCAATTATCTTGATCACTGTTTTCTGGTTTCTCATTAGCCGCTTTACGGGTCCACTGAGGCGGTTGGTAGGCGCGGTTGACAGACTCGGGCGCGGAGAAGAGATCGCAGAACTACCTGCTATGGGTCCGAGCGAAGTGCGCGAGATTACTTCAACCTTTAACAAAATGCAGGATCGCTTGACACGGTTTGTGGCTGACCGAACACGGTTGCTGGCATCGTTGGGACATGATCTTCGGTCTCCGCTCACGGCAATTCGCGTCCGCGCCGAGTTGGTCGACGACGAGGAAACGCGAAATAGTCTGGTGGCCTCGGTCGAGGAAATGCAGACAATGGTCGAGGAGACCCTAACCTTTGCCCGCGGGATGTCTGCATCTGAAGCCTCTCAATCTGTCGAGTTTGGTTATCTACTGAGAGATTTGAAAAACAGCTCGCCGGTCTCATTCCAACTGGAAAGGGGACCGCCGACAAGTGTTCGTATCCGTCCGATCGCCATACGCCGAGCGCTCCGCAACGTGATCGAAAATGCGGCCCGGTACGGCAAAAATCCGCGCGTGGCATACTTGGTCCGAGACGAACACCTCTTGATCAAAGTGGAAGATGATGGGCCGGGAATTCCTGAAACCGACCTTGAACGGGTATTCGATCCGTTTTTCAGGCTCGAAAATTCACGGTCATTGGAAACCGGTGGGCATGGGCTGGGTCTATCGATCGCACGTACCATCATCACAGCGCATGGTGGCGACATCTGGTTGGCCAATCGAGAGGAAGGTGGATTGCGTGCTTCGATTTTAATTCCGCTGGAGGCCGGCACTTAGCCATTTGGCCTCGAACACCACTTCAAACGGCTCAATTCCACCACTTTAACCGTTGATTCTGGGCCGCGAAGCTTGGTGCGAAACGGCAACCCGTGACGTGAGGCTTTGTGGTCAGTCGGGAACAGTTGATGGAGAAAGGCTTTACCGGCGTCAACCGGGATACCAATGCGACGACCGCCACATGATGGCGAAGGTTGCCGTGTGCATGGTCTTAGAGTTCACAGTTGCGTGAAACCAGATTTTTTATAGAAATATTTAGCATTGTCGGGTAATTATGTACTCATGCGCAGTTTCATCACAACACTCGTTTTATTGTTGTTTGCCAATGGCATATTTGTGCCGTCGATGCAGAGTTTTAGAAATGCCAATCCTGTTGGCCAGATAGCAAGTGCACAAAGCTTGCAAGATGCTGTTAAAACGAACTGTTGCGAGGAGACAAGCGGTAAAATGGCGCTTGGATACGATACCTGCGCCATGGACTGTCATTTCCTCGTCCATACTATGGTTGTTGGGTTCCGGCAGGACGTTGCCGCGAAAGTGGTTTCACGCACCAATTCGCTAATTTTTTCCTTCAATGAAAGCCTTACAAAGCCCCCGATCTCGTCCTGATCCAAGTTAGTCGCGTCCAAGAAGGGCGCTCCTGAACCGATCAATTACGAGGTAATCATGTTTTCCAAACGAAAGTTTATACTGGGCTTTGCTGCTCTGGCCTTTATGCCAGCACCTCTGGCCCGCGCGCACACACAACCATTCAAGCTAGACCCGAAGTTTGTGCCGCAATCAGTTGATTTCTCTGGATATGCGCCCGGCACTGTTATTGTCGATCCGCACAACCACTTTCTTTACTTGCAATTGAGCAAGGAAAAGGCACGTCGTTATGGCGTCGGGGTCGGCCGGGCGGGCCTTACATTCAAAGGCACCGCGAACATCGCTCGCAAGGCAAAATGGCCGAGCTGGACACCAACCAAGAACATGATCCGGCGTCAACCTGGCAAATACGCGAAGTATGCAAAAGGTGTGCCGGGTGGTCCCCGAAACCCACTCGGATCGCGTGCACTTTATCTCTACAGAAACGGGCGCGACACCTACTACCGAATTCATGGCACGACCCAACCTTCATCCATTGGAAGATCAGTCTCCAACGGTTGCATTCGCATGATCAATGCACATGTCGAGGACCTTTATGAACGGGTACCGGTCGGTTCAAAGGTGGTAGTATTGTGATGTACCAGAAAGCGCGCCAGCGGCACTGTGTTCCGGCGCCTTCGGGAACACCGGTGAACGGATAGTTTTCTCAGGCTCACTGCAGAAGGGCGCTGGCGCAGGGTTGTTTCCAATCCTGCGCCCTATTTGCCAAGACAAATTCCTCAAGTATCCGAAAGACAACCGAAATGACCAAAATTCTCACCTCATTTGCCGTGGCGTTTTTCATCGGGCTTACCGCAACGGTCTCGATTGCGCTCGCCGAAACGCCGAACGCTGACAAACAGGTCACGGTGTACAAAACGCCCTGGTGCGGGTGTTGCCAGGCTTGGGTTGAAGCCTTGGAAAAGGCCGGCTACAGCGTCACGACCACGAACATGGACGACCTCTCGGCTATCAAATCGCAGGTAGGTGTGCCCAGCGATCTTGAGGCTTGCCATACCGCCTCGATTGGCGGAGAACGCAAGTATGTGCTTGAAGGCCATGTGCCGATCGAGGCGGTCGAAAAACTGATGACCGAGCGACCAGACGTCTCAGGTATTTCGACCCCAGGCATGCCAATGGGGTCACTCGGTATGGGCGAGGATTCAGAGACAAACTATATTGTCTACTCGTTCAACAGCCGATCTGATGAAACTCCCGCAGTTTTCTTCAAGGTTGGCAAATAATGAACAGGCGCCAATTCATCGCTGGAGCGGGCAGCCTATCGGCTCTGGCTCTGCAAGCTTGTTCCACAACTGACTCACTGCAGGAGCCCCTCAAGCCCAAGGGCCCATCCCTTGGATATCTGGCCATGTACGGACCAATGCCGGAAGAAAGATTCCCCATTCCGGCAGTCGACTTGGCTAAGGTACCGGAGAAATACTGGCGCAAGCAGGTCGAGTATGATGGCCCTCATCCGGTAGGCACAGTGATAGTGAATACCAATACGTTCTACCTTCATCTTATCCAGGAGGGTGGCAAAGCCATGCGTTATGGCGTTGGCCTTGGTCGGCAGGGCTTTGAATGGTCGGGTGATGGTCGCATACAGTGGAAGCAGAAATGGCCAAAATGGACTCCGCCCACCGAGATGATCGAGCGGCAACCGGAATTGGAGAAGTGGAGCGCTGACAACGGTGGCATGCCACCAGGACTCGAAAATCCGCTGGGTGCCCGTGCGCTCTATATCTTCCAGGGTGGCAATGACACGCTTTACCGCATACATGGCTCGCCCGAATATTGGTCGATCGGCAAGGCGGTCTCCAGCGGCTGTGTCCGGCTGATGAACCAGGATATTATTGACCTTTATGACCGGGTGCCTTCGGGCTCCCGGCTAGTCGTTGTGTGAGGCGACCGTGCGGACTAAAATATTGTATGGCACGATCTTTGTCGCAATCCTCGGTTTTGCCATCGCTGCGATTGTGGTGACTTCGCAACGAAATGAAGTTCAGACGGGTCTTCTAAAGCCACAGGATCCTGGCGTTTTGGCACTGGGGAAAACCCTGTATGCTGACAATTGCGCGTCCTGTCATGGCGTCGAATTGGAAGGGCAAGTCGCGGATTGGCGTTCGCCGGGACCCGATGGGTTGATGCCTGCACCGCCGCATGATGAGACTGGTCACACTTGGCACCATTCGGATGAAATTCTCTTCGAGATCACGAAATTTGGAATAGTCGCCGCGGCAAAATTGAAGAACTACGAATCGGCAATGCCGATTTATGAAGATTTACTTAGTGATGCAGAAATCATCGCCGTGCTTTCCTATCTCAAGAGCAGATGGCCGGACGAAATCCGAAAGCGCCATGACGAGATGAATGCGCGCTCGGCCCTGGAGCCAAAATGACCCTTACGAAGCGTATGGCTTGGGTGGACATTGCGAAGGGTGTTTCGATCATCTTGGTGGTAATGATGTATGCCGCTTACAACACCGGTAGGCATACCGGCGATATCGGTTTCCTTCATTATGTGATCGCGTTCGCGACACCCTTTCGCATGCCTGAATTCTTCCTCATTTCCGGCCTGTTCCTTTCGACGGTGATCGCTCGTCCCTGGTTGCGATACGCTGATCGCCGCTTTGTGCATTACCTGTATTTCTATGGTTTGTGGGCTTTCATCATGATCGCTTTGAAAGTGGGCATTTTAGCTCGCGACCCGGTTGCAATGGCGGCGGATCTTGCCCGTGCCATTGTCCAGCCCTATGGCGTATTGTGGTTTGTCTACATGCTCGGCGTGTTTGCTATTGCCGCGAAGCTGCTGTGGCAATTCCGGGTGCCGCACTGGCTGGTGGTTGTTGTCGCGACCGGTCTGCAGATCACTCAGATCAACGTTTCAGTCTATATTGTGTCGCAATTTTTCGCCTATTTCGTGTTCTTCTACATCGGCTATGCGTTCGCTCCGCAGATTTTCCGTGTGGCGGGCTGGATAGCCGAAAACCGGGGGAAAGGACTTGCTGCGCTGGCTGGATGGTTCGTGGTCAACGGACTGATGGTTTTTCAACCGAACTTCGAACTGCTTCCGGACGCAACACTCATGGGATTTGCCGGGTTTCCACCGCTGCATTTCCTGCTTGGTGTTGCTGGCGCAACTGCAATTTGCGGATTCAGTGTGATTTTGATGGATCGGCCTTATTCAGGATGGTTGCGATGGATTGGACAGCATTCGCTTGTAATATATCTTGCTTTCACCATTCCCATGTCGATCTTTCGCGAGATCGCCATGAATACAGGTCTGATCACGCAAACCGGACCGCTTAGCCTTGCAGTTTTCTTTGTGGCCCTGACAACTCCAATCCTTCTCTATTTTGTTGTTGGCTTGACTGGTTTCGGGAAATTCCTGTTCGAGCGACCGGGATGGGCACACATCCATTCTCAGTAGGCCCGGCGCGACAAGCTTTTGGATTTGCAGCTTTCGAAGCTGTTGGTGACGACCACCCGGAATATCTCTTCAGGCAGCAGTTTACTCCGCCTGCAGCACTGATATTCCATGTGCCATGGTAACTGAATTCAAGTCTGTAATGCGCAAATCAGACCGAGGTCGATTGCCACGTGACCACGCATCAAAATCAAATTCTCCTATTCTAAATAAGCCAATTCTGAGGGACGACCCCGTGGTAGCATCGACATAAGACGCTGATCGCTTTGTTTGGAAAATGTCATCTGGTCTTCAAGCGGAATTTTGCGTGACATGAAGTGCACGTTTGAAGCATCGAGTGAAAAGCGTGTTCAGCGGTTATCGATGAAACTGCCTTAGCAGCGTCGGCTTTCTTCCTGAAAGGGCTGAGGCTTATGGCGTCTCCAGCTTTCATCCGCATATCTGCGGACAACGCATCAGGATGATTTTCTGCAGCTGAAGCGAGTGAATTCGCATAGACGGTGAGGTCGTTTGCCAATGCGGCGAACGCTGCGCGCTCGGTAAGAATTGTTGAACTGACATTCGAGCCGACAATGACCGGATTGCCTTCAAAGTGGGCGACCAACGCATTGCCCGATCGCTTGAGTATCGTTTCTGCAGCTGCCTTGAACAACCTGGAATCATATGAAGTGTCGCTTTTAAACATACTGTCGATCAGCTTTGCAGCCTCGGCCATTGATTTCATGTCCAATTGTCGAGCAATAATCGTCTTGTCAACCGTTTGACCATGTTCGGCGGCTTGAGTGGCGTTACCCCCCAGAACGGGAATGAATACCAAAGCCGCACTTACCTTCAAATACATCGAATGCTTCTTTCGGGACAAATGTTCAAAATCAAATTTCGGAGTCAATTTCACATCCTAAAAATGGCGCCTGGAAGTTAGGCTAATACTTTAGCCGTCGCGAGCAAAATTTGCGATCGACAATGGATCACGCCGAATTGACTCAAATCAAGGCTGACCGGGGTTTAGAGGACTAACTCTCAATGCATGACACATCATAAGTATGGTCACATGTTTAGATCAATGCACAAGAATTTGGTCGGTTGGATGCACGCGGTAGTCGTCACCGGCGCGTTTCTGGCTATTCTTTCCACTGCATTTGTGGTTTCGCCAGAAATTGAGCATCGTGTATTAACCGCACAACTAACCGATACATTGGCAGTTGATTTTGGTCAGTCAGATAGTACTGCGGCCCAACCAGAGTCAGAGGAAAAATGCCATGTCGGGCACGGTTGCCTTGTCTTGATTGTGCCTATTCATGAACTGGCATTTATATACACGGATCGCTCGGCAGAGTTCTCCTTGTCACCGCCAATTCTTCCAACCTCAGCACGGGACATACCCTTCCACCCACCGCGCGTCCTTTCATAGGTCTGACTGCCAGCTTCGGATTCCGTTGCTGCATGAAACCACGTGAAAGGAGCGAAATATGTTCGCGAAACCAGAACACCTAACAACGGAAATCTCGCGTCACGACGCTGAGGCAAAACTCATTGAATACCGCAACAAGTTCCTGGGTTTTCTGCGAAAACGCCTGAACTCACCGCAGGATGCCGAGGACGTCTTTCAGGATTTCTGCGTCAAGGTGCTGCACAGCCATGCCACTATCAAGAGCGGAGAGAGACTGGATGCCTGGATGGGCATCACTTTGCGGCACGCTTTGACAGATCACTACCGACGCAGGGCAACCCGCAATCGCGGGACAGAAGCCTATGCCAACGAAGCCAAAATATCTGGGACTGAGACAGAAACAGACGATTTCGTCGAAGCCGCCTGCACTTGCGTTTCAGCGGCATTACAAAAGCTCAAGCCCGTACAAGCTCAATTGCTGTCACGTGTGGATTTGCTGGACGAGCCACGAGACGTTGTCGCGGCCGAATTTGGGGTAAGCTTGAACGCCCTTGGGGTCCGTGTCCATCGCAGCAGAGCTGCATTGAAGGAAAAGATAGCCGAGATTTGCTCAGTCTGCGGCGAAGGCGGGTTTATGCGTTGTGACTGTGACCATTCCCGTGACATTCAATCGCTGCCGTCGCAACTGCAATCAGAACTAGCAACCGGGATGTAAGAAACGGCCTAGTCACACGTCTTCTGCAATAACAATATTTCCCGGGAGATGCTAATGGCCAGACCACTTGACGGTTGTCGGAATTCCGAATCGCAGAATCATGTATTGAAGCGGCGTGCGGCCCTCAATCGGACGCAGTGGCATTTCCTCGGTAGTGGTGCTTCAACCGTCGCAGACTTGGCGCGTCGTAAGCTTTGTTGCAACTCTATCTGCGGATTGTGCACGTGAAATCACCAAGCAATCCGGACCCAACAGGCGATGAAGAGCTTGAAGCGCTAATTTGCGACTGCCTTGACTTACTCTTGTCCACGCTCCCGCCTGAACAGGCGAACATTGTTCGCGCCATTGATCTGGAGGGGAGACTGCCCCAGTCGGTTGCTGACGAACATGGGCTCAAAATACCCGAATTGACCAGGCTTCTTGAAGCCGGGCGAAAAGCTCTAAACGGCCGGTTTGGTGAGATGCAGTTGATCTGTCCACGGCATGGATTGGCCGGCTGTGACTGCCATCTGAACGGTGATGCAAAAACCTGAGTTTTTCGCGGTCTGTAATGTCTTGCCGCTCCGTGCGTCTGAAGATCATAGAGACCAATCCCTTTTGGAGGATATGAACATGTGCTCGAAAGAAAACGCACCAGCTCCAACACAAGAACACACGCCAAACGACTGTTGTTGTGGGTCGTCTTCTGAAGCTCGGAAAAGCGCCAGTATCGAAACCCGCGCTGCAGATGCCAAAAATGAAATAGGTACCTCGGATCACGAGAATGCTGATGTCCGACCCAAGGGTTGCTGTGGCGGACATTGATCTGTCGAAGCTCAATTTTCGGCACCGAACCATCAAATGTATGGAGACCAAAGATGACTTCCATTTCGCTCATCATAGCAGTTGGCCTGTCACTATTGCTTGCCAGGCGAGCGCTCAAAGCGCGGACCGAAGCCGCGGCGCTGGTGAGGGTCAAGCGCTCACATAGAAATCTTGCTGACAAGCCATTGGACTCATTGTGATGTTTGGATCTGGCACATTCGAGCGCCTGGACCAGAAATCCTGTTTCCTGGCCTTTGTGCTGGGGAAGAGCAGCCTCGTTGTTTCGTCCCGTGCTGACTCGAAAGCCCGGAACCATGGAGGGACGCATCAGATGGCGGCGCTTGGCTGAAGCGCTAATTTGTAGCGACGGGAGGAAGCCCATATGTCTCAATTCAGACCACCTACTTTGCGGTTTCTCGGCGCAGCCGGAACTGTGACCGGATCTCGCTACCTGATCGAAGCCGGGCAACGTCGCATCCTTGTCGATTGCGGTCTCTTTCAGGGCTTCAAGCAACTTCGGCCGCGCAATCGCAAGCCATTTCCGGTACGACCAAGTATGATCGACACGGTACTATTGACCCATGCACATCTGGATCATTCGGGATATATCCCTTCGCTAGTCCGTGCAGGATTCCGGGGCAGGGTCATTTGCAGCGATGCGACCAAGGAACTCTGTGGTCTGATCCTGCCCGACAGTGGGCATATTCAGGAAGATGAAGCCCGCTATGCGCTTCGTAAGGGGTTCTCAAAACACAAAAATCCAACACCGCTTTATACTTTGAAAGATGCCCGAGCCGCGCTGGAACGGTTCCAGACCGTGCGCTTTGATCAACCTGTCGATCTTGGCGATCAAATCGGTGCGACGTTCATACCCGCCGGCCATCTGTTAGGGGCCGCTCAGATTCGTATGGCCATTGGCGGGACAGTCGTACACTTCAGCGGCGACCTTGGGCGCCAGGTTGATCCGCTTATGTGCCCGCCGCGCGGATTTGAGGGGGCCGACATATTGGTTTGCGAATCCACATACGGCAATCGCATCCATGACCCGATCGATGCCGAGGCTGAACTCGAACCAATCCTGAAACGGGTATTTTCCCGTGGTGGCACGGTGTTGATCCCGGCCTTTGCGGTCGGGCGAGCTCAGGGGTTAATGCACCATATCGCGAGGCTGCAAAAACGAGGAGAGATCCCCTATGTGCCGACTTTCCTGAATAGTCCGATGGCGGTCAATGCAACCGATATCTATCACCGGTTTCACCAAGAGCATCACGTCTCTGCTGAAGACTGCCAGCGTATGTTTGAACTCGCCGAACGGGTCAATACCGTAGAGGAGTCGAAAAAACTCAATACCCGTCGAGGCCCGATGATCATCATATCCGCTAGCGGAATGCTCACCGGCGGCCACATATTGCACCGTATCGCAAGTTTTGGAGGCGATGCCCGCAACGCGATCCTGCTATCTGGATTTCAGGCCGGCGGAACCCGCGGTGCGGCGCTGGCCGATGGTGCCGATCACCTGCGCATCTTTGGACGGGATTTCCCGATCAATGCCGAAGTGGTCCAACTCCAAGCCTTTTCAGGCCATGCAGATGCCGATGAGATACTGAACTGGATGGAGGGCGTGGATCAAGCGCCACGCATGACCTATCTGACCCACGGCGAGCCTCATGCCTCGGATACTCTGCGGTTTCGGGTAGAGCATGAACTGGGCTGGCCAGCCTGCGTCCCGGATCACCTTGAATCCATTCGTCTGGATCGATCTGCATGACCGCACCTTCAGACATGCTGCCGCTATCGCGTGCCGGGATCGACACTTATCGCCAGTCGGTCGTCTATATGGACGAGAATTGCCAAATTTGTCGTGCCGAAGGCTTTGCGGCGCTGACTCGAATTCAGATCGATTTGGGAGACCGGAGTATTGTTGCAACGCTCAATGTCGTCTCCGGTGCGGATTGGCTAGGGGTAGACACTGCTGCACTATCTGAGGCCGCCTGGATTGCTTTGGATGCGACGAACGGAGCTTTGGCTAGGTTTTCGCATTCTGATCCGCCAGCTTCGACCTCTTCGATCAGAGCCAAGGCCTATGGTCAGGTTTTGAACCGTGCGGCGTTTGACGACATCATTGCCGATACGCTCGACAACCGGCTTTCCGATCTTGATCTGGCGGCATTCGTCACGGCTTGCGCCGGAGATAAGTTGAACTATGCCGAAACGACTGCGTTGACACAAGCGATGCAGGCAGCGGGCGATACCTTGGAGTGGGGTGACCGGCAAGTGCTGGACAAACATTGTGTCGGCGGACTTCCTGGCAACCGCACCACCCCGATAGTTGTCGCGATTGTTGCTGCGGCGGGACACCTGATCCCGAAAACCTCGTCCCGGGCGATCACATCGCCGGCGGGCACCGCCGACACCATGGAAGTCATGGCACCCGTTGATTTGAATAGGAAGGCCTTGCGTAAAGTCGTTGAGGCCGAAGGCGGGTGTATCGTTTGGGGCGGCAAATTGAATCTGAGCCCGGCGGATGATCTGTTAATCCGCATTGAAAGGCCGCTGGATTTCGACAGTCTCGGCCAATTGGTGGCAAGTGTCCTTTCGAAAAAGGCGGCTGTCGGCGCGACAGATGTACTGATCGACATGCCGGTTGGCCCGACTGCCAAGGTACGCTCTTCCGAAGCAGCGAAGGTCCTGCAAACGCGATTGGCAAGGGTTGCGGATACTATCGGATTGAAGCTCGCAATCCATAAAAGCGACGGAACAAGGCCCGTTGGGCGCGGGATTGGGCCGGCGCTTGAGGCGTGGGACATTCTGGCTGTGTTACGGGGCGACCCGACTGCACCGGTGGATCTGCGCAATCGCGCGCTTGATCTGGCCGGTCTGTTGCTAGACATGGCAACAGGTGGTGTCTCAGGCACCGGGCGGGATCGGGCAGCAGTTCTGCTCGACAGCGGCGCGGCGGCGTCAAAATTCATGTCAATTTGCGAGGCGCAGGGCGGATTTCGCCAGCCTGGTCGCGCTTCCCATCGCGAGCCTGTTTTGGCTGCACAAAGTGGTGCCGTCACCTCCATCGACAATCGGCAGATCGCGCGGATCGCCAAATTGGCAGGTGCACCCCGCCAGCAGCGCGCGGGAGTGCTTTTGCACGCTGCGATCGGTAAACGTGTAAACAAGGGCGATCCTTTGTTTGAAATACACGCCGAAACCCCCGGCGAACTGGCCTATGCGAGGGGCTACGCCTTAAGCCAACCGCAGGCCTTTACGCTAGTGGAGGCTTCATGAAACCGGTGATCATTGCCTTTCCTGACATGCGGCGGCTTGCCGTGGAACTCACGCCGTTGCTCGGCGCTGACCATCTGGAAATGGAATGGCGGCACTTCCCGGACGGCGAGAGTCTTGTGACACTGCCATCCGATCTGGCAGGACGCGACGTTATCCTGCTGGCAACATTGCACGACCCGGACAGGCTGTTTCTGCCGTTGCGGTTTGCGGTTGATACTGCTCGGAAATTCGGCGCAAAAAGTGTCGGACTGATTTCGCCCTACCTCGCCTATATGCGGCAAGACAAGCAGTTCCACCCCGGAGAGGCGGTCAGCGCGCCCTTGTTTGCCGCCCTTCTTGCGGAGAGTTTCGACTGGCTGGTCACCATAGACCCGCATCTGCATCGAAATCGGGACCTGTCACAGCTGTTTGCAATCCCAGCGGTGCATGCCTCCGCCGCGCAGGTCATAGCTGGTTGGATCAAAAAAAACACATCCGACGCGATATTGTTGGGACCCGACAGCGAAAGCCAGCAATGGGTGGCCGAAGTCGCACGGTTGGCCCAGTGCCCCTTTGAGGTCTTACGCAAGATCCGGCGAGGTGATCGCACTGTCGATGTCAGCCTTCCTGATGGCAAAGTGTTACGCTCGGGTACGCCGGTCATTCTCGATGATATCGCATCAAGCGGCCAAACCATGGTGCGCACTTTAGAACATATTCGCGCGCTCCGCGCCGACGCCGCTGTCTGTGTGGTCATCCACGCCGTGTTTGCCGGTTCCGCCTACCAGGACATTCTGGCTGCAGGTGCGGCTCGGGTTGTTTCGACAAATACGATTGTCCACGAAAGCAACGAGATCTCGATCGCTCCGCTGCTGGCAAAAACTGCCAGAAGAATGGGCACAACGCCATGATAACTTTATGTATTCTGGTCAGCGGGCAGGAATCTGCGAGCGCCACATGTTGATAAATAAGGATAAAACACATGACCGAAGATTCCCAGAAAGCAATAGACGACGAGGCAGCGAATTCCGTTCCGGCTGATTTTGCTGGCGTTGTCTACACCTGTCCCATGCATCCGGAAATCAGACGGACGGAACCAGGCGATTGCCCGAAATGCAACATGCATCTGGTACCCGAAGATAAATGTGGACATGATCATCATACCCATAGGGGCGGACATGGCGCTGCAATGGCCAAAGGCGGCAAATATGACAACGTGCCGGCGAAATATGATGGCCCGGTCTACACTTGCCCGATGCATGCCGAAGTCCGTCAAACCAAGCCAGGGTCATGTCCGATCTGCGGCATGGGTCTGGAGCTTGAATCCGCAACAATGGCCGACGATGGTCCGAATCCCGAGCTGATCGATTTCACACGGCGTTTCTGGATCGGTGCTGCGCTTACAATACCGCTTCTGATCCTGACAATGTCGCCCTTTGTCGGGGCCGGTTGGATCCGCGATGTATTCGGCGAACGAACCACACTCTGGATTGAATTCGTCCTAGGCACACCTGTGATCCTCTGGTCTGGCTGGCCGTTCTTCACTCGCGGCTGGACATCTTTCCGAACGATGAAACTGAACATGTTCAGCTTGATAGCAATGGGCATTTCGGCAGCCTATGGCTTCAGCGTCGTAGCCATTCTGGCGCCGGACATTTTTCCAGACGGGTTCCGCAGCGCAGATGGCCATGTCGGGGTCTATTTCGAGGCAGCGGCGGTGATCGTGACGCTAGTACTGCTGGGCCAAGTGATGGAGTTGCGGGCACGTGAAGGCACGGGCAAGGCGATCCGTGCGCTGTTGGACATGGCGGCCAAGACGGCTCGTGTAATTCGCTCCGATGGAAGTGAAGAGGATGTCCCCCTGGAAGACGTGCTGGTCGGTGACCATGTGCGTGTGGTTCCGGGCGACAAGGTACCTGTCGATGGCACAGTCATCGAAGGTCGCTCGTCTGTTGATGAAAGCATGATTTCCGGTGAGCCTGTCCCGGTTGAGAAAGTGGCCGGTGACCCGGTCACGGGCGCGACTATCAACGGCACCGGATCCTTGATCATCGCGGCAACGCGCGTCGGCGCGGACACCATGCTGAGCCAGATTGTCGAAATGGTCGCCAACGCCCAGCGCTCGCGCGCGCCGATCCAGAAATATGCTGATATGGTCGCGGGCTACTTCGTACCTGTCGTGATCCTGATCGCGATTTTGTCCTTCATTGGCTGGGCGCTTTGGGGGCCGGAGCCTGCCTTGTCCTATGGGCTTGTTTCAGCCGTGGCAGTGCTGATCATCGCCTGTCCATGTGCTCTTGGTCTGGCCACACCGATGTCTATCATGACCGCTACCGGGCGCGGCGCCCAAGCCGGAGTATTGATCAAGAACGCCGAGGCACTCGAACGATTTGAAAAGGTCGATACGCTGATTGTCGACAAGACTGGAACCCTGACCGAAGGCAAGCCGCGTCTTGTTGCAGTTCTGCCTGAGCCCGGTCACGATGAAGCCGAGGTGTTACGCCTTGCCGCTTCGCTGGAGCGCGGCTCGGAACATCCCTTGGCTGAAGCGATCGTGCGCGGCGCGGAAGAGCGCGGCGTGGAGATGGTCAAGACAGAAGACTTCGAAGCCGTTACCGGCATGGGCGTCAAAGGTGTGGTCGATGGCAAGGCGGTGGCGCTTGGAAACCTCAAACTGATAACCGACATGGGGCTGAAAGCCGATGCCTTGATCGAAAAGGCTAACGCTCGACGCGACGAAGGCGAGACCGTGATGTTTGTGGTTCTGGGCAACGTGATCGCCGGATTGGTCAGCGTGGCCGACCCGGTCAAGGAATCGACGCCCGCCGCGCTAAAGGCGCTGCACGAATTGGGTTTCCGGATCATCATGGCCACCGGCGACAACGAGAGAACCGCTAAAGCTGTCGCAGCTCGCCTTGGCATCGACGAAATCCGCGCTGACGTCCTGCCCGAGGACAAAGCCCGGATCATTCGCGAACTACAGGCCGAAGGGCACAAGGTAGCAATGGCTGGAGATGGAGTGAACGACGCGCCGGCGCTGGCCCAGGCCGATGTCGGCATTGCCATGGGGACGGGCGCCGACGTGGCGATCGAAAGCGCGGGCTTCACGTTGGTCAAAGGCAATCTTGATGGCATCGTTAGGGCGCGGCGACTGTCACATGCGACGATGCGCAACATCCGCCAAAATCTGTTCTTCGCGTTGATCTATAATGCGGCCGGGGTACCGGTTGCCGCCGGTATTCTTTTCCCATTCCTGGGAATTCTGATCAGCCCGATGTTTGCCGCCTTCGCGATGTCTGCATCGTCAATTTCTGTGGTTGTCAACGCGCTGCGGTTGCGCCGGTTGAAATTCTGAACGGGGATTGTGAACATGCAACGGCGAGCACAACAATGGACACCTTCGCAGGTCGTTTCAGTTGGCAAACAGCTGGGCGCCCGCGACTGAGCCTAGCTAATGCGGACCTAGATGGCGCGGGCCAAACGACAGGGCAAATTTGCCTTGAAACTGGCGATCAGGCCGAAGCAACAGCTGTAGTGATTTTCGCGACATTCGAGCGCGCGGGGGAATATCGCGATCCTTTCCCCGCGCGCGCGACCACAATCACCGACCACCTTTGCCTGGATGCCGCTTTGGAGGTCTTGCGGCGCGTTCTGCCTGAAACGATGGTGAGCCAAAACTTTGGTCGTAGCATAACTGATAGAATCGGAGGAGAAAGATGAACTGGATATCAAAAACCCGTCGCCTCGTTGTGATCTGGTGGACTTTGCTACGCGAATTTCGGGCATTGCGTAGCTATGATCAAGGGCCTCAGAATGACACCAGTGCGACTAATTTTGTCCGAGTTCTAATAAATCTTGGTCCAACTTTCGTAAAACTTGGCCAAATACTAAGTACCCGTCCGGACATCCTACCCCATGCGTACATTGCTGCGCTTGAGCGGTTGCAGGAACACGCGCCACCAGTCCCTCTTAACGCAATCAAATCGATGGTTGAAACTGAGTTGGGCGGTATGATCGAAGATCATTTCGCAACCTTCGATCCTAAACCGGTCGCATCTGCATCGATGGCACAAGTTCATCGCGCCACCCTGGCTGATGGCACGGTGGTCGCCGTCAAGGTGCAGCGACCCAACATGGACAACCTGATTTCACGAGATCTGGATGCTTTGGATCTGGGTATCGCGGTTCTGGGCAAGATTGCACCCAACAAACTGCGCCGGTCAAACCTGCCGGCATTTCTTGCCGAGTTTCGTCGTTACACCCTTAACGAATTGAATTTCGCCAACGAAGCCAAGACGATGGAAAGGTTTCGACTAAATTTCATCGGTCATGACTCCGTCAATATCCCCCAGACCTATCCAAAGCTGACGTCGCAACGGCTTGTAACGATGGATTGGGTCGACGGGATGCGGCTTGGCGAAGCGGCGGCCACACTGACCACAGACAGAAAAGACAAATTGGTCAGTGGATTGGTTGACGTACTACTGAAGATGTTCGTATCAGATGGTCTGTTTCATGCCGATCTTCATCCCGGGAACATCGTGTTCCATGCCGACGGGCGGTTCACCCTGCTCGATTTCGGGATGTATGGCGAGCTGACCGCTCCTCAACAAGACAGATTCATTCTTTACTGGATAGCCGTAGTGCAACGCCAGACGCGCCGCGCCTTCCACCATTTCCGTGCCCAGACCGAACCATTGGCGGGCGCAGATGAGGCCGCATTTTTTGAGCGATTCAAGGGGCTAGCGGATGCGTTCTACACTTCGCCATTACGCGAAACGAGTTTGGCCAAGGTTTACATGGACATGATGCAGGCCGGGTATCATGCGGGATATCTATTTCCTGCCAGCCTGATGTTGCACGCCAAAGCGCTCACCACGGCCGAAGCCCTACTATTTGAACTGGCCCCTGATGCGCGGTTCGAACAATTGTCGCGGCCATATATCGCACGGGAATATGCCGCCCGCGCCACAGCTCCGGCAACTCTAGCAAAACGCGCGTCGCAAATCTTGCCCGAACTTTTGCTGCTGGGCGAACTGCTGCCGCAAGCGGCAATGGACGAGGAATGGGACTGGGCCGCGACCAAATCGCTTAGCCAGGATTTGTTGGCCCAGGTCGGTCTGGCGAGTGCGGGTGCAGGGCGTAACATCCTGCGCGCGTTGATCGAACGTCATGCCCGTCCGATACTCGCATCCTTAGAACCCGGTCTGAACGTGCCGGAAATTCTGGTCGCGACCTGGCGCCGGTATGATAGGCTGGAGGCCAGTTTGCCCACCGCAGAGACCATCGGGGCAATGCTGACAACACATCTTGCAGCGCTGACGCTTGCTATCCATGAAAGCCTGTTGTCGCAGGGCCTAGGCGCAGAAGAAGGGCAACAAATCATTTATGATATCGGTTGGTCGATTTATGAACGCATGTCGGAGTTGCCACTGGTTTTGGCCAAAACGCTAACCTCCAGCCCGGAAAAGCAAATGCGCATGACGACAGACTTGTTTCGGCGATTTCCTTTTGGCAGCCCGGCCTATGGCTGGCACGATGTGGAGGCTGGCCCAAACATAGTTGGGTTTGACTGCACAAAATGTCCGGTTGCCGGGTTTTTCAAACACCTTGACGCCTCTGACCTCTGTGTTCATACCTGGTGTGCACTGGATTTTCCATTGGCGCATAAATGGGGCGGGCATCTGGAACGGAACGGGACGATCGCCAAGGGAAACGACCGCTGCGATTTCCGTTGGCACGTTGAACCAGGCAAACCAAACAAGACGAAAGCGGACGCATGACACACTCGCACGGCGATGACGATTTCAAGAAGGGCTCCATCAGCCTTTGGGGCGCGGTTGGCATGGGCACCGGCGTAATGATCGGAGCGGGTATTTTTGCGCTGACCGGCCAAATCGCCCAACTTGCGGGACCTTATTTTGCAATGTCCTTCGTATTGGGGGGCATCGTAACATCGTTCAGCGCCTATAGTTACATCAAGATGTCCAATGCCTGGCCGTCCTCGGGCGGGATCGCGATGATCCTGCAAAAGGCTTATGGGCCAGGTGCCATTGCCGCCGCTGCGGCGCTGTTGATGGCATTGTCAATGGTGATTTCGGAAAGCCTCGTAGCCCGGACCTTCGCCAGCTATGTTCTGCGTCCCTTTGACATTTCGGGCGGCCCGCTGGTGCCTGTCTTGGCGGTCGGGGTTATCCTATTCGCTTTCCTCATAAACATCTCTGGTAACCGATCGGTCGGGCTGCTTTCGATCATCATGGCAGTTCTCAAGATCGGCGGAATTGCGCTGTTTGGCATCGTGGCCCTGTGGTCTGGTGGTTTTAGCTTTCCCGAGTCAAGCAGCAATTCAAGCGGTTTTGATCTTACCGGCTTTGTAGCCTCCGTGGCGCTGTCGATCCTAGCGTTCAAGGGGTTTACCACCATCACCAACAGTGGCGGTGAAATCACCGACCCGCATCGCAACGTCGGGCGAACCATCATGATTTCGATTACAATCTGCGTCGTGATTTACCTTTTGGTCGCTTTTGCTGTCGGGTCCAATTTGACCATCGGCCAGATCGTTGCGGCAAAGGACTACTCGCTTGCAGAAGCCGCATCACCTGCCTTGGGTCAACTCGGATTTTACCTCACCATAACCTTGGCTGCCGTTGCCACGGCCTCTGGTGTTCTCGCCAGTGTTTTTGCCGTGTCACGGATGTTGGCGATGTTGACTGACATGAAAATGATCCCGCACAGCCATTTTGGAATGTCCGGGTCGATACGCAGCCACATGCTGGTCTACACTGTAGTCATGGCCTCTGCGCTTGCGGTGTTTTTTGACCTGAGCCGGATCGCGTCGCTTGGAGCGTTTTTTTACCTGATCATGGACATGTTGGTGCATTGGGGCGTGTTCAGAAGTGTGCGGCACGAAATAGGTGCAAGCGGCTGGGTATTGATGTGTGCGTTGGCACTTGATGCCGTTGTCTTGGTAGCGTTCACGGCGATGAAGTTGGGGTCGGATCCGATGATCGTGCTCTATGCTGCCGTCGGGATCTCTGTCGTATTTATCTATGAGCGTATCTATCTGTCCCGTTGGACGGCACCGCAATCCAGTGATGGGCATTAGAGGGATCAACTGTTAGTTCCCAGAGTGCGCTCAAACTAGGTGCGGGGATGGCGATTGGTTCGCGTGCCAAACATATTGGTCCATTGTCTTCGCAAAAACGAACTGGATCAGGTTCAACCTTTTCGCGCGTTGCTGAACAGACGCCTTGATCCGGGTCACAATCGCGATGAAGTCCCAGGTCCAGCCGAATACAAAGCATTCTAAGCGAGAAGGAGGAACGCTCAGCCGCCGCTCCGCGGCTTTGCCGGTCGGATTTTTGTAAGGTTTTGCTGCGGTCCACGTCTATCCAAAACAGAGACAGCAGTGACGAACTCGTCATGCCGCGCAAATGGAGTATGCGAGGATGAAACTGAACGCAATCGGCCCGTCGCCTTGTTTGCTCGGGATCTTGGATTTCGCGAATAATCTGGGTGCACCATCTGAAACGGGGGTCCATTTGTAATGAAGGATCCTGATCAATCAAAGCATGAACAGATACCTACTCCTGGCTTCTGGAAGTCACGCGCAGGCGTCACCTTGATCGTCTTTCTGGCCATTGCTGCAATTCTGCTCGGTTTTGAACACCGCATTCATATCTTTGCGGGCAATGGCCTGATTGCCGCCTTGTTAGTTGGCTGTATTGTAATGCATTTCTTCATGCATGGCGGTCACGGTGGCGGCGGTCGGGGCGCGGACAAGTCATGACCGGTGCGCTCCCTTCATACGGGCTGTGGGTATTTGCCCTCGTCAATGGTGCAATTTTTATCATTTTCGCCTTTAGCTTTTTCAAGCCGCAGACATCGCGGGGTTGGCTACACTGCATCTTGTCTACATTATCCTGGCCAACAAATGCGCCCGCGAATGCCCGGAACTATTTGGATAAATTTGAACATGAAAACAACATCTAATACTATTCTGGCAACTCTCGTCGACCATGGCATATTGGTTATCAGCAATTTTTCGACCTTGCCTGCGATGGAACCTCTAGTGTGCTGGATCGATCCAGTCTCCGTTCTCAATGTCCCGCACCCCAAGGTGATCCTATGACCCGTCTTCCAGAATTCGCCTTGATCGTGTTTTCCTTTTTGCTGCACTTCGTCTGGGAGTTCTGGCAGGCACCGACCTATGCGGGCATGATCGAACTCAACCATTGGGATGGCATCAAGCTGTGTTCATCGGCAACGTTTGGCGATGTCGGATTTGCGCTAACAGCATTCTGGATCACCAGCGCTGCCGCACGCACCCGCTTCTGGTATGAGGCGCCCAAGGCGTGGCAGACGATCTTGTTCCTCGGGGTAGGGATCGCGCTGACGGTCGGGTTTGAGTACTATTACACCAGCATATCCGAACGCTGGACCTATTCCGATCTGATGCCGCTGGTGCCGCCCTTCGGCACAGGGCTGAGCCCGCTGCTACAATGGATCTTCATTCCGTTGACTGTATTGTGGTTCATGCGCCGACAAACGCCGACTGTTGGCCAGCAACTGGCGTGCGGGAATTAATCAAATACAAGGTGGCGGGAACCGTGAGCCTCCCGCCACCATATTTTGCGCGCTTTACTTCAGCTCGGTAACCGTGAGCTTGCCCTTCACCCGGTCTGCGACGAACTCGATGTTCTCACCCTCTTTCATTTTTTCCAGCATGGCTGTGTCCATGGTTTTGAACACCATGGTCATGGCCGGCATTTCGAGATTGACCAGCTCTTCATGGATGATCGTGACCTTGCCAGCCTTGAGATCAACTTTTTTGACGACACCCTTGGTGTATTCTGTTGCCAGCGCCGCAGTGGCGCCGGTAACAGCGATCATCGAAGCAAGAGCGAGGGTTGCGAATTTGCGCATGGGAGTACCTTTCAGTGTAGTGGGAGGTGTTTTCAGGTTCATTTGCTGGCGACGGTAACATCGCCCCTCATGCCCGACTCGTAGTGGCCGGGGATGAGACAGGCGAACTCGAAGGCTCCGGCTTTGGAGAAAGTCCAGAGGATCTCACCGCTGGTTCCCTCCATCAGCCGGATGGCATTCGGATCGTCGTGTTCCATACCTGGAAACTTGGCCATGGCTTCCTTGTGCTCCATATTCTTGTCATGGCTATCGAGCACAAATTCGTGCTCTGTCTCGCCAATATTGTTGATTGTGAAGCGGATGGTTTCTCCCTCCTTGACCTGCAGTGCATTCGGTTCATAGAGCATCTGCCCGTCTTCCTTCTCGGACATGGAGATCACCACGGTCCGATCGACGGCCGCCTCTTTGCCAGGTTTGCCTGCGCCCATTTCGTCGTCGTGTCCGCCACCATGGGTACCCGCGGCAAGGACAGGAGTACCGATCAGGATAAGTGCAAGCATGCTAACTGTGACAAGTTTCATTGTGTGTTCCTTTTGGTTGGTTGGGGTGGCTTTACGGTTAGGTTTTGCCGCCATGCGGCTTCGGGGTGATCGTTGTTGACGCGTCTGCGGCCTTGGCGAACTCCGGCAATTCGCCGGTCCACTCATAGGCCTGGGTTCCGGGCGGGTTTTCGTACCATCCCGGATCGCTGTAATCGCCGGCCGAGATCCCTTCGCGAACCTTGACGACCGAGAACATGCCGCCCATTTCCAGCGGTCCGTAAGGTCCCCATCCGGCCATCATCGGAATGGTGTTGTCGGGCAGTTCCATCGACATTTCCGCCATGTCGGCCATTCCGGCAGTTCCCATCGGCATGTATTCGGGCTGCACGATCCGGATCTTTTTGGTGACCTTGGACTTGTCGACGCCGATGAAGGTCGGCACGTCATGTCCCATGGCGTTCATGGTGTGGTGGGATTTGTGGCAATGGATGGCCCAGTCTCCGAGATGCTTGGCGTCGAATTCGTAGGCCCGCATCGCGCCCACCGGAATGTCGATCGACACTTCTGGCCAACGTGCTTCGGGCCGTACCCAGCCGCCATCGGTGCCGGTCACTTCGAAATCATAGCCATGCATATGGATCGGGTGATTGGTCATGGTCAGATTGCCGACGCGCACGCGAACCCGGTCGTTCATTGACACTACGAGTGGGTCAATATCCGGAAAAATGCGGCTGTTCCATGTCCACAGATTGAAATCGTTCATGGTCATGATTTTTGGCACATAGGAGCCGGGATCGATGTCGAAGGCGTTGAGCATGATCAGGAAATCGCGGTCAACCGGCATGAAGGCCGGATCCTTCGGGTGAACGATGAAGAAGCCCATCATCCCCATCGCCATCTGCACCATTTCGTCGCCGTGGGGGTGGTACATGAAGGTCCCCGACTTCACCAGATCGAACTCGTAGATGTAGGTTTTGCCAGATGGAATAGCTGGATGGGACAAGCCAGCGACGCCATCCATGCCCGACGGCAGGATCAAGCCATGCCAATGCACTGTCGTGTGCTCGGGCAGTTTGTTGGTGACATAGATCCGGACCCGGTCGCCTTCCACTGCCTCAATGGTTGGACCGGTGGATTGCCCGTTGTATCCCCACAGATAGGCGGTCATGCCTTCGGCCAGTTCACGCTCCACCGGCTCGGCGATCAGATGAAACTCCTTGACCCCGTTGTTCATCCGGAACGGCAGGGTCCAGCCGTTGAGCGTGACCACGGGATTGTAGTCCGGTCCGGTCGACGGCATCAGCGGCGCCTGGGTCAGCGGGCTCTCCATCAGGGCTGCGTCTGGCAGGCCCATATTTGTGGTCTTTGACCAGGCGGTTGAAGACACCATTGCCGCACCAGCAGCACTTGCGCCCAATAATTGACGTCGATTCATCATGGTTTTTTCCTCTTGGGAGAATTAGTGCCCGCCGCCGCTGGCGGTGCTCAGCGATGCAGTGGCAGCGCTGCCCCCTCCACCACTTCCGCCGCCATAGATTGCTGCTGCAAGATTTGCGTCCGCAAGCCAGAATTCACGCTTGGCATTGACCGCCAACAACAGCGTGCCGATTTTGGCGCGCGTATCAGCAAGAAGCTCGAACGTATTGGAAATCATGCCGTTGTAGGTCAGCAGTGCTTCCGCCTCGACCGTTGTGCGCAATGGCACCACGGCGTTGAGATAATGGCGAGCGATCTCGTGGGTTGAACGATAAGCGGTATAGGCGGAACGAGCTTCGGAACGGATGTTGACAGCTTTTTCAGCAAGTTGGTTTGCAGCCTGCATATAGGCAAGCTCTGCCTTGCGCATCCGCGCTTTGCCGCTGTCGAATATCGGAATTACAAATTCCAGTTCGATTTGCGGTGTAACGACCACTTTTCTGGTTTTTGTCTCTTCCAAATCACCACCGACAATCTCGTATTCAGTCTCTATTTCCTGCTCGGCTTCAAGCCCGGAAATGATCTCGAGATCCGTGACAAACCGGGTTGCATCAGTCAGCCCATAGCTCTTGGCAACAGCTTCCAACTCGAGTTTGGCAACGCGCAAATCAACCCGGTTTTCAAGTGCTTCCTGCTCGATGCGTTTGCGGTTGTTAACCCCGCGCGGCAACCGTGGCAGGCGATCAAGAATAAAGTAATCAACTTCGTCACCCCAAAGGCCCATGAGGCGGGTCAGATCTTCCTTCGCCAACCGCGAAGCCAAACGCGCCTCGGCCATTTGACCAGTCAACTCGGCATAAAACGCGTGTTCGCGCGCTTGCCCGCCTTTGGCCATTGCTCCGCTTTCGCCAAGTTTTTTGGCCAGTTCAGAAGCCGCGTCAGCAGCAACTTTGGCCTGATTGAGATAGGCCACAGTTTCGAACGATGACACCGCGGAAATCCATGCGCGTCGAGTGTCATTGGCAACTTTAAGCGTTGCATCCACTGCCCGCATTTGTGCCTGCCTGAATCGTGTATCAGCGATATCAACGCGGGCTTTGCGAGTGGCCAATGACAAGATGTTGGTGGCGATCATGCCTTCGATCGCACGCAGGGCAACCAGCTCGGGTGTACCAATGCCCAACAACCCGATGGAAACCATCGGGTTCTCGAGCATCCCCTGTTGCCAGGCTTCTGCTGCATTCATTCCGATATCGGCATAGGCTGCCTGAAGGCCCTTGTTATTGAGAAGCGCCACCTGCACTGCCGTATCGGCATCGATGGTCTTCTTGTGTACGAGGCTTCTAACGCGAGCTGAGACTTCCCTCGCCTGATCCTGATTTTGAACCCAGACTGTTTGTTTGCCTTTGGTGCTGACCGAAACTGCGGCCGAAACTGTGTTGAAACCGGCTTCTTTGGCAGAATACTCAGCTAGATCCTGATCTGTGACACAGCCCGATAGGACAACGGCAATCACTGATGTAATCAGCCCGGATTTAAACCGACGCCGCGCGCTCACGACCCTGCTCCAGCGCCGGGTGCCTGGCTGTCATTGAGTTGCCGCCAGGGTTTTGGGCCGACAGGAAGACGGTGCTCATAGGAATCTATAACGCTGTGATGATGAGAATTGCGGATGCCCAGGCCGGAGTCTGTTGGAGAATTGACCAACAAGAATTCGGGAGGAGTACTCACCGCACAACCGGCGAGCACCAGCGGCATGGCAGCCACCAAGAGATATCGAAACATGATTATCCTACTACGATAAAAGAGTGTTCTTGGCTGGCAGGCGCCAACCTTAGAGACCCCAAAAAGGGCTATTCACTCTTCACACGCGTGGAGGACGTTCCAGCAAAGCCAAGTCGAGGGCGACAAAGCCCGGCATGGGTTCTGTTTCAAAACTGTCAGGATGGAATTGTCCTGCCCATTCCGGCTCAAACAAACACAGGGCCACCGAACAGGCCATAGGGCAGCACGGGTTTGCGTTTTGGTCAGAATCCAACGGCGGTGGCAGTTCAGTGAAAGCTTTCTGCATTTCGCCTGCATGATTGTGGCTCATCATTGATTGATCGCCAACTGCTGGCCCCGACGAATGCATAGCCATGTGATGGCCGTTTTCAAAGCCCGATTCAGCCATCGCGGCGGCATGCAAAACACCTGGCATGAAGCTCGCGATAGCGAGCAACAACACCAGTAGAAAGCGTCCGTGACGGGATATATGGCGAATCGACATCTTCATATGGAGGAGGGATGCCACATCATTGCGGCCAAAACAATAGGTGAATCATTCACAAAAATTTGTTGCGGATTTTGGCGGACTCCTTCTGACAATAAACCCGCGATATGTCCGGGTCACGTATTCCTCCGTTGATCATTGTCGGCCACGGGCTCTGCAGTAGTGAAGTTAAGATCAGGATCTGCAGAAGTGCGCCGCCCTTTCAATCGGATGCACCAAGGTCGCTGCAGCGCTTTGAATTGATGCACGTGCGCTACCGCTCAAACGAACACATTTTGGCGCGACACTTTAGGGAACGGGCCCCAAGTCGAGTATTACCGATGCGTCATTCAGCCGGCAAACTGCAGCTAAATGTCAGCTTCGGCGCAACAGTCACAGACTTCGTTAGGAATGGCTCGATCAATAAGTTATGAAAATCCTCCATGAACACGGCAAACCGCAACGCTGGGGCGAAGGACCCGTAACAATGAACGAACCAATTAGGGGGTCGCGGGCAATACACTCTCTCTGATCTTCAAAAAATCCGTTTGAATTTCACCGAAGAGACCCGGTAAAGCGGGAACGTATCCTAAGATTCGCCCCCCATGTCCCGATGTGCTAAAATGATCCTTTCGTGTAATCCACGGGAGGTTGTTATGCGTCAGATTTTTTTTACGACAATCCTGTTCTCTTGTCTCGTGCTTCCGGCCAATGCGAGCGAAAATCACATATTTTATACCGCGAGCGCAGAGGGACTGAGAACTGTCAACCTGAACCTTGTGAGCAGCGGTGTTGCCAGCGACGGCGATTTTGATGTTGATGTGGTGATTTCTGTGGTGGAAAAAGACTCCACCGGAAACTCACTGTACATAGATTGGTCAAGACATTCGGCTAGCATAAGGTGTAACGCCCCAGCATTGGTCAAAGTCAGCGAAACCAACTACAAAATAAACTCAGCACTTTCTGCCGGTATTGACTGGAAGCACGATCTTTGGCTAGCCGTTTGCATGTCGCCAATGTCATGAGCGGTCATAAATTGTTGATGCGGGTTTTGGTTCGGCGGCATTTCGTTGTTTCTGTATTCAGTCGGCGAACCTATTTCGTCGGGGCGGCTTCACTAATATCAGTCCGATGGAACTGACTACAACCTATACGCAGTCCGCTCATTGGAACTAATACAAAGCAGGGGCGCACGGCATGTGCACCCCTGCAAGAGGAATGAATCGCAACTGAGTGCTAAAGCGCGCGCGGCGAGATGGCGAAGGTTTGCTCAAATGCTACGGAGTGGCCAATGGAGCTGGTGGATGTGTAGTCGATACCACCCTGCGGTGCTGCGAAGTTCGTTGAGCCGTCATTTCCGGCGCGGTCGTAGCGAGACCGGTAATTTCTCCGGGGTCAGGCAACCTGCAGAAGGGGCGGCTTTGGCTTGAATATTGGAGGCACGTTCGGTTCCGGCTGTCGGAACGGTGCTCGTAACCGATCGCGAAGCTCGCCGTTCACTTCGGCCGTCCGGACCTGCATGAGCATGTGCGCTCCATGGCGGGACCAGCGCATTTGCTGCTTCTTGACCATCCGCTTGCTGACGAGCGAATTCACCGCCGACTCGGCGAGAGTGGTAGCAACGCGAAGTCCGGATCGGTAGCGCTTTCCATAGTTGATCATCCCACTGCGGTTCGAACGCATATAGGTCAGGAGCTGCGCGCCGAGGCTGAGCAACAGCACGGTCGAGAACCCGTTGTCCCGCTGTGTCTCCTTCAACCTCGCCAGAAGCCGCTCCATGTCGCGGATCGCATAATCGACACGTCCATGCCACAGACGCCACTTCACGGCTCTGATATCCCTGTCGATTGTTGAAAGTGCTTCAATGGACCCGGGCCGGGATCGCGCGATATGATCGGCGATCTGCTGCATGGGCTGGATCTTCATGGCGATGTGGAACCAGTCGATGATATGGGTCGTCGGTTTCGGCATGGCGCGGGGCAGCCGCTTCAGGATTTCGGCTCCGTCCGAGATCACCGTCACATCGCCGAAGCCGCGATATCCGGCTTCCTCAAGTGCGTGAAGAGTACGATCTCGGATCGCATGCTGCTCGGTGCTGCCGGAGACGAAGTAGCGGCCACCTGGTTCGCCCCGTCCCCCGCGACCACATCGGGCCACGACAAGCTCGAAGTTTCGCGCCGAGTTGGGATCGGCGCTGCGCACATGAGCGGTGTCGATGCTGATAACGAACTCTTTGCGCCGATCGCCGGGAAGTTGCATCTCAAGCTGGCATCGATCATCCGTTTGAGACCTCGCCCGCCATGTTTCCCGCACGATCTGATCGTTGAGCCGCTCGCCGACCCTGATGGTGCGCTTGCGTACGGTCGCATGTGTCTCGGTAGGTTCAACGGGCAGGAAATCAGCCAGCACCTTCGCCGCCTGCCGGTAAGGCATCATGCTCCCCAGCCGCGATGTCAGTTCCATCAGCTCAGGCGTCGCTCGATCGGGACAGATTTCCTTCAGCAGCGCGAAAGTGCCGTCCATGCCAGGGCAGCAATCCCGGCACAGCATCCAGCGGGGGTTGCGAACCTCAACGGTGCCGAAGACGGTTCGGATCCGGCGCGCCGTGTAGTCCTTGACCTGCCGGAACGTATGGCAGTCCGGGCAGACCCGGCGAAAGAGAGAATAGGTCTCTGCCTCATGGTTCACGACGGCGCTCTGCAGCGCTGACATGATCTTCTTGCCGTCGTCGATGGACAGTCCAATGTCGCCGTTAAACAGACACTCCCAGCTCTTGTCGATACGGACCTCCTTTCGGCACGTGTCGCCAAATTCGTTCCTACCCTCAATCATGATCGTCCATTCCACCGCCATCGCTTTGTCTCCGATCAAAACGATGGTGATGGACTGATCGAGCCTAACAACCCGTGTCCGACCCCAGAAAAATTACCGGTCTCATAAAAGTCAAGCCTGCGCCTTTCAGCGACGGGAATGTCAAATCATAATTTCCTCAACGGGCGGTTGGCCTAGCCGATCGAAGACAGCACTGGAAAAGTCTCCAGGAGCCAGAAAGCGAAGGTGGAAAGATAGCCAGTCATCATGGCGACTCCCATCAAGATCATAACCGCTCCGGCGAATGTCCGCAGTATACGTCCGAGGTGTCCGAAGGTCTTCAATCTAGCTGCCAAGGAGCCGGTGAAAGCAGCCGCAAGCAGGAACGGCACACCGAGGCCCAGCGAGTAGATCGCTAATAGTGCGACGCCGTCGGCGACCGAGGCTGATGCCGCGCCGACGGTCAAAATGGCACCGAGGATCGGACCGATGCAGGGGGTCCAGCCGAAAGCGAATGCCAGGCCGAGCACATAGGACGATACGGCCTTGCCGCCGGGCAGATCCAGGTGAAACCTCGCCTCGCGCATCATCCACATGGGTCGAATGGTCCCGAGCATGAACAACCCGAACAGCGTAACAATCCCGCCTCCGACGATGTTCATCTCGAAGCGGTAGCGAAGCAGCAATTGCCCCAACGCTGTAGCGCTGGCACCAAGGATGACAAAGACGGTTGTGAAGCCGAGCACGAAGCAGAGGCTGAAACCGAGCGCTGCGCTTCGCGCCATAGAAACCTCACCTGAGGGTGATGTAATCGTCGACCGGCCGGCGACATAGGAAACATACCCCGGCACCAACGGCAGTACGCAAGGCGACAGGAACGAAACGATGCCCGCAACGAAGGCGCTCAGGATACCAATATTGGAGAGTTCAGGCATTCCGACGGCCTTTCAAGTCTTCTTCCGAGCTCACCGGTCACCGCTTTTCCGGGCACGCGCGATCAGCGTTTGCATGGTTTGCAGGTCGGTGGCGCCGCGCAATATTTCCTCACCGATAACAAAACCCGGCGTGCCGTTGATCCGCAGAACTTGGGCGAGCGCAAGGTTTCGCACGATTTCAGCATCGACCGCAGGATCGGCCATATCAGTTCGCAGCCGCTCCACATCCAGGCCGATTTGCCCGGCAACCTCCATCACTCGCCCCTCGTCGGCAGCTCCTGACACCTGCATCATTGCCTTATGGAATTCGGGGTAGAGGTTCTGCTCGCGGGCCGCAAGCGCTGCCTTGGCCGCGAACACGGAGTTAGGCCCGAGGATGGGAAACTCTTTGTAGACGATTCGAAGTTGCGGATCGTCTGCTTCCGCCGCCATCATTGCTGGCGCAACCTGGCGGCAGTAGGAACAATTGTAATCGAAGAATTCGACCAACGTCACATCGCCTTGCGGATTGCCACCGACTGGACTTTCCGGGCTGTTGAGCAGTTCATCGCGATGGGTAGTAAGGGCCGCCTGCGCTTCTGTCTGTTCCACCTCCCGTTGCTTCCGTTCGAGGTTCTGCATAGCCTCGACAATGACTTCCGGGTTGGCAACAAGATAATCGCGGACGCGCCGCTCAAAGGCATCTTGTGGCAGCGTACTTGGCGAGCCCGGAGGCGGCTGGTCTGCCTTGAACCCCGGATCAAGCAGATACCAGGCACCCGCAGCAACGATCAACAGCAGGGGCAGGAGAACAAAACCGAGGTGGCGCCTTATGAAATTCAACTGTTGCATGACTTTTCTTTTCCTCCGTTAGAACCAGCCCGTGAGCCGTTCCCACCAACTCTTCTTGACCTGCGGTTTCGGCGCGTGAGCGCGTTGACGTAAAGGGTCAGGTTCGTTTTTTGGAATTCAGCACCATGAAAAATCGCGGCGTGGCGCCCGTTACGGTCAATGACATGCACCATCGGAGCCTTGGTCGCTTGGAGTTTTGTGCTCCGCAGCTTGAAGGGTCGGAACTGAGGCAAAGCTGGTAATCAGAACGGCGGCTGCTGTGAGTGACTTGATCGGTTTAATCATCTGACGGTTTGTGCGTCTGGCACGGTTTCGTTCGCCAAGAGGTTATTCTGGGCTCCGCCGGGTAATGAAGAATCACCGTCTGCGGCAGCGATATTTCCGGCCTGGTTTGACTCGCAGGAACCGCCGGTGGCCTTGTTCATACATAGTCCGAGTGCGCACATGGCAACACACGGCAATGCTGTGAGGAGCAGCGGCGCTATGCCTGCGGCGGCTAGCCAACTCCAATTGAACGCAAGACCGCCGGCGATCGCGACTGCCGCAAGTATGAGGTATCCTCGGCGGCCGCCGAGGTAGTAGCGAAGGGCGTAGAGAACTTCGCGGCCAAGCGAGCTGTCTTCTGTATTGGATTGTCGCGTCGTTGCCATGAGGGCATCCTTTTCAATTCGTGGTCAGATGGGTTTTGAGTAAATCGATCATCTCGGGCGCGTCCCACTCGGCCGGGCCGACGAGCCGCCCCAACTCTTGCCCCTCGGCGTCGATGAGGAGCGTCGTCGGCAGGCCGACGGCCGCAAGGTCGAACGAAGCCTGCATCGACGCATCGATGTAGAGACCGAGATTCCGGATACCAATCTCGGCATAGAACTTGCGGACCACCTCCGGTCCAGCCCGGTCGACAGAGAGAGGCACAACCTCGAAACCAGGGCCGCCGAGTTCTGCCTGAAGCGCGTCGAGCGTTGGCATTTCCTCGCGGCAGGGCACACACCAGGTTGCCCAGATGTTGAGCAGAACAGTTGTGCCTTTGAAGGAGGCCAGCGTGAGAGCCTGACCGTCCCCGTCCTCGAACGTGATCTTGGGAAGCGGTCGGGGCGTTTCGTGCATGACGAGAGAGCGGGGCCAATTCGTCGCGGCCGGTTTATCGCTGATCGCGGACGCGCGCGAAGACTTATCGCTGTCGATATACATCATCACAGATGTGACGGCGAGCGCAGCCACCATGAGTACCCCTGCCGCAAGAGCGGCCAAAATTGTGCGCTTTGCGTGCAATCGGCCCGTCAAAGGCCAACCTCCTGCTTATCCCTGTCCGCGGTCCGCTGGCGCAATGGTTCGACCAACGGCAGGATGGTTTCGGCGAGCACTTCCTCGTTCACCGGTCCGATATGCTTGTAGGCGATGAGCCCGTCCGCACCGACCACAAAGGTCTCAGGCACGCCATAGACGCCCCAATCTATCGCCACGTTTCCACTGATGTCGGCACCAGTGCGCGTGTAAGAGTCGCCGAGGCTGTCCAGCCATTGCGCCGCATCGTCCGGCTGATCCTTGTAGTTCAGGCCGTACAGCGGCACGGTGCCTTGCGCGGCCAGATACATGAACAAGGGATGCTCTTCCCGGCAGGCAACGCACCAGGAAGCAAAGACATTGACCAGCGACACCTCTCCCTTGAGATCGCCGCTAGGGTCTTGGGTCAGGCCCCAGGCCAAAACGATGGCAAGCGCCGCAGCGACAGTAAGCGGCAGGAAGGCCAAGACCCTTCGTCCCGTTTCGGCGGACGACTGTTGGCTGTCCATGCTCATGACCCGCCACCGGCCTTGGCCGTCACTCGAGCCTGTGCTTCCCGCTGGCGTTCGGGCCAGGTACTCTTGATGAACGCGAGTACGGTAGCGATTTCCTCGTCGCTCAAGATGTCCTCGAAGGCGGGCATGTCGCTCTCATAGCCTGCAACGACACCGCCGACGCCGAGCTTAGTGATGTCGAACAGGTCCTGGTCTGAATGATGCCAGGTGTGGCCGCTCTCGTCATGGGGCGGCGCCGGCATGCGGCCATTCTCCAGCCTGCGCCTCCAGTCCGGCTGACCGTCGAGGCTGTCACCATGGCAGGAGGCGCAGTTTTGCGTATAGACTTGCCTTCCGACGGTGATCTGCTCGTCCGTCACAGGTTGCCCCAGCACGGTCAGGCCCTCTGCTCGCGTATTGTCGCCTTGCGGTTGCCCATTCACGGCGATAGCTGCCAGACCCGAAAAGGCGACAGCGGAAAGGAGGTACATCATCCGCCTCATTGCCGACCCCACAGAAATTTCACCAACGCGAAAATGCCGAGGACCAGAACAGCGAAGATCAGAAGCCCAAAAAGACCACCTTCGGCCATCATCAATCCCATCATGGAGCCATCCATCATACCGTTCATGCCATCACTCATCAGAATAAACGGCGACACCGTTCTTGCCGAACGCGTAGGTCTTCAACGTGCCTGTTTTTGTTGGAGCCATGCCGGGAGCATTGCCCGGCATTCCGGGTAATGTAATGCCAGTGACATCCGGACGTTCGCTGATCAGCCGTTCGATGATCTCGACAGGCACGAGCCCGCTTACGACAAAGCCGTCAATCTCGGCCAAGTGGCATCCTATTCCCCGCTCGGGTACGCCCATCTTGATCGAGCGCTTGTCAAAATCACGATCATCGACGCGTGTCACAGTAAACCCGTTGGTTTCCAGATAGTCCGCATAGGTATCGCAACATCCACAGCCGGGATCACTGTCTTCGGATAGCGCGACGCCCCCATTGGACAACCCCGCCGCAATCCAACCGGCACGGTCTTTGTGCGTTGCAAGCGAAAGAATGTTGCCGCCCTTCGGACCGGGCAGCGGTGTCGACACTCCGCCATCGTCGCGGCGGGTAAGCTCAGCACCCCCGACGATCAGCACATCGCCATCGAAGGCTATTGCGGAGGGTAATTCACCGGGCGCAGCGCGAGCTGTCCGGTTTCCCAAGCCCGAAAGCGTCGCACTGGCCCCGAGAGCCACAGCGGATGCAAGAAAGGCTCGACGCGTCTGCATCGATAGAAGCAATGTCATGATATTCCAACCAACCTGAGAGGGTTTTCAAACCCGCATCGCGTGTTCCTGCGATGCCGAACAAAAGCAGCTGCGATCAAACTGATCGCGCATGCCGTCAGCCGTCGCTCGCCGGAACGGAGTCCGGGCAGCGTCAGCTCAGGATGATAAATCTTGGGGGGTGAGGATCTGGCAGTCTGGAACGCCCGGCCATGCTTTGATGAATCGATTTTTCGGTGGTCGTCACAGTCGCTGACAGTTCGGATTCGCATGATGGCACAATGGCCAGCATGGAAGATACGCAAACATAATCACACCGCTGCATGTTGGCGCTGTCATCGGGGCAATCCTCGCAATCTCCCATGTCGCCACTATCGATGGCATTTAATGCCATCTCCGTATTCATATTGGCGGCATTCACGGTATTCGACATCCATCCAGCCGCAAACACAGCGAGCATCAGAATTGTCAGAATTCGAGCGTACCTTTTCATGCTCTAATGAATAGCTGAATCGTCACACCCTGTCGATATACGTCTTGTCGCACCGTCCGTATGGAATGGAATCGGGACCAGTGTCGAAAGCGACGAAGTCAAATTGAAAGCATTTTCGCATTTTTAAATTTGAGCGGAATTCGACAACATCTTTGATGATCAAGCCAGCTATACAAAATCAAAATCGCGCAAAGCAGCGCACATGTGAATTTACAGCTTCAACAGTCAAATCACCTGTACCTGATTGGCAATCGCAAGCAAACGAACGCCAGCGGCGGGGGTTCCAACCATCCGTAACCCAATTGAAATGGCTGTGGGTCTCATGCCGGCCTGCAACCATTTATTGTCTTTTCGCCTTTCACGCAGTAGGAATAAAATTATGCGCTGCTCAGCGCTATATGGTTCGCCAGATTATTTCCAAGGGTTCCGTATGAGAAAATGCCACCTCAGGCAAACGGAACTATTCCGGTTCCATCGCATGACTAAAAATTGTTCATCTCCTTACGGTTAGCCGATGGTTGTGTGCAAAATTGCTTAAGGCATGAATAGCCTCCGCGATTACTAAGGAAGCCCTCGAATGAAAAATCCAATTCTTCCCAAAAAGACCGCCAAACTTGGTCGATGGGTTATCGGCGCATCATGTATTTTTTTGTATTCAAAATGTTATGCAGAAGAAGGTGCCTTGTATGACAACCAGATTGTGGTCGAGCATGCGGAAATAATGTTACCTTCTCCAGGGCGAGACAAATATTCTGGATATTTTTCAATCTGGAATGGCACCAGCGATTATCTTTGGATTACAGATTTTAAGAGCACGCAGTTTTCTGGCATTACTCTCAATGAGCCGATAAGTGGAATTAACGCCAAGCTATCGCAACCAGCACTTTTTCCGAAAGCCCTTCCACCAAAAACCGAACTTGTAATGTCGATCGATGGAATTCGGCTAACTATGGAAAATGTAGGAAATCTGAATGCTGGCGACACTATTCCTTTCACTGTTAAATTTACAAAGGCGGATGCTATTGAAGTAGGCGCCAAAATCTTGCCAGCCATCGCAAGACCGACCGAACATCATCATGGAGAACGGGACGGGTAGTTTTTTAAGGCAGGTTGGAATTGGTAAATTGATTGTGAGTTTTTTTGTTTAAAATCTATTCTAATTGAACAAACGTACTTGTCAATACCTTGAAGTATTCATGGCATGATCCCTCAAATCACAGGGGAATGCGAAATGAAAAGAATTCTAGTAACAGCAACAATTGTTCTTATTACTTGTGTTGGCGCCAAAGCAAATGCCTTTCACCTGAACCCGGCTCTGAAAGGTTCGCCTCTAAATATGCCGACGTATGGTGAAACCACGATCCCTATCGGGCACCACAAATACTGTCTGAAATACAGTGATCGCTGCTCGCTACCGCTTGGCGACTCAAGAATAAGAGTTACCAGTGAACTTTGGAACAAAATCGTCAGGGTGAACGAACGGATCAATCAGGAGATCAAACCGCTCACGGACAGAGAAATTTATGGTGTTGATGAACGATGGGAATATCCAAAGCAGGTTGGAGACTGTGAGGATTATGCCTTACTGAAGCGAAAGCAATTGAACTATGCCGGTATCCCACTCGGAGCCCTCTTGATGACGGTGGCCCGGGATGCTGACGGTGGCGGCCATGCCGTCTTAACTGTCGTGACGGATCGCGGCGACTTTATTCTGGACAATGTAGAAAACCGTGTGCTCCCATGGCAGGAGGCCGAGCTTACATATCTTAAACGGCAATCATCCCGTGATTCTAGGCGCTGGGAGAGTTTGCAGCCGAATTGACCATCCTTAACATTTGGTCGTTGAAGCTCATCACTTTTATTACCTGTGCGGTGGCGTAAACCAATTGACTAAAGGTATGAGAAAATAGGCGGTGCCTTGCTCGCTATGAGCGAGCAAGGCACATTGTATCGAGAAGTGGACAGGCGGCATTGTGAAGTGTGCGAACGCGTTGTGTCAGCTTCTCAGATTGCTTGAGCAACCTTGGGGTATTGCTCAAACAGCGTCAGTTTTTACGCCGACTCAGATTTCTGAAACGGACTAGGAAAACTGCGACGAAGGCAGATCGATACCGCTATGGATCAGTCAAATTTTTTAGTTAAGGCATGGAAATAGCAACATTTTTTCGAGATAAACGTGCGGTAGCTGGGGAGTCTGAAGCTTTCCTACTCACGAAAAATTAATCATGTTCATGTAGACAATTGGTGCTTTTATAGCGACAAAGGTTACCATGAATCGGCTAATAACCCTCACAATTGCTGTGTTCCTTGCGCTTTCTGCGTATGCGCATTCCTTTGAACCAGCAGATGCGTTTTATGAATGCCAAAACAAAATAGACTCGGTCGACTGCAGTTCGATTGATGCTGATAGTGCGCTTGGCTCAGGTGCGGTGCCACAAAGCGAGAATGTCGGAGGTAAGAATTCGATCCACTGTCAGATGCATTGTGCTGTTTTCGTTGAATTAACTGTAACAACAGTTGCATTTGTTGTGCGAGATCATGCTACGTTTTTCAAACCGATACGCCTCTCAATGGTCGGATACGTAGTCCCCAGACCACCAAATATTCACGGATGATTGTCCACCGCGCATAAAGCGCTGTTCGTCAACTATCATCAACGTGAGTTAATAACATGTTTTCAAAAAGAGAACTTTTGTTCGGCATTGGTGTCGGCATTGCAGCAACCCTAGGGCCGCCCGCATTCGCCCACTCCGAAAAATTCAAACTGGACGAGAAATTTGCACCGCAGACGGTGCGGCATACTGGCTACAAAACCGGTACGATCATAATAGACCCGAATAATCACTTTCTGTATTTCCAGCTATCGTCCGGCAAAGCTCGTCGATATGGGATCGGCGTAGGGAGAGCCGGTCTTGCGTTTAAAGGGCAAGCGAAAGTTGGGCGGAAAGCCAAATGGCCATCATGGACGCCCACGGCCAACATGATTAAACGGAATCCGGGAAAATATGCGCGATTTGCCAAGGGAGTTCCTGGTGGTCCAAGCAATCCATTGGGGTCGCGGGCGCTATATTTATACAAAGATGGGCGCGATACGCTCTACCGTATTCATGGTACGACTCAGCCATCTTCGATTGGGCGCTCCGTATCCAATGGTTGTATCCGCATGATCAATGAACATGTTGAAGACCTTTTTGAGCGGGTTCCGGTCGGCGCGCAGGTAGTGGTGCAGTAGCTTCACTCCCATTCTCAACAATCGAACGAATGCATGCCGAAAATCATTTTCGGATTTTGCCTCTCGCTTTCCACCACAGGTCTTTCTGAACGGGGTTACTATGAACAATTTTGCGAAAGTTGAAGCGATATGAACCGACGTCAATTCATCGGTTGGGCGGCGGGCACTTCAGTGCTGGCTTTGTCCGGATGTACTACCACTCCCAAGGTCAAGCAGCCAGACGAGGAACCGCCGGCCAGTCAAAATTTGTCGAGCTTTGTGGCGATGTATGGACCAATGCCCGAAGAGCGGTTTCCCCTACCTGCGATCAAAATAAGTAAGGTGCCATCAAAATTCAGAAGGCGGCAGGTGAATTTCCCGAGCCCGTATCCGGTTGGTACCGTGATCGTCAACACAAAGACATATTTCCTTCATCTGATCCAGGAGAATGGAAAAGCCATGCGTTATGGCGTCGGCCTTGGCCGACAAGGTTTTGAGTGGTCTGGTGAAGGCGTGATCCAATGGAAGCAGGCATGGCCTAAATGGACTCCGCCGGATGAAATGATCGAGCGGCAACCCGAACTGGAAAAATGGAGCGCTAGAAATGGCGGAATGCCGCCAAGTCTCAATAACCCACTTGGCGCGCGGGCACTCTACATCTTCCAAAATGGGGAAGATACGCTATATCGCATCCACGGATCACCGGAATATTGGACAATCGGTAAGTCTGTCTCAAGTGGGTGTGTGCGCATGATCAATCAGGATGTTGTTGATCTTTATAGCCGTGTAACCGGCGGAGCCAGGCTAATCGTACTCTGATACCGCAATCATGAACCAGAAAATGAGTTGCCGATGATTGAGATCAAGCACCGCAAAATCCTCTCCGGCATAATCGGCATCCTCATGGCAGGCCTGTTATTGTCCGGATGCGTGACAAGCACTCTCCAGCTCAATGATCGAGGCAACGTTCCAATTCCGCAGAAAACTATAACCAAAATGCGAGAAATGGGAATGCGACCTGCGGACCCAGTGCTGGTTCGGATCTTCAAGCAGGAAAGCGAACTGGAAATATGGAAACGTGATTCAACCGGCAAGTATGCGCTGATGAATACTTATCCGATGTGCCGGTGGTCTGGTCAGTTGGGTCCAAAGAAATTTGAAGGAGACCGCCAAGCGCCGGAGGGCTTTTACACAGTCAGTTCGGGCAGGTTGAACCCGAGTTCTCAATATTATCTATCGTTTGATCTTGGTTATCCGAACAGCCTGGAGCGTGCAAAAGGCTATACTGGTTCCGCCCTGATGGTTCATGGGGCATGCTCATCATCGGGTTGTTTTGCAATTTCTGACAACCATGTGGCCGAAGTTTATGCGGTTGTCCGGGAAGCTTTGCGTGGCGGCCAACAGGCGTTTCAAGTCCAATCCTATCCATTTCGGATGACTCCAGAGAACCTAGCTGCGCACAACAACAATCCAAATTTCGACTTCTGGATGGAACTCAAGGCGGGTTATGATCGTTTTGAAGTTCTACGCCAGCCGCCTCGGTTTCAGTTTTGCGAGGGTCGCTACCGGTTCGGAGAGCCAATCAACGGCGTGACGCCTGTCGATCCGCTTGCAAAATGCCCGGCATTTCAACCAGCTCCAGAGTTGGTGGCCGAGAAATCGACGGGAGACATATGGAAAATGAAAAGCCTACTCAATGATGCCAAGAGTCCGGTTTTTGCCTATTCAGATGGTGGCATGAACCCGATTTTCCGCAAGCTTTTGGCAACAAAGGGACCGCAGTATTTGTCGGAAATGACATCATCGACTCTTGTCCCGGTTAGTCGACCAAAAGCCGCCCTCACCGATCCCTTTGTCGCTAACCGAGTGTCCGTCAAAACAGACGTGACAAGGGAATGATAATCGCTAACATTATGGGCTGATGAAGTAAATATATTAGCAAACTGTGACGCCCCAGCCATCCAAGCCACAACAAGAAAAGTCTATCAGTACCCGCACTTGCCAGCATGGTCTTGCCAAAGTCCACTGTTTTGGCGAACGCAATGCCAAGAAGTGTGAGGCCAGCCCAAGGAAATACTGGCACAAAGTCGTTGCTGTGTGGCGGATTGACTGAAAAACCGATCCAGGCCATCCACCGTGGATCAAAGGCTGGCAGAGAAATGAACCAAGGTAGCGCCAACATCACCAAACCCGTCAACAGACTGGCAAAAGTCGGCATCTTGAGAAAAACAACTCCGATGAGACTTGCGACCGCTATCGAGTGAAGGATACCGAAATATACGAACGCGCTGGGAAATGCCAACAATGTGACGATTGTTATAGCCAGGGCGGCGCCAACTATGATGGCAAGCCGACGAAAATACGTCCGAGTCCTGAACTGGACACCATGCGCCAAAACCAGGCTTAGTCCGGCAAGAAACATAAAACTTCCAGCCAACAGACGGCCGAATGCCAGCCAGAGAGGATGAAAGGCCACGCCAGATATGATTCCGGTGAATTCGAGATCCCAGATGAAGTGGAATAGTACCACGCCAGCGATTGCCGCTCCTCTTGCAGCATCAATGACCAGTAATCTTCTTTTTTCCAATTGAGTCACAAATACCTCGTCAGTTGGGTGTCACCGGAATCAATTTCCCAACGAATGCGGGGCGACAGGACACTTCCTGCTCCGAGAGCACAAATCACTACGCCAATTATATCCCGAACGTCAGGCCCTTGACCTTCCACAATTAATAACCAGAAATGCAAAGCAGACAGCTATTTCGGCCGACGCTGCACCCATATAATATGACAGCGTTCCAAAGGATGTCATTGGCTTTCTCCGCTTTGCGCGTGATCGTGGTCGGTCGCACAAAGCGAATGATCACCCAGAACTTCAATCACCCGGCAATCGGCTATCCTGCCACCCGCGCATTGCGCCACCATTCGCTTCAATTCGATCTTCAGCGAGGCAAGACGTGTGAGTCGTTTTTCAATTTCTGCCAATTGAGCCTTGGCAATAGCGTCCGCTGCCGCGCACGGCTGGTCTGGATTATCCGAGAGGCTGAGCAGATCGCGGATTGCTTCGAGCGTGAAACCAAGTTCCCGCGCATGTCTGACAAAGGTCAGTCGATCAAGCGTCTTGTGGCTGTAAAGCCGCTGGTTGCCTGCGCTGCGTTCGGCCTCTGGCAACAAGCCGATCTGTTCATAGTAGCGGATGGTCGGAATCTTTACCCCCGCCGCCCGTCCAAGTTTTCCAATGGTCAACATAAAATTTCTCTTGAAGCTACAGTAGCTAGAGATATTAGAGTGGGCATCTGATGAAGACAAGGGCCCGGCGCTTACTCGCCATTGGGCGAAGGAAAGACGATGACGAAAATGGATTCAGATGACGAAATCACTTGCGACTGGACAGTGTCTGGCATGGACTGCGGATCCTGTGCGACGACGATCAAGGATGCGGTGGCGCGGCTGCCAGGGGTGACCGGGGTTGAGGTCGGCATCATGTCCGAACGCCTGCGCCTGACGCTGGACGAAGGCAGGACGGGCCGCGACAAGATCGAGAAGACCGTTCGTGCGCTTGGGTACGGTATTGTGTCGCGCGTAGCAATGCAGGAACCTGCCGAAGCGCATGACCATGATGAAAACGGCACCGGTCGCCCACAAGCAGTCAGCAAAGAAACGGACGATTTCGGCCACGGTAGCCCCGGCCACGTTCATGACGATCCCGCTGATCGGGGCAAGCGCTGGTATCAGACCGCCAAAGGTAAACTGGTGATATTTACTGCCCTGCTTCTGGTTGCCGCCTGGGGTGTGGAAATGATCATACCAGAGGTCGGCAATTGGGCCTTCGTCGCAGCCTGCCTGATCGGAGTTGCTCCCGTCGCACGTAGAGCGTTTGCAGCCTTACGAATGGGACAGCCTTTCACTATCGAAAGCCTGATGACGATTGCTGCCATCGGCGCGTTGTTCATAGACGCGGCGGAAGAAGCGGCTTTGGTTGTATTTCTCTTCGCTGTGGGTGAAGTTCTGGAAGGTGTTGCCGCAGGGAAGGCGCGCGACGGGATTCGCGCGCTTGCCAATCTCGTTCCGAAGACAGCGCTTCTGGAGATCAACGGCGCCACGCGCGAAGTCCCGGCGGCAAGTCTTGCCGTGGGGCAGACCGTGCTCGTCCGTCCCGGCGATCGCATCCCGGCGGACGGCGAGATCAAGGAAGGCACCTCGGGTGTGGATGACAGCCCGGTAACAGGCGAAAGTGTTCCGGTGAACAAGGGGCCTGGTGATTCGGTCTTTGCAGGCTCTATCAACACCGAAGCCGCGCTGCGGATCACGGTGACTAAAACCGCCCAAGACAACACCATCTCGCGCATCATTCGCCTTGTGGAAGAGGCCGAAGAGGCACGCGCGCCGACCGAACGGTTCATTGACCGCTTCAGCCGCTGGTATATGCCCGCCATCGTCACTGTTGCGGCGCTGGTCGTGCTGGTGCCGCCCCTGGCCTTTGGCCAGCCCTGGGATATGTGGGTTTACCGCGGGCTGGCGCTGCTCCTTATCGGCTGCCCCTGTGCGCTGGTTATCTCGGTTCCCGCCTCCATCGCTTCGGCGCTGTCAACGGGCGCGCGGCGCGGCATTCTGATGAAGGGCGGCGCCGTGATCGAGGCGGCAGCGAAGGTATCTCGCGTTGCCTTTGACAAAACCGGGACGCTGACCCATGGGCGGCCTGTAGTGACGGATATCGTAGCTTTTGGCACAACCACCGAGGCCGAACTTCTGGCTGTCGCTGCGGGCGTCGAAAGCGGCTCAAGCCATCCGTTGGCTGTCGCCATTCTTAACAAGGCCGAGGAGGCAGGCCTAACAATCCTGCCCTCACGCGATGCAAAGGCGCTGATGGGTAAGGGTGTGATTGCCACTGTGGGTGATGCATCTGCTTGGGTGACTTCACCCGGATATGCCAAGGACAATGCCGGGATTGACAATGAGGGCCTCGCCCAGACGACGGTTTTCGAGGAACAGGGCAAGACCGCAGTTGTGGTGTTCCGCGAAAAGACCTCGCTTGGCATCATCGCCATGCGTGACGAACCGCGCGCGGATGCGCCCGAAGCGATACGCCAGTTGAAAGCAATGGGCATTACGCCGCTCATCCTGACCGGGGACAACCCGCGCACGGCGGCGGCGATCGCGGGGAGCTTGGCTATGGAGTACCAGGCCGACATGATGCCCGAAGACAAGCTAAAGGTTATTCGCGACATGAGCGATCATGGCGGCGTGATGATGATCGGCGACGGCATCAACGACGCACCGGCGCTAAAGCAGGCGAGCGTTGGCGTTGCCATGGGATCGGGCACTGATGTCGCGCTCGAAACGGCCGATGCAGCCATCCTGCGCGACCGGGTGACCGACATCCCAGCCACCATCCGCCTCACCCGTGCGGCGATGGCCAATATCCGACAGAACGTTACCATTGCCCTCGGTTTGAAAGCGGTCTTCCTCGTAACTTCTGTTTTGGGGCTGACCGGCCTCTGGATCGCGATCATGGCCGACACGGGAGCGACGGTGCTCGTCACGTTGAACGCACTGCGACTGTTGCGCTTCAATCCAGAACGAGGGGACTAACCCATGCCGCAATTGCCGCTTTACATGGACTGGGTCCCCGTGTTGGCGGGCGCCTATTTGCTCGCACGATCATGCCGCGCGCTTCTTGATCGGTCCAATTGCTACTGGCCGCCCGAAAGTCGCGATGGCGCGACCTATGCTGCTTTCATCTGGCCCTTTCGGGTACTGGTGGGGGGTCTGATTATCGTGTCGCTTCTGGCCATCCCCGAGGTGGCTCCAGGGATAGCCTCCTCACGCTTCTGGGTCGGAGGTATCTTGTTGATCCTCGGCTTCGGAATCGCATTGTTGGCAACGCTTCAATTGGGCTGGAGCGTGGCCTTTGGCGAGGACGGGCAACTCAAGGAACGCGGCTGGTTCCGGTTCAGCCGCAATCCGATCTACCTCTCAACTTGGGCAGGTCTTGCGGGGTGGGCAGTCCTGACCCCGAAACCCGAAATCTTGACAGCGTTAGCCCTTTGGGCAGCTCTATATCTGTGCGCGATTTTCCTGGAGGAACGGGCATTGGCGCGTTCGTTTGACGCCAAATTTGCTGCATACAAGGCCCGAACCGCTCGCTTCCTGGGTTGGGCTCGCGCGGAAGAAACACAAGGATCATGACATGAATAACTGGTATGGCTGGGCGGCACTGGCCTTTCTACTTGCCTATCTCGCGCTATTCTACTGGGGCACCTTCCGCGCCGCCAATGCCGCCGGTCGGACGGTCTGGCTGATCGGACAGGCAGGTGGCGATGACCGCCTGGCCGCTCTGGGTTACCGTGCCGCCTTCTCCATGGCCCTCTTCGGGCCGCTCGTCTGGATGTACCTCCCCCTGTTGCAAAGGCTAGACCCGTTATGGACGGAAGTTAGTTTTCCTGTGCTCGGCACTCTGGGGCTCACTTCCGCGGGCACCGGCGCCCTGATTGCTATGGTGGCACAGCTGACGATGGGTGCCTCTTGGCGTGTGGGTGTCAAGGAAGGTGCAACCGGAGACCTCGTGTCGGGTGGTATCTTCAGGTTCAGCCGCAACCCGACCTTTGTCGGACAATTCCTGCTGCTAGTCGGTGTTGCCTTGGCTATCCCATCACTGCCAACGGCTGTGGCACCGCTGCTTTTTATCCGGTTGGCATCTTCACAGGTTCGATCCGAAGAAACCGCACTACGCGCGGCGATCGGGACCGAATACGAGGTCTATATGGCGTCCGTGCCGCGATGGATCGGACTGCCCCGAAAGAAAGCTTCATGAAAGCTCCCCTGATGCTGTTAGTGATCGCTGCCGCTTTGGTTGTCGATCAGGTGACCAAGGCTTTTGCGCTGTCTTTGCTTTTGGCAGGCATGCCCCTCTCTGTTCTGCCCGGTTTCAATCTTACGCTTGGCTTCAACGAAGGGGCAAGCTTCGGGATGTGGTCGGGCGTCATGGCTGGAAAGCCCTTGGTCATGGTCGGGATAACTGGCCTTTTGACGCTGGGTTTGGCCGTCATCGCGTTTCGCGCGCGGGATCCACTGGAGCGCGCGGGGTGTGCACTGATCGTTGGCGGCGCGCTCGGCAATATTTTTGACAGGCTGCGGCAAGGCGCGGTGACCGACTTTCTCGATTTCTATTGGCGAGACTGGCATTGGCCGACGTTCAACTTTGCGGACATCTCAATTTTTCTAGGTGCCCTGTGCATTCTTGTGGCGGCACTGTCGACACCACGTCGAAAGAATTCTAACATTGACCAGAACTGACCAACAAAACCTGTCCCGCGATGACCTTCTGGTGTTGGTCGCATTTCTGATCGCTCTGGCGGCAACTCTTGGCGCTCTCTTTATTGGCGAAATCCTCGGGCAAATGCCGTGCACTCTATGCTGGTATCAACGCATCGCAATGTTTCCCTTGGTGCTCATTCTCGGCCTGTCGATTTGGCGCGGCGACGGCATGGCCCACCTTTATGGCTCACCGCTAGCGCTGGCAGGCCTGGCACTGGCAGGCTGGCATTCTGGGCTCTACGCAGGTTGGATTCCGCAGGTGATTGCTCCATGCACCAAGGATGGTCCATCCTGCTCCGGTCCATCCCAGAGCATCCTTGGTCTTCCCATTCCCTACCTATCGCTGATCGCCTTTGCCGCGATCCTGGCATGTCTTGTTCTATTGAAAGGAAAACGCAAATGAACCGACGTACTCTCATGATTGGAGCGTCCACTTTCGGCCTCGCAGTTTTTGGCAGCGGCGTCTTTTTCTTGACTGGCCGTAACCAACAGGTGGACCCTGACGCGGTTGTGGCGGTCGATCCGTTGCTGCTGGTTCGCAGCTATTCACCGAGTTTCGGCCCTGAACAGGCTCTGGTAACGCTTGTCGAATTCTTCGATCCGTCCTGCGAAGCCTGCAGGGCTTTTCATCCGGTGGTTCAGAAAATACGCACCGAGTTTCCTACGCAAGTGCGGATCGTCATGCGCTATACCGTGTTCCACGAAGGCTCGGACGAGGCGGTACGCATCCTTGAGACGGCAAGGATGCAGGACAAGTTTGAGCCCGTGCTCGATGCGATTCTTGAACAGCAGCCTCGTTGGGCGTTGCACGATGGGCCGCGGCTGGACATAGCCTGGCAGATCGCAGAGACCGCCGGGCTCGACCTTGAAAAGGCCAAAAGCGACAGGCTGTTTCCAGGAATTACGGGTGTCCTCAATCAGGATATGGCGGATGTCAACGCCCTGGGAATCCGCCAAACTCCAACCTTTTTCCTGAACGGCCGTCAAATGTCAGTAGACAGCTTTGACGGTCTCATCGCTGATGTGCGCAGCGCCGTCGAAAATTCCTGAAGGACCTCTCAAAGTCGGTCGGCATAGGACTTGAACAGGGCAAGTGTCCGCTCACTGACATGGTGCTCGATTCCCTCAGCGTCGAGTTCCGCCGTCTCGGCGTCAAGCCCGAGACGGATCAGGAACCTCAGGACGATCTCGTGCCGATTACGGCATTCCTTGGCAAGCAAACGACCTTCGTCCGTCAGAAAAACCGAGCGATACTTCGCGCGAGTGATCAGTCCCTCCCGGGCAAGCCGGTCCAGCGCCTTCGTCACGGTCGGTGCCCGCACGCCCAACCGTGCAGCAATGTCGACCGGCCGGGCCTCACCCTGTTCGTGAATCAGATCCGCGATCAACTCAACATAGTCTTCAGCCAGCTCGTTGCGCCGCGCCTCCCGTACTCCCTGGAAAGCCTCGGCTCTGGCATCTGCAGGGCGCTCATCTGTCACCGAGGGTAGTTCAGCGGAGAAATCACTTTTGATCATAGCGGCCATGTTGCACAGCACGGCTTGACAAGTAAAGGTATTGCGTAGAAAGTTAGCCTCTACTAACTTTTTGTGTAGAGACTTTGTTCGCCAATCCCCCTGAGGAACACCTTATCCCATGCCCACCAATCTACGTAGCCAGAAGCGCGATGCGCGGTCAGCTTTGGAAGTCTCACGGCCGATCTCAGCGCCTGACGACACCGCATTGTCTGTTGACCCGCAGCGTCGAGCCTTGCTGGTCGGAGGTATTGCCGCTGCGAGCGGCGCCGCCATGATGGCAAGTGGCGCAAGGTCGCAGACAAAACCTGATCCGACGACGGATCACGACATGTCCACCGTGATGGACGATCCCTATGCCGCGCCAATGCCTGGAATGGCTCACGGTAACATGACAACGATTGGCTTGGTTGACCACGCCAGGAACGGCTTCGATCCAACAACCATGCTTACGGACTGGGAGACGGGGCGGACCGAACAGTTGCCAGATGGTCGGACACTGCGCATCTTCGAAGTCGATGCTATCGACAAGGAAATCGAAATTGCACCCGGCGTCTTCTTCCCCGCATGGACCTTTAATGGCCGCGTTCCCGGTCCGGCTTTGAGGGCAAAGGAAGGAGAGCGGCTGCAGATCATTTTCCGCAACTTCGGTTCGCACCCCCATTCCATGCACTTCCACGGCATCCATTCGGCACGGATGGACGGCGTTCCCGGGGCTGGATTGATTGGTCCCGGCGAGGAATTCATCTACGAATTCGACGCCAAACCCTTCGGTTGCCACCTCTATCATTGCCACGCGCTACCGCTGAAGCGGCATATGCACAAGGGCATGTATGGCCTGTTCGTCATTGATCCGGACCCCGCCCTGCAACTCGAACATGCGGCAGCGGCTGCCTCCCGCGTGCTCGGCAGTCCGGAGAATGCTGAATGGCAGGAGATGGCGATGGTGATGAACGCTTTTGACACCAACTTCGATGGTGGGAACGAGGTCTATGCCTGTAACACTGTAGGTCAAGCATATATGAACGTGCCGATACGCATCGACAAGTCGCGTCCGATCCGCATCTACCTGTTGAACGTGACCGAGTTTGACCCAATCAACTCCTTCCATCTACACGCCAACTTTTTTAACTATTATGATACCGGCACCACACTGACGCCAACACAGCGCACTGTGGATCTGATCATGCAGTGCCAGGCGCAGCGCGGAATCCTCGAGTTCAGTTTTGCTGAACACGAGCCCGGAATGTACATGTTTCACGCACACCAGTCCGAGTTCACCGAGCTCGGCTGGATCGGCATGTTTGACGTGCAGGAGTCCGCCGCATGAGCGAGAACAGCTACCCCCAACCGGCCAATTCCGCCCTCACCCGTCTTATGCTCGTGCTGTTGCCGCTGGCCGCCATGCTTGGCGCCTTCGTCTGGATCGCCTCACTCGACCCCCTGCGCAGTTTCAACAATGGTGCGCCGCCTGTTGAGGCCCTAACCGTGGAACGATCTCTACTCGACGAGACAGGGATTGGGCTGCGGGTGCGCGCCGGAGGGTCGGACCCCATGGTGATCGCTCAAGTGGCAGTGGACGACGCGTTCTGGTCCTTCACGCAGAACCCTATCGGACCGATCACGCGGGGAGAAGCCGTCTGGGTGCAGATTCCCTATCCCTGGGTGCTCGGCGAGGCACATGTTGTCAAACTCCTATCCAACACCGGCACGGCGTTCGAACATGAAATCGCTGTCGCCGTGTCGACGCCAAAGGCAACGAAGTCCCAATTGCAGGCGCAGGCACTGGTCGGGGCGATCGTCGGTTTGCTCCCGGTGGCGCTCGGTTTGATGTTCTATCCGGCCATGCGTGGCGTCGGTCGGGCCGGGATGAACTTTTTGCTCGCGCTGACTGTCGGCCTGCTGGCGTTCCTGCTCATCGATATGATCGCCGAGGCACTGGAGTTGGCCTCCGAGGCAGCCGCATTGTTCCAGGGATCCGCAATGGTCTGGCTGGCGGGCCTGGCGAGTTTTCTGCTGTTAATGGCGATCGGACGCTGGCGCGGCCAACCCGAGGGTCTGGCGCTCGCATTTTTCATCGCCCTTGGCATCGGGCTGCACAATTTCGGTGAGGGTCTGGCGATCGGCGGCGCCTTTGCAGCCGGATCGGCAGGGCTTGGTACCTTCCTCGTTCTGGGCTTTGCGCTGCATAATGTGACCGAGGGAATCGGCATCGCCGCACCCATGCTGCGGATCCGTCCTCCACTCTGGACATTTGTGGCGCTGACACTACTGGCCGGCGGTCCAGCCGTACTGGGTATGTGGGCGGGCAGTCTCGCCTATGCGCCACAATGGTCGGCATTAGTTCTGGCTGTAGGCGCGGGCGCAATCATGCAGGTCATGGTTGAGGTCGGCGCCTACCTGATGCGCCAGAATCCTGACCGCCAGGCCGTGTTGCTCTCGCCGGCTGTTCTGGGAGGTTTTCTTGGCGGGATCGCATTCATGTATGCCACTGCGGCGCTGATTAAGGTCTGATCCAACTGGCCCGGCCGAATCGTTCGGCAATAGTTTGCGCTACCGAATTGCCTCCGTGGGAACTTTCCCGCATGGCAGGAGTTCGGGCGCATTTTGGTCAGCGCGGCCTGCCAAGAAAGGCCCCACCATGAAAAGTTAGCAAAAGCTAATTATACATTTCTAGCCTCTCATAAGGTTTTGACAGAAATCCGAATTCCATGACCCAATCAGCCTGGCGCCAGGAGCGCGAAGCGCCCTCCATGTCGGAGGTGTTTAGAACCATCGCCGTGGGCAATGGAGGCACCAGCCGATTCCGCCGCTTTCTGGCCTTTGTCGGCCCCGGTTATCTAGTAGCTGTGGGCTACATGGACCCGGGTAACTGGGCAACATCGCTCGCGGGGGGCGCAGCGTTCGGCTACACGCTGCTGTTCGTGGCGTTTTTGTCCAACATCATGGCGATCCTGCTGCAGTCGCTGTGCGCGCGGCTGGCGGTCGCCTCCGGCCGAGACTTGGCGCAGGCCTGCCGCGACGCTTATCCTAAATGGATGTCAATCCCACTCTGGATCTTCGCGGAACTTGCGATCATCGCCACCGATCTGGCCGAAGTAATCGGCACCGCCATCGGCCTCAACCTCTTGTTCGGCATTCCGCTGGAGATCGGCATCTTCATCACGGCGACCGATGTGTTTTTGATCCTGTGGATGCAGAACAAGGGGTTTCGCTGGGTTGAAGCCTTCATCATTGCACTGATGGCGACTATCACCGTCTGTTTCGCGGTGTTGATCGCTCAGGCTGATCCTGAATGGGGCGCGGTGATCGCCGGCTTTGCACCAAGCCGCGAGATTGTCAGCAATCCCACGATGCTCTATCTCGCGTTGGGGATCATCGGGGCGACCGTGATGCCACATAATCTTTATCTGCATTCCGGCATTGTGCAGACCCGCGCCTACGGACTTGATCTCCCCGCCAAACGCGAAGCACTGCGCCATGCGACATGGGATTCGACCATCGCGCTAATGTTCGCTCTAACAATCAACGCCTCGATCTTGATCCTTGCAGCGGCGACTTTCTATACTGTGGGTAAAAATGACGTGGCTGAGATCGACAAGGCGCATCTGCTCTTGGAGCCATTATTGGGGTCGGCGCTGGCGCCGATCCTGTTTGGCGTGGCACTGATTTGCGCGGGCTTAAACTCAACCGTCACCGCGACCATGGCGGGACAGATCGTGATGGAGGGCTTCATCCGACTTCGGCTGCCCCCGTGGGCGCGGCGCCTGATCACCCGCGGCCTTGCGATCATGCCCGCAACCCTGGTGATCCTGCTCTATGGCAGCGAAGGCACTGGGCAATTGCTGATCTTGAGCCAGGTGGTGCTATCCTTCCAACTCCCCTTCGCCATCGTGCCGCTGGTGATGTTTACAGCAAGCCGCGCCAAGATGGGCGATCTGGTCGCGCCCCGCTGGCTCACCATAATCTGCACGCTGATCGCGGTCATGATCATAACCCTGAACATGAACCTGCTGACGACCATACTATTGGTATAACAATACCGTACCTAGTGGCGGAATGTCGCACTTGAGGCTCTAGGAGCTTGAGGTCTTAAACAGCTCATGTAGGGGAGACAAACGAACCGATGCGATTAACAGGCGTTCAGAAGATTCTCTGGGGTGTGGCCGGTCTGGCTGCGCTGGCTTATGGCACGCTCGTCCTTATTGCGAATCAAACGCCGTTGCCCTCGGCTGTTGCCCCCTTCCGGCCCACCTTCACACTCCCCGACGCTGAGGGACGCCTGCGGAGCACGGAGGAATTTGCAGGAAAGCTTCAGCTGGTATTCTTCGGATTTACCAATTGCCCTGACGTCTGCCCCACGACGCTGGCCGAGGTTGCTCAGGTATTGGACGGTCTTGACGATCAGGCCGCCCTTGTGCAACCGCTCTTTATCTCCATCGACCCCATACGCGACCGCAGGCTGGGACTTGCTGATTTTACCGCAGCCTTCCACCCGTCGATCCTCGGTCTCGCGGGCGACGAAGCGCAGACCCGCGCCGCTGCCAGCAGTTTCCGCATCTATTACGAGCGTGAGGCCAATGCCAACGCGCCGGATGGCTACACAATGTCGCACAGTCCATCGCTTTACCTGATAGGGCCTGACGGGAACTGGCTGCGCCAATTCAGTTACGGCACACCCGCAGACGAAATCCTGAACGACCTCAAGCAGAGATTGCGAACATCATGAGACATCTTTTGGCCCTCCTCCTCCTCAGCCTTGCGGCCAGCCCGGCGATGGCGTGCGAAACCGTACAGCTCGGCTCACTTGAAATCTCGGAAGCCTGGTCGCGGGCTTCGATCGGAATGGCGCGGCCCGGTGCGTTCTACGTCACCATCCGCAACACCGGCGCGACGGACGATACGCTGACCGCCATCACCACTCCGGTGTCAGACAAGCCGATGCTGCACGAAACCGTGGTGAAGGATGGCGTGGCCTCGATGCCGCACGCGATGGCGATCCCCGTGCCGGCAGGCTCTACCATGGCGCTGGAACCGGGCGGCTATCACGGCATGCTGATGGGCCTCACAAAGGTGCTGAAGGAAGGCGAGATATTTCCGGTCACGCTGACCTTTCGCGAGGCGGGCGATGTGACGGTTCCCGTGGCTATCCGGGGCATGGGCGCGAGGGACGCTGGCTGCCCGGACAGCATAAAATGAGACGCCGGAGGCTGCTTCTCGCCGGAGCCTCAGGCGTTGGCGCACTGATCTTGACTCTCGGCCTCGGCTGGTGGCGGAGCCGTGACGACGTTCAATCTGGCTCCAGCCTCGTGCCTTTGCCGATAGGCGAGATGTCTTTCACCCTGACGGACCACCGCGGAGCGACGGTGAAGCCTTCGGACTGGATCGGCCGCCCGGCCATGATCTTTTTCGGCTTCACCTGGTGCCCGGATGTCTGTCCGACAACGCTGGGCGACATTACCCTCTGGCTGGAGGAACTCGGCCCCGACGCCGACCGGCTTAACACGGTCCTGATCAGCGTTGATCCGGAGCGTGACACGCCTGAGGTGTTGGCGGATTACCTGTCGAATTTTGATCCCAGAATCACCGGCCTGACCGGCCCTCTCGGCGAAATCGAACGCGCCGCGAGCGGGTTTCGCGCCACTTTCGAAAAGATACCACAGGGGGACCGTTACACAATGAACCACACCGCTGGCGTGCTCCTGTTTCGCGCCGACGGCAGATTTGGCGGGATCGTCGATTACCACGAGGATCGGCGTCTCGCCGTGCCCAAAATCCGAAGGTTGCTGGAATGATCCTGCGGAAGGGGTTCTGTTGTCTAGATTTTTGATCCCAAGACAGTCGAAATTCGCACAATTAAATGGCAAACTTGGGCCAGTTCGGCGCATTTTTACGATTGACTGCCAAGCGACAACAGCGTTGCTCACCGGCAAAACTCCCCTTGCGGAAACCATGGGCGATTTCGAGAAAATTCACCGTAAGCGGCTGTGTGCGCGAAATTAAAATCGATAGTTTAGAGGCTGAGACAAGATACGACTCTATAGTCAGAGTATCCATTTTAGACGAATCCACCATATTGAGCATTCAGCTTTCATCTAACGGAAAAGCCCCGATGCACGGATAGAAGGCGTGGCGTGGTGCCTATCAGCTCCAGCCGCCGCCTATCGTCCGATAGAAAATATGCGAACCAATCTGAGTCATGCGCTGCATGGAGCGGGCCCAGGAAGGGTTCACATAGGTTGCATTATAATGAGTGGACGAAGCGACCTCGGCAAGAAATATCTTGCCGGCAGATACCGCCATCGCGACGTCCTTCGCGAGCCGAAAAGCTCTTCGGTCGACAATCAGATCGGCTACACCGTCACAGGCGAAAGAGAACTGACATCTGTTGAACCAGCTCTTGTTTTGGTACACTACTCCGCAGATGCTGCCGGGATATTTGGGGTTGCGCACTCTATTTAGAATAACTTGGGCGACAGCAGCCTGTCCCTTCACCTCTTCACCGCGCGCTTCAAAGTAAATACCGGTCGCCAAGCATTTTTGTTCAGTGGCCGAGAAAACCGATACTGGGAGAGGCTGACTCATCCAATCATGGTCACCTTCCTCCACCGGGGGAACAAAACGACCTATGTCTGCTTCGCCTCCCAGCACTGCATCAAAAGCCCCCTCTGGAGCATGGTAAGCGTCCGTCGGGGCGTAGGCCGTGGCAAGAACATCAGCCGAATCATTGGTGACGAGGGCAGCGAGAACAGGCGGGACACCGGCCAAACGGTCATCTTCGGGTTTATGACGTGCCGAAGCGTCTCCCTTTGTAAAATACTCGAAGCTTTGCCTGAGTTCCCCGAACTCAGACGCAGATAGCAGCGGCACGAAGCCAGGTTGGGCGATCGATATCCCGGCTGATAGCCCTGCCGTATTCCTGCGCGGCAGCCTCGAGGTTTTCGTCAGAACCGCCGATGTCACAGAACCAATCTCGTGGGCACCCCGCAGCTTGATCCGGGCGCCTTTTTTACCATAGTCCTCCCTACCGACGAGGAATGCAAAACGATCTGCGTTCTGGGTTGTTCGGGGTTCTAAGGTCGCTTCCATTTGCGTACCCCTTGATTTGTAGAGGTGTGGCGGAGACGCAAAACCGAAAGCTATCCACGACACCAAAAACAAAGCCAAAGCGGGGAGCTTAGGGCACACGGCTGTTCGCATCCTTGCTTCTCCAAACCTGATTCGTTGCGCGAAGAGGATGCTTTATTAACCTTAACTGATTCTTAAAGCCAATCCCTCGTCGGCACCACAATGTCTCAGCAAAGCAGCAATCTGGCGGCAACCACCCCATCTATTCATTGCTATATGAGAGATCATTCCTCTATAAGTGAACGGCGGCGTAATTGGTCTTGCCTGGATTTTGTGGAGAGGCTTTCACTCTGTGATGGCCATTTCGGCCTCGCATGAGGCCAGCAATTTGTATCCAAATGCGGAGGAACCGACACCGGTCAAAAATGTTGCCTGCGGCTTTTGCTTATGCGGTTTGCAGGCGTGCGATTTCGTGCCACATCTGCATGGCTTCGGTTCTCAGCTCGCGGTGGTGGTCTGATGAGATCTCGTGGCGTGGAATGTGAAAAAGGTTGGCGACAGGGTCATGAATTGAGACGAAACGCTGGAGATGTCGGGCTGACTTGAAGCCCTTCATGATCCGTTCTCGTCGCCGGGTCGGTTGATGGGAATTCTCCGCTCGGTTGTTCAGGCCTTTGTGCGAGCGATGCTCGACGCCGAGCATGATTTCGCGCTTTGCAGCGCCATAGGAGCGCAGCTTGTCGGTGACCATGACGCGGGGTGAGTGCTCCTGTCCTTTTATAAGCTTTCGCATAAGGCGTTTGGCGGCCTTCGTATTGCGGCGGCTCTGCACCAGCACGTCGAGAACAAATCCATCCTGATCGACGGCGCGCCAAAGCCAATGTTTCTTACCGCCAATGGAGATGACGACCTCATCGAGGTACCATTTGTCGCCGAGCTTGCCGGCGGATCGCGTCCGGATATCATTGGCGAAATGCCTGCCGAATTTCTCCACCCAGAGACGTACGGTCTGATGCGAAACGATGATCCCACGCGCCGCCAGCAGATCTTCGACCATACGCAGACTGAGCGGAAAACGAAGATAGAGCCACACGGCATGGGCAATTACTTCAGCTGAAAACCGATGGCGGCGATAAAGGCGATCACGAGCGACTTGGTTCATGCTGAAAGATCGCACAGGTCGATCGCCGACAGGTTAACTTTACGGTGCCCCCTCATCCAAAATCATTCCCGGTAGAACCATCATCGTCTTTTCAAAATATATCTTGATTCCGTATCAACGGGTTCCCTTTTGAAGGGCGGATGCGAGGATATTTTTTTACCCTCCGTTGTTGCTTTCTTAATAAGATTGGGCCATATCCAGACTTAACAACACCCGCCACGCCTCGGACGGAACTTCGGTTCCGGAACTGCGCACCCCGGCGGGTTTTTCTTTTCTGGAGCTTCGAATCCGCTTATCAAGTGGCATGAAGTTCGAAAAACCATCCGTCTCCATCGCTGATCAAATTGCGCTACTTGAAGCGAGAGGAATGGCAGTTCCGGATCGCGCCCATACAGCCCATTGCCTCCAACATATAAGCTACTACCGTTTGCGGGCCTACTGGCTTCCGTTCGAAGACAGGGCGCCACCAAACGGGGAACACCGATTTAAGAATGGAACCACCTTCGACAAGGTACTGGACCTTTACATTTTCGACAGGCGGCTCCGCTTGCTCGTGATGGATGCGATCGAAAGAGTTGAAGTTTCCCTGCGAGGGTGTTGGGCGCATCATCTCGCGATGAATTATGGCCCGCACGGCTACCTAGAACCAGCCCTATACGGCCGCGCCGACCGGTACGCTCAAGCGTTCGCAAGGCTAATTGAAGATATTAACAGATCGAAAGACACCTTCATCGTTCATTACAAAAGCAAATACGATGATCCGGAACAGCCCCCTATATGGATGACGGCAGAGGTTGTTTCATTGGGCCAGCTCTCGATGTGGTACAGCAATTTGAAAAGCCGCGCTGACCGTCAAGCTATTGCGAAAACGTACGGACTTGACGAAACGGTTTTGGTTTCAGTCGCCCATCATTTGACTTACGTTCGCAACATCTGCGCACACCACGGCCGCCTCTGGAATAAGCAGGTCACTGTGAAGATGATCGTACCAAAGTCTCCTGCCAGCCTGAAGCTGGCGATAAACCAGAATGTTCAAGGACGCCTATATAATACGCTGGCGCTACTTGGTAATCTAATGGGTCTTGTAGCGCCAGGAAATCAATGGCGTCAGCATCTTTTGGAACTGATGGATTCGTGTCCACTTGCAGACGAAAGCGCCATGGGCTTTCCCCAGAATTGGAAGAACCTCCCTGCTTGGAATTAGATTGCGAAGCAGTTGAACCGATTCGAACAGAGGTTTCTCTGCGGGCGGACTTTAATTGCTGCGCTAAAGTTATCGGGCCGGGTCGGATAGAGACCGACGACCGTCTACCTCCACGCCTTTTTCAGCGCATCCCTATTCTTCGTCGCTCTCGACTTCGCTTTCCGCCTCGCCCGAAAGCGGCTCATTATGAACACTCTTACGGCTGAGCAACCCAGCGTCTTCAAGTGCCTCCATGTCGGGCAGATCGCGCAGCGTCTGCAGACCAAATGCCGACAGGAAGTGCTTCGTCGTTACATAGGTATAGGGCGCGCCCGGCGTCGGGCTGCGCGGCCCCGATGCCAGAAACCCTGCACTGCGGAGTGCGGCAATCGTATCGCGGCTGACCTCCTTGCCGAAAATCTTGCCAAGCTCACTCCTCGTCACGGGCTGGAAATAGGCAATCGCCACAAGCACCATCGCCTCGAACTCCGACAGCGCTGCTGCCCCTCCCCGCGTTGGCGCTTGAGAAGCCCGGATCACGTCCGCGTACGCCGAACGGCTTCGGTGCTGCCAGCCACCGGCGACCGAGACAAGTTCGTAAGGCCGGGAACTAAGTTCCTCGTGTAGATCATCAATGAGGAGGTCGATGCTGCAGTCCTTTCCGACCACCCGCGTCAAAACCTCGCGCGTAACCGGCTCGCTTGAGGCAAAAATCACGGCCTCGACGCGCAGCATCCATTCGCGCCAGCGCAGCTCCGGCGGCAGGGATTCCAGCTCCCGGTCAAAGAGAAATTCGTCTCCGTCATCTGATCGCACTCGGCGTCTGGACTTGGCTGTCTTGGTTTCGGCTATCTTCATAACCCGAAGATCCGGAATGATGTGCGGCCGGACAGCTCGCACACGGCACCAAAGCTTTCGAGCCGCTCGAACAGGCGGGTCGCGGCCCAGCGGGAGAGGTGGCTGCCGGGCGCGAACGCC
>JGI24723J26617_10000171_pt1 | contig 67619 bp, 65 predicted proteins | sample Cruoilmetagenom6_FD_26617 | JGI IMG/M metagenome (IMG submission 26617) | reverse complement strand
AGGCGGGTTTCGGAAATATCGAGGCCCGCCATGACCTTGAGGCGCGATACCACGCGGCGCACCGGCACGTCCTGCCGATCCAGAACCGATTGCAGCATGCCATCGACGCGCATGCGCGCACGCAGCCCGCCCTCGTTGGGTTCAACATGAAGATCCGACGCCCCGGCCCGCACCGCGCGGCGCAAAAGCTGGTTCACCAGTTGGATCACCGGGGCCTCTTCGCCGTCTTCCAAAAGGTCGCGCGGTCCCCGGCCATTGGCGTTTTCTTCGAGGTCAAAGCTGAACGCGTCCTCGGCGTCGTCGCCGCCGCTACCGCCCTGATAAAGCGCTGCCAACTGGGCCTCGAAGGCGTCAATGCCAAGGGTTTCGATCTTCAGAGGCATGCCGGCGCGACGTCGCGCCTCGCGCAGCCCAAGCGCGCTTGCTTCCGGTCCCGCCAGCAATCTGTCGCCCTCGACCAGAACCTGTTGATCGCGGGCAAGCGTGAAGGGCAAAAGCGGCGGCGCCATGATTATCTGTCCACGAATTGCAACCGCGACGGCAGCGGCGGAAAGCGTCGGCTCTGCGCGCCCTTGTCAATATAGCCGGCATCAAACGGTTGGTTCAGATTGGCTCCGTCAAACGGAAAACTTGAATCCGGCACTTGCGGATAGGTGCCATCATCGGGCGGCGCAATCGCGGCGCTGGCGCGCTTGGCCTCGCGGGCAAGACGGCGCGTCAGCTCGCGCGCCTCGGCATCGGTGCTCAGAATGCGCGGCCGCATCATCACTAGCAGAACCCGTTGATTTTGCGAGGTGCTACGCCCCTTGAACAGACGCCCAAGCAGCGGCAGTTCACTAAGCCCCGGCACCCGCTGATTGACTGATCCGTTGCCGTCTTCCATCAAGCCGCCAAGCATGATCACATGCCCGTCGCGCACCAGAACATTGGTCGTCAATTCCCGTTTCGATGTGATCTCGCCGCCTGCCGCCGAGGCAGAGCTGGTCAGATTCGACACCTCTTGATTGATCGCCAGACGCACGGTTTTATCGCGGGTGATCTGGGGCGTCACTTTGAGGGTCAGGCCAACATCCTGGCGCTCGATGGTCTGGAACGGCTGGGTTGGCACGGCACTGTCGCCGACGGTGGAAAAGCTGCCGGTCACGAAGGGCACGTTCTGCGCCACGACGATTTCGGCCTCGCGGTTGTTAAGGGTCAGGATCGAGGGCGTCGACAAGAGCTTGGTCGAGCTTTTGCTGGCAAGCGCCGCAAGAAAGCCGCCAAAGCCGCCTTTGTCAAACGCCGCGATCGTGCCGCCGGTGCCGCCCCCCGTCGGATTGCCCCCCGCAAGAACGGTGCCCACAAGGTTGGTCAGCGTCGGGCGCCCGGCAAGGGCGAATTCCACCCCGCCAACCGTGGCATCCTCGATCACGCCGCCGAATTGAAACGACAGGTCGGAAAAGCTATCGACCGACAGCTCGAAAATCACCGCTTCGATCAGAACCTGATCGGGCCGCTGATCAAGGCCGCGAACGGCGCTGACGATGGCATTCACCCGGTCCGACGGCGCGGTGATGATAAGCGCATTTTGCTGTGGTTCGGCGACGATGGTGATCGCGCTATTGCCACTGACGGCGCCCTCGGCAGAGGTCGCCTGCGCGCCGAAACTCTGACGGACCACATCGGCAAGATCGGTCGCATCGGCATAATTCAGGCGCACCACCTCGGTTGCGATGCTGCGCTGTGGTCTATCAAGCTGAGTGACAATATTGCGGATGCGGTCGCGAAATTCGGGCGTGCCCGAAACGATAAGCGCATTTGAGCGGCGATCAGCCGACAGGCTTGACCCGGCGGGCGTGATCGCCAGCGTCGTGATTACGCCAAGCATATCCGCCGCATTGCCATTGCGCAGCGGTATGGTTTCAATCGCATTGCGGCTTGGGGTGTCCAGACGATCCACCAGCTGCACGATGCGCTGAAAGTTCTCGCGTCGGTCCGACAGGATCATGAGCCCCGCATCCGGCACCGTCGACAGCACCGCCTCGGCCGGCAAAAGCGGGCGCACCACTTCGGCAAGATCGGCAACCGGGCTGTTGCGCACCACGATCACGCGGGTTTCATAATCCCCGCCAAGCCCTGCGCGCTCCTGTCCGGGGGCCAATTCACGCGCGACATCAATCGGCACGATCCGGTCCGCCTGTTCGCCTTCGACGATGGTCAGGCGGTTAAGCTCCAGAACATTAAGAAAAATCTCGTAGATCGCCGAGGAGGAAACCTGGTTTGGCGCGACCACCGTCACGCTGCCTTGCACCCGATCGTCGAGGATGAAGTTGCGGCCCGTGGACTGTGCCACAATCTGTACGAAATCACGCAAACTTGCGTCGCGCAAATCCAATGAAACCTGGGCGGTCGCAGGAAACACCTGTACCAGCCACAAAAACGCCCCGAGGGCGAAAACCCTAAAAAATCGCATCGCTATGCATTACGAACATCATGAATAGATACCGCCTGCCCGTTAATAGTGCCTCAGAAATCCAACCGCCGTTAATCGCCGGTTTTTTTGCTATTATCAACACATACTACCCGATTTCATATAGCGTTTCTATTGTTAAACCGCATCTGGCACACTTATGACTCACCTATAGGTTTTTTAGCGCCAACCCCGGTTTTTCCTTGGCCCGGCTTTGCCACGACGTGATAGGAAGTGAGTATTGAGATTTCCAGGAGGGCGCATGCGCTTTCGTTTTCACACCAGCTCTTTGATTTTGCTGCCGGTTATGATGGCCGTCGCGGCCTGCGAACCGAGCACGATCAGCGAGGGCAACAACTTTCAGCGCAAATACAGCACGGCGCGCAAGGCGCTTGAGGCGGGCAATTATGACACCGCGATCAACAGCTATGCCTTGCTGATCCCTCAATCGGGCCCGCTTGAGCCGCGTTTGCGGCTTGAATACGCCCATGCCCTGCTGCGCGCCGGGCGTTATGACGAGGCGGCCCAGGTTGCCGACGCCCTCGCCAGCAGCCGCAAGGGCAGCGACCGCGCCGCGGCCCTCGCGGTCAGCGGCGCCGCGCAACACGAAAGCGCCCTCGCCGACATCAAAGCGGGCACGGCCGGCCCGGCCACCGTGGCCAAGCTGCGCGCTGCGGATGCCGCGCTAAAGGAAATGATGGCGCTTGACGCTGATCTTGATCCCCTCGGCGCCATGGCCTCGCGGCGCAAGGATATCAAACTGGAACTCCAACAGCTTGGCGCGCGCGGCTGACGCAGGCCAGGTATCCTACAAAAGCGGCCACTCCAGCGATAGATCAAGGTCGCGGCGTACGATCCAGGATGTGCCGACCCTGCGCGCCACCCGGTCCAGCGCCTTCTGCCATTCAATCGGCATCCCGCCTGCATTCTCAATCCGCAAATCAAGCACCGCAACCGGCGCGCCAAAGCGCCCCTCAAGCGTGCCGCTGGCTACAACCACGTCCCCCTCAAGGCTGAAGGGCGCGCGCCAGCCGCCGCCCTGATCCGACAGCACCGTCATCTCGCCGGTGCCAATGTCCTGGCCGTTTATCCGCGCCCCGGTCCAGCGTATGTCAGCGCCAAACGCCCTCAGGCTGCGCTCGGGCAAGGCCAGATCGGCGTGCAGGCCCGCAACCTCCAACAGGCCGTCCAGGGTCACGCCCCGCACAAGGCCGGGCCAATCCCCAAGCAAAACCTCGGCGCGCCCGTCGCGAAGCTCGGCCCGGTCCCGCGCCAGAGGCAGGTCAAGCTCGGCCCGCCCCGAAAGGCCCGGTGCCATCGCGCTCAGATCCCAGATCGCGCCGAATGCCCTGAGGCGCGCGAACCGCCAGCTTAAATCGGTCTCGACCGGAAAGCCCAAGGGGCGTATGCCGCGCGCGCGGCCCTGCCAGAGGGTTGCACCATTGTCGATGGGCGCGGCCCAGCCCGGCACCATCTGCGGCGCAAATGCGCGTAAATGCCCGACGCGCCCCTCGCTCAGCACCACAAGCAACAGGCCGCACAGAACCCCGCTCAGAATCAAAAGAAAACGGGTCATTGAGCGATCACCAGACGCAAATCGGCCGCGACCACATCTTCGCGCTCGCCCCTCTCAAAGGTAAACCCGGTAAGATCGTAGCCCCAGTTTGCCTCTTGCCCGGTCAACCATTCGGCCAACTTGGTAAAACGCACCGCGTCAAACCGCATGGTAATGCCACCATCGGCGGCATTGGCCAATTCGCTGGCCTCTTGGCGCAATCCAGCCTCGACAAGGCTGGCCTCGATCCCGCTGATGCCGATCGGCGGGCCGGCATTTTCCGCCTCGCCCGCATGACGCAGCGCCGCGGTCTCCGAGGCATAAAGCAGCGATTGATCCGCCACCCAAAGCTCTGTTGCGCGGGCCTCGGCGACCGCGCGCTGTGCCTCATGGCGCGCATCCGCCAGCGGCAAAGCCACGCCATAGACCAACCCCAGAGGCAGCACCACAAGCGCCAGAATTGCCACCAGCACCCGTTCGCGCCCGCTCAGGCCAAGCAAGGCGCCGATGAGTGCATCCATCAAACCCGTCATCGTCGGCCCCCGATCTGCGTGACCGCCATCGCCAGCACCGCCTCGATGCCAGCCCCCTCGCGGGTCACCGATTGGGCGACGCGCGGCTCGACCCCGGTGGTGCGCAGGGCCCCCACAAGCGCGTCAAGCGCCGCAAAATCCGCCAGTTGCAGATCAATCACCAGACCCGCGCCGGGCTGATAGCTGACCCGTGTGATGGTGCCCTCATGATCGGCCAGAACAGCGCCCGCACGACGCAGCACATCCAGCGGGCGCGCCTCGCCGTCGCCGTCGCTGCGCGCGGTTCGGGCACGCTCAAGGCGTTGTGTCACCTGGGTTCGAATGTCCAGGATCGGCCCCGTCGGGATCATCACATCGCGCAGGATGCGTTCGGCATTCTGGCGATAGGCGAGCGATTGATCGCGCAGATCGCGGGTCTCCATCACCGTGGCCGCGACCCAGCCGATCAGCCCCAGAAACGCCAGCCCAACCGGAAGCCGCAACCGGCGCAGGGTTCGGCGCATTTCGGCGCGCTCGGCCCCCGGATCGCGCGCCAGATCGAGCGCAAGCTCGCCATGTCCAAAGACCTGCGGCTCGGCCACGCCATGCGCCGCCAGTTCTGATGTCGTGCCACAGGTGGTGAGGTTTTGAGCAGCAAGATAAGCATCAATCTCCGGCAAAACAGCGCCACGTCGCAACACCGCGCGGGGCGGCGACGCCTCGGCCGACGTCTTGAGCAGAAGAAGCGCAAGATCGGTCTCACCGGCAAAGCCGTCCTCCGTCCCGAGGCGGGCAAGCACATGATCCCCGCGGGCCTCTATAACCCAGAGGTCGGGGGCGGCGGGCAAGGCAAGGTAGTCGGGCAGAACCGCGCGACACAGCGCCCCCGCCGGGGCCACCGCACGGGCCCAATCCTGGCGCTCTGCAACATCGGTAACAAGCACCCGGCTCCAGCCATCGCGTGTTCCCGCAAGGCGTGCCGGGCGCAGATCAAGACCCGCATCCGAGCCGCCATAAGCATCGCGCAATTGCCGCTTTGCCACCCGCTCGCGGGCCTGCCCCTTAACGGCCTCGGGCAGATCAAGCCGCACCAAAGGCGCCGCCGTCCCCGGCACAAGCGCCACGAAGGGATGCGTCGGCAATCCGCCACCAACGACAAGATCATGGGTTTTCACCGGCGTCGCAGTGCCGCCTTTTTTACGTTTCAAAACAAGGGTCATAACGGATCCGCCCGGCGATTTTTAATATCTGTTGCACCCGTCAGCGTAGATCGTTCCACGGTCACGATGCGGCTAAGAATACGCCCATCGAGCGCGAGGTCAAACCGTACCTGAAACCAGCGGCTCGTGACACCAAGGCCACCGTTCGGGGCCTGTGATTGCTCGATCACGCGTGGATGAAGCAGGGTTTCGGCGCGCTGCCTGAAATCCCCGGCATTGGCGAAAGGCACCCGGCCACGATCCGCAACAAGCCGCTCGACTCCGGCGGGGTTGGCGGTTGGCAAAACCGCCCCCAAAACCGCAGCCGGAGTGGTATTCACGTTCAGCGAGGAGCCAACCGGCAGGGCCGACACGAACGGCAAGAGCCGGGCGTAATCCTCGGAGGTCATGCCGCGCACAAGGCGCAATTCCTCGATTCCGGCAATCGGCCCGCCCGGCGGACGCAGCGGGATGTCGCGCGCGCTGTATTCCTCAACCAGAACCGGGCCGCGCGCCTGCACGAAACCGGCCACTTCGCGCGCCAGGGCCACCGGAAGACCAAGCCCGCGCAGCAACCTCTCGAAGGCCTGCACCGCCGCAAGATCGCCGGGGTCGCTCAGGGCGTTGACGTTGAAAAGCCCCTGAAGATCGGTAATCTGCCCCGCCAGCTGCGCGCGGTCAATATCGGCGCCGAACCTCTCAAGCGCCCAGCCTTCGAGCAGGTGATCAAGGTTCTGGTCCGCCTCCCAATCGGCACGCAACACCGGATCAATCAGCAGTTCCGCCGCGTCCAGATGCAGCATCGCCTGTTCACTGATCTGTACATGCTCGACCCGGCTGCGGCTGGTTTCCGCCCGCAGCATCAGCCCCGCCGCCACGGCAGAAATCGCCGCCACCATGATCAGCGCATTCAACAGGGCTATGCCGCGATCCTGTGTCATTGATAGCTCACCATCACCCGCAAAGGCCCGTAAACATCCGAGTCAAACTGGATATCCACCGCATCCGGCAAATCCGGGCGCGACAAGGGGCCGGGCACGCCCCAGCCGGCGACCCAACCCTCTTCGGGGCTGGCATAGGCGCTGACGCGAAAGCTTGCGATATTGTCAAAGATCTCCATTTCCGGCGCAAGTGCGGCCTCCGAGGCGGGGCGCAAAACCGGCCAGACCTGTCGGATAAGCTGCTCGTCCTCACGATCATACCACCAGATCACCCGCGACCGTCCCGCCGCCTGATCATCGGGCAAAACCGGCTGACCGGAGGTGGAAAAGGCAAGAATGCCCTCATCCGCACTCTGATCCAGAAAGGCGGGCTCTGACTCGATGCTTTCAGGGGGCCAGAATGCGAGCGCGGCGGCGGATTTCAGATCACTGCGCAACAAGGCAAGCCCGCGCGACAGCGCCGCCGCCTTTTCGTCGGCGTCGGTGATCCGGTCGCGCGCCCGCATCATCCCGCCAAGCGACTGAAGGCCCATCACCGCGAGCATGGCAAAAATCGACAGCACCGCCACGAGTTCGAGCAGGGTCAGCCCCCGATCCTGCGCCGCGCGGGATGGGGGGGGTGCCGTCATTGCACCACCTCGCTACGCGCGATCACCACGACGCGGCCGCCCGGTTGATCCGGGGTGCGGGCGGTGATTGTCGCCTCGGTAAAGCCGGCGCGGGTGGTTTTTTCGCTCACCTCAACCTGCCAGGTATAGGGGCCATAGGCAACGCGATCGCTCAGGCTTCGCGCGCCAACCGCCCCCAGAAGCCGAAGCTCTTCGGCCCTGTTCAAGGCCACTTGCATGGCCATGACGCGGGCCGCCTCGCCGCCCAGAACGCGACCGGCCTGATCGGCGCTGCGCAGGGCGGCAATCGTGCCGATGGACAGAACAAAGACCGCGATCACCAGTTCAAGCAGGGTCACGCCGCGGGTGCCGTCAAACGAGGCGGTATCGGGGGGCGGGCGCGTCATATGCCCTCGCATGTCAGCCCGGCAAATCCGTTCGATACGCAGCGCGTGAGGGTGTCATTGCCGATAAAGCTGACCTCAAAGCGGGTCACCTGACCATCAGGCAGGAACACCAGATCGGGCGCGGGCTTGCGGTCGAGCTCTTTCGGGAAAATCGGACCATTCGTGCCTTCAAAACGCACTTCGCCGCGAAATTTCTGAGCCCGGCCATTGGGTTGCCATCCATCGTCTTCCGCCCCCGGAAGGGCCGGCAAGAGCACCTGCCAGCCGTCAGGCAACAGCGCGACACCGCGCGCGGAATGGCCCAGAATGGCCGCATCCCGCAGCCGGTCATAGGCCGCATCAAAGCGCAAGACATCGCTGTCACCGCTGTTGCGCTGTGTCACGGCAAACGTCGCCGTGACCGATAAAACGGCAATCACCGCGACAACGATCACCATCTCCAGAAGGGTAAAACCATGCTCGGATGCTGGTTCTATTCGCTCCATGAGCCGATATCCGCATCAACGCCATCCCCGCCCGCGACACCATCCGCGCCAAGGGTGAAGATATCAAATTCACCGTGAATGCCCGGTTGCAGATACTGATAGGGATTGCCCCAGGGATCCTGCGGCAGGCGGTCGATATAGCCGTTGGACGCGTAATTCTGCGGCACCGGCGCGATTGTGGGGGGCTCTCTCAGGGCAAGCAGGCCCTGTTCGGTGCTGGGATAGCGGAAATTGTCGAGTTTATAGAGCTTGATTGCCCCGCTCAGCACCGCCAGATCCGATTGCACCCGTGCCACGCGCGCCTGATCGGGCCGGTCAATGATGCGCGGCATCACCACGAGGGCAAGAATCGACATGATGACCACCACGACCATCAGTTCCAGCAGCGAAAAACCGGCCTCGCCATCGGGTCTGACAGGGTTGGAAGCCGGGTCTGACGTATTGATTTTCATGGTAAAATCGGTCCGTAAATAATATAGACTAGAAGCTAAATCATAGACCAACGAGGCGCCTTGTACAATCATCGCCTTGCTCTCGCGCACGTTTTTCAAGCAACGGATTGCCCATGCCCGCCACCGCCCCCCTCGCGTTTTTTCTGATCCTGTGTGGCGCGGCGGTCGGATCGTTCCTGGCCGCCTGGGCGGATCGTCTTCCACGCGGCGAAAGCGTGGTGGCCGACCCCTCGCGATGCCGCGACTGCGGGATCAGGATTTCCTGGCGTGACAAGATGCCGGTCCTGTCCTGGCTTTTATTGGGGGGCAAATGCCGGTCCTGCGGCGCCGCGATCCCGAAACGCCTGTTTTACGCCGAGATTTCGGGGGCAGCCTTGGCGATCCTGGCAATCTGGGTGGCGCAATCGCCGTTGCACATGGTGCTGGGGGCGGTTTTTCTCTGGGTCATTCAGGGTCTGGTGATGTGTGATTTGGCCGCTTTTCGGCTGCCCAATGCTCTCACCGGGCTTTTGTTTGTCATCGGTTTGGCTCTGGCCTCGCAAGACCCGTTTCGTGGCCTGATTGACGGGCTGATCGGTGCGGCAATCGGGGGCGGGGCGTTCCTATTTATTCGTACTTTTTATCAATGGGTTCGCGGCCGCGAAGGGTTGGGATTGGGGGATGTCAAACTGATGGGTGGTATTGGCGCCGCACTGGGCGCAACCGCCCTGCCAATGGTGGCGTTGATTGCCGCGATGACGGCAATGATCGTCGCGATCCTGTCCGGCTGGCGCAAGGGCGAGCGCCCCGGATCGACTGCGGAAATTCCCTTTGGCGCCTATCTCGCCGGGGCCGCAGGCCTTTGGTTCTTGATCGGATAAATCGTTGAAATCATCGGTGCAAAAAGCATGGGCGGCAGGTTTCCCCACCGCCCACTACGTACCAAAAGGGCCCATTACTCAAAACCCTAAGGTACGATCCAATCACTGACGACGCGGTAGCCAACCCGCTCTTCCGGTGCCAGTTCCGCGATAAATGCTCCTTTTGAGGCGAATCTTTGCCCCGGCCCAAGGCCCAATTCGGGATGGGTGCCGGGGTTCAGTTCATTTTCCGCTTCATGTTCAATGATTTCAAGCACATAATCGCGATAGAAGTCATTGATTGCATGCATGAGACCAAATTCGATCAGCGTCAGCGCATAGTAAGTTTGCAACTGGATACGCGGGTGGGTGACCGCCAACCTGCGCGTGTGCATCCAGCCGCGTATACGATATTTCCGCGGATGATACGAGCCCGGTTTATCATAGGGCCAGATCAATTTGGTGCGTGCGATCATGTCACTTGGGAAAGCGTCATTGGCAAAATCCTTGCTGGAGGATGGCAAGGTGATAAGCGTCGCTTTCGGGTCGGCCTCGACGAGAACCCTGACCGCCTCGGCGGCATCCTCGGGCCAGATCACAAGCGAATCGGCCTCCGCATGACGCTCCAGAGCCGCCCTGAGCCCCTCGGCACCAACATATTCGACGGTTTCAACCTCGGTTCCCTCAAGCACCATTTTCATGGTCTCTTCAAAGGCTGCGGCAGGACGGGCGCCTTGCGGGCCCGCGCCATGCAGCTGAACAATACGGGCGGGCGGAACGGCCTGATCGCCAAAATGAATCGCCAGGGCCTCGGCCTCAAGCGCGATACCACGATTGAAAAATACCGAGTAGCCATAGCGCCCCTCGCCCGGGCTCGGCAATTCGGCATTGGGCAGAATACAGGGCAATCGCGTATCGTCACAGAACTTGCCGATCTCGTCCCATGGCCCTTTGACCAAACCGCTTAATGCCGCAAACACCGGTTGTTCGGCATATTTGGCCTCAAGCTGCTCGCGCCATGTTTCGGGCGCGCCTTCAAGCTGCCAGACATGCAGGTTCCAAACGCGATAGGCGCTGACAAAATTCGAGCGATAGTTTGGCGAAAAGGTCGGTTTCTTGGTGTCACCTTCGGTGTCGATATTCATGTAGGTAAAGAACACATTCATCGTGTCGAGCATCGCCTGCGCCTCGGCAGGGTCGGCATCCGGGCCGATAATCGTGGCAAAGTGAATGTTGCTTTCGTCGACGCCGGGATCAATCTCGCCCGACAGGCCCTTGAGGAAAGCGGTGAGGTTGGCCACATCGGCCGAAGATATCTCATAGCGCGGCATGATTGGGTCAAATTCATAGCCGCCGGCATCCACGCCATCGCGCAGCGCGCGCGCCAGAAGCGTCTCGTCATAAGCAGGGCGCATACGCGGTTGGCGCACCCGGGCCCAGAACTTGGGCGGTTGCACCTCCTGATAGAGATCCTTGAATATCCGGTTGCGATCCATGTGTTTCTTGTCGAACAGGATGCGCCCCATGATCGGCGGCACATAGTTGCCCCCCTCAGAGGTGCCAAAGCCACTTGGGCGGTGACAGTTCACACATGAAAACTGTGTGCCGGAAATCTTGACATCGCCCTGGGTCACACCGGTGATCGGCTTGCCATCGGCACCGATCCCCTCCCAGTAAAGACGGCGACCAAGCTCGGCATCGCCCGCCTGCCCGGCCCCGGCCAAAACCGGCGTCACGGCCAGCACAAGCGCCAGACCGATACCACGCAGCATCTTGCGCATTGATTTTCCTGACATCAATTCATTTCGGGGCGAAGCATGGCGACATATTCGTCCGCCAACTCTTCAGAGGTCAACAGCCCCTCAAGCCGAAGCCAGGGCGCATCCCCGGACTTGCGCAGGAAGGTGAGCGGACGATGATACATCTTGTTTTCGCCTTTATAGACGGCATCAAAATCGCGCACGACGGTAAAGATATCGTCAAACTGACCGGTCAAAAACACCCAATTGTCATGCGCATCATGCAATTTTGCATAGTCGCGCAACCGGCGGGGCGTGTCATATTCCGGGTCAATCGAGATCGACACCATCAGGTAATCGGGATCAATGGCCAGAAGATCTTGCTGGGTCTGGCCAAAGGTGGCGCTCATCACGGGACAGATCGTGGCGCAACTGGTGAAAATGAAATTCAAGAGCACAGGCCCGTCATATTTCATCAACTCGGCAAAGTTGACCTTGCGGGCCTGCGAGTCGCGCAGGATGACATCGGACATGGGGTAATCGTTCAGCGTACGTTTGTACTGGTAACCGTCGCGCATACCATTCTGGCTGTCATTTGCGGCCTGGCTGCTATTCGCGGCATCCATCCCAAGATGAAGCGGCATACGATGATCTGCTGTGCCATGATCCGCGCCGTGATCGGTTCCGTGCCCATGCATTGCGTTGGTATTGTCATGAGTATGGGCATGATCCTGCCCGTGTCCCGAAGTGTGGCCTGAATGGTCGCTACCGGCAATGGCAGGCGCGGAAAATCCTACAAGTGCCAAACCAAGGGCACAGGCCGGAACAGCACTCAGAGCAGCTCTGATACGTTGCATTTCAAGTCTCCATCGAGAAAGTAATGTCTCAAAATGATGGGCACCGGCGACCAAAGCCGCCGATGCCCCTTTTTATGGTCTCTTAGTGAACCGACCACACGGCCGTGTCGTGGTGCAGAGCATCGAACTGATACATCCGCAGACGACGTGATGGCTCATAGGAGAATATAACATTCAGAGAATGCTCACCAACGCCGTCCGTGTTGACGTAGTCGGACATCGTGTCCGGCGTGCCGCCCATCGCCGAATAGAGCGCGTCTGTCCAGTGATGGTTGCCCTTCTTGAAACCAACCAACTGATCCATCGCACTGGTCAGAGGTGTCGGCGTAACCTGTTCCGGACGTACCGCATTCGGGATCGGGATTGCACCCCGACCAGCGACATGGATCCAGAAGGCGTTCCGGCCAAAGGTAAACAGCGGACCGGCACCACCAACAGGCAGGGTGTTGTGGAAGGTGTTTTCCCAACCACGCAGGCCGCCGAAGTCAACCAGAACATAGGCATGACGGTAGTAGTCACCATTCAGGAGCTGAATTTTGACTTCGTCACCGCGTTTGTCCCAGACATCCCGACCTGACAAACTAACCTGAGCGATACCATCATGGTCTCTAAGCTCCCCATAAATGGTGTTGTTCAGGAATAGAACAGTCATGTCATACCCTTCACCCATCTCATAGCCAGTGGGAAGTTGGGTGCGATTGCTCCAGTCATAGAAGGCTTCGCGAATCTGCGCCAATTGCGCCTGAACGGCCGAACCGTTGAGACCACGGAAGTAGCGGCCCGGACGGCGGTTGGTCGTCATGTTCCCAAGTTCGCGGAACATCCGCCACATCCGCTTGGCCGGTGCCGTGTCGCCGATCATTTCGATCGCCGCCAGCTTGCTGGCTTCGCTTTCGCGTGGGTTTTCGCCAAAGACAGCGATCTCGGCAAAGTTACGAGGCATCGGACCATTCGGGGTCGCAAGTACCGCACGAACGTTTTCAACTACCTGAACCCGTGGCGGGTGAATACGCCAGCCCCAGTGGTAGGTAAGGTTCCAGAAGCGTGCCGGCGGCATCTTCATGTTGAGGGTGTACATCAGGCCCTCTTCCATCGGGAAGAATGTCTGATCCAGACCGACGTTCGGGATACGCGGAACAGCAAGCCCCGCTTGAGTCAGGTCAGGCCCGCCAACATCCGAAAGGTCAAGTTCCAACGGATCATCATAAACCATCATGTACGGCGCGAAATCTTCGTGCCCACGGTTCAGGATTTTGACGTTGTACTTGATATACCACTCGTCGTCGTCATCAACCGCAATCGGGTCGATATAGGCAGTGTCAGATTCGATATGGGTATCGTACCAGATCTGGTTGACGGTCACCGAGCGGGTTACCGGATCAACTGCCTTTTCCTTCAGACCACCAAGATAGTGCAGCAATGGGAAACCCTCGTATGCCCGATCAGCATAACGGCCCTGAAGTTCATTGCCCTCGATGATGTTCACGGCGTGACGCGCCAGACGGCGCAGGTCACCTTGGGAAACACGGCGCGGATACCTATAGCAGTGCTGACGGCCACGGAAGTTCCGGCACACCTTGCGAGGTTTCGAAAGCACATGAATCCGGTCCATGATAAAATCGAGATCATCGGTCGGTGAGGTTTTGTCGATTTCGGTGACCACCGGATCATCATGCAGATTGTACGGATTGTCCGGCGTTGACGGCAACGTATTGATAATTTCGTTGCCGCGGCACGATTTGATGTTTTCGTATACCGTCGGGATCAGGTTGGACGGGTTGGTCGAATAGCTGTCCCCGTTTGGATAGTCCGGATTTTCCGGAAAAACCGCCACACCGCTCGCGGTCGTGAGTTCGGTTATTGTCGGTGCAACAAGCTCCACACCATTCTCGTCCCTTACGGCGTTGTCCCGACGGGACTCGAAGGGAACGCGCGGTTGCTGTCCTGAACTGAACATATCAATACAGAACTGGTTGATCCCCGACAGGTTACCTGCCGCAGGCGGCACGGTTAGGAGAGAGTCGTCCTGCGCCGAAGCGGGGGCCCCTCCGAGAGTGGCTGCGACTGGCAAAGCCACCACCGCCGCCCATCTGAAAGATTTGAGAAACATTTTCATAGTCTCCGTTTTAATACTGAGCTGGAACCCCGGTAACCCGGGGCCAGTGACTTAGACTTCGCGATTGTGGTTGCGCGGGTCGGTTCGGTCAAAGACACGCGGCCCCGCTCGGCGGAGCTTTTCGCCCGGCTGAAGCGCAGGTTGCGGCATGACCCAAGTCACCCGTTCGGCAGCATCGTCAGGGCGGATGTCATAGGGGAAGGTGCCCCACAGACCCGCCTTGCCGTTGCCGTAAAAAACCACATCAACCTTGCGCTTGCCGGGCAGTGTCGCATGGCTCATGCGATACATACGGAAGGCCAGATCGGCACAGTGTTGCGGCGTCCCCGTCAGAAAATGCCACCCTTTGGGCGCGTTCAATTCGCGCGCGTAGGCTGCCATCCGGCTGGGCGTGTCATGTTTGGGATCGCGGGTGATCGAATAGACGAACACGTCCCGCCCGACCTTGTCGCCCAGCTCGTGCACGACCTTCGCAATGTTGCGGGTGATCGGCAGCTGCTGCTCGTCCCGGAGGCTCATGAAGTGCATCATCACGACCTTGTTCTCGATGAATCCCTCGTAAAAGGACATCCCGAGACCGTCCTGGTTGACCATCATCACGTTGGGGAACGAATCCCTCACGTTCTGGTCGATGACCCCGCCGCTATCGATGGTGTTACACAGAATCGGCGTGTCATTGGGGCCTATCCCTGTGGCTGCGTTTCGCAACCGGGCACGGGCCTCGGCAGCCGCGGCTGCCGCACGTTCCGACGACGAACCCGCTGTGGTAGTAAATCCCACCGCTGCGGCAACCGGAAGTCCGGTCAAAAATTGACGTCTGTTAGTCATGTCTTTTCCTCTCGTCTTTCAGAGAATTCCTGTACGGCGGGCTTAGTCACCCTCACCCTGCTCAACGATGTCCCAACGGATCATCATCGCATGGTCTTCGTGAACAACGTTGTGACAGTGCATCACGTGCTTCCCGAAGAAGTCGCGCCAGCGGCTGTAGAACGTAACTTCGTCTCCAGGTCCAAGCGAGACCACGTCTTTGCGGGCACGCTCTACCGCGCTCGGCGGACGACCGTTGACCTCAAGAATCTGGAACTCTTCGAAGTGGGTATGGACAGGATGGGCCCAAGTGTTACCTTCGTTGCGGAATGTCCAGATTTCGGCAGACCCCTGCTCGATTTTGGCATCCACGCGGTTGGGATCCATCAGGCGACCGTTCACCGTCCACAGACCGTTGTCATAATCGAAGACAAACAGACGCTTGCGGCGGACTTCCGACATGCGGATTTTGGGAAGCTTGCGCATCTTGGCAGGAATTTTCGACGGATCAGCAACGTCACCCGCTTTGCAGCGGAATTGCATCACCGGCATCATGTTATCCTCGTCAAGCGTATAGCCGGTCGGGCCTGCGCCATCCGCACGGATTTCCATGTTGTTCCAGACTTCGACCTTGTCGCCATCGCCATACTTCGAGAAGTCGACGATCACGTCAAAGCGGTTTGCAACCCATAGCTCGAACGACGGTTCGACCAGAGGAGCCTCAAGCATGTTACCGTCATTCGACAGGATAACCCAGTCGTCATAATAGGGCTCACCGCCATCGGCGGGTATGACCTTGAGAAGCATCGTGTAAAGACGCGACGGACCGCCGTTCAGGAAACGGAAGCGGTATTTGCGGCGATCCACATCCAGATAGGGCTGGATGATGCGGTTCACGGTGATCTTGTCGCCAACCATACCCTGCGTGGTATATTGCAGGCGGTTGGGTCCGAAATCATCCAGAGCACCCTGGAAGTTACCCACATCTTCGAGCTCGTCCTTGGGTTCCGGATTGGGCGGATCATTGTCATCGGGGTGGAAGAAATCCCAGATCACCTGACCGTTCGGCTGGAACTGCACGTCATGCAGGATCAGCGGAATATCGTAATCGCCCGATGGCAGATTGAAGGCCCGCGGGTTCGGATCGTTTTCATTGTTTGAATCACGCTCATCAAACAGCAGGTAGAACCCCGAGAAGCCCGCGTAAACGTTGGTCGCGGTGAAATCCAAGCGGTGATCGTGATACCACAGCGTGTTCATGATCTCGGTGTTATCAAACCGCCACCCATCGGGCGAACCCGCAGGGAAGTTGGCATAATGGTGATCCCAGAATTCGCCGGGGTTGAAGAAATCCTGCGGAATACCGTCAGATTCAGACGCGGTATGGCCGTTGTGAAGGTGGATCGTCGGCGAGGGCAGCGCGAAGGTCACATTGCCAGTGCCAACAGGGGGCAGAAGGTTGTTGCGACGCAGAAAGACCGCTTCGCCATAGTAGGATTTATAGGTTTCACCCGGCGTGATGCCGTTAAAGCCCCAGTGCCAGGAGCCAACGTCCGGGTTACCGTCACGACCAACAACACCCTCGGTGCCATCGCCATACGGGGGCTGCCAGTGATATTTCCAGCGGAATTCCGTCATCACCTCTTCGTAGTGATTGGCCGGCGGGAAATCGTCGAACCGCTGATGGCGGTCAGGCTCGATCGGCGGATCGTATGATGAAGGGTCAATCGGCTGCGCCGTTGGCATAATGTTGAGCGGCGCTGTAAACGGCTCTACATCGGGGCTTGGCGAGGTGACGATGCTCGGTTGAAAATTGTCAGGGAATACCAGACCGTCTTGAGCCAAATTTGGGTCGCCTAGATCCGGCCATTGCTTGATCTCGGCCCCGGCCTGCGATGCTACAGCCGTAGCGCCCGCAACACCCAGGCCAAGCTTCAATGCTTCTCTTCGTTTCATGCTTAGTCCTCCAGCAGAAAAAGCTCGCGAATATTACTTGTGTCACACGCCAGACATGACGCGATCGCCCTCGCGCCAAATATGCCGCGAGTAAGAAAGGCCAGTGACCCCGCTTGCAGAGCGGCTATTACGCCGCCTTATTTTAAGGTTCGAGCCGAGGCTCGAGAGGTGAGATTACAGGCCGGTAGAGTGAGTAATGTGTGGCCCGCGCAGATCAGTAACCTGCGAATTTTGGTTCAATAGCTTTAGAGCAAATGCTCCTTTATTCCGCGCACAAAGGCCGCACGGGTTCGCCGTCAGTTGAAATGACAAAGCGCGTCGAAATGACACTATTGTCAGGGACATGACAGCATAAAACCGCTCACCCGACAACGGTAACATTTGCGTGATAAGCCCATCAAAACGCTTTGAGCGCTTCCTTTGAAGCGCTCACTTTACACAACCTATTGTTAAGTATTGGTTTATTTGGACTACATACAGATCATGGACAATCCGAAAAAAACCTAACATCAGGTTATATGGAAGCTGGAAATCACTTTTCCAGAGGCACGGTGAGAAAAGTTATAAACCTTTCCTGAATGTATGCAACCATAGGAGGTATTGACGGACCAATCACAATCCAGAGGCTTTACCTTCACGTAAAACGCGAATCTCTGTCCGGCGCACTCGCCAACACTAGCCGCGCCCCGTGATCTTAACTGTAATCGTGCGACGCTGACCCTTGCGCAGAATATCAACCGCAAATTCATCGGTGCTGCGCAAAATCTGTGCGGCATTGGCAAGATTTTCAGGATCTGAAACTGAATACCCATTCACCCGGAGCACCATATCGCCGCGCTGCAACCCGATAAGATCATAGACCTGGCCTTCACGCACCCAGAGGATTTCGGGGAACTTTTCGCCCTGCCCACCATTGGCGGCCACCATGCGAATACTGCCCGCGCGCCCAAGCACGCGACGCATGTCACGCCCTGAAAGCGCAGCTATGGGCAGATCGACATTGTCGCTCTCGACCGAGCCATTGGACATCATGCGGGCCATCAATTCGTTCGCGGTTTCCTCGAACCGGATCAGAACACGCTTGTCGTCGCGCTCGATCCAGACGCCGTTGGCCTCGATCTCGATCACCTGCTCACCACCGATAAGCCGATCCCCGGCGCGCACAAGCACATCGCCATCCGAGGCGGTCATGATCGCCCAGGCGTCCTTACCCCCGGCGACAAGTCCGACAAGGCGGTATTTCTCGGCCTTCGCGGGGGGGGCTGGGGCGCGGGGAAGATCGGGCACATAGGCATCAAATACCGGCGGCCATTCTGTCGGCAGAGCCTCAGGGGTGGCGGCCTCGACGGCGGCAAGCGCCGCTCCGATCTGGACCGGAGGCGCCCCTTGCGTGTCCTTTGACGCCAGCACAAGCGCAAGCTGTCCACCACCATAGCCAAAAGCGACGGCGGCGGCGAAGGTCAGCAATCCAAGCCCGCGCATCGGATCAGATCCGGCCAGCAATGCCGCGATCGGCGCGGTCGGGATACGAAGGCATCATCAGCACGTTTGGTGGTCCCTTTTGACGAATGGGGCGGGTATCATGTAAAATCACTTGCGATAGTGGCTGGAATAATACCCCGGCGCACCCGGCGCGACAACAGGCGATGACCGCCCCGAGGCCAAGGGCCCTAGCCCATCGGCGCCACACTCACAGGCAGCGCCCAGCCCTGCGGCGGGCCAAGCTCATCCGCGGGGCGCGCCAAAAGAATTTGCGCATGAAAATGCCCGGTGCTTTCCACACCTTCGGTGTCATGGCCCTGCGCTTGCGCATTGGCGATGGCGCGCGCCTGTTCTTCGGCACTCTCAAAGCGGCGATGCACGAAAGGTGGCACCGGCAATCTCTCCATCACCAGCCCATGGCCCCGCAGGACCTCGGCCGCTTCGGGCCGCTCATTGCCACGAATGGGCGAGGTCATTACCCAGGGTTTGCGCGGCCCCGCCGCCGTCAAGAGCCGGTCAAGCGCCTCTGGCATAAGCTGTGCCACGCTGCCGCATTCCACGATCATGTCGCAGTGTGCCAGTTCTGCCGCGAGGTCGGGTGAGGCCTCGTTTTCCTGCAAATCCTCAACAAACCCCGCATCGAAAAGCCCCGCCGCCACGCCATAGGCAATGGCATTGGGGGCCACATCAAGCCCGACAAATCGCATCGGTGGCGCCGCATGCCGAATGCTGTTTAGCCAGGCCCGGTCCTGTTGGATCACCTCGGGCGCAGCCATCCCGTCAAAGGCCGGGGCGCGATAGCGATCGAACACCTGCGCCAGCGTCAGATCATGCCCCATCAGCGCACTGACAATACCATAGCTGCTGGCAAAATCCACGATCCGCGCAGACTTTAGCCCGCGCAGACGCATCAGCTCGGTCAGCCCCGCCCGAAAAGCCGCCACCGCGTGATGCTGATTGCGATAGCCAAGCGCATCCATCATCCTGAAATAGGCCCGGCAATCGGGTTGATTATAGGTATCGTCAAAAATCGTGACGAAGCCGCCCTTTGCGCTATTAGGTAGCTCTGTCATATCCTGCGTTCCATCTCGTCTTTGCTCTGCATCCGGGCCACCACGACCGGCCCCATCGCGCAACCTTGCCGCAGAGCGGCAGCATTACAACCCAAATCACGCGATTTTTCACGCTGACCCACACAAGCGTTATCTGCGCGGCGGTTTTGAAACAATATTACGTGCCGTTGTCGGCAACGTGACGCAGAAACGTACAACCGTGCATTGATCCCCCCCTGCGACAGGCGCATTTTAGACGTATAAAAAATTTCAGATCAGGATTCCGATTATGAGCAATGCCACCACCCAAACCCTGCCCGATCAATCCAAGATTCTACTGGGTGCCGGATTGGCCTGGATCGCGGTGATCATCTATGCATCCTCGAACTCGCTTGTGTCGCTGCTGGCCGATATCGGCGCAAATAACAAGGTGATGGGGCGCAACGTCATCACCTATTGCAACCTGTTATTTGTCGGCTCCTTGATGTCGATGGTGCCGATGATCCTCATGTTCTGGCGTGACTGGACGTTTGAGAACCTGCGCGCGCTGACAGCCAAGCACTGGGTTATCCTGACGCTCTCGGCGTTTCTGTCTTCTGCGCTGACACCGGGGCTTTTCTTTTATGCGCTGGAACATACCACCGTCACCAATGTGGTGCTGATGGGGCGGATCGAGCCGCCGCTTTTCCTGCTGGCGACCTATCTCTTGCTGCGCGAAGAGTTCGAGCCCTGGTCGTTCGTCGCCGGTCTTGTCGCCCTGTGCGGTGCGGTGGTGATGATCGCGCTCAAGGGTGGCGATAGCAGCTTTGTCCTTGGCAAGGGTGAGATCGGCGCGCTGTTGGCGACGCTGTCTTATATCGCCTCGACCCTTGTGGCACGCACCGGCCTTCGCGGCATTCCCTTGGGTATCTTCTCGATCTATCGCACCGCCGTGGGGACCACCTTCTACTTTTTTCTGGCGATCTATCTGTTCGGCAAGCAGCATTTTCAGGACGTGTTTAACCCCCTCGTCTGGCAATGGGTCTGGATCTATGCGCTGATCGTGGTCATCGGCGGTCAGTTTGCCTGGGCGCTTGGCCTGAAATACGCCCGCTCAGGCGATGTGTCGCTGGCGACGTCGTTTTCGCCGCTGGCGGCAATCGTGATCGCCATGGTCATGCTGGGCGAAGATCCCGGCCCCGGGCTGATCCCCGGCGGCGCAATCATCTTGCTAGGCGTTGGCATCGGGCAATGTGGCCGCATCCGGCGCAAGCGTGCCCGTGCCCGCGAAAATGCCGACAGTCTGGCGCATAATGCAATGAAACATGAGGGCGAGGTGAATTTCAAAGGCACCTGAAAAGATTGGCCCAAGTTATCGTAAAAGCGGCGCAAGTCAGATCTGACCTGCGCCGCTTTTACAGTGTTGCACATCGGCGCCTTGCACCGTGATGATGTCAGGGTTTCAGCCGGCCGAGGGGCGTTTCGCCGTCGAATGAAACAACGGCTTGAGCGCCTCCGGCAACGAGCCATAGCTCTGAAACACCTCACGCGGTGGTGGCGTGCTCTCCTGAACTTTGCCATCAAGGTGATAGAGCGCCTCGCGCTTGATCGCCAAACCGTCCTCATTTTCCGTGGCAGTATCCGGGCGGAACCCGGCAATCACACGGTCGCCCTGTTGCACCGGCATAAGCAATAGCTCCGAGGCAATATCCCTGGCCGCGTCATGCACGCCGATCGCCGTAATAAGCACCTCGGTCTTGTCGGCCTGCGGGAAAGGCGCCAGAACGCGAAGTCCGGTTGCATTGGCGCCGGGGGCAAAGGTGTTCGCCGCCGCAAGCGGCAAAACCCGCGCCGTCGGATAGGGCGCCAGGACCTTGCGCAGCACCTGCGCGTCCGGGCCTTGATCGCTTGCAAGAAAGATGGTTACCCGTCCGCCTGCGACCGCCTTGGCGGCAACCGTTCCAAGCGCGTGGCGGATCACCTCGGCCCCATCCTGCGCCATCACCACCATTTCGGTGGTCAGGCGCCTGTTCTGGCGGCTGAGGAAGAACTTCAAGAGCATTTCGGCCATGGCGTTATAATGGGGCACGTCGCGCACGTCATGCTCGATCCGGCCGATATCGACCTCGGCCACCTTTGCCCCCGCCGCATGCACCCGCAACATAACATCAAGATCGACCGCGTAATCGTCAACCAAGGCGTCCGGCGCGATCAGCGACTTGTTGAACAGGTAAAGCCCGGAATTGGGCGCGCGCAAATGACCAAGGCCGGGGAACATCAAACAGATCGCAGGCATCACCAACAGCCGCGTCATCGGCATGTTGTCACCCGGATCATGCCAGGCGCCCTTGACCAACCCGATGCCAGGGCCGCGTGCCGCAGGCATGCGCGCGAAAAGATCGGTGTCGAATTTATCAAGATCGGCGTCGACCTTCATCACCCAGTCATATTTCGCCGCCATAATCCCCGCACGCACCGCATGGCCCATGCCGACACGCGTCTCGGACACGACGCGCGCCCCCGCCGCATCCGCCTGTGCTGCGGTATCGTCGGTGGAGCCGTTGTCAATCACCACGACCTCGCCCACATCTGCCATCCCGAGCAGGATCGACACAACCTTGCGGATGGTTTCCGCCTCGTTTCTGGCAGGGACAATGACTGAGACCGGATCGGTCATAAACACTCCTCTGAGGCTTCAGCCCCGCATGCGCCTCCTCGAAAAGTAATATGATCAGCTGCTGTTAACAAGAGATGACGGCCTCACAGGAGTGAAACCTATCGTGACCTATGGTTACAGTTTTGACGCGCCGGGCCTAAAACCCCAAGGCTGCATCGACCGCGCGCTTCCAGGATTCTGTCTTGATCCGGCGCAGTTGGTCGTCCATCGCGGGCAAAAACTGACGTTCAAGCGCCCAGGTCGCGGCAAACTCTTCCTGACCGGGATAAAGTCCGATCTGCATGCCCGCCAGCCAGGCCGCACCAAGCGCAGTGGTCTCAAGAACCTCTGGCCGGTCGACCGGCGCGTTGATGATATCCGACAGAAACTGCATCGCCCAATCGGAGGCACTCATGCCACCATCAACGCGCAAAACCGCATCCGCGCCCTCTCCGGCCCAATCATCGCGCATCGCCTGCAAAAGATCGCGGGTCTGAAAGCCGACGCTTTCAAGCGCTGCGCGCGCCAGTTCTGCGGGCCGCGTGTTGCGCGTCAACCCGAACATCGCGCCGCGACATTCAGCATTCCAATAAGGCGCGCCAAGCCCGGTAAAGGCCGGCACAAGCACTACGTTCTGTTCTGGGTCGGCCCTTTCGGCCAAGGGCTGGGTCTCGCCCGCTTCGCGGATAATCCCAAGGCCGTCGCGCAGCCATTGCACCACCGCCCCGGCGACAAAGATCGAGCCTTCAAGCGCATAGGTCGGCTTGCCGTCAAGCTGATAGGCGATGGTGGTCAACAACCGGTTTTGTGACACGACTGGCGTGTCGCCGGTGTTCAAAAGCGCGAAACATCCGGTGCCGTATGTTGATTTCAACATGCCCGGCTTGAAACAGGCCTGTCCCACCGTGGCGGCCTGCTGATCGCCGGCCACGCCACGAATAGGGATTTCGCGGCCAAACAGGTCAGCGCGCGCATGGCCGAAATCATCGGCGCTGTTGCGCACCTCTGGCAACATCTGCATTGGGATATCAAGCAACCCGCAGATCGTCTTGCTCCACCGGCCCTTGCGGATATCGTAGAGCAGGGTGCGCGCGGCATTGGTGGCGTCGGTGGCATGCACCGCCCCGCCGGTCAGCTTCCAGATCAGAAAACTGTCGACCGTGCCAAACAGCAACTCGCCCGCCTCGGCGCGCGCCCGCGCGCCTTCGACATTCTCCAGTATCCAGCGAAGCTTGGTGCCCGAGAAATAAGGATCAAGCAGCAGGCCCGTGCGCTCGGCCACCATTTCCTCGTGACCTGCGTCGCGAAGAGTGCGGCAATACTCGGCGGTGCGCCGGTCCTGCCAGACAATCGCGTGATGCACCGGCTGCCCGGTCTTTTTATCCCAGACCACGGTGGTTTCGCGCTGATTGGTTATGCCGATGGCGGCCACATCCGCGCCGGTCAACCCGGCCTTTTCGATCACTGCGCGGCACGTTCCGGCGGTGCTTGACCAAAGATCATTGGCATCATGCGCCACCCAGCCAGATTGCGGAAAATGCTGGGGGAATTCTTCCTGCGCGGTGGCCACGATCCGCATGCTCTCATCAAACAGGATCGCCCGGCTTGATGTGGTGCCCTGATCAATGGCGAGGATATGGGTCATGGGTGTGGTCCGCCACTTTTGGATGTCATCATTCGGCTTGACCGAATGATCTCTCGCAAGAAGGTCCTCGGGTCAAGCCCGAGGATGACGGCGTATTATCCCACGCCGCCATCCATCGCAGAGGCCACCCCCGGATCATGTCCGGGGGTAACAAGAGCAACGCTTACTGCCAGGACTTGATCAACTCGTCATAGGCGATGGTGACCGGCTCTTCCTCCTCATTGGCGAGCTTGGCCTTGGGCGATCCGGGCTGGCTCAGCCAATGCTCGGGGTCCATCTCGTCGTTGAGCTTGGGACCGATATCACCCTGAATGCCGGCGCGCTCAAGACGGGCGAGCACCTTTTCCTGATCCGCGCAGAGGCCGTCAAGCGCCTCTTGCGGGGTCTTGGCGCCCGACATGGCATCGCCGATATTCTGCCACCAGAGCTGTGCCAGCTTGGGATAATCGGGCACGTTGGTGCCGGTGGGCGACCATTGAACCCGTGCAGGTGAGCGATAGAACTCGACCAGACCACCAAGTTTATCGGCGCGATCGCTAAAGCTCTGATGCTGGATCGTGCTTTCGCGGATAAAGGTCAGGCCGACATGGCTTTTCTTCACGTCCACGGTTTTCGAGGTGATGAACTGGGCATAGAGCCAGGCCGCCTTGGCGCGATCCACCGGCGTCGATTTCATCAGCGTCCACGATCCGGCATCCTGATAGCCGATCTTGGTGCCTTCACTCCAATACGCGCCATGCGGGCTTGGCGCCATGCGCCATTTCGGCGTGCCGTCCTCGTTCATCACCGGCAGGTCAGGCTTGACCGTGGCGGCGGTAAACGCGGTGTACCAAAACATCTGTTGCGCGACATTGCCCTGCGCCGGGATTGGCCCCGCCTCGGAGAATGTCATGCCAGCCGCGGCGGGCGGTGAATATTTGTTCAGCCACTCGATGGCCTTGGTGACGGCATAAACCGCCGCCGGGCCGTTGGTTGCCCCACCACGCGCCACGCAAGAGCCCACGGGCTGTGAATTCTCATTCACCCGAATGCCCCATTCATCGACCGGAAGGCCGTTGGGCTCGCCCTTGTCTCCCATGCCGGCCATCGACATCCACGCATCGGTATAGCGCCAGCCAAGCGAGGGGTCTTTCTTGCCGTAATCCATGTTGCCAAAGACTTCGCCCTCGACCCCGAGATGGCTTAGGTCGCGCCCGGTGAAGAATTCCGCAATATCCTCATAGGCCGACCAGTTGACCGGAACGCCAAGATCATAGCCATACTTGGCCTTGAAATCGGCCTTGTTCTTGTCGTCGTTGAACCAGTCATAGCGGAACCAGTAAAGGTTCGCGAATTGCTGATCAGGAAGCTGATAGACCTTGCCATCGGGGCCGGTGGTGAACGACAGGCCGATGAAATCCTCAAGGTCAAGATTGGGGTTGGTCACATCCGCCCCCTCGCCCGCCATCCAGTCGGTCAGGTTGCGCGCTTGCTGATAGCGCCAGTGGGTGCCGATCAGATCACTGTCGTTGATGTAGCCGTCATAGATATTCTCGCCCGATTGCATCTGGGTCTGAAGTTTCTCGACAACATCGCCCTCGCCAATAAGATCATGGGTGATCTGAATGCCGGTAATGGCGGTGAACGCCGGGGCCAGCACCTTGGATTCGTAAGAATGCGTGTCGATGGTTTCCGACACCACCTTGATCTCCATGCCCGCGAAGGGCTGGGCCGCATCAATAAACCACTGCATCTCGGCCTCTTGATCGGCGCGGCTCAGCGACGAGAGATCGCCGATCTCGCTATCGAGAAAGGCCTTTGCGTCCTCCATATCCGCCAGTGCCGGACCGGCCGCCAAGGCCAGCGCCGCCAGCGCGGTTGAAGTTTTCAGTCTAAAGTTCATTTTGGTTCCTCCCTAGGTCGAACTCTGTTATTTATAGTCTCCGGCCACTTGCGCGCCCGAAGGGTATTCTTCGCGGGGTCAAACCCAGCGAAACACCGCCGCCGCGTAGATCGCGCAGACGATCATCGCATAGGGTTGGTTCGCCCCCACAAGACCCAACCAACCCAGATTGATAAAGGCCGAGCCCAAGAGCGTGATAAACAACCGATCCCCGCGCGTGGTTTCAATCCTGAGAACCCCGACGCGCGGCGTCTCGGGAAACTTGATCGCCAGCACCGTGAAAGTGACCAGCAGACAGGCGATCACCCCGAAGAAGATCGCCGTGGGTAGGGTCCATGCCATCCAGTCCATGTCAAAGCCCCCCTTCAACCGGTGTTGGAAATGAAACGTCATCCTCGGGCTTGACCCGAGGACCTCCAAACGCACAAACCGCCCCATTCAGCCGCTGCAAATCTCTTCCCACAAATCCCGCCATTCCGGGTTTGCCTTTTCGATGAGCGCAATCTTCCAATTGCGCCGCCAGCGCTTGAGAGACTTTTCCCGCTGTATCGCGACCGCAGGGGCTTGATGCGGTTCGAGATAGACCAGACTCTCCAGATTGTAGCGGTCCGTAAAGCCGCCAAGCGCATGGATGCGATGTTGCCAGATGCGGTTGATCAGATCGCCCGTGACGCCGATGTAGAGCGTACCCCGAGGGCGGTTCGTCATGATATAGACGTGCATTCGTTCGGGCATGATGCGCAATTCCTCGGCCCTTGGCAGAGCGCAAGGGGTGGGAGGTCCTCGGGTCAAGCCCGAGGATGACGCCATTTTGATTAATAAACCGTTTCATCAAACCCTCCCCAAGGCGAAGCCCTTAGCAATATAATTCCGCACGAAATAGATCACCAAGGCCCCCGGCACGATGGTGAGAACCCCGGCGGCGGCCAGAACGCCCCAGTCGAGGCCAGACGCGCTTACCGTCCGTGTCATCGTGGCCGCAATCGGCTTGGCATCGACGCTCGTCAGGGTACGCGAAAGCAACAGTTCAACCCAGCTAAACATGAAGCAGAAGAACGCCGCGACGCCGATACCGCTGGCGATCAGCGGCATGAAAATCTTGATGAAAAACCGCCCGAAACTATAGCCGTCGATATAGGCTGTCTCGTCGATTTCGCGGGGCACGCCGCGCATGAACCCCTCAAGAATCCACACCGCCAGCGGCACATTGAAAAGCGTATGCGCAAGCGCCACCGCGATATGGGTGTCAAACAACCCGACGCTTGAATAAAGCTGAAAGAACGGCAGCGCAAACACCGCAGGCGGCGCCATCCGGTTGGTCAAAAGCCAGAAAAACAGATGCTTGTCGCCCATGAAGCTATAGCGGCTGAACGCATAGGCCGCCGGCAGCGCCACGGTGATCGACAGGACCGTGTTCATCGTCACATAGATGATCGAATTCACATAGCCCATGTACCAGCTGGAATCGGTCAGGATGGTCGCATAATTGGCGAAGGTCAGGTTTTGCGGCCAGAGCGAAAACACCCCGAGGATTTCGTCATTGGTCTTGAGGCTCATGTTGATCAGCCAATAGATCGGCAGCATCAGGAACAAGAGATACAGCCCCATGACGATGGCCTTGCCATTGATCCGCATATCTTAGCCCTCCCGCTTATCAAGGTTGACCATGACGGTGTAAAACACCCATGAAATCAGCAAGATCACCAGAAAATACATGATCGAGAACGCCGCCGCCGGCCCTAGGTCAAACTGGCCAAGCGCCATTTTCACAAGGTCGATGCTGAGGAAGGTAGTGGCATTGCCCGGCCCCCCGCCGGTCACCACAAAGGGCTCTGTGTAGATCATGAAACTGTCCATGAAGCGCAGCAGGATCGCGATCATCAGAACCCCCGCCATTCTCGGCAGTTCGATATAGCGAAACACCGCCCAACGGCTCGCCTGATCAATCTTGGCCGCCTGATAATAGGCATCGGGAATGGATTGCAGCCCGGCATAGGCCAAAAGCGCCACAAGCGATGTCCAATGCCAGACATCCATCACGATCACCGTGATCCACGCGGCGGTGATATCCTGGGTGTAATTATAGGAAATTCCTATCTTATCAAGCGTATAGCCCAGAAGACCGATATCGACCCGGCCGAAAATCTGCCAGATAGTGCCAACCACGTTCCACGGGATCAACAGCGGCAAAGACATAAGCACAAGGCAGAGCGAGGCCCAAAATCCTTTCTTTGGCATGTTCAGCGCCACGAAGATCCCGAGCGGGATCTCAATCGCCAGAATGATCGCCGAAAACGCCGCCTGTCGCGCAAGCGCGTCCCACATCCGCTCGGAACTCAGCATATCGTCGAACCATTCAAGCCCGGCCCAGAAGAACTGATTATTGCCAAAGGTGTCCTGCACCGAATAATTGACCACGGTCATCAGCGGGATCACGGCGGAAAACGCCACCAGGATCAGGACAGGCAACACCAGAAACCACGCTTTTTGGTTGACGGTCTTTTCCACTACGCGGCCTCCTCAGCGGGGGATTTCGGGCTGACGCGCCAGTCGTCGGCATAGACATTGATCGCGCGTCGATCAAAGATCAGACGTGTCATATCGGGCGAAATGCTCTGATCCTCGGCGGCGATCACGTTGATCTCAACGCCGTTGACATCACAGCGCACGATCTTGTGGCGGCCGACATCCTCGACCCGGCGCACGCGTGCCCCAAGGCCGACATCGCCCGATGCCAGCGTCACGAATTCGGGGCGCACGCCGATCTGAACCCGGCCCTTGGGGCGGCCATAATCGGCGCCAAGCGGCACCTCGGTGCCCGCAACAATCGCGGTTGTGCCGCTGACCTCGGCGTCCAGAAGGTTCATGCCGGGGCTGCCGATAAAATAGCCGACAAAGGTATGTTCGGGGCGCTCGAACAATTCCTGCGGCGTGCCCATCTGCACCACCCGCCCGTCATGCATCACCACCACCTTGTCGGCAAAGGTCAGCGCCTCGGTCTGGTCATGGGTGACATAGATCATCGTATGGCCAAACTCGTGATGCAGCGCCTTGAGCTGGGTGCGCAATTCCCATTTCATATGCGGGTCGATCACCGTCAGCGGCTCGTCGAACAACAGCGCATTCACGTCCTCGCGCACCATCCCGCGACCAAGCGAGATTTTCTGCTTGGCATCCGCCGTCAACCCGCGCGCCTTGCGGTTCAACTCGGCCTCCATGCCGATCATGCCGGCAATCGCCTGCACGCGCTCGGCGATATAGGCGGGTTCTGCGCCGCGATTGCGCAGCGGAAAGGCAAGGTTGTCGCGCACGCTCATGGTGTCGTAGACCACCGGAAACTGAAACACCTGCGCGATATTGCGCGCGGCGGTGGCCTGATCGGTGACATCCTGGTCATTGAACAGGATGCGGCCCTGACTGGGGCGCAACAGCCCCGAGATGATGTTGAGAAGCGTGGACTTGCCACAGCCCGACGCGCCCAAAAGCGCGTAAGCCTCACCATCGGCCCAGACGTGGTTAAGCTCCTTGAGGGCATAATCGCCCTCGCCCGCGGGCTTGGGCAGATAGCTATGCGCCAGATTATCAAGCGTGATTTTTGCCATTCCCCCCCCTCAGGCCGCCAACGCATAGGCCGCAGGGGCCACAAGCGCGCCGTCTTTGGCAAAGACATAAACATGCGCCGGATCAAGATAGACCTTGAGCGCCGCCCCCAGTTTCAGATCGCGCACCCCGTGGACAAGCCCCACCCAACGCGCCCCGTGATGATCGAGGTGCACAAAGGTTTCCGAGCCGGTGATCTCGGTCACGCTCAGGCGCGCATCAAACACAAGGCTGTCACCGGCGTGTTTTTCAAGCTCAAGGTGATTGGGCCGGAACCCGGCCAGATAGGGCCCGTCGGCCAAGTTGGCCATGCTTGCGAGTGCCGGGGCGGATTGGCCATCGCCAAACCCGATTCGATCCCCCGCCTTGGTGATCTCAAGGAAATTCATCGGCGGATCGCTGAAAACGCGCGCGGTGGTGGCGTCATTCGGCTGGCGGTAGACGCCCGGCGTCGGGCCGAATTGCGTCACGCGCCCCTCCCAGAGGGTGGCGGTGTTGCCACCCAGCAAGAGCGCCTCTTCGGGTTCGGTCGTGGCATAGACAAAGATGCTTCCGGCCTCTTCGAAAATCTTCGGAATCTCGGCACGCAATTCTTCGCGCAGCTTATAGTCAAGGTTGGCCAGCGGCTCGTCGAGCAGGACAAGCCCGGCATCCTTGACCAGGGCCCGCGCCAGGGCGCAGCGCTGTTGCTGCCCGCCCGAAAGCTCAAGCGGCTTGCGCTCAAGCATCGGGGATAGCTGCATCAGATCGGCGGTCTTGCGCACGGCGGCGTCAATCTCGGCCGAGGTCTTACCCATAAGACGCATCGGCGAGGCGATGTTGTCATAAACGCTCATCGAGGGGTAATTGATGAACTGCTGATAGACCATGGCAACGCGGCGATCCTGCACGCGCATGCCGGTCACGTCCTGCCCCTGCCACACGATCCTTCCCGCGTCGGGCACATCCAGCCCCGCCATCAGCCGCATAAGAGAGGTCTTGCCCGATAAGGTCGGCCCCAACAGCACATTCATCGTGCCCGCCTCAAGCGTAAGGTCGGTGGGGTGAATATGCACCCGCCCGCTCACAACCTTCGATACGCCCCCTAGTTTCAGCGTCATTGATCCAAACCCTTGCTCATCCCTTGGCCGCCCCTGCATCCGAGTCCCGGCGATCGTGCCGCTCTTGCTGCATCCAGCGATCAAGCGCTGCAATCTGCTCTGCGCTCATCCGCAGGCCAAGCCGCGTGCGCCGCCAGACCACATCGGCGGCCTCGCGGGCAAATTCGCGGCGCATCTGCCAGCGCACCTCGGCGCCGGTGAGCGTGGCGCCAAAATCCGGCCCCAAAGCGCTAGCCTCGCGCGCCTCGCCAAGAATATCAACCGCCTCGGTGCCGTAAGCGCGCACAAGACGGCGCGCCCAGGCCTTGCTCAGGAAAGGATAGCCACGCTCAAGGCTTTCTGCCAAGGCCTCGGCCCCATCCACCGCGAAATCCCCGCCCGGCAGGGGCACACCTGCGGTCCAATCGCCCTCGGCATCGGGGAAATATGGCCCGAGTTTGGCCAGGGCCGCCTCGGCCAGCTTGCGATAGGTGGTGATCTTGCCGCCAAACACATTGAGCAGCGGCGCGCCCTCGGCCTGTTCCAGCGAGAGCACATAATCGCGCGTCGCCGCCGTGGCCGATTTGGCCCCGTCGTCATAAAGCGGGCGCACGCCCGAATAGGTCCAGACGATATCATCGCGGGTGACCGGAACCTTGAAATACTCGCTGGCAAACCTGCACAGATACTCCGCCTCTTGCGGCGTGCATTCCGGCTTTTGGCTGGCATCGGTATGTTCGGCATCGGTGGTGCCGATCAGGGTGAAATCACTCTCATAGGGAATGGCGAAAATGATCCGCCCGTCGGTGCCCTGAAAGAAATAGCATTTATCGTGTTCAAACAACCGCTTGGTCACGATATGGCTGCCGCGCACCAGGCGCACGCCTTCGCTTGAATTCAGCCGGAGTGTACCCGAGATCACATCCTTGACCCATGGCCCGGCGGCATTGACAAGACCGCGCGCGCGCAGGGTGCTGTGATCGCCGCTGTCCTGATCCACAAGCGTGATCTGCCACAGATCGCCGATCCGTTCGGCCGATTGCACCTTGGTGCGGGTTCGGATCACCGCGCCGCGCGCCGCCGCGTCGCGGGCATTGAGCACCACAAGACGGCTGTCTTCGATCCAGCAATCGGAATATTCATAGGCGCGGGTGAATTTATCCCTGAGGGGCCGCCCCTCGGGCGCATGGGCAAGATCAAGCGTCGTTGTGCCCGGCAAAATCTTGCGCCCGCCAAGGTGGTCATACATGAACAACCCAAGCCGGATAAGCCAGGCCGGGCGCCGCCCCTTCATCCAGGGCATCACCAGGTTCAGAATGCGCGAGGTCGGGGTTTCCCCCTCAAAGCGCATATCCTTGTGATACGGCAGCACAAAGCGCATCGGCCAGCTTATGTGCGGCATCGCCCGCAAAAGCGTTTCACGCTCGATCAAAGCCTCACGCACCAGCCGGATCTCGAAATATTCCAGATAGCGCAGCCCGCCGTGAAACAGCTTGGTCGAGGCCGAAGAGGTCGCCGAGGCCAGATCGTTCATCTCGGCCAGCTCAACGGTCAGGCCGCGGCCCGCCGCGTCACGCGCAATGCCACAGCCATTGATCCCGCCGCCGATCACGAACAGATCGACAATCCTGTCTGTATTGGTTTGCGGCACCTGTTTCCCCCCTCACGATAGATCAAAGCGACCACCATTTTCGTGAAACGTCAAGAAAAGAATATTCGTTTACTTTCCTTTTTGCTCGCCCTGATTGTTTTCATTGGAATTTACGACAAAAGCCTCGGCATGACTTGCCTGCAAGGGCGGCGGGTCGCTCCTTGACCTAAGGTCATTTTTTAGAATCCGTGCGCGATTCGTCAATTGCGCCCGAAATTTGGTCTGTGCCCTTGCGCGACGGACAAAAACGAACATAATCGAACCAAATTCCGATCAGGGACAGCCGCATGTCACAAAGCTTTCGCCAGCCCGACATCCTTGAAATTGCCCGCGCCGAGGGCAAGGTGACCGTCGAGGGCCTGGCCGATCATTTCGATGTCACCGTTCAAACCATTCGCCGCGACCTGACCGAGCTGGCCAATGCCGGCAAACTTGAGCGGGTGCATGGTGGTGCGATCCTGCCCTCTGGCGTCAACAATATCCTTTATGACGAACGCCGCCGCCTCAATGAGGCCGCCAAGACCGCCATTGCGCGCGCCTGTGCCGCGGCGATCCCCGATGAGGCCTCGGTTTTCCTTGATATCGGCACCACGACCGAGGCGGTCGCGCGTGAACTGATTGATCATCGCAACCTGATGGTGGTCACCAACAACATGAATGTGGCGCAGATTTTGCTGGCCAACAAATCCTGCAACATCGTGGTTGCGGGCGGCGCCCTGCGGCGGGCCGATAACGGGCTTGTCGGCAATCTGACGGCGCGCACGATCGAGAATTTCAAGTTCGATTACGCGATCCTTGGCTGTTCGGCGATGGATGATGACGGTGACCTGCTTGATTTCGACATTCAGGAGGTGGTCGTCGGCCAAACCCTTCTTAATCGCTCGCGCGAAGTGTTTCTGGTCGCCGACAGCTCGAAATTCCAGCGCAGCGCGCCGGTGCGGATCGGATCGTTGCGCGATGTGCATCAGGTCTTTACCGATCAGCCCCTGCCGCCGCGTCTGGCCGAGCAATGCGGCGGCTGGGGCACAGCCGTGCATGTAACCGGCCCCGCCCCCGATTGACCCGCGCCCTAGCCGCGAAGGAAACTGGCAAAAGGGATATAGCGCACGCTGTCGCCGGGCGTGATCTCGCCGCCCGCCTCGGGCAGTTCGACAAGCCCCTCGGCCCAGCTTAGCCCGCTGATCCGACCAGAGCCTTCGGATTTGAACACCTCGACTCGCCCGTCGCGCATCCGCGCGCGCAGATATTCGCGTCGGCCCGGCTTTTTGCGCTTCCCGAAATTCGCTGGCACATCAAAGCCTTGCGGCTCAAACCACCCGGCGCCGGATAATGAGGCCATGGCCGGGCGCGCAAAAACCAACGCACAAACCAATGCCGCAACCGGATTGCCCGGCAGGCCGAACACCGGCGTTTCGCGCCACAGCCCAAGCGCCAGAGGCCGCCCCGGCTTGATCGCGATGCGCCACTCCGCCATCGCGCCCGCCTCGTTCAAAAGCGCCGAAACATGGTCTTCATCCCCCGCCGAGGCCCCCCCCGATGTCAGAATCACATCCGCCTCTGCTGCGCCGCGATCAAGCGCGCGGCGCAGGGCGGCACGATCATCAGGCACCTTGCCAAGATCGACCACCTCATAGCCAAACTCGCGCACCAGCGCGCTTAGCATCGGGCGGTTGGCATCATAAATCTGGCCCGGTCGTGTTGCATGTCCGGCCTCGGCCAGTTCATCCCCGGTCGAGATGATCGCCACCCGAAGCGGCAGGCAAACCTCAAGCCGCGCCACTCCTACGGCGGCGCAAAACGCAAGATCGGCAGGGGTGAGAACCCGCCCCGGCGCAAGGATGGTCTCGCCCTCGCCAACATCCTCGCCCGCGCGACGGGTGTTGGCGCCCGGCTTGATGCCTGCGCGAAAGGCAATCTCGCCGGTCCCAACGCTCACATCCTCTTGTAGAATCACCGTATCGACGCCATCCGGCAAGGCGGCCCCGGTCAGCACCCGAAGCGCATGCCCCGCTGGCACCTTGCCGTCGTAAGGCACCCCCGCTGCCGCGCGGCCCTGAACAAGCGGCAATATCTGGTCGCCATCGCCCAGGCTGGCAAAGGCAAAGCCATAGCCATCGACCGCCGAATTGGGATCGGGCGGATTGGCGCGAAGCGCGGTGACAGGCGCGGCCAACACCCGGCCAAGCGCCCCGGACAGATCGACCTGCTCCTGCCCCACCACCCGATGCAAGCGCGCGCGCAACAGCGCCAGCGCCTGATCCGCGGGGGTCCAGTCGACACCGCCCGGCAGCGCAAAACAATCGTCGCGCAACGGCGGCGGCGTCAACCCCTCTGCCGCGCGTCTCAGTTTGTCTTCGTGTCCAAGCCCCATGATCCAACCCTCCTCGGGTGCCTCTACTGCCAACATGGTCGCCAGATCTGCATCCTGCAAGCGCGCAAGCGACCGCACCATAAACCGCACCTGATGTGCATCGCGAAACTGTCGAATGGGATCAAAGGCCAACCTCGGCAAGGATGAAATCAGCGATCGCAACCGTATCATCCAAATTGAAAACCGGACGGTCCAGATCAAGCGGGCTGTCGCTCGCAACCGCGCGAATGGTCGGATCGCCCGGTGCGATCAACGGGTTGCCGGTCTCTGCGCGAAAGGCCTCGATCTTGGAATGGCTGTCGCGCTTGTAACCCTCGACCAGCACAAGATCGACCGGCGCCAGTTTGTCGAGCAGCATTGCCAGCGACGGCTCTTCCTCAGTGCGCAACTCATGCATCAGCGCAAAACGATTGCGCGAGGCCAGCAAGACCTCGGTCGCACCGGCAACCCGGTGGCGGTGGCTGTCCTTGCCCGCATGATCGACGTCAAAGCTGTGATGGGCATGTTTCACCGTCGACACAGTGATGCCGCGCCCGGTGATCTCGGTCACCAGCCGTTCCATCAGCCCGGTCTTGCCGGCATTTTTCCAGCCGGTCACGCCGTAAAGCCTCATGCCCCTGCCCCTGATCTGTCCCGCGCCTGTTCAAGGTCTTCGGGGGTGTTGACGTTGAAAAACGGATCGCCCGCCTCCTCGAAAAGTGCCTCGCGTCCACCGTGCTTGTCGGTCCAGATGACCACCTTGCGCAGGCCCGCGCCCAGCGCCGCGCGCAGGTCATCGCGCAACGCCACCGGCCAGAGGCCAAAGGTCGGATGCCGGATCAGGCCTGAGCCGCTCATCGACTTGGTTTCTTGCGCCCCTCGCGGCGTCGCAGCCAGAACCAGCGGATGCGTCATCCCTTCGGCCGCCAAGATCAGCCGCGCCACCAGATCGCGCGGGAAAAACGGTGTATCTGCCGCCACCGTAACGATGCTTTCGGCCCCCTGCGCGGCCGCCCAGTCAAGCCCCGCCAGCACCCCGACCAACGGCCCGGCAAAGCCTTCGATGCTGTCGCCCAGAACCGGCAGGTCAAACCCGGCAAACCGCGCAGGATCGCCATTGGCATTCAGCGCAAGCCCCGTCACCTGCGGCTCTAACCGCGCGATCACATGATCAAGAATGCTGGACGAGCCAAGCCGCAACAGCCCCTTGTCGCCGCCGCCCATGCGGGTGGCGCGCCCGCCCGCGAGAATGACACCAAGCGGCTGTTTCATAAGCGCGGACCTCTCCACGGGCCGATCATGCCGGTGCCCCCTTGCGACGATATTTGTGATCCTCATCGCCCACGGCTTCGGGGTCAGCATCGCGCAAAAGCCGCTCTTCTCCCGAGAGGCAGACAAATCGCTTCCCCCGCATCCGCCCGATCAGGGTCAGTCCGACCTGCCTGGCAATCTCAACGCCCCAGGCAGTAAACCCGGATCGCGACGCCAGAACCGGAATGCCCATCATCGCGGTCTTGATCACCATCTCGGATGTCAGCCGCCCGGTGGTGTACAAAAGCTTGTCCTCCGCCGTAACGCCCTCGCTCAGCATCCAGCCCGCGATTTTATCAACCGCGTTGTGACGCCCGACATCCTCCATATAAACTAGGGGCCGGTCGCCCTGACACAGCACCGTGCCATGGATCGCCCCTGCCTCAAGATACAGCGAGGGCGTGCGGTTGATCTTTGCGGCCAGCGCATAAAGATCAGAAGTCCTGACCTGGACCTGCGCCAATTGCACCCCCTCAAGCCCCTCCATCATGTCACCAAAGACCGTACCCACGGCGCAGCCGCTTGTCCGGGTCTTTTTCTTCAGCTTTTCCTCATAGGTGGTCTGCCCGTCGGTGCGCACGACGACGGTTTCGAGATCCTCGTCATACTCCACGCCCCGGACCACCTCGCCCTCGGCCAGCATCCCCTGATTGCGCAGAAACCCAAGCGCCAGATATTGCGGATAATCGCCAATCGTCATCGCCGTCACGATTTCCTGACCGTTGAGGAAAATCGTCAAAGGCCGCTCTTCCACCACGGAAATGCGCATCGGCTGGCCCGCGTGATCGACCCCCTCGACCGCCCGCGTCAAACGCGGTGCCTCAGGATCAGGGGCGATCAGGTAACCGGACAGATCATCGCTCAAAGCCAATTGCATCTCCTCCTTGCATTGGGTACGCCCTTGCCAGAGCGCATGGGCAACTTAGGGGCAAGCGGTGCCAAGGCAAACCACCAAATCAATCTATTGGCAAGGTGTGCGTGATGGCGCGCCGTTTATTCTGGTGATCGTGCCGTTTTCCGTCCTGTTTGGCGTTGTCGCCACAGAAGCGGGCCTGAACGTTCTCGAAACCATGGGCTTTTCAGTGCTTGTGATCGCAGGGGCGGCACAATTCACCGCCTTGCAGCTTCTGTCAGACGGCGCCCCCACCGCGATTGCACTGATTTCGGCACTGGCGGTCAACCTGCGCATGGCGATGTATTCGGCCTCGCTCACCCCCTATATCGGCGGGGCATCCCTGGGCCAACGCGCGCTCGCTGCCTATTTCACCGTCGATCAAAGCTATGCCTGCGCGATCGTCAAATTCGAGGCCAACCCCGGCTGGTCCATCCCGCAACGGCTGTCGTATTTCTTTGGCGTTGTCACGGCGATTTGCCCGCTCTGGTACGTCTTCACCCTCGTCGGCGCGCTCGTCGGCACCTCCATCCCGCAGGGGCTGGCGCTTGATTTCGCGCTGCCGATCACCTTTCTCGCGATGATCGCGCCGATGCTGCGCACCCCGGCCCATCTGGCGGCGGCTTTCGTGTCTGTCACCATGTCGCTCATCTTTGCGTTCCTGCCCTATAACCTCGGCCTGTTGATTGCCGGCGTGGCCGGGATGATGGTTGGCGCACAGGTCGAAGTAACCCGTGAGCGCCGAATCGCACCACCCACAGGGGATACATCATGATCGACAAGACCAGCCTCTGGATCGTGATCATTCTTCTCGGCCTCGGCAGTTTCGGCCTGCGCTTTGTCTTCACCGGGCTTATCGGGGATCGCCCCCTGCCTGCCTGGATGCTGCGCCATCTGCGCTATACCGCCGTGGCCGTTTTGCCGGGGCTGGTGGCGCCGCTCGTGGTCTGGCCTGCGGCCACAGATGGCACATTCGATGCCCCCCGCATGGCGGCGGCGCTCATGACGCTTGCGGTGGGGTATTTCACCCGCAACGTGATCCTGGCCATCGTCTTGGGCGCGCTCACCCTTTATGGCGGCCTCGCCCTGCTCGGCTGATACGCCGCAAGCCCCTTCTTCTTGGCTCAAATACTCCGGGGGAGTCGCGCCTTGCGCGACGGGGGCAGCGCCCCCTACTCCCTCGGGGCCGCCGCGCGGCGCAAGCGGTCATTGATCGCCCGCCCCAATCCGTGATCGGGAATGGGCGTGACCGCAATCACACGCGCCCCCTGCGCATCAAGCGCATGCAGGTGGCGAAACAGATTGGCCGCCGCCTCGGTCAGATCGCCCGCCGCCGACAGGTTGAGATCGGCCTCGACCGCGCCAAATCCCAACAGAACCTCGCCGTCCCGACGCTCTGTTGCGTTCAGACGCACAAGGCCGCCGGGGGCGTAATGTGATTGCATCTGTCCCGGTGCGCTAAGCGGATCACCGGCGCCGTGCAGGCGTATCGGCTGACCCAAGGCCGCCTCTATCGCTTCGGCGGGCAATCCGCCGGGGCGCAAAAGCACGGGCGCGTCGGCCAGGCCGACAATGGTCGATTCCACCCCGACCGGGCAGGCGCCACCATCCAGAACCGCCTCGATCCGACCTGACAGGCCGGCCAATACATGCGCGGCCTGCGTCGGGCTTATCTTCCCGGAAGGGTTCGCCGAAGGCGCCGCCACCGGCCCGTCAAAAGCCTCAAGCAGGCCCTGCGCCACCGGATGCGCCGGCAGGCGCACCGCCAGCGTCGGCAAGTCGGCAGTCACAAGCGACGACAGCCCCGCATCCGGCCTCAATGGCAGCACAAGCGTCAGCGGCCCCGGCCAGAAAGCCCGCGCAAGCACATCCGCAAAATCGTTCCACTCGACATAGGCCTGCGCGATCTCGATGCTGCTGACATGCACGATCAGGGGATTGAAACGCGGCCTCTCCTTGGCCTTGAAAATCCGCGCGACGGCATGATCCTGGCGTGCATCGGCACCCAGCCCATAGACCGTTTCGGTCGGAAACGAGACAAGCCCCCCGGCGCGCAAAATCGCGGCGGCGCTTGCAAATCCTGCTTCGTCAGGCGAAAGACATGTCGTTTCCAAATTGAAGCGGCCCTTTTTTGACGCGGCGTAGCGGTTGAAGGCAGGCCGCGATTGATTACGCTCTGGTTCAAGGTAAGTTCCATACAGAGGCGCGGCAAGGCTGCCAAGTCGCCCGTACCATAGATCAGGAGATTTCAATGCCGTATCGCGCACCGGTCGAGGACTATCAGTTTCTGTTCGATCATGTTGTCGATCTTGAAAAGGTCGCCGCCACCGACCGCTTCGCTGAGGCCACCCCGGATATGACCGCCGCCATTCTCTCCGAAGCCGGGCGCATGTGCCAGGACGTGCTTTACCCGCTGCAACGCCCGGGCGATCTGCATCCGGCGCGTCTTGAGAACGGCGTTGTGCGCACCTCGCCGGGGTACAGCGATGGCTATCGCGCGATTGCGACCGGGGGCTGGGTCTCGATCAGCGCCAGCCCCGAGCATGGCGGCATGGGCCTGCCGATGGTGGTGACGACGGCGGTGAACGAGATGATGTCCTCGGCTTGTCTCTCGCTGCAACTCAACCCGCTGATGACCCAAGGCCAGATCGAGGCGCTTGAACATCACGCCAGCGATGCCCTCAAGGAGATCTACCTGCCCAAACTGGTCAGCGGCGACTGGTCCGGCACCATGAACCTGACCGAGCCGCAGGCCGGTTCTGACGTCGGCGCGCTGCGCTCACGCGCCGAGGACAATGGCGATGGCAGCCATGCGATCACTGGCCAGAAGATCTATATCAGCTGGGGCGACAACGATTTCACCGAAAACGTCTGTCACCTTGTGTTGGCGCGCCTGCCCGACGGCGGACCCGGCACCAAGGGCATAAGCCTGTTTCTGGTGCCGAAATTCATCCCCGACGAAAACGGCGCACCGGGGCGTGCCAATTCCCTCAAGGTGGTGAGCCTTGAGCACAAGATGGGCCTGCACGGCAGCCCCACGGCGGTGATGCAGTTTGACGGCGCCACCGGTTGGCTTGTGGGCAAACCGCATGACGGCATGCGCGCGATGTTCACGATGATGAACAACGCCCGTCTCGGCGTCGGCGGACAGGGCATTGGCGTGGCCGAGGGCGCCTATCAGCACGCACTTGCCTATGCGATGGAGCGCAAACAGGGCCGCACCTCGGTTGAAGGCGGCAGCGGCACGATTGTCGATCACGCCGATGTGCGCCGCATGCTCGCCACGATGAAGGCCGATATCTTTGCCGCGCGCAGCATTGCCCTTGCCTGCGCCACGGCGATCGACATGCAGAGCGCAACCGGCGATGCGGCATGGGCCGCGCGCGCCGCGTTTCTGACACCGATTGCCAAGGCCTTTGGCACCGAAACCGGCATGGCGGTCTCGGAAATGGGCGTTCAGGTGCATGGCGGCATGGGCTTTATCGAGGAAACCGGCGCAGCACAGTATTACCGCGACGTACGCGTCACCGCGATCTATGAGGGCACCAACGGCATTCAGGCGATGGACCTTGCCGCGCGCAAACTGATGGATGGCGGCGAGGCGGCCTTTGCCCTGCTCGATGAAATCGAGGCCTTTGCCGAAACTGCCCGTGGCCAGATGCCCGATCTGGCCGAACCGGTCTGGCAGGCCTCTGAAACGCTGCGCGAGGCGACCGAATGGATGCTGGAGCAAAGCGACCTAAATCAGCGGTTTGCCGGGGCGACCCCCTTCCTGCGCGCCTTTGCGCGGGTTCTGGGCGGGCATTTCCACCTCAAGGCGGCCCTGGCCGAGGGTGGCAATGGCGCGCGGTCCCGAATGGCGCGGTTCTATATCACCCGGCTTTTGCCCGAACATGCCGGGCTTTTGGCCCATGCCACGTGTGGCGCCGATGATCTTTACGTACTTACCACCGAGGACCTGGGCGCATGATGGACGGCGATGCTGGAATGATCCGCTACCCTTGGGACACACCGCCCGAACCGGGCGAGGCGATTACGGTTGCGCCCGGCGTGCTCTGGCTGCGCCTGCCGCTGCCGATGGTGCTTGATCACGTCAATGTCTATGCGCTTGACGAGGGCGACAGCTGGACCATTGTCGATACCGGTATTCATTCCAAACGCAGTGTCGGCCTGTGGGAAACCCTCTTGGCCGGGCCGCTTGCGGGCAAACCCGTCAGCCGTGTGATCCTGACCCACCACCATCCCGATCATATCGGCATGGCGGGCTGGTTCATGGATCGCTTCGGCGCCGAGCTTTGGACGACGCGCACCTCGTGGCTTCTATCGCGGATGCTGATCCTCGATGTCGAGGACGAGCCGACACCGCAGGCGCTCGCGTTCTGGCGTAGCGCCGGGATGGACCCCGATGTATTTGAGGCGCGCCGCGCCGAGCGGCCCTATAATTTTGCCGATATCTGTGTCCCGCTGCCAGTGGGCTATACCCGCGTGCAAGAGGGCGAGGTGCTCCATGCGGGCGGGCGGGACTGGGACGTGCGGCTTGGCGGCGGGCATGCGCCCGATCACCTTACCCTGTGGAGCCGCGACGACAATCTGGTCATTGCCGGCGATCAGATCCTGCCCTCGATCAGCCCCAATATCGGCGTCTACCCGACCGAACCCGAGGCCGACCCGCTGGCCGATTGGCTCGCGGCCTGTGCGCGGCTGGCGGAGTTTGCGCGCGACGATCATCTCGTGCTTGGCGGGCATAAATTGCCCTTTACCGGCCTGCCGATGCGGATGCGCCAGCTCAGCGAGAACCACCACGGCGCTTTGACGCGCCTGCGCGCGCACCTCGGCACCCCGCGCACCGCCGCCGAGTGTTTTCCGCAGCTTTTCAAACGCAAGATTGATCACGGCACCTATGGGTTGGCCCTTGTCGAGGCGGTTGCGCATCTCAACCATATGCATCAGGCTGGCGAGGTCAGACGCTGGCGCCGCGACGACGGGGCCTGGCTCTGGCAGCTATGTGACAGTTAAACAGGAGTGGCGACATGGACGACAAGATCGAAACCTCGGCCGAAGCCGCAGAGGCCCATGCCATGCCGCGCTGTCACGAAGTCCACTCCGACCCCGATCAGCCCTGCATAGGCGCCGCCGCCAAGGCGCTTGCCGAAAAGCCGAACGAGAACAAAAGCCCGGCGCAATGGGCCTATGAGCGGATGATCCTTTATATCCAGAATTTCGAGAAAACCCTTGATGAGGAACACGAGGTCGCGATGGGCTTTGTCGGCGGCGACGCGGGCGTCTTGCGGATCGAAGGCATGGGATATTTTGACCCCGACATCGTGACCTTTTACGGCGAGGATGCCAGCGGCGCGCGCACCCAGCTTGTACAGCATGTAGGCCAGCTTAGCGTGATGCTGCGCGCGATGCCCAAACCGGCGAAAGTGGCCGCGCCCAACCGCATCGGCTTTCGCCTTGCCGAGGACCTTGCAAAAGCGTGACCCCTGCGGCAGCTTGGGTGGTGACAGCCCCGGATAAATACAGTATCCAGCCGCGAGACAAAACAGATTCAGCTATGAAAGAGGATACCCAAATGGCCGATCACAAGCATGGTGAGATGGATATTCAGGTTCAGGAAAAGACCTTTGACGGTTTTGTCAAATACGTCACATGGGCCGCTGTCGTGATCATCGGCGTGCTGATTTTCACCGCGCTGGTCAACGGCTAAGCCGACCCTGCGTGACCTGACGCAGGTTTGAGACAAAAGGGGTTGCCATGCGGGCCTGGATAATTGCGATCGTGGCTGTGTTCGCGCTGGCCGGGTGCGCCGCCGAATCGGTCTGGGCCCCGGACGAGGCGGTGACACGTGCCGCCTATCACCATGAGGGCCCGCCGCGCCTTACGCTTTTTACCATGCTCAACAATCATAGCGATGCGGGCGCGCATACCTCGTTGATGATCAACGGCTCGCAACGGGTCATCTTTGATCCCGCCGGATCGTTCAAACACGAGACCATTCCAGAGCGCAACGATGTGCTTTATGGCATCACCCCGCCGGTCGCGGATGTCTATACCCGCTATCATGCGCGCAAGACCTATCGCGTGCGCATTCAGCGCCTCGATGTCTCGCCCGAACTGGCAGAGCGCGCCATGTCGCTGGCCAAGGCCGCAGGCCCGGTGCCCTCGGCGCAATGTTCGCTTGCGACCTCTCGTATCCTCGCAGAGCTTTTCCCCGGCCAGATCAGCACATCGTGGCTACCGCGCAAGACCTCGGATGAGTTTGGCGCCATATCCGGGGTGACCACCGAAGAACTCTATGAATACGACGACGACGACAACAGCAAGGTGCTGCGCGCCTGGACCCCGCCCAAGACCTGATCTTTCGCACATCCCGGTCGCGGCTCGCGGACTGTCGGCGGGCAAACGCGGCAGAATGCTCGCTGTCATGACGATTTCGGTGTGCCTGGCTCAAGGGTCGCTATGCGGAGTTTACTTCCATTCAATTACTCCAATTCGCAATGACGTCATAGCCGACGGCTTTGGGGGCAGCCTCCAAATGGTCGGAAAATGCGCCCCAGAGTTCCGCCACCTTTGAGGCGTTGGCATTCGAAGTAGCCTCACTCTCGACCACTGCGATAACGTAGCCGCTGCCATCCTCATTCGCGACGTTGATGAAATTATGCATCCCGGGCATTCCCATGATCTGGCTCTTAAGCGAGTTCATGATCCCGGCTGCGGCATCCCTTGAACCGGGCTTCATTTTGTAATGAGTAACACGAGCAAACATTTTAGTCCCTCACCCATCAATTTCAAAAAACCAAGGCCGGTCGGCTTTGGCCGCCCAAGTATAGCACGAAAGCTGGAAATCGGTGAGAGTTGGACGCCGCTCCAATGAATTGCAGGACGAGGAGATGAATCGACAAAGCCGAAAAAACGGCCCCGAAAGACCTTGCACGACCAAACACCAGCTGCGAATTTCGCACAGTGTGTTGCGTTGATCAGTTGTGACCACCCCCTTTAACGTCGAAATGAGCTTGTCGCAGCATCGGTCACCAAGCACTCGGAGTTGACATCGGTCCCCATGAAAAAAGCCCTGCTCCCAACGGAACAGGGCCCTTTCATGTCAAGACGTTTATCTTAGTTGCCGCCGCCGATTACCGACAAACCGCGCAGGATATCAATCGCATAGGCCAGTTGATAATCATCTTCGCGTAGTTTGGCCGCCTCTTCGGCGCGGGCGCGATCTTCTTCGATCTGCTTGATCTCATCCTCGGTCAGGCTGTCGTTTGACAAACGGCCCCGCAGGTCAGCCTCGGAGCGGCTCGGGCGATTTGCGGCGGCCTCATCCTCGGCCGGTGTTTCATCCGCACGGGGGGGCTGTTGCACAAGGATGTCCGGGCTCACGCCAAGCGCCTGAATGGAACGACCTGACGGCGTGTAATAACGCGCGGTGGTCAGACGCATCGCGCCATTGCCACGCAACGGCATGACCGTCTGAACCGAGCCTTTGCCAAAGCTCTTGGTGCCGACAACGATCGCGCGGTGGTGATCCTGAAGCGCGCCGGCAACGATCTCGGAGGCACTTGCAGAGCCGCCGTTGATCAGCACGACAATCGGCTTGCCATTGGCCAGATCACCGGGCGTCGCATTGAAGCGCTCGCCATCCTGCGGGTTGCGGCCACGGGTGCTGACGATCTCGCCCTTGTCGAGAAACGCATCCGACACCTTGATCGCCTGCGTCAAAAGCCCGCCGGGATTGTTGCGCAGGTCAAGAACGATACCGCTGACACTTTCCTCGCCGCCAAGCTCTTCGATCTTCTCGGCCAATCCGCTTTCAAGGTTGGGATAGGTCTGATCGTTGAAGGTGGTCACCCGAAGCACCACGGCGTTCTGCTCGACGCGCGCGCGCACCGCCGTCAGCTTGATGGTGTCACGAATGATCGACACATCAAACGGTTCCGCCTTGCCTTCGCGCACAACGGTGATGATGATTTCGCTGCCAACCGGGCCACGCATCAGGTCGACCGCCTCGTTCAGGGTCAGGCCCAGAACGCTTTCGCCATCGACATGGGTGATGAAATCGCCTGATTCCATCCCGGCCTGATCGGCGGGGGTGCCATCCATCGGCGAGACAACTTTGACAAAGCCATCTTCCTGCGTAACCTCGATGCCAAGGCCCCCAAATTCGCCACGGGTCTGCACCTGCATGTTTTCGGAATCGTCCGGTGACAGATAGCTGGAGTGCGGATCAAGCGAGGTCAGCATGCCGTTGATCGCCGCCTCAACCAGATCCTTGGTATCGACATCCTCGACATATTGCGCGCGAATGCGTTCAAAAATATCCCCGAACAGATCAAGCTGTTCGTAAACGTCAGTAGAATCAGACGCTTCCTGCGCCAAAAGCGGTGCCGCCACCTGGGTTGTCACAATCGCACCGGTCAAAATACCGGCCGAGGCGGCCATCAGGAACTTTTTCATGTATCAGTCATCCTTGTCGGTCTTGAACCACGCAATCGGGTCCACTGGGGAATTGTCTTGTCTGACCTCAATATAGAGCGTCTGCGTCCGTTCGGAACCCATATCCTGGGAATCGGCGGCCAAAAGCAGATCACCCTCTGCGCCCGCACCGCCCATCAACCCGACCGGGCTATTGCCGGGAAGCACCTGGCCTGTTTGACCATAGACAACATCCAACCCGGCAAACACCAGCAAAATCCCCGATTGCGGCTCCAGAATGATCACATTTCCGTAGTCAAGCAAGGGGCCGCGATAGCGCACCGTCGCCGCCGCCGGGGTGCGCACAAGGGCGCGCGGGCGAGTGGCGACGACAATACCGGGGCGTTTGATGCCTGCGGCGTCGGCCTCGCCTGCACGGCGCAAAATGGTGCCCTCAACCGGAAGCGGCAATGCCCCCTTGCGCGCGCTGATATCCGGCAGGCTTCCCGGCGCCTCATCGACCGCGATTTCGCTCAACCCGCTGGCAAAGCCCGAAAGGGTCTCGGTCGAGGCGATCAAAAGCGCGGTTTTAACCGGATCTTCGGTAAAGCGGCGCGGCAGGTTGGTGCGCTCGGCCATTGCGGCACTAAGCGCGCTGCGGGCTTCTTGCACGCCTTCAAGCCCCTCTTGAAGCTTGTTCGCCGCACTTTGTTGCAGGGCGCGCAGCATACTCAACTCCTGAACCTTGTCGCGCAGCGACAGGGCGCGCGCATCAAGCGCCGGGGCAACCTCAGAGAGGATCATGCCCGCCCGCGCCGTGCCCACCGGCCCCGCCGGATGCATCAGCAAGACCGGCACCGGCGCGTTGCCCATGGTCTGAAGCACGCCCAGAAGCTGGGCGATTTCTTGGTCGCGCGCGCGCAATTCGGCGGCAAGCGCCTGTTCGCGCACCGCCGCCCGGCGCAGCCCGTCGCGCATCGCCTCAAGCCCGTCCTCAAAGGCGGTGATCGTCTCGGTCAGCGCCTTGACGCGATTTTGCGCGCCCTCGGCCTTGCCAAGCGCCTCTGACGCGCGGCCAAGCCGCTCTGACGCCGCAAGCGCCGCCGTGGCCGGATCGGGCGAGGTCTGCGCCATCGCGGGTTGCGAAAAGCCTAGCCCGACACAGAAAAGAGCGTGCAATATCCTCATGTTATCAGGCTTTTTCCGGTCATTTCCTCAGGCTGCGGCAAGTTCATCAATTCAAGCAGTGTCGGCGCCAGATCGGCCAACCGCCCGCCGGATCGCAGATGCGCGCCCGCAGGCCCCCCGACCAGAATAACCGGCACCGGATTGAGCGTATGCGCGGTATGCGGCCCCCCCGTGACCGGATCAACCATCACTTCGCAATTGCCGTGATCGGCCGTCACGATCATCGCGCCCCCCACCTCGTCCAACGCCTCGACCACCCGGCCAAGGCCCTGATCCACCGCTTCGCAGGCCTTGATCGCGGCCTTTAGGTTGCCGGTATGTCCCACCATGTCGGGATTGGCATAGTTCACCACGATCAGATCATAGTCTTCATGGATCGCGCTGACAAAGTGCGATGTGACCTCATCCGCCGACATCTCGGGCTGCAAATCATAGGTCGCCACATGCGGCGAGGCGGCCATATAGCGATCTTCGCCGGGTTCGGGCACTTCCTTACCCCCGTTCAGGAAAAAGGTGACATGCGGATATTTCTCGGTTTCTGCCAGATGGAATTGTCGCAGGCCCTGCTTGGCCACCCATTCGCCAAGCGTGTTGTTGATATCGCGCGACGGAAACACCGTGTCAAACCAGGCATTATGCGCCTGGGAATATTCCACCATCCCCAAAAGCGCCGCCCATTCGGGCCGTTTTTCCCGGTCAAAGCTGATAAATGCCGGATCGGCAATCGCCTGAAGGATCTCGCGCGACCGGTCGGCCCGGAAATTGAGGCAAAACACCCCATCACCATCGCGCGCGCCAGAGTAGTCCCCAATCGCACTGGCGGCGACAAACTCATCGGATTCGGAGCGCACATAGGCATTGGTCACCGCGGTGCGCGGGCTGGCACACCGGATGCCCTTGCCGCCAACAATGGCGTCATAGGCCTCTTGCACGCGCGCCCAGCGATTGTCGCGATCCATGGCAAAATACCGCCCGATCACGGTGGCGATCCTGACCCCTTCGGGAAGCATCTCGGCAAGGCGTTCAAAGTAGACGCGTGCCGATTTCGGCGCCACATCGCGCCCGTCGGTCAGCGCATGCAAAACCACCGGCACACCGGCATCGGTCATCGCCTTGGCGGCGGCAACGATATGGGTCAGGTGGCCATGCACCCCGCCATCCGACACCAGGCCAATCAGATGCGCGCGCCCACCGCTTTTCTGCAACTTGGCGATAAAGCCTTGCAGGGCGGCATTGTCAAGAAAGCTGCCGTCTTCAATCGCCAGATCAATCTGTCCCAGATCCATCGCCACCACCCGACCGGCGCCGATATTGGTGTGCCCAACCTCGGAATTGCCCATTTGCCCACGCGGCAGGCCAACGTCGGGGCCATGGGTGATCAGGGTGTCATTGGGACAGCGCGCCATCAGCCGGTCAAAGGTCGGGGTCTTGGCCAGATACGGCGCGTTCGCCTCGGTATGCTCACTCAGGCCCCAGCCATCCAGAATACATAAAACGACGGGTTTTGGGGTACGCATAACGGCTCCTGGCTTGGTCTTGCCCGCCTTCTATCCCCTTAGCGCGTCGGGGTGAACCGGTTTAGCGCTAGCACTTTCGCCCGTGTACAAAATACCGCAGGCGCAAACGCAAAACGCGGCCCCGTTTCGGGGGCCGCGCCTGTAATCTTAACCGATGCTAAGGCTTATGCCAGAGCGAGGTTGATCGCGCTTTCGCGGCCGTCACGGCCGGCTTCGATGTCAAATGTTACTTTTTGATCATCTGCAAGACCCGACAGGCCCGACCGTTCTACGGCCGAGATGTGTACGAAAACGTCTTTGCTGCCGCCATCGGGGGCAATAAAGCCGAAGCCTTTAGTTGTGTTGAACCATTTCACGGTGCCAGTAGCCATATCCGTGTTCTCCTAATCTAAATGCTGCCCGCGTTGGTGCGGCAGCCCGGCAAGGTATGTCTGTATCGAAGACTGAGCGCCGGTTTAGGGAGACAGCAGGTCGAAATAGAATAACGTTCGCAAGGTGCATATGAGGGCAAGACGCAAAAATTGCAAGGTATTTCCACGCTTGCCCCCGATATTAAAGCGGAATTATGCCGCCTATCGCACGAATTTCTTGTGCTTCACGCGCTTTGGTTCAAGGGCATCGGGGCCAAGGCGGCGCTTTTTGTCCTCTTCATAATCGCTGAACGCCCCTTCGAACCATTCGACATGCGCGTCGCCCTCAAAGGCAAGAATATGGGTGCAAATCCGATCGAGGAAAAAGCGGTCGTGGCTGATGACCACGGCGCAGCCTGCGAAATCAACCAGCGCATCCTCAAGCGCGCGCAGGGTTTCCACGTCAAGATCGTTGGTCGGCTCATCGAGCAGCAAGACATTGCCGCCATCCTTGAGCAGCCGCGCCATGTGCACCCGGTTGCGCTCACCGCCGGACAAAAGCGAAACTTTCTTTTGCTGATCGCCGCCCTTGAAGTTGAACGACGAACAATAGGCGCGCGCATTCACCTCGGCATCGCCCAGTTTGATGATGTCCTTGCCGTCGGCAATCGCCTCCCAGACGTTGTCATTCGGGGCCAGATCGTCGCGCGACTGATCCACATAAGAGAGCTTGACCGTATCGCCAAACTCGATGGTGCCGGAATCCGGGGCTTCCTGGCCGGTCAGGGTCTTGAACAGCGTCGATTTCCCCGCGCCGTTGGGGCCGATCACCCCGACAATGCCGCCCGGCGGCAGCGAAAAGCTAAGGTCTTCGATCAAAAGCTTGTCGCCCATGTGTTTGGTCAGGCCGTTCACCTCGATCACCTTGTTGCCAAGGCGCGGGCCGTTGGGGATCACGATTTGGGCACGCGCCAGTTTTTCACGCTCCGATTGCCCGGCCAACTCGTTATAGGCGTTGATCCGTGCCTTTTGCTTGGCTTGGCGCGCCTTTTGGCCCTGCCGCATCCAGTCAAGTTCGCGCTCAAGCGTCTTTTGCTTGGATTTATCCTCGCGCGCCTCCTGGCTCAGCCGCTTGGCCTTTTGTTCAAGCCAGGACGAATAATTGCCCTCATAGGGCACGCCGCGACCGCGATCCAGTTCGAGAATCCAGCTGGTGATGTCGTCAAGGAAATACCGGTCGTGGGTCACGATCAGGATCGTGCCCTTATAGTCGATCAGATGCTGTTGCAGCCAGGCGATGGTCTCGGCGTCAAGGTGGTTGGTCGGTTCGTCCAACAGCAGCATTTCAGGCGCTTCCAGCAACAGCTTGCAGAGCGCGACACGACGGCGTTCACCGCCAGACAGGCTCTCGACATCGGCGTCATCGGGCGGACAGCGCAGCGCTTCCATCGAGATATCGACCTGCGAATCCAGATCCCAGAGGTTCTGGCTGTCGATTTCATCCTGCAACTGGGCCATCTCGTCGGCGGTTTCGTCGCTGTAGTTCATCGCCAGCTCGTTGAAGCGATCAAGCTTGGCCTTCTTGGCCGCAACGCCGAGCATGACGTTGTCCCGCACGTTGAGTGCCGGATCAAGATGCGGTTCCTGCGGCAGATAGCCGACCTTGGCGCCCTCGGCGGCCCAGGCCTCGCCGGTGAAATCGGTATCGAGCCCGGCCATGATCTTCATCAGGGTCGATTTACCCGACCCGTTCACGCCCACCACGCCGATTTTGACACCGGGCAGAAAGCTAAGGTGAATGTCCTCGAAACATTTCTTGCCGCCCGGATAGGTCTTGGAGACCCCCTGCATGTGATAGACGTATTGATAGGCTGCCATGTGATGCCGCTCCGCTTGGGTATCTGTAATCCACCGCAGGTGATAACGCCCATGGCGCGCAGGGGCAATGGGCTAGCGCAGAGAGCGCACCGACGCGGGCGCGGGCACAGGTACAACGCCAAAAGGCCTGGACTTTGGCAGCGGATCATGCCCGGACATCCAGGTGATCAAATCCTCGCGGCTCATCGGGCGGGCAAGGCCAAAGCCCTGAATGACCGGACAATTGGCACGGCGCAGCATACCCAGCTGACCTTCGGTTTCGACACCTTCCGCCACCACCTGCATGTCCAGCAGGGTACAGAGGCGGATAATGGCGCGCACGATCACCCGGTTGCGCGGATCACTGTCCAGCCGCGCGATCATCGAGCGATCAAGTTTGATCGCGTCAATCTCGAAGGTGGCCATATGCGACAGGCCGGCATAGCCGGTGCCGAAATCATCAAGCGCCACACGCACGCCAAGCCGCTTGAGGCGCTCGACGGCGGTCACGATATCATGGCCGCTGCCGTCAAGGATGGTGGTTTCCAGCACCTCGATACAGATATGTTCCGGTCGCAAACCGCGTGACTGAAGCCCCCAATCCAACAGCCCAGGATAATTCACATCCGCCAGAATCGAGGCCGAGACATTGATCGACATGGTCATCTGGTCAAAGCCGACGGCATGCAGCTCGGCCAGCGCATCAAGCGCCATGTTCATCGACAGATAGTCGATATCTGCCAGTATCCCCAGACCATCGGCCGCCGCTAGAAAGGCCGAGGGCGGCAACAGGCCACGGCGCGGGTGGCGCCAGCGCACCAGCGCCTCGCAGCCGCAAATCCGGTGATCCGACAGGCGAAGCTGGGGCTGGAGAAAAATTTCAAACTGTTCGCTCGCCAGGGCCTCGCGCAGGTCGCGCGCCAGCTCCTGACGGGCTTTCTGGGCTTGCCCCAGATGCGGCGTGTAGCAAACAACCTGACCGCGCCCGCGCGCCTTGGCACTGTAAAGCGCCTGATCGGCACGCTGAATCAACGCCTCGCCGGTTTCGGCAAGGCGGTCGGGCATGCAGGCCCCGATCGAGGCACCGATGCGAATCGTCTGGTCCTGCCAGATCAACGGCTGCGCCAGCGTTTCCAGAACGCCATTGGCCCGCTCGATCAATGCCACCTTGTCGCCGGGCCGCAGGCAGATCAACAGAAACTCATCCCCGCCGGTCCGGCACGCCAGATCGCCAGGCGCGCATTTCTCCTCCAGTGCGCGCGCCACATGCACCAGCGTCGCATCCCCCGCGCCGTGGCCAAGCGTGTCATTGATATCCTTGAACTTGTCGATATCAATCACCAGAACGCCGATCTCGCCGCGCGCAACATGATCCGTGACCAGCTTGGAGTGAAGGTAATCCTCAAGCTTCTTACGATTGGCCAGACCGGTAAGATCATCGTGATGCGCGCTGCGCTTGAGATCGACCTGAACCTGGCGCAACGCCAGTTCGGTATTCACCTGATCGGTCACATCGCGACAGGTCACCACGACCTTTTTCTGATGCGGTTCGGGGCCGAGATCCAGCATCGCAAAACTCTGCTGGTTCCAGAACACCTGACCATTGCGCCGCACGTTCCGGTTAAGCTGATAGCGGCGAAACAGCGGGCTTTCGGGATCATAGCGAAACCTCTCAACCGCATCCCGGTCGGGGCGTTCATTGTCCGGCAGGATAAAGTCCTGCGGCTTGCGGCCGCGCATTTCCTCAAGGCTCCAGCCGTACATGTCCTCGCAGGCCGGGTTCGCCCATTCGATCCGCGCCTCGATATCCTGCACCACGATGCCATCGCGAGCCTGTTCAAGGATCAGCCCATAGACCGATTGCATCGCCTCAAGGCCCTCCGGGCGATCTGACCTTGCCTTGTTCTGCACGCCTTTTAGCACCTGCACGAAATCCCCGATTTTTGCAGTCCTTCGTGCCATTCTAGGCAAGGCAAAGTTAACAGAGCATGGCGCCTAGCCCCCCTTCGGCACATAAACTCGATAAAGTTTTACAGACCGCGCGCCACAACTTATCCGTTGCCCGATGCGCAAAAGGCACGCCATAGTGGTCGCGACCATCACCCCGGAGGAACACCGGCCATGCCCCGCGCCCTGAGCCATCTGTCATGCGCGTTACTGCTCGCTCTTTCGCTGGCGCTTGCGGGCTGTGGCGGTGCGCGCGCGGTGAGCGAAGTCGACGTTATGCCACCCACTTCGGGCGAAGACCTGCGGCTTTTTTACATCACCGACCGAAACCCAAGCCGCCCCGACGAGGGCGCGCTGATCTATACAGCCACGCGCAGTTCCTCGATGGCCCATGGCACCGCCCATCTGCGCCGCGTGGGCACCGGCAAGCACCCACGGCTCACGTACCTCCACGAGGCGTTGCGCTTTCCAGCGACACCCCTGCCGTTTTCGCAGGACAAGGGTGTCATTCTGCCCGACCTGGCCGCCGCTGCGCGCTACGGCGAAAGCTCATCCGCCCTGAAGGCAAAGCTTTCACAGGCGCTGCGCGAGAGCGGGCAAGACGAGGTTCTGCTTTATGTGCATGGCTTTAACAGCAACTTTGAGGAGTCAATCGAAACCCTTGCCCGCGTCTGGCGCAGCGCCGGCGAAGGGCCGGTGCCGCTTGCCTATAGCTGGCCTGCGGGCAATCCGGGGCTTTTCGGCTATTTCAAGGATCGTGAAAGCGGCGAGTTTTCGATCTATCACCTCAAGGAAACCCTGCGCCTGATCACCGCCACACCGGGGGTGGGGCGCATCCATATCATCGCCCATAGCCGTGGCACGGATGTGGTGACCACTGCGCTGCGCGAATTGGTGATCGAGACCCGCGCCGCCGGGCACAACCCGCGCCGGAGCCTGCGCATCGAGAACCTTATCCTGGCCGCGCCTGATCTTGATTTCGGCGTGGTGCTTCAACGTCTGGTTGCCGAAAAATTCGGCCCCGCCTTTGGTCGCATCACCGTCTATATCAACCCCGAGGACAGCGCCCTTGGCCTGGCCCAGACCCTGATGGCGGGCACCCGATTTGGCCGCATTTCCTATAATGAGCTTGACCCGAAAGAGCGCGACATCTTCGCCCTGATCGGCAATGTGGATTTTATCAATGTCAGTGCCGTTGCCGGTAAATCAAGCCATGCTTATTTCCGTAACAACCCCGAAGTGCTGATGGATATTTCCGCGCTGCTAAGTTCCGAGGCGCCCCCCGACAGCCCTAGGCGCAACCTGATCCACACCGAGGCCAATTTCTGGCGCCTGCTGTTGCCGCGCGATCTGCGCGCGCCGATTGATCGTGTCGATCGCTGATCGCCCGCGCCCTGACCTGTGTTTTCGCTTTACACTGCGCGCGTGGCTCGCAATGAAAGGGCGATGACATACGCCCTGCCCCCTTCGCATCCCGGTCAGGTGATCGGCCTTTTGGGCGGATCCTTTGATCCGCCGCATGTCGGCCACCTGCACATCAGCCGCGAGGCGCTCAAGCGGTTCGGGCTTGACCGGCTTTGGTGGCTGGTCAGCCCCGGCAATCCGCTCAAGGCGCGTGGCCCCGCCCCGCTTGAACGGCGGATGAAGGCGGCGCGCGACCTTGTCAATCATCCGCGCATTGATGTGACCGATTTCGAGGCCGAGGCCGGCACGCGCTATACCGCCGAGACCCTGCGGGCGCTGATCCGGGCACGACCGGGCGTGCGCTTTGTCTGGTTGATGGGGGCCGATAACCTGGCCCAGTTCCATCTCTGGCAGGATTGGCGCAAGATCATGAATACCGTGCCGGTCGGCGTTCTGGCCCGCCCCGGCCAGAGGATTTCGGCGCGCATGTCGCCCGCCGCGCGGATCTTTGACCATGCCCGCCTTGGCGCGCACCAGTGCCACCGACTTGGGCGGATGGACGCCCCGGCCTGGTGTTTCGTCAATGTCCCGATGATGGCGATTTCATCAACCCGGCTGCGCCAGAACGGAGCCTGGGCAGATGTTCCGCAAAAGTGACGCAGCCGTGACCGCGAATGCCGATTGCACCGCGACGCGCGCTGCGCTTTACTCTGTGGCATGAGCAAAGGATTTTCCAGACGTGCCTTTCTTGGCACCGCGCTATCGGCGCTTGCCGTGCCCGCATCGGCCGACGCACCAAGCGTTTCCCTGCGCCCCCAGGCCCGGCCGGGGGATTTTGCCCGCACCGTTGCCACCCGCGGCCCAAGTGCGCCCAGCACCCGCGCGCTGATCACCGAGGCCAAACTGTCGGGGCGCGTCGGCTTTGCGGTGAGCGATGCCAAAACCGGGCTTGTTCTGGAACAGGGCGATGGCGCGCTCGGCCTGCCGCCCGCCAGCGTGACTAAGGCGGTCACGGCGCTTTACGGGCTTGAGACGCTCGGTGCAAACCATCGGTTCCAGACCCGTCTTATCGCGACCGGGCCGATCTCGAACGGGATACTACAGGGCGATCTTATCCTGGCCGGGGGCGGCGACCCGACGCTTGACACGAACGCCCTTGCGGGCATGGCCGCCGCCTTGAAAAAGAAGGGCCTGCGCGAGGTGCGCGGCAAGTTCCTGGTCTGGGGCGGGGCAGTGCCGTTCCTGCGCGCGATTGACGAGACCCAGCCAGAGCATGCCGGTTATAACCCGTCGCTCTCGGGGCTGAACCTGAATTACAACCGGGTGCATTTTGAGTGGAAGCGCAGCGGCGGCAATTATGCCATCACCATGGATGCGCGCTCAGACAAATACCGCCCCGATGTCACCATGGCGCGAATGCGCATCGCCGAGCGCAAGAGCCCGGTTTACACCTATCGTGCCACGGGCGCGCGCGATGACTGGACCGTGGCACGCCGCGCCCTTGGCAATGGCGGCGCGCGGTGGTTGCCGGTGCGCCAGCCCGAACTTTACGCAGGCGAGGTCTTTGCCACCTTTGCCCGCGCGCAGGGCCTCAAGCTTGGCAAACCAGGGATCACCAAGAGCACGCCCTCGGGCACCACGCTTGTCACCCATCAAAGCGACACCCTGAGCAAGATCCTGCGCGGCATGCTGCGCTATTCCACCAACCTGACGGCGGAAATGATCGGCCTTGCCGCAAGTGCTGCACGGCTTGGCAAACCCGTAAACCTGCGCGCCTCGGCGCGGGAAATGACTGCCTGGGCGAAATCCAGCCTTGGGATGAGCAGCGCAAAGCTGGTTGATCATTCAGGGCTTGGCGATGCGTCACGCCTGACGGCGTCATCCATGGCGGGCGCGCTTGGGCGGGCCCATCGCGCGGGGCTATTGAAACCGCTGTTGCGCGACATCCCGCTGCGCGACACGCGCGGGCGCACCCTCAAGTCCCAGCCGGTAAAAGTGGTGGCGAAAACCGGCACGCTCTATTTCGTAAGCGCGCTTGCCGGATACATGACCACACCAGATGGCGCCGAAATGGCCTTTGCCATTTTCACCGCCAGCGACAGCCTGCGCGCCAAGGTAAACTCGGCGCAGGATGAGCGCCCGCCCGGTGCCGCCTCGTGGAACAGGCGTGCGAAAAAGCTGCAACAGGCGTTGATTGAACGCTGGGGCACGGTTTATGGCGGATAGCCGGGCTTAGGCCTTGCCCTTGAAGAGCGGCGCGCGCGCCGCAAGATTGGCGGCGATCTGTTCCATCTGGTGCGGCTTGCCGATAAGATCGGCCTGCTCGCGGCTTTCGGCCAAGAGGATGTCATCCTCGTCTGCGCCGCTTTCCGCCACACCGATAAGGCGCTTGGCGGCGCGGATGGCCGAGGGGCTTTTGGCGGCAATCTGCGCCGCAAGATCGCGCGCGGCCGCAAGCGGATCATCGGCGATCTCGGTCACAAGACCCCAGTCAAGCGCCTGCGTGGCCTCAACCGGCGTGGCGCTATAGGTCAGGCGGCGGATCACGTCGCTGCGCGTCAGCCCGCGCAAGAGCACCATGCCGCCCATATCCGGGATCAACCCCCATTTCATCTCCATCACCGCAAGCTTGGCATCAGGCCCGGCGATGCGGATATCGGCGCCAAGGGCCAGTTGAAACCCCGCGCCGTAGACCGCGCCATGCAGGGCGGCGATCACCGGCACCGGCACCCGGCGCCAGACCATCGCCACCTCCTGAAAGAGATTGGTATTGCCATGGCTGCGCGGCATGATCAGCGCCTCTGGATCGGTCGCCGCGAACTTGGCAAAGCTCATCACGTCAAGCCCGGCGCAAAACGCCTGTCCTTCGCCTGTCAGAACCACGGCACGAACATCGCTTTCGCAGAGCTCTTGACCGGCGGCGACAATCGCCTCGGCCATCTCCGGGTCAACCGCGTTGCGCTTGTCGGCGCGCGTCAGGGTGACTGTGGCGATGTGGTTGTCGATCTCGACGCGGACCCGGCTCATGGCGCTCTCCTTTGGCTGTGTCGGCATGAAACACCAACTGCCGTGGCAAGGCCAGACCGACGTGACGGCAAACCCTTGCACGCGCCCGGCCGATCCCGTTAACTGCGCGCCATGGATACACCGCGCTATACCGACCTTGTTCAATCCCTGCCCGCCAACGTGCCCTTTGTCGGCCCCGAGGAACAGGAACGCGCCCGCGGCGCGCCCTTTGCCGCCCGCCTTGGGGCGAATGAAAACATCTTTGGCCCCTCGCCGTCGGCGATTGCCGCGATGTGCGCCGAGGCCGAAAATGTGTGGAAATACGGCGATCCGACAAGCCATGATCTGCGCGTCGCTCTGGCCGACCGGATGGGCGTTGCGACCGAAAGCATCCTTGTCGGCGAAGGCATCGACGGCCTGCTTGGCAACCTCGTGCGCCTGCTGATTGGCCCCGGCGACGCCGTGGTCACCTCGGACGGGGCCTATCCGACGTTCAACTATCATGTCGCGGGCTTTGGCGGGGTGCTGCACAAGGTGCCTTACCGCGACGACCACGAGGATTTGACCGCGCTGATGATCCGCGCGCACGAGGTCGGGGCAAAGCTGATCTATCTGGCCAATCCCGACAACCCGATGGGCACATGGCACAAAGGCACCGATATCGTCGCCGCACTGGATCGGCTGCCCGAGGGCTGTTTGCTCCTGCTGGACGAGGCTTATGTCGAATTCGCCCCCGAAGACACCGCCGCCCCGGTGGCCGGGAATGATCCCCGCGTGATCCGGATGCGCACCTTTTCAAAGGCTTACGGCATGGCTGGCGCGCGCATCGGCTATGCGGTTGGCGCGCCCGATCTGATCCGCAGCTTTGACAAGATCCGCAATCATTTCGGCATGAACCGGATGGCGCAGGTCGGCGCGCTCGCGACGTTGAATGACGCCGCATGGCTTGCGGATATTCAGGCCAAGGTGGACGAGGCGCGCAATTCCATCGCGCGGATCGCCGCCGAAAACGGGCTGACAAGCCTGCCCTCGGCAACCAATTTCGTCGCCGTGGATTGTGGCCGGGATGGCAATTTCGCCCGCGCCGTGCTTGGTGCCCTGGTGGCGCGCGGTGTTTTCGTGCGCATGCCCTTTGTCGCGCCGCAAGATCGCTGTATCCGCATAAGCTGTGGCCGACCAAAGGATCTGGCGGTGCTGGCGGAGGCCCTGCCCCAGGCGCTTGCAGAGGCGCGCGGATAACGGCCAATGGCGAGCGACGGGCAATAATTAACCTGACAGGCGGAATTATCGCGCTAAACTTGCGCCATGAATCGTAGAAACATGCCCTCTGCCCCCAATTACACCAACGCCGCTCTGGTGATGGGATTGGTGAATTTGGTCTGGGTTTTCATGGTGATCTGGGCAAAGCTTGGCCTATTGGCCGTGGTCGCCACGGGCTATGTCCTTAACAAGCTGATCAACCGGATCGCACGGGCGCGCTAACGCCCGGCAATCACCCGCGCCGCCGCCGACACGGCCCCCGCGCCATGCGGGATATCAAGCGCGGCAAACCCCGCCTCGATCACCCCAAGCGCGCCCATCACCATATGCGCATTCACATGCCCCATATGGCCGATGCGGAAAAACCCGTGCCAAGCCGGATCATTCGGCTCTGTCATGCCAAGCCCGATGCCAAGCGTCAGCCCGGCCTCATCCTCGACCCATTTGCGAAGGCGCGAGCCATGCGGCGCGCCGATGCGCAAGGCGGTAACCGCACGGCTGCGCAGGGCGGGGTCGGCGATATTAAGCTCCAGCGGGCCATCCGTGCCCCAGGTCTCGCAGGCGGTCCAGATCGCGCGGGCAAGCTGATCGTGGCGCGCCCAGATCGCCTCGATACCTTCGGCGTCGATCATGTCAAGCGCCGCGCGCAGCCCGTAAAGGTGATGCGTCGGCGCCGTGCCGCCGAAATACTGATAGAACATCTCCGGATTGGCACGCGGCTGCCAATCCCAATAGCGGGTGACATTCGCCATTGCAGCGCGCGCCGCAGCGGCCTTGTCGTTAAAGAAAACAAAGCCAAGGCCCGGCGGCACCATCAGGCCCTTCTGGCTTGCCGCGACCATCACATCGACACCCCATTTATCCATCTCAAACCGGTCGCACCCCAGCGAAGCAATGCAATCGGCCATCAAGAGCGCGGGATGCCCGGCGGCGTCCAAGGCGGCGCGAATCGCCGCCACATCGTTGAGCACCGAGGTCGAGGTATCCACATGCGTGGCCAGAATCGCCTTGATGGTGTGGCCCTTGTCAGCGCGCAAGGCCGCCTCAAGCTGATCCGGGTCAACCGGAGCACGCTTGCCGAAATCAAGCATCTGCGTTTCGATCCCCTGCCCGCGCGCCACCTCGGCCCAACCATGGCCGAACCGCCCGGTGGCAGGCACAAGAACCCGCTCGCCCGGCGCAACCGTGTTGGCAAGGGCCGCCTCCCATGCGCCATGGCCATTGCTGATATAGATCGCCACACGGCCCTTGGTGCGCGCCACCGCCGCCAGATCGGGGATCAGGCCCGCGGTCATCTCGATCACCTCGCCCTCATAGATATTGGGCGCCGAGCGGTGCATCGCGCGCAACACCTCTTCGGGCATGACCGAAGGGCCGGGAATGGCGAGGTAAGGGCGACCCTGGGATAGGCTCATGTCTGTGTTCTCCTGGCGATTGAGGCGCCGACATTACGCCGCTTTGGCGCGCCGTCAATCGCTGATCGCCGACTTGCCATGCGGCGTCTGGCCCCCTAAACCGGGCCAAGCCGGGCCAAGCCGCCCCCGCCAATCAAAGAGCCTTGCCCGTATGAGCCTTTTCAAACGGATTTCCAATTGGGAGCGCGCGCTGCGGGCGTCTTATAATACCGACCTTTCGACCCCGGAGAACCGCCGACGCGCCGAGATCTATAACCTGTGGTTCGATCATGCGGTTCTGCGCAAGGTCTGGAGCAATTGCTTTCAGGTCGCACCGGGGGTCTATCGCTCGAACCAGCCGACGCATGAGCGTTTCGAGCGGCTCAGCGCCGCAGGGGTGCGCACGGTTCTGAACCTGCGCGGGGCGGCGGGGGCGGCGCATTACCTGGTTGAGGAAGAAAGCTGTCGCACGCTTGGGCTGACCCTTGTCAATTGCGCGCTTCAGGCCCGCGATGCCGCCCCGCCCGAGACCATACTTGCGTTGATCCATGCCTTTCGCGAGATCGAGAAACCCTTTGTGATGCATTGCAAATCCGGCGCTGACCGGGCCGGGTTTGCCGCGGCGATCTATCTTCTGGTGATTGAACGCCGCCCCCTGGCCGAGGCGCGCAAGATGCTTGCGGCGCGGTTCTGGCACTTCAAATGGTCCCGCACCGGCATTCTGGACTACATCCTTGACCAGTACGAGGCCCGCAATGCCCAAAGCCCGATCGGCTTTGAAGAGTGGATCGCCAGTGAATACGACCCGGACGCCCTTCAGGCGGCCTATCACGCGACGCACAAACCGCTATTTTGAGGCGCGATAGCGCGCCGCAAGGCGGGCCGGATCAGCGCCCAGAAAATACCGGCACAACAGGATCAGGTTGCGCCCGCCGCGCCGCAGCCAGCCATCGCGCCGATACCGCGCCGCACTTGTGCGCACCCGAAGCGGCAGAGCGGTAAGGCGACCGCGCAGCGCGCGCGCCATCGCCACATCCTCCATCAACGCGATATCCGGGTAGCCCCCCACCGCGTCGTATTCGGTGCACGATATCAACAGGCCCTGATCGCCGTAAGGCAGCCTAAAAAGCCGCGAGCGCAGATTGGCCCAGCCCGCCACAAACCACGCCATGCCGCCGCCCGCATCAAACCCAAGCCGGAAATAGGCCGCCCCACCGCGCGCCATGTGATCGCTCACCGCCCCGGACCAGCCAGCAGGCAAAACCGTGTCGGCATGCAGGAACAAAAGCCACTCGCCCGCCGCCACCTTGGCGCCGCGCCGCAATTGCCCGCCGCGCGAGGGCGCGCCCTGCACGATCACCGCACCGGCGGCATCGGCAATCGCAAGCGTGGCATCCCCCGATCCGCCGTCGCTTATCACCAGTTCCCGGATCAGCCCCGCCTCAAGCCCCTCGATCAAGGCCGCAAGACAGGCCGGCAGGGCCGCATCGGCATTCAATGTCGGGATCACCACGGATAAAGCTGCGCGCATGAGGCCCCCCCTGTTGTCTTCGCCTGACAGACCTATATTACACCCGGACCACCAGTGGGAGAGGCGAATGACACGCAGCATTCTGGAAATCACCGGGTCAGACGCCGCGCATTTTCTGCAAGGCCTGATCACCAATGACATCACACGCCTCGATAAGGGGCTTGTCTATGCCGCGATGCTGACACCGCAGGGCAAATACCTGGCGGATTTCTTTCTGCTCTCGCAGGGAGAGGCGATCTGGCTTGATGTCTACAGCAGCCTTGCCGCCCCTCTGGCGCAACGTCTTGGCATGTACAAACTGCGCTCGGATGTGACCATTGCCGAGACCGACCGCCAGGTCTGGCGCGGAACCGGCCCCGCCCCCGAGGGCGCCCTGAGCGACCCGCGCCACCCCGATATGGGCTGGCGGCTCTACGGCGATAAGGCTGGCGATGACGGCACGGATTTCGATGCGATCCGAGTGGCCCATTGCATCCCCGAAACCGGGGTTGAGCTGACCCCCGACAGCTTTATCCTTGAGGCCGGGCTTGAGCGGCTAGACGGTGTTGATTTTCGCAAGGGCTGTTACGTGGGCCAAGAAGTCACGGCGCGGATGAAACACAAGACCGAGCTGCGCAAGGGCCTGACCACCGTGGCGATCGACGGCGCGGCCCCGGTCGGCACCGACATTTCCACGCCCGATGGCAAGGCGGCCGGTACGCTTTACACCCGGTCAGGCAATCGCGCGATCGCCTATCTGCGCCACGACCGGGCCGTGCCCGGGATGACGGCAGAGACCGCACGCATCGACCCGATTTAACCCGTAGGGTGGGTGAAACCCACGCTACTTTGGGTCGAGATCGGGATCGAGCGTGGGTTTCACCCACCCTACGTGACCACACCGAACGCGCGCCCGAACGAGAAGAGGCCCCACAGCGGGGGCCTCTGTCATCTGGTATATTGCGTCACGCGGTTACGCGCGCTCTGCATATTCCATCGTCTCGGTGTTGACGATGATATCCTCATCGACGCCCACGAACGGCGGCACCATCACCTTGACGCCATTATCCAGAACGGCGGGCTTGAAGCTGTTGGCGGCGGTCTGGCCTTTAACGACCGGCTCTGTCTCGACGATCTTGCAGGTCACCTTTTGCGGCAGGGACGCATGCAGCGCCTCGCTTTCGTGAAATTCGACCGTGATCGTCATGCCGTCCTGAAGGAACGGGCGGCGATCCCCGAGCAGGTCTGCGGGCAATTCGATCTGCTCATAGGTTTCGATATCCATGAACACCAGCTTGCCGTTTTCCTCATAGAGGAACTGCTGGTCTTTCTGTTCCAGCCGCACCCGCTCGACCTTGTCGGCGCTGCGGAAGCGTTCGTTCAGTTTTGAGCCGTTTCGCAGGTTGCGCATTTCAACCTGAGCAAACGCGCCCCCCTTGCCGGGTTTGACATGATCCACCTTGACCGCGGCCCAAAGGCCACCGTTATGCTCCAATACGTTACCGGGGCGGATTTCGTTTCCGTTGATCTTAGGCATTGCGTCCAAACCATGACAAAAGGTTGATAAGAAGTCTATGGCACCTATATCTGGCGTTACGATGGGTGGCAAGACAACGAGATATCGTTTTCGCGGAGGCGAGATATGCACAATTTGCATATAAGTTATGCGTATACGCTCTATCCGAATCAGTAAATCTCCGCCATAAGGAGCGCCACGCCCAAAACACAAGAGCAATAAGAACAAGGACGAATGATGAAGGATTTCGTTGACGGCACAGCGTTCAAGAGCGAACAGGGCAATCGTGCACGTAAACTTTTTGCGGCCGTTGTACTGGCCGCGCTGGATGATGCAATTTCCGACGACAAGAAATACGGCAACGGCCCCGAGCAGATCGCCCGTTGGGCGCGCTCACGCGATGGCCGCGAAGTCTTGTCTTGCGCCGGTATCGACCCGAACGAACGTGTTGTTTCGGGGTTGATGGATTTTGTCGCCAAAGGTGTACGTACCTCGGTCGCGCTGTCGCGTGAAGAGAGCGAACGTCGCAATGCCGCGGCCCAGGCCGAAGCGGCCTGACCGCGCCAAACCACCGTAGCTTTTCAAAGGCCCTGCCATAACTGGCGGGGCTTTTGCTTGTCCGGGGGTGCGGAAAACCACGGCGCACGCCCAATCATCGCTTTCACCGGGCGCGCCGCCTTTGTATCAATCCCGCAGGAGCAAGCGGGGAACAGGCAATGGCGCGCGCGATCATGATACAAGGGGCGGGCTCGAATGTGGGCAAGTCGATGCTGGTGGCCGGGCTTGCGCGCGCCTATCATTCGCGCGGGCTGAACGTCGCCCCGTTCAAGCCTCAGAACATGTCGAACAACGCCGCCGTCACCTGCGACGGCGGCGAGATTGGCCGCGCGCAGGCGCTTCAGGCCCGCGCCGCCGGGCGCGCGCCCCATACCGATATGAACCCGGTGCTGCTCAAGCCTGAATCCGACATCGGCGCGCAGGTCATCGTACAGGGCAAACGTTTTGCTACCCTGCGCGCACGCGATTACGCAAAGGCCAAACCCCAGCTTCTGGCCCCGGCGCTGGAAAGTTTTCACCGCCTTTGCCAAGGGGCAGACCTTGTCCTGATCGAAGGCGCCGGAAGCCCCGCCGAGATCAACCTGCGCGCGGGCGACATTGCCAACATGGGCTTTGCCGAGGCCGCGGGCGTCCCGGTGATCCTTGTCGGCGATATTGATCGGGGCGGCGTGATCGCCCAGATCGTCGGCACGCAGGCGGTTCTGCCCGCCGCCGACGCCGCGCATATCAAAGGCTTTGCAATCAACAAGTTCCGGGGCGACGTCAGCCTGTTTGACGAGGGCGTGACCGAGATCACCACGCGCACCGGCTGGCCCTCGCTTGGAATCATCCCGTGGTTTGATCAGGCCTGGCGCCTGCCCGCCGAGGATGTGATGGATATCGCCTCGACCAGGGGCGGCGCCTTCAAGGTGGCGGTGCCGCGCCTTGGGCGGATCGCCAACTTCGATGATCTTGACCCGCTTTCAAGCGAGCCGGGCCTCAGCGTCGAGATCATCCAGCCCGGTCAGCCCCTGCCCGGCGACACCGATCTGGTGCTGATCCCCGGCAGCAAATCCACCATCGCCGATCTTGCGGATTTCCGGCGCAATGGCTGGGATATCGACCTTGCCGCTCATATCCGGCGCGGCGGGCATGTTTTGGGCATTTGCGGCGGTTATCAGATGCTTGGCCAACAGATCAACGACCCCGAAGGCATCGAGGGTCCCCCCTCTTCGGTGGCGGGCCTTGGCCATCTCGATGTGATCACCACCATGCGCCCCGAAAAGCGGCTGGCGCTGACCAGCGCCACCTATCTGGCGACGGGTGACCGGGTGGAGGGTTACGAAATCCACCTTGGCCACACCACCGGGCCCGATTGTGATCGCGCGTGGCTGGCGATTGGCGAGCGCCGCGAAGGCGCGGCCACGGTGGATGGTCGGGTGCGCGGTGCCTATCTGCACGGGCTGTTTGCCAGCGACGCCTTTCGCGCGGCCTTTCTCGGCGATCTTGGGGCCGCGTCAGGGTTGAATTATGGGCAAAATGTCGAAGAGACGCTCAATGCGCTTGCCGCACATCTTGAACGTCACATGGATCTGGATTTGCTGCTGTCGCTCAGCGCCGAGCCGACGGCCTAGAGCCCGTCGCGTTCATTCGAATTCACGTGATAGGCTCTGACGTATTGATTTCGCATGTTCGAGAAGCCCAAAACCGGGGCCCACTATTGAGCAATATACTCTAATCCAAATCCTGGCTTGCCAACGCGCGGTGAATTTCGCGGCGGACAAGTTTGCGCACGTTGCGGGTGATCCGTTCGCCAAGGGCGCCCTGCAATTCCTGGCGCACGATTTCAGACACCATATCGCGCAGCGCCTCTTCGTCGAGAACCGCATCGTCAAGCATCATGCCGCTATCTTCGCCCCAGTCTTCCACCGGCGGGACCGGCATCGCCTCGCGCTCCCATGTCTGCGCATGCCGGAACGAGGCAACCTCATCGGCCTCGGCCCAATCTGGATCGGCCGACAGCTCTTCTTCGTCCGGGGCGTCGGCCCGGTCCTCTGCGTCACTCCATGAGAGCGACGTCACCCGGCCGCCAGCGTAATCATCCCCCGATTCGCCGTCGGGTTCCCATTGATCGTCACGGCTGGCGACAGCCGCCTCAAACTCGGCTGCCTGCGCTTCCAGGTCGCTGAGCAAGGCAGTATCGTCCTGTGATTCGCTCTCATCAGCTGTGCCTGCATCAGCGGCGGCCTGACCCTGATCGGCAGAGGCGGTTGCGTCGTCATCCTCTTGCATGGCTTCATCGGCCTCGAATGCGGGATCGACCGCGTCCAGCCAGATATCACCCTCAGGCGCGGTCGCGTCATGATGCGGCTCGGCCGGGGCCTCGATCTGGTCGTCTTGGGTCCGGTCGTCTTGCGTTGCGCAATCATCGTCGCCGAGGCGCAGCGCGTCACTCTTGAGTGCCTCGTCGTGATCTTCATCCACAGCGGCGGCCATGCTGACCTCCTCCTGCGCAGCATCTTCAACAGCCTCGCGACCCGAGGCCGCGCCGTCTTGCGGGTCGGGCCGATGTTGGTCGGAGTCGTCCTGAGGTGGAGCAATGCCTGACTGATCGACGCCGTCGCGGTCGTCGACGCGCAAGGATGGCGTTAAAACAAGCCTGTTTGCGGTCTCGGCCTTTGGCGTGTCCATCGGCTCGGGCTGAACAGAAACACTGTCCTGGCCATTCGACACAAGTCGCCGGATAGAGGACAGCACATCCTCGATTTCCACATTGGTCACGGGGTCGGACATTTTCAACTACCACTCTTGCCTGATCACAGCTTACCCCTGAGGGCCTTTTCGCACAACCGATTCACACAATCGATTAGGAAGAGTTTTAGTTTTTGCCGATTGCGCGCAGAACGCGGTCAAGCTTTTTGCCCTGCGGGCTCATGTCAACCGGGGCGTCCTTGACCAAATCGTAATAGGCATTCGGGTCGTAGGTCTGCACCCCGAGGTTCAGATCCTTCGCCGTCAATTCCCCGATCGAGGACAGCACCGAATAGGCCGCAATAACCACATCGGCATTCGCCGAAATCAGGTTGGCCTTGGCGTCCAGCAAATCCTGCTCGGCATCCAGCACATCAAGCGTAGTGCGCGCGCCAAGCTTGGCCTCTTCGCGCACCCCTTCAAAGGCAACCGTGGCGGCGCGCACTTCTTCGCGGCTGGCCTCGCGGCTGGCACGGGCTGCGCGCAGGTTGGCATAGGCATCGCCCACATCCTGTGTCACCTGAAGGCCCGCAAGATGCAGTGCGCCGCGCTGCGCATCACGCTGTGCCATCGCCTGTCGTCTGGCGGAGCTAAGCTGCCCGCCCTGATAGATCGGGCCGCGCAATTCCACGCCGACACTGCCGCTGTTGGTATAATCGCTTCCGGACAGCTCCTCACTGACGCCAAGCTGTCCTGTCAGGCTCAGCGAGGGCTTCATCGCCGCTGCCGCCGCCTGAATATTCAGCTCGGCCGCAGCGACATCATGCTGGGCCTTCAACAGATCGGGATGGCGGCGCATTGCCACGGATTTGGCCGCCTGGACATCGCCCGAGAGGTCAGGCATCGCCGTCGGCGATCTGAGCGCGCCGGGGCTGCGCCCGATGGCCGAGCGGAATTCTTCGACCGCGCGGGCAAGATCACCCTGCGCCCCGGCAAGCCCGCTTTGCGCGCTGGCAACGGCGGCCTCGGCCTGGGCGACATCGGTGCGGGTCACTTCGCCAACCTCAAAGCGATCCTGGGCGGCCTGCAGTTCCTGGCGCAAAAGCCGCAGGTTGTTTTCGCGCAACGCCACGAATTCGCTGTTGCGGATCACGTTCATATAGGCATTCACGCCGGTCAGCAGCACGAGTTGCTCAATGCTGATCAGAGTCTGGCGGGTCGCAAGAACCGTTTCCTTGGTCGCTTCGACAATCAGATTTGTACGACCGAAATCATAGATCAGAAGGCTTGCCGTGACGCCAAGGTTAGCGCTTGTGCTGCTGGTGCTTCGAGACACGCCAAAGCTTCGGGTGCGACCGAAATCGTGGCTGACATCGGTGCTCCAGTCGATGATCGGGCGCAGCCCGCCAACCGCCTGCGCCACATCCTCATCGGCGGCACGCAACAAGGCGCGGTTCTGATCAAGCAGGCCGCTGTTGATATAGGCGCTTTTGAGGGCATCCGCGAGCGTTTCGGCGCGCGCGGCAAGCGGCGCCGACAACAGCACAGCTAGCCCAAAAGCGGTGCCAATGGATGTGACTGTCATCTTAAGTTTCAACGTCCGCTCCCTTGCGCTGCTGATCGGAGGCCGCAACAGGCCCGGTTCAAAGCGTAAACGCCGCGTGGCGTTCGAATCCGGGCATGACCGGCGCCCCGGCATTGAAGGCAAAGCGCCAGTTGATCGCACCGTCGATCTTATAGCCGATCCGCACCACGCCAAGCGCGCCCTCCATGAACAGACAGGCAATCCGCCCGCCCTCTTTCAACTGATCTGTCAGGGCCTCGGGCAGATGCTCGACCGCGCCCTGAATGGTGATCACGTCATAGGGGCCATGATCCGGCGCGCCCTGCGCCAAAGCCCCCTCATGCATGATCACGTTATCGGCCCCATTATCGGCCAACACGCGTTGTGCCTCCTGCGCCAGGTCGGCGTCATCTTCGACCGCGACAACCGCCTCGGCCATGCGTGCCATGATCGCCGAGGAATACCCGAGACCGGGGCCGATATCGAGAACAAGATCATCGCCCTCAATCTCAAGCGCATCTAGCATTTTGGCCAATGTGCGCGGCTCAAGCATCACGCGCCCGCCGCCGATATCGACATTTTCCCCCATATAGGCGGCTTCGCGCAGAGCCCGCGGCACGAAGGCCTCGCGTGGCACGGCAAGCATGGCGTCGATGATCGGAAATTTCGTCACATCCGAGGGGCGGACCTGCGTATCCACCATCATCGTGCGCCGGGCGGCATAATCTGTCATGAGCTAAACTCTCGGCTTCGGAATCCTATGATCGGGTTTTGGCACAGAACCCGCCCGGCGGCAACGCCTAGCCATGGCGAAAACCGCTGATTGCCCACTTGCACAGGCCCGAGCGATCAGATAATCGACATCAACCACGGTCGGCGGCGAGTTGGCGGAGTGGTTACGCAGCGGATTGCAAATCCGTGTACACCGGTTCGATTCCGGTACTCGCCTCCATTTAAAA
>JGI24723J26617_10000170_pt1 | contig 67718 bp, 58 predicted proteins | sample Cruoilmetagenom6_FD_26617 | JGI IMG/M metagenome (IMG submission 26617) | reverse complement strand
GGATTCAAAGGTGGTGCGTTGTTACTGCCACCGCCTGGGTTGTCGTTTGTCGCAACAACAGTTGGCCCGCCTCGACCATTGGCAACCATGTTTGAGGCTGCAATAACACCTGGGTCACCGGCATCGAAAATAACAGTGGTCGTTCCACCCATCAGTGCGCCACGCATCGCAGCGACTTGTTCTGGCGGAGCGCCGTTCTGAGCAGCTAGGCCCACCATGCCCGCAGCGAAGTTGCTTCGAAAGCCATTGGCCAATTTAGTCTCGGCAGCGCCTAGCGCCGCCATAAACTGTGCTTTCCCACAGCAATTTGCGGCGTAAATCGCCTTAAACTCGCGTGCCATATCGCTGGGATAATTCGCTATTGCAGAGCCCATAGAAGTTTGCAACATGCCCAACATACCATCCAGACTGGCACTCATTTGTTGGAGGGCCTCTGGTGGCGCCCCAGACCCAGCCATCTCTCCCAGCATCATCATCTTGATTGCATTGCGATCAAGGGAGGCATCGCCAACACCCATTTCCTTAAACAAGGCCATAAGCTCAGCGTCGGACAAGGTCGCAAAATCCGCCCAATCGCCCACCTTGTCGTCAATGGATTTCAACGATCCAATGTTAACGCTCTCACCTGCCCGCATTTGCTGTGTGGCACCCCGTTGCAGTTGTCGTTGTTGCAAAATTTGTTGATTGGGGTTCACAGGCGGACGATTGATCACCGGCGGACTGGGCACATGAGCAGGTGGCGCAGGCGGGCGATAATGATGATTTGCCATCGCCGGCACCAAGCCAAAACTGCAAATGAAAAATGCGATTGCTAAAATTCTCATGGATTTGCCAATTTTCCCGATCTCCCGCCACTCGGAGATCACGCCACCTAGGGGCATTACAACAGAGCTATTTTCTCAAGACTAAGCGCTCAAAAAACACCCGACAACGATCAAAATGGCTTAGTTCATCGCATTTTCGGCGCTTTAGGCAGAGTTTAGCGCGTTATTGGGGCGATCCAATTTGACATGCCACAATAGGAACTAGTTCTGTAGTTGCTATAGTGCCACAAGCAGCAGGGACAATGCGGTTNTCGACGGCAAACCAACGACTTATTGCTTTAACTCAAAGCAAAACCGCACTACCCATTATAGCTAGAAAAGACAGTCGAGGCANCTCATTGGGCCAGCCTGCTGCTGAGGGGATGTAGGTGTTTTTAGATCACCTGCGAATGAACAAATAGATGGGACAGATCCATGAAACATAATTGGCTTTCAACTACAGCTCTCTCTGGTGCGATGCTTATGACGGCATTTGCGGCACCGGCTTCTGCTTCGATGGTTCAGTCCAATGTTTTTATTGCAAACAACACCGCGGGCACAACAAACGCAATTGGCCCATTGTTGCAGTTGCAAGATATGCTGATCCTCCAGGCAATTTTGCAACCTCACCTATTTTCGATCTTCCTGATGCAACAGCTGAACAATGCCAACACACCTGGTGGCATGTCGGGAAACTTCAACGGCATTGCTGCCGGTGAAGAAGGCAGCGCGATCACAGACAAGTTGAGCGTCTGGGCGAGTGCCAATTACTCAGAAGCTGAAAGCGATTTTGCTCCAACAGCATATAAATCTGAAACAACTGGTGGCTCCGTCGGTGTTGACTATGTGGTCTCCGATTTCGTAACTGTTGGTGCCTTCCTGTCGTACAATGACACGGACACAACAACCGCATTTAATGCCGGTGGCTCAGACACGAAATCCATTACTTTCGGTCCTTACGCAAGTTTCGTTGTGGATGACATGTTCAGTGTTGACGCCAGTGTCGGCTACACAACAAGCGACATTGACAACAGCCGCACTGTTGGTGCTGTCGTTGCAACAGGCAATCAAGACGGGGACACAGCGTTCGTATCCGTCGGCCTGAATGCCATGAAATGGTATGATAATATCGGCCTCAGCGGTCGTGTGGGCTGGAGCTATTCCGACACCGATAATGACACTTACACAGACAGCCTGGGCACAGTGTTTGCTGCAACAAACTCCCAGCTGGGTCAAGTTTCTGTTGGCGGGAAAGTGAGCTATTACGCAGGCAGCTTCATGCCTTACGTCGGTGCAACATTCAAGCAAGACGTCATCAGCAACAATGTGACGACGGTGGCGCCGCCATCGCCTGCAAATGACAAAAACGAAGTGAGCCTTGAAGCTGGCGTTAGCCTATTCGGTGATGGCCCACTTTCAGGTGGCATCTCAGCTAATTATTCTGTTCTTCGTGAAGACTTTGAAGGCTGGGGCCTTGGCGCAAACATCGCCTACCGCTTCTAAGCTTTTTACTACTGTTGCATTGAGGCCTTCCCTTCCGGGAGGGCCTTTTTTTTGGACAATTTTCAACTATTCATCGCACATTCCATTGCCCATCACGAAGGTGCTTCATACGCTTGCGCGCAAACATCAAATTGATTGGAAAATGAATGTCCTCACCTTCTGAACATGCCGCCCTGCAACGTGGAAATAACGCGGTGATTACAGGCGGTGCGAATGGCATTGGCCTGGCAGCCGCTGCGCAATTCCTTCAGTTTGGCATGAACGTTGTGATCGCCGATAAGGATGTGGATCAGCTCCAGGTCGCCGCAGACACACTGCGCGAAACGGCCGATGAGAACACTGTTGTGGAATCGTTTTCATGCGACGTGAGCGATATTGTTCAAGTGAGCGCTCTGCAAGAATTTGCAACAGAGACGCTTGGCGATATATCTGTCTTGATGAATAATGCCGGTAGTGGGGCAAACCCTGGAAAGCCATGGGAAAACAACGCGGCATGGGAACAGCTGATCGATGTGAATTTTGGTGGGGTCCTTCATGGTGTGCAAGCCTTTGTGCCGCACATGTTGGGACAGGCAAAACCTGGCCTCATCATCAACACCGGTTCCAAACAAGGCATCACCCGCCCGCCAGGAAATTCAGCCTACAACCTCAGCAAGGCTGCGGTAATCTCCTACACAGAATCTCTCGCCTATGAGTTTAGACAAATGGCTGATTGCGCACTGACAGCCCACTTGCTCGTTCCAGGTTTCACTTACACCGGCATGATTTCGCGTTTTGTGGCCGACAAGCCCGATGCGGCGTGGACCTCGGAGCAAGTGATCACATTTATGCTTGAACGGCTTACCGAAGGGGATTTCTACATCCTCTGTCCCGACAATGATGTCACGCCAGAGATGGATGCAAGACGTATCCAGTGGTACGCAGACGACTTGATCAAAAACCGCCCCGCTTTGTCCAGGTGGCATGAAGACTATAAAAAAGAGTTTGCTGCCTTTATGTCGGCATCTCGTCCATAGTCTAGCAATTGAAATCTCAGAAACCCGACACCAGACGAGAGTGATAACATGTGGAAAAACGATGCTTGGTTGAACCAGGTGAAGGAAGAAATTATTGATCCTGAGCGAGAAATTATCGACCCTCATCATCATCTTTGGCATGTGGAAGCGACAGAGTATGACCTTGACGCTCTGTGGGCCGATACAGGAAGCGGGCACAATGTCACCGACACTGTGTTTGTCGAATGTGGATCAAGTTATCTCATCGATGGACCAGCCCATCTGCGTAGTGTCGGAGAGACACGCTATGTCACGGAACGCGCTGAGGCATCAAAAGCGAACACATCACAAGCAAACATTGCCGCCATCGTCGCGCATGCGGACCTTACCCACCCTGCCCTGGACGAAATATTGGATGCACACCAGGACGTGGGTGGAGACCTTTTTCGAGGGATAAGACATGCTGGTGCTCACGCCAAGCATCCAGAAGTTTTGTCAATTCCTGGCGGGGCCCCCGCGGGGCTTTATGCCGACGAGACGTTCCGTCAGGGCGTTGCGCGTTTGGGCGACCGTGGCCTCACGTATGACACCTGGCATTATCACTATCAAAATGCGGACTATCGTGACCTTGCAGCTGCGGTTCCTGGAACAACCATGGTCCTAGATCACTTCGGCACGCCGCTGGGAGTTGGCTCTTATGCGACGCAACGGAAAGAAATTTTCAGTGCGTGGAAAGACGACGTCGCGGCAATTGCAGAATGCCCAAATGTCGTTGCCAAACTCGGTGGCCTTGCAATGCCTGACAATGGGTTTGGTTGGGACAAGAGAGCAACCCCACCAACGTCGGATGAGTTTGTCGAAGCTCAATCACCCTACTACCTTCACATGATCGATTGCTTTGGTCCCGACAGATGTATGTTCGAAAGCAATTTTCCCGTTGATCGCCTATCCATTAGCTATCCCGTTTTGTGGAATGGTTTGAAAAAAATTGCTTCAGGTTTTTCGGAAATGGAACAAGATGCGATGTTCTCTCGCACAGCCAAGCGCGTGTACCAGCTCTGAGAAACAACAGCAACGCGATGGAAGATGTCAGAGGGAGCAATGGCTGTGCTGAAAAGTCCCAGTTGCTCGCATCACCATTTCTGGTGAGGAAGTCACCTAAAACCAGCCAAACACTCTGGAAAAATCGAAAAATCCCCGTAGACGGACTTTTTGAGTGGTTCACATTCTGTTAAGGTTACCGCTTCGTAAAAGGCTGTAATCACTAAAGATCAATGGCCAGAATTCGATCTAACTGGGAGGCATTTCATGCCAAAATTTATTGCTGCACTTGCTGTCGCTGTTCTTTTTTCTACGTCAGCATTCGCGAACACGATCACCGTAAAGTTTGAACCTGCTGGTGGAGAAGCTATTTCCTTTGCCTTCGATGCTGAAACAAACACTTCCACTAACCTGGCAACTGGCGACGCGGGACCTTACACATTCGATGAAGCCGCCAACAAACTTTGCGGCTCTGGTCCTGATGGATCTGAAGTGTGTGTGACATTCGACGGCCCAACCGCTGAACCAACAGTCGGCCAATCTGGCCCTTACACAACGAACACTGGTGATGCTGGTACAGCTACAATCGTCTCAATCGAGTAGTTGAGAATGTAGTGCTTGTAGCACTGCGTTTGGTTCTGCAATAAAATTGGGGCAGCTGCGTACTCGCAGCCCCAATATTTTGGTCCTGTCGAGAAAAGGGCGGCAACCCAATCAGGTCACCGCCACACTGTCTTATGATTTGATCAATGGCCTTTGGCTGGATTAATCAAGTATTTTTCACCGGTCTTCTTCGCCACATAAGCCTTGACGCTTGCAGGCTCAAGAGCTTCTTCAAGCGACAGTTCAGCAGTGTAGGCGCTGGCAAATGTCGTCTTGATTTCATCGGCCACACGTTTTTGCATCTCAGCTGCTTTTTCCAAACCAACACGCCCGAGGAAGAGTGGTAGCAACCAGCCACCGACACCCCATGACATGCCATATCCCCGATCAAGGGTGGTTGGGGATAGGTCCAGACCACCATAAATATAAACCTGCTTCATGGTTGAGGAACCATAGGTGTTGAGCCCGCTCGCGTCACGGCTCGCTGCGCGCTCCATGCAAGATAGAATATCATTTGCAAGACGTCCGCCACCCGTCGCATCAAACGCAATTGTCGCGCCAGTTTCCGCAAGCGCATTTGTCAGGTCGTCGATGAATGTCTCCTTTGAGGAATCACAGATATATTTTGCACCCAGTGCTTTCAGTATTTCTGCTTGCTCTGATTTGCGAACCACATTGACCAGATCAACCCCATCAGCCAGACAGATCTTGTTCAACATCTGACCAAGATTTGACGCAGCCGCTGTGTGTACCAGGGCTTTGTGACCTTCGAGCTTCATGGTCTCAACCATGCCAAGTGCTGTCAGTGGATTGACAAAACTGGACGCCGCCTCTTTGGCGGTCGTGCCGTCATTGTGAACCAAGCAAGCAGCAGCGGCCGTCACGACATATTGCGCGTAAGACGCACCTGAAATGCCGGAGACAATTTTGCCCATCAAAGCTTGGGACGCCGCATCGCTGCCCGCAGCGATGACCGTTCCAGCCCCTTCATTGCCAACTGGCATTGGCTGGTCCAAACGAGACCTCACCATACCGAGGCGCTTTTCTGGCACTTGAGCGACAAGGCTTACGTGCCCATCCTTTTTGCCAGCCTTTGCATCCCGGACATCAGCAGGTCCAAACATTGGCCCCATGTCCGACGGGTTGATGGGAGCGGCTTCCATGCGGATAACGACTTGGCCTTCGCCCGGCGTTGGAACTTCCACTTCACCTAGAGCAAGGTCCAAGGTTCCGTCTTTGGCGATCGTGGAAAACATTTGCAGTCCAGTAGTCACAATTTTTCTCCGGATAAGTTCGTGATTTTTGATGATGACATCATCTGCGGGGCGTCTCTGCTAGTCAAACAACACTTTAATAGCTCTCCCAAATAAAAATGGCACCAGCGTTTCCACCGATGCCATCTGACAATCTCGTCGGCCACATAGCTTGCGAGGACTATCTTTCTATCGTCCTCAGTTCACCAGAGGTCGTACCGTTGCAGTTCTGCACGGCCTACGACCATGTGATGTACCTCATCTGGCCCATCGGCAAAACGCAAATGGCGCATGTCTGTGTACATGCCGGCCAGTGGCGTCCACTGGGAAACACCTGCTGCACCATACATCTGGATCGCCTGGTCAATGATCAGGCAAACTTTCTCCGGCACCATCGCTTTTACCGCACTAACGTAAACGCGTGCTTCTTTGTTGCCGAGTACATCCATGGCTTTTGCCGCCTGCAAAACAGCGAGGCGCATGGCGGTAATTTCGATGCGTGCGCGCGAGATCACCTCGACATTCTTACCCAATTTCGCAATCGGTTTGCCAAAAGCTTCACGAGATCCAGAACGCTTGACCATCAGTTCCAGAGCTTTTTCCGCTTTACCGATGGAACGCATGCAATGATGTATGCGACCTGGTCCAAGACGGACTTGCGAAATCTCAAAACCACGACCTTCGCCAAGCAGGATGTTTTCCTTAGGCACACGCACATTTGTGAACTTGATATGCATATGACCACGAGGTGCGTGGTCTTCACCAAAGACCTGCATGCCCTCTAAAATCTCCACCCCCGGTGTGTCGATTGGCACCAGGATCTGAGATTGCTGACGACTTGGCGCAGCATCGGGGCTGGTTTTCACCATGGTGATCATAATTTTGCAACGAGGATCACCAGCGCCAGAGATGTAAAACTTCTCACCATTGATCACCCATTCATCACCATCCAGAACAGCGCTCGTGCTGATGTTCTTGGCGTCAGATGATGGCAGGTTGGGTTCGGTCATCGCATAGGCCGAGCGGATCTCACCGTTCAGCAAAGGCTTGAGCCATTTTTCTTTTTGTTCAGTCGTACCAACACGCTCCAGCACTTCCATATTCCCAGTGTCGGGTGCGCTGCAGTTTAGGGATTCTGAAGCGAGAGGCGACTTGCCCAGTTCCGTGGCAATATAGGCATAATCCAAATTACTAAGACCAGCACCTGTCTCATCGTCGGGAAGAAAGAAATTCCAAAGCCCAGATTCCTTGGCTTTCTCCTTTGCGCCTTCAAGCAACTCCAGTTGGCGGGGATGCCAACTCCAGCGATCCTCTTTTTGTTCATTTAACGCCATATATTCTTCGGTAATCGGATCCACATTTTCCGCGATATGCTTTTTCACCGCGTCCATCAGTGGCCTTGCTTTTTCAGACATGGCGAGTTGAAAGAGATCTGCATCTACATCAGACATTTTTGTTTCCCTGTTACATAGGTGCGATATTGCAGCGACCGGCACGCCGATGCTGAAACGCTATTTGGTTTCAATGGATGCATCCTGACGATTGTTGACGCCCTTGACAACATGTCGCTTGCACAACAGTTCAACCGAAGCGTGGAGCCGCGCTGATGCGGCCAATTTCTTTGATCTGGCGCATGGTCAATCGAAACGTAGTATTGTTACTGTGCAAAAACAGTTGGCAAATTCAAGAAATGGAATGATCAATTATGAGCGAGACACAGCTCCCGATTTCTAGTGCAGAGACCAATGATGCCGCAGAACCGCTTTCGATCACTCAGATACAGTTCCGCCACGCGCAAAGGCATATCAAAGGCTTGAAACGCGGCCTGATTGAATTTTTCCAATCCCCTAAACGCACCGTAAAAGTCTGTTTTCCGATAGAAATGGACGACGGCTCCGTGAGGACGTTCACGGGCTTTCGAGTGCTCCACAACCAAGCACTTGGACCTGGCAAAGGCGGCATCCGATATCATCCAGATGTCACCGAAAATGAAGTTACCGCCCTTGCTACATTGATGACCTGGAAGTGTGCCCTTTTGAAAGTTCCTTTCGGAGGTGCAAAAGGGGGCGTCGTCTGCAACCCAAAAGATTTGAATGACGCAGAACTCAGACGCATCACGCGCCGGTTCATTCACGAACTCTACGGACTGATCGGCCCCAACACAGATATCCCTGCACCCGACCTCTATACCAACGCCCAGACAATGGCGTGGATTTACGACACTTATGACGTATTGCATCCGGGAGAAAACAATCGGCCTGTGGTGACTGGCAAGCCCCTCGATCTTGGCGGCTCCCTTGGGCGTCCAGAAGCGACGGGGCAAGGCTGCTTTTATGCAGCGGAACGTTTGCTCGAAATTTCGCCGCTGCCTGGCCTCTCCAGTGTCAGTGGTGCAAAAGTTGTCGTGCAAGGCTTCGGCAACGCAGGGTCTGTTGTGGCCAGGAAATTCCGCGACGCCGGCGCCATCATTGTTGCGGTCAGCGATTCGCAGGGAGGGATATATGATGAAAAAGGTCTCGACCTTGATTCCATCGTCGAACAACGCCATGAGCACGGCACCGTGGTCGGTATGGCTGGCACGCAGACAGTTACCAATGAAGATCTTCTCGTTCTCGATTGCGACATTCTCATTCCCGCAGCCATTGGCCGCCAGATTACGAAAGAAAATGCCCATCTGGTCAAAGCAAACATGATCGTTGAAGCCGCAAATGGACCGACCACACCGGACGCCGATGTGATCCTTGCGGAGAAGGGCATCACTGTCATACCCGACATTTTGGCCAACGCGGGTGGTGTCACGGTCAGCTATTTCGAGTGGGTTCAAAACATCGACAATGAAGAGTGGGAGCTGGAAGAAGTAAACAGCAAGATGCGCAAAAAGATGCATCAAGCTGTGGATACCGTCGTTGCCCGTTTGGCAGAGTTACGGGCGCAACCAGCCAATCAAGAGGAGGACACACTGACCGAGGTACGCGCAGACCTTCGAACTGCAGCACTGGTTGTTGCAATAGAACGTGTCGCGCAGGCCACCTTGCAACGTGGCATCTGGCCATAAAAAATGGCCAATGCGGCAACACCAAATCTAGATGTTTGCATTGGCCTATTCTTTGGTAACCAAGCGACGTTAGGCGACGCTCTCCATCTGATCTTCATCACTGATATCTGAGATCAAACGATACTCAGAGAAATGCGGGTCATGCATATCGTTGAGATACTGATCGGGAGGGAATGGGTATAAGTTAGGTGTTCCCGATTTATCGAAATACCAACTATCACACCCGCCACTAGCCCAGACGGTCTCTGGTACACGCTCGCTCATCTCATTATTATACGCTTCAAAGGACACTTGTTTCGGAGCGATGGCATCCAACTTCTCATCACGCATCTTGTTGAGCATTGAGATGATATAATCGATCTGATGTTCGCTGATACTGATAAGCGAGAGGTTCCCGACCGGCCCTGTTGGCCCTTCCACCATCCAAAAATTTGGAAAGCCTGGTATAGCGACCGCCCGGTGTGCGCGTGGCGACCCATCCCACGCCTCACCTAAATCACGGCCATTTTCTCCCGTCACTTTTGTCGGCAGAATAAACGCAGCAGCATCAAAACCGGTTGCCAATACAAGCACGTCTAGCTCATGCACCTTGCCATCATCAGTCTCAATGCCTGTTGGTACGATGCGCGTTATGCCCTCTGTAATAAGATTGGCATTATCGCTGGTAATTGCTGGATAATAGTCCGAACAGAAGATGAGACGCTTGCACGCCGCCTGGTAATCAGGGGTCAATTTCGCGCGCAGCACCGGATCTGCCACTTCATCTTCCAGATGCTTGATGCAAACGTCTTGGATATCTTGCAGTTTTTTTTGATCACCGGTTGTTGCAGCACCGAAATTCTTGACCATGGTCTTGAAGTAAAAATTGTAAATAATTTTCTGCAACGCAGGCACAGTGCGCATCACGCCTTTCCAAAACGCTGAATATTCCGTTTGCGGCAGCGGGATCATCCAGTGCGGTGTGCGTTGAAACACATTCATGGTCCCAACTTTTTTTGTGATGGCACCAACAATCTGTGCTGACGTCGACCCTGTGCCGATAATGCCGACCTTGCGACCTTCCAACGGCACTGTATGGTCCCAGCGCGCCGTGTGAAACTTGGCACCTTCGAATGTGTCCAGACCTTCGATGTTCGGAATGACCGGCTGGTGCAAGATGCCTGTTGCCGAGAGAACAATGTCATAATGTTGAACATCTCCGTCGCCGGTCGTCAGGCACCATTGCGGGCCTTCATAAGTAAGGTCGGTAACCGGCGTATTGAACTTGATCACTTCCAAGACGCCAAAATCTTTAGCCGTTTTTTCCATGTAAGCCTGAATTTCCGGACCATATGAAAAACGGTGTGTCCAATCGGGATTAAGTGCAAAAGAAAAGGAATACCAGCGGGACGGCACATCGCAAGAAAGACCTGGATATTGGTTCTCGCGCCAGGTACCGCCGACTTTGTCTGTCTTCTCGTAAACGGTAATGTCTGTGTAACCCGCTTCACGCAATTTAACGACGGCAGCAATGCCAGACATGCCAGCACCCACAATGGCTATCGAAGGCTGCGTGCCTGTCTTTGCCCAGTTTGCTTGCTTGCCACTTGCCATATCGTTGACGTGCATGTTCATTGCGCAGCCCTCCCCAGTCGCATTTTGGTCGCGTTTAGTCACATATGTTTCTGCCCCGCAGAATGATAGCCTATTGACGCCCTGTCAATAAGAGCGTTAGCTTTTGCGCCTAGTTTGAGGTTCAGGATGATTTGGGCGAGTATCCCAAAAAACCCAAGGAAATGTGGGCGAATTGACAATAAAAACACAACGCATCCGGCGAACAAGGGAGATGGCACGCGATGAAATCATTGATGCCACTGAAACTGTTTTGGCGAATGTGCCCTTCGCCGACTTGACTGTGGATACCGTCATGCAAGGCACCGGCATGACCCGCTCTTCATTTTACCATTACTTCAACAGCCTGGATGAGCTCGCGCTCGGTTTCTTGGACCGCCTGGAACAGGCCATCCGTCAACCGGTGGATGGTTGGCTATCAGGCGAGGGCAGCGACGACTATCTCGACGATACGCATACACATCTCACAGCCATGTTTGTCTCAATGGAAGATCATCGCACCAGCATGATGGCGCTTGCGCAGGCGTCAAACAGCAATGCGCAGGTCTACGACGAGTGGCGCACACGCATGGTTGATTACTTTATCGAACTCACCGCAAGTTTCATTCGCAAACAAGTGATGCTTGGCAGGTCCGCTCTCGCTGACCCCGAACGCAGCGCGCGGGCGCTCATATTGATGAACAATGCCCTGTCCAACGACAATATGCTGCGTGACAATCCTGATGACCCTCGCGCCATTGGAAGAACATCTGCTGACATTTGGAACGCAACCATCTACGGACGGTAATGCCGCGCCATAACCCCCTCAGAGGTTTCCGCGCCGAATATCTCGGCTGCACGCCGCCTCTATCAGTCGCCCTATCCGGCCATTGGCAAGCGGCGGCGCGACCCAGTCAACACAGCGCGCATCGCTCGCGCCCTCAGCACACCAGAGCCCCGCATCATTTTCCTGCTGCGCAAAGCGTAGTCCGCGGGCTGCTTCCCCTTCATTATCTAGCTTCGATCCTAAGTAGCTTAGAACCTGCAACCGAAGAGAAGCGTCTTCACCCATCATCGGTTCTGTCTTCACATGCATATTTTTCAAAGGCACGGCTTCGACGGTATCAACAGTCAGATCACCCGCCGCATCCCCTCGCAAACCAACTTTCACCAACAAGCCGAAGTCGCGACAGATATCGAAGCGCGCCATGTTTTGTGTGCCAAAATGCAAGAAGTTTCCAAGCCCATAGATGATCAGATGTTTGTTTGAAATCTCCATACCCCGAGCGACATGAGCATGATGGCCCGCCACAATTGAAAGCTCGTCTCCTAGGTTCGCCCGGCCGCGCAAACGCTGGATTTCTGTGCGCGTTGGTGATGGCACGAACTCCTGTCCGTAGTGCACAGACAGGATCCGCAAATCCGCATCAGTGCGCCCAAGCTCATCCACAAGCGCAGCAAGATCATCATCGCTGCGCAGTGTACCAGCTCTTCCTTCGCGGGCAGGCAAACCACCCCCACCGATCCCCCATGCTGACATAGCTATCTGCCAATCACGTACCAACGCGATCTGCGGTTGCAATCCTGATTGCCGATCAACGCTCAATCCGGGCCAGGCCAGTAGACCCTCCTGGCTCAGCGCTTCCATATTACGAAGGGTTTCGCCTGCGCCAATGCCGCCGAAATCAAGAGCATGATTGTTCGCAGTGGAAAATGCATTCAACCCAGCCCGCAACAGGTCGCGCGCGCCTTCAGGGTGCATGTGGAAAACAAACATCTTGTCGCGCGGCGACATGTTGTTGCGATCTGTTACAACGGATTCAAGATTTGCGAAAACAATATCACCTTGGAGCCAGGGCGAGATTGTTTCCAGCGCGTCGGGGACAGACAAAAGACGCCCCCTCTTATAGCCGCCCTCTGAGGACACCGGCGCGCCGCTTGCATTCGTTCCCGCGTCGCCCACAAAGACAAGAGTTAGTCTTTCGTCGTCCTGCACGCCCGCAAAGGCACCAGATAGAACGAAAAGCGCAATTGCAAAACCAACTATGAAATGCATTCCCCTCATCTTCTCACCCTACAAGGCATGATAAGAAAAGACCAAACCTACGGGGAAGGAGTGGATTAAACACCAAGTGTCGGTCGAGGATTTCACGGCGCCACAATATCAGTGGTTGTGCGCCGCCCAAAGAAAATGGCGAACCAAGGCGGTCGCCGCAGTTCGCCATATTGCATTCGTTTACTCAGTCTATTTTTTTGCCATCAAAATCACTTGCGTCATGACGCTCTGCCAACTGGCTGTCTTCAGCACCCCACACGCGGTTGACCATACGGCCACGTTTCACGGCCGGGCGTTGTGCAATTTCATCCGTCCATCGGATTACGTTTTTGTAGGTGTGGACTTCCAGGAACTCGCCCGCTTCATAAAGGACACCCTTCACCATCGCGCCATACCAAGGCCAGATAGCCATATCCGCAATGGAATATTCATCGCCCGCCATAAACTTGTTATCGGCCAAGTGACGATCAAGCACGTCCAACTGACGCTTCACTTCCATCGCAAACCGATCGACGCAATATTCAATCTTCATTGGCGCATATGCATAAAAATGACCGAAGCCACCACCGAGATAAGGCGCGCTGCCCATCAACCACATGAGCCACGACAGACATTCTGTGCGTTTGGTGGGGTCTTTCGGCATGAAGGCATCGAATTTTTCCGCCAGATAGATCAACATCGCACCAGATTCAAAAATACGCGTCGGTTTTGCCGTGCTGTGATCCATCAGGGCTGGGATTTTGGAGTTTGGATTTACATCAACAAAGCCGCTTCCAAACTGATCGCCTTCNCCGATATTGATCAACCAAGCATCATACTCCGCGCCTGAATGGCCAAGCGCCAACAGCTCTTCCAGCATCACNGTGATNTTGACCCCATTGGGTGTACCAAGCGAATAGAGCTGCATAGGGTGCTTACCTACAGGCAGGTCTTTGTCCTGTGTTGGCCCTGCGATTGGCCTATTGATGCTTGCAAAACGGCCCCCGTTTTCTTTGTTCCATTGCCAAACCTTGGGTGGCACATACTCAGCTGTTTCAGACATATAGAGCGTTCCAATCATGTTGTGTTACTGTGAGAATGTAGTGCCTCCACACGGTTCGCAAGCGAACTTTTGGCCACAACACAAAATGTTTACTTAAAGACCCCCCTACACAGGGTGAGAAGATGGGTTGCCAGACCGGCACCCTCCCATCGACAAGTTTAAAAGAACTGGCTTGATATGGAATTTGACCAACTTGACGCGCTCGTCCGTGGCACGGGAATTGGCATCATTTTGCTCGTTGGCGGACAAATGGCGCGGGGACTTCCATCTAGTCGACATGCTCAAATTGGCTTTTTGTTTTGCCTTGGCATCGCGGCGTACATCATCTGTTCTGCAAGTTGGTTCCTTGACCTGCCTNGTGTGATCGTTGGCCCAATTTTCACATTGTGCATTTTCAATCCATTGATTTTTTGGCTTTTTGCACAATCCGTTTTCGACGACCACCTCTCAATTGGCCGGACACAGAGAGCCGTAATTACGACATTTGCTGTTGTNGGCATTGCCAATTTGTTGGTCTGGNTATTTCCGAATGCGCCCTTTACAAAACTGCTTTTCATCATCCATCAGATATTCTCACTCGCACTGATTTTTCACATTCTTTTCGACATAGCGCGAGGCCACGCTGGAGATCTCATTGAGCTCCGTCGGAAGATCCGGACCTATGCGGTTTTTTTCATCGGCGCCTATATAACATTGGTACTTGTGGGTGAAATTACCCTGGCAGGCGAACAACCCTCAGACCTGCTTAACTTGCTCAACGTGACGATGATCACCCTTCTCGCCTTGGGAATTGGATCTGCGCTCATTCAGATACGCACAGAATTCGCTGTCGCCGAGCAACGGCAAACTGATGCACCCACACGTTCGCCAACAACAGCCGCGCATGAGGAAGACAGTGCAGAACAAAATGCTCTCATCAAAGAAATTAGCGCCCTATTCGACACGCATTTTGCGTATCGCCAAGAAGGCCTGACCGTTGCGAGCCTTGCAAAGCGCCTTCGCGTTCCGGAATACCGCGTTCGGAGAGCGATCAACCAAGGCATGGGGTATCGCAATTTCAACAGCTTTTTGAACCACCATCGGCTAACTGATGTTGAAGCTTCGCTGAANGACCCCCAAAAGGCGCGGCTGCCCATTCTGACAATCGCGTTTGATGCAGGTTTTNGCTCCCTTGCACCATTTAACAAGGCCTTCAAGGAACGCACGGGCATGACGCCAACTGTTTTTCGTGAGCAGAACTTGGCAAAGCGTCACGACTAGCAGCGCACTCAACCTGCGACTGAGAATGGTTTTCTTGCACTGAGCCAAACCATTGATTTTCCAGGAACGTAATCATGAAGCACCGTGACATCTGAAAACCCNGCTTCACGGGCCAGGGCCTCTACTTCTGCAATGGTCCGGAATTCATAAACCGTGGTCGGAAACTTGCTGACGACAATTTCATCTTCCGCGGGCCGGAACCCCAAAACAAAGCATCCGCCAGGTGTCAACACCCGTAATATTTCTTGCAGATAGGGCAATGCAGGGTTCCAGAAGTAGAGCGTATGAATGGCGAGGGCTTTGTCAAAGCTCGCGGTGGAAAAATCCAGATCGTCACCAGAGGCTTTGTGAAGTTCGACACGACCAGACTTGAGGCCTGCTCTGTTTTTGCGACGTGCAATGGTCAACATAACGTCTGAACTATCCACTCCGACGACGCGGCCCTCAGATGTCATTTTTGAGAAATGAGTTAAGGATTGTCCGTGTCCCGTCCCAATATCAATAATGCGATCTGTTGCTTGAACACCAAGAAGATCAAAGGCTTTGTCGTTGTCAGACTTCGTCTCTTTCGACATGATTGATCCGATGATCCAACCCAGAAACCCATGTGGATGTGCGGCTTGTTCGGCAATTGTTTCTGATCTGCGCATAAAGATGTTCCTTCTCAATATTTGTACGGGGTAAGCACCTGACGGCATCGCCTAGCCAAGCTCTGTGGCAATCGCTATTTCCTGCGCGGCTTTTCGGCGATGTTGTGCTTTGCGCCAAACAAGCCCGACCCAAATCAAAGGCGACAGCAATTGGAGAAAGAAGTTCTGCGGCATGGGGCTGTCGGTGATGCCCATTTCTCCATGATCATGCTTTGCCGGATCGCGGAACGTGCCAAACAGATGGTCGGGTATCGTCGTCAGGCTTCCCAGATTTGAGCGCCCAAGGTCGCGGTCCGTCGAATGATGCAAACGGTGAACCTGCGTGCTTTGGATCATGTAGTGCACAAAACCAGGCAGCCGAATATCAATGTTGGCGTGATTGAGGCTGCCGTTGAACGTCAGCAAGGCGGTGTACCAAACCAAAATCTCTGGTGACGCGCCCAAGACTGTCAGGATCGACGTTACTGTGACGAAGCGAACCGCCCCTTCCAAAAAATGCAGGCGCATTCCTTTGGTCACATTAAGCCGGTCCATGTCGTGATGCAGGGCGTGAATTGGCCACAAAAAGCTCACGTTGTGGTAAAGCCAATGTTTGCCCCACTCCATGAAATCCACGATCACTATCGCCAAAAATAATTGAACAGAAAAATGACAACTGTGGGGCCAGAGACCACCGCCTGACACACCTGCGATCACGCTCATGAAGGCAACGACTGAACTCATAAGAGCGGCAGACGCGAGCCGAGGGCCGAGCTCGCTTGTGGCCAACCCATGAAAAATATCATTGATCGTTTGGCGATGTCCCCACCATGTCCATTCTTTGTCGTAGGGGAGAATAAGCTCCAGACAAGCTACCATGATGATGTTGGCAGCTGAGATGATGAGCAACGCAATCCCGAGAGGAAGATCGGTTTCCAAGAGCGCCCAGAGACCGTAGACGGACCCACCCAAAACCAGCGGGTAAACCAGATATTTAGCAAATGTCAGCATTTCCCCGTCCTTCCAATGACCGTGACAAGGTCAATCTGGGGCGACGGGCAGCCAACGTCTTATCGATACTGAAAAACGGCTGTTCGATTTTGAAATCCATTTGATTTTTCCAGAAACGAGCAGCTTTCTCCTCAGTATTTGCCTGAGGTTTTCCTTGCACATGTTCGGTTCACCCTGTTTGATAAACACCAAATTTGACGTTCAGGGAGATAAAAATGGGTGGCTATGGCGGCTATGTTCTACTCGGGCTCTTGGCCCTCATCGCCCTCTGGGCGGTGCGCGCTTATAATAATTTGGTCTTGAACAGACAACGTGTGGAAGAAGGCTGGAGTGGCGTTGACGTGCAATTGCGCCGTCGCGCAAACCTGATCCCCAATCTGGTCGAAACCGTCAAAGGCTATGCAACGCACGAGCAAGACACGCTGGAGAAGATCACCGAGCTCAGACGCCAAAGCAGTTCTGCTGAAGCAGCAGGCGATACGACAAAAAGGGCGGCGGCAGAGGGTCAGATGTCAGGTGCGCTCATGCATCTTTTTGCGGTGGCGGAAAACTATCCCGACCTTAAAGCCAATCAAAATTTCCTTGATCTGCAAGGCAATCTGACGGAGCTCGAAGAGCAAATTCAACTTTCAAGGCGTTATTATAATGGAGCTGTTCGTCAGCTNAATGTGTTGNTTGANTCTTTTCCCAGCAATTTGATTGCTAACAATTTTGGTTTCCAAAAAGCAGTTTATTTTGAAGTTCCGGACGANGAAGGCCGCGCCGTTCCAGAAGTCAGNTTTTCGGCACCATCATGAGCCAGAGGCTATTTGCGCGGGTAGCGCTCACCCTCGTTTTTTGTCTCACAGTGCTTATGCCCGGCATGGCAAACGCACAAGAACGCATCACGTCGTATGACATTGATGTTCTCGTCGAGGGCAATGGCGACCTTCTGGTCACAGAAATCATTCGAGTCATCGCAGAGCATAACAAAATCAATCGCGGCATCTTTCGGGATTTTCCTCGGCAATACCAACGCCCCCTTGGCTTCTATCAATATGTAGACTTTGATGTTGAGCGTGTGACCCGCGATGGCAGGGACGAACCTTATTTCATCGAGTCAGACCATGGATTTGATCGCCTCTATATTGGTGATGCGGACACACGAATTTCTCAGGGCCAACATACCTATGAAATCACCTACCGCACCCGAGAACAGCTTGGCTTCTCCTCTGCCGGAACGGAGCTATATTGGAACCTGATTGGAACGGAATGGGATTTTCCTGTCGACCGGGTCAATGCAGTGATCCGATTGCCGCAAGGTGCCAATGTTTCTGATCTCTCAACATATACGGGCGTTGCCGGCAGCCGAGGAAGTTCAGCGCGCGCCTTTGATAGAGGTAATCGCGTCCGTGTGGAAAACCGGCGTCCCATGGCACCCGGCGAAGGGCTGACCGTATCGCTTGTTTGGCAAAATGGGCTTGTGGAACCTGTTGGCGCTTTGAGCAATGCACTGGATGTCGTGCAAGACAATCTTGGGTTCTTCATTGGGCTCATCGCCGTATTTGGCGTCGGCTTCTATTTTGAACGCATTTGGCGGCGCTACGGGCAAGACCCAGAAACAGGGGTCATCATTCCCCTATTTGAACCACCCAAAGGTCTTTCGCCCGTTGCGCTCGGCTACATTCACTCACTTGGGTTCAAGGAAGGTGTCTCTGGTGGCCGGGCATTGACTGTTGCCATCACCAGCCTGGCGATAAAGGGACACTTGACGGTTGATGAAACAGGTTCAGGATATCAGATCCACCTTGCCGATAAGAACATGGATGACCTTCCTCCCGGAGAGGCTCTTCTGCTTGCGCGCCTAAAAGCTCACGCGATTGACGATACGATCACGCTTGATGGCACGTATGACTCCAATTTTCAGGCAATCAAAAAGGCCTATATGGCAATTGTGGAAAAGGAATATACGGAGGCCTATTTCAGAACCAATGGAGGAAAATGGTTTGCAGGTGCTGCCATCGCCGCATTGGCACTGATCGCCACCACAGCTCTCAATCAACCATTTGGCCAGTTCATGATCATTGCCTGCATACCGACAGTGTTTTTCGGTATCGCCTTTTCATTCTTGATGGCTAGCGCTCGCAGCATTTGGCTTAAATGGCAAAACCTACAAACCAGCACATCCCTCTTATCAGTTTTCGGTGCCGTGCTTCTTTTCATCGTTGCAGCTGCTGTCAGCGCTGGACTTGGCCTGGGTGTCATTTTCCTCGCTGGCGCTCCGGTTCTGGTGATTGCCATGCTGCTCGTTGGCATCAGCACCTGCTTCTTATGGTTGATGGAGGCGCCTACGATCTATGGGCGCCAAATCATGGATAAAATTGAAGGGTACAAGCTGTTTCTCACGACAACAGAATGGGATCGCATGAAAGCCCGTGGCTCGATGCCAAAACCAGATGCCGCGCTATTTGAAAAGCACCTAGCCTACTCAATGGCACTGGGCGTCGATGAAGCATGGAGCCGGACACTAGCGAAATATGCAGCGGCTGCGGCATTGCCGCCAGTCCAATACTACCCTGCATGGTACCATTCGACGAGCGGTGGCATGCCCAGCTTCTCGACTTTCTCCAGCGATTTTTCTTCGGGTATGAATTCATCGTTCGCCAGCGCGTCCTCCCCTCCCTCCAGCAGCAGTGGATCAGGTGGTGGCGGCTTCTCTGGTGGCGGCGGTGGCGGCGGTGGTGGTGGCGGCTGGTAAGAGGCAGACCGCCCTACAAAAAGGCCAGGGCGATGCAGTCGCCCCAGCCTCAATTTAGAGAGCTTATTCGCCGCCGAGACTGCGGTGTAGCTTATTCATGCCGCCAATCCAGCGATCATAATCTTCTGTCTTGCGGCGCATGTAGCCCAGCACTTCCTTATGTGGAAGAATGCAGAACGTATCATTGGCGAGACCTTCCATCACTGCTTCTGCAAGAACGTCTGGTTCCATCATACCGTCGCCTGCAGCTGCCTGCGTGCTGGCACTGTCATTTGCCGTCATTGCCGTNCGCACAGCTTGAGGACACAGTACAGAAACACCAATGCCTTTGTGCTTGTAAGTCANCGCCAACCACTCAGCAAAACCAACGGCCGCGTGTTTTGTGACNCCATAAGCCACTGACCCAATTTGATTGAGCAAGCCGGCNGCCGATGCCGTGTTGAGGAAATAGCCCCCGCCACGCGCGACCATAAGCGGGGCCAGATGACGAGCCGCATACACGTGAGACATAACGTTGACATCCCACGACAATGTCCACTCATCGTTGGACGAGGCGAGATCGCGCCCTGCCCCAATGCCTGCATTTGAGCAGAAAAGATCGATGGGACCGATTTCTGCTTCGGTCTTATCAATAACCGCCTTGATGTCTTCTTCCTTGCTGACATCTGCGCGCATGGCTGTGCCGCCAAATTCCGCCGCAGTGGCTTGTGCGCCCTCAAGGTTGATATCAACAGAAACGATGTGTTTGGCACCCGCTGCATAGAACCGCTTAACAAGAGCCACACCAATGCCGCTCGCAGCGCCAGTTACAACGATAATTTTATCTTTTACGTCCAAGGGTTTTCTCACAATGTTATTGGGGCTTTCGAAATGCTTCTTTTGGACCTGCTGTGGCAAACCCCACCCGAAATAGATGAATTGTAACAGGGCACACGGATCAGAGCACGGGCTTTTCTCTCTACCCCTTGAGAGGCGCCAGTTCCGCGGCTGATTGCCTCACGCACATTGCATGCGCTGCACGGGGCCATGGAATAGGATATGAATAAAGAAGCCTAAATGCCCATTCAAGCCGTCGCAAAGGCACAAATCTGGATATGATCCATCGTCGTCAATTCTTGCAAACATCTGCCGCGCTGATTTCAGCTGCTGGCCTTGATGCCTGCGGACCGCCTCTCGATCCCGCGCGGGCAGACCTTTCCCTCGACATTCAGCCAGCGCATTTCAATGTCATGGCTGGTGGGCCAACACAGAACATGGTGAGCCTGGCCGCTAATGCACCGCCGCCCGTTTTGCGGGCCAGACAAGGTATGCCTTTTGTCGCCAATGTGACAAACCGCCTTACCGATTATACGACCATGCATTGGCATGGCGTGCGCCTGCCCAACGAGATGGACGGCGTGCCCTATCTCACGCAATTCCCGCTACGGCAGGACGAGAGTTTTCGGTATGAGTTCACACCGCCTGATGCCGGTACCTATTGGTATCACCCTCATTGCATGACGATGGAGCTGATGGCGCTGGGACTAACCGGTGCGCTGATTGTAGAAGAGAAAGAAGACCCAGGCTTCGACAGCGACATTGTCCTGAATTTGCGTGACTTTCGCCTCGGTGATGACGGTCAGTTTACGGACCTCTATACCGCGCGGGGAGCGGCTCGAGGCGGCACGCTTGGCACCGTGATGACAGCCAACTGGACACAAGACCCAACTTACGATGCGCCGACCGGTGGTCTTGTGAGATTGCGTGTACTCGCGACCGATACGGCGCGAATTTACAAATTGTTCTTGCCCGGCGCCAAAGGGAAAATTATCGCGATGGATGGCCACCCTGTTGCTGTTCCTCTGCCTTGGCCAACAGCCGACGATCCGCTCATTTTATCACCGGGGCAACGCGTTGACTTTGCCATCGAAATGCCTAGCGATGAGGGACAGGAAATTTCTCTGATGACCGACGCACCCGGTGCTGCAAGACGCTTAGCAAGGTTGCGCTCCATCGGCGGGCGAGAAAATCGTTCTATCGCTGACCTCAACCCGCTCGCACCAAATCAGCTCTGTGAACCCGAACTTGCAGGAGCCGAGGTGGTTGAATTTGTCTTTGGCTGGTCACCGTCTGGGGATCTGCCAAACAATGGGCTCTGTGGCACGCTTGGCTATACGTTCTGGTCGATCAACAGAACACCTTGGCCGGGAGATGCTTCTGGCGTTGGTCCGTTGGCGACGTTGAAGCAGGGCGGCAGCTATATTTTGCGCCTGCGCAATGAGAGCCCTAACGCCCACCCCATTCATCTCCACGGTTTGGCCTTCAAGCCTATTCGCTCGAACAAGCGCGAGCTGGCGGCCAATTGGACCGATACCGCTTTGTTGTTGAAAGGCGAAACACTCGACGTTGCTCTCGTTGCTGACAATCCGGGCGATTGGGCATTCCACTGCCATGTCATTGAGCACCAAAAAACGGGGTTGGCTGGGTATATCCGCGTGGCGTGACCTGCTCAAGCTGATGGAAAGTGCGGCGGACAGCAGGCCTAGACCCGGGATTAGACCAGTTTCTTAATTGTTGCTTTGCCAATGGCTCGCTAACATGGCGTTCTCATCCGCGGTGTGTAAAGGGTCCCCAGTGAAACGTTCTATATTTATGCTTCTGGCTTGTTCTTTTGCTCTTGGCCCAGCACTCGCTGCCCCACCCTACCATCCCCCCGTTCACGCTCCTGCGCATCCGCCAGTACGCCCACCTGTAATGGTGAGACCACCCATGTCGCCCAACCAGCAAATTTTGGAGCAACGGCGTGCGCGCGACATGATTGAAAGCCGTCGCGAGGAAGTAGATCAAACCTCCTGGATCGATGCTCTGCATCTGACTGACAAACCGTTTCGGGGCTATGACAACATTCACGTTTTTTTCGAAGATATCAAACCACCAATAGTTGGCCTAGACGACGAAACAAGAGAAGACGCCAAAGAACGGGTTCTTTCAGATTTGGAGAACCTTGACCTACCACCCAACAGAAAAGAGAGCATCAGACGTGAAATCGAGCAGAGATTTCAAAGTGATGCTGACGCATCAGACAAATACCAAAGGCGGTGGTTGGAGAATGTAGTTGGGAGGTTCATCACAATTGCGACCAATGCAGAACAAGCGAGCCAGAGCGATGTATCTAGAGCTGTTGGCGAAGCGATCAGCTCAGCTAACGAAACACTTCTCAAAGACCTAAATGTCTTTACGGGTCATGGCTATTCGAATTTCGGCGTTTCACTCGACCTGACTATCGACAGATCAGTTAACGACGGCGCAGCTATGGCCAACGTCAACACTGTGATCCAGGCAATGCGCGGTGAGACTGGTAGTGGCGGCGCCCCCGAAACGCAAGTTGCAAGTGTGACGCCAACCAATGTCACTCCAGTGCCTTTTCCCGAAACGCCGTCCGTTGAAGCTCCTGCTCCTCCGGTTACGCCGGAAAACAACAAACCCATCGCAACCTCCACGCCGACGCTTAGAGAGACAGTGGCACCAAGCCCCCGGATTGGGACAGAAAGCACCCTGCCTGTTTTCACTGCGCCACCGAGTGTTCGTGAGACTGTAGCGCCGAGCCAACCGACAACGCCGTCACCCGACCTGTTGACAGCGGTACCGACTTACACACCGACAGACAGCCATTCCACGCCGACAACGACTGGTCCAACACGGTTGACCAGCGTCCCGACCTCTAGAGACCGTTTTTCTGGACCGCCAAATATCGTTGCTCCTCCTCCACGTGGCCCCTCTTTGATTGGCTCAATTGTGGCCAGCGTCGGACCCGCGATTAAGAGCGGTCTTGTTACTGTTGCTAACTGGATGGACGATCACGAGCTGCTAGGGCGTGAATACAATATCTCCGAACGCGAAAGACATAATCGCAGCCAGTTTCACGGTATTGGGAACGGTGCATTTGAAGGTCGGCTGGGGTTTAACATGACGCCAACAAAGGTAATTAGCGGTGGTTATGCTAGCGGCAGCAACGTGAGTGGAGGCTTGGTTCTATGAGTTTCTTGTCACCACGCCGCCTCATCCTCTCCACGCTGTTTGTGATCGCTTTCTACATGCCCGGCCATGCTGAAACATCTGAACGCCAGGAACGTATTGCAGCCCATTTGGCGGGACAAATGCTGGCAACGAGCACGGATGATAAGATCACCCTGTCGCCGTCGACCATTGTCTCGCTCTCCCAAGCTGGCCTCAGCACGAACCGGTTTCGCCTGGGAAATGTGGACGTTTTGCGCAACGACAATGATGGGGATGAACAAGCCATCACTTTCCTTGCCGTTTACAGTGAAGAAACCGAGCGCCGACTGTGGCTCGTTGTCCGAGCTTGGTATGATGTTGTGGGGGACACTGTCAATGTGAGCCGTGCGGACCCCTATTGGAATTCACCGGCAATACCGGAAATACAGCTCAGAGTTTTACCGCACAATGCACTCTCCGGCGAAGAAGCCAGCGCAGATACCTACGCGAAAAATGTGGAATTGCTTGGTGACATTGTCGCCGCCGCGATTGATCCAGCGGAGGCACTGCCAACGCGTTTCGACGTTGCGTTGACCTTTATCGACCGCGTTGCCTTCGATGCTGAGATCACGCTGACCACCTCCGCGACCGCCGATGGTGCCACGCAAAGCACATTAAGCAGCACACGATTGGATGCGACCGGTTGGCCGATCATTGTGGTGGATGGCGCCCTGGTGAGCAGTGGGTTCTTGCAAGTACGTTACCGCCCTGGGTCAGACAGAGACCCGTCGCAAGCACAAAGTGAGATTATCGCGGCCTACTCAATCACAGAGCTCACCCGCAATTTGGAATAGTCGACCAAGCAGCAACCTCAGCCACCACCAGAATTCGGACCGGCTGACCTCTGAAGTGTCAGAAAATAGATCACGGGAACAACCACAAGGGCAAGGATTGTGACACTGAGCATCCCCCCCACCATGGGTGTTGCAATTGGACGCATCACTTCTGAACCTGTGCCACTGCCATACATGATGGGTGCGAGGCCCGCGACGATGACGGCAAACGTCATCATAATTGGACGCAACCGGCGCAACGCACCTTTGAAGATGGCATCGCAAAAATCATCGGAGGTCATCATACGCCCATCGTTCGCCGCCAGGATTTCAACAGCGTGTAATTCTTGACGCAAATACATTACCATCAAAACGCCGATCTCAACCGCGATCCCCGCTAGCGCGATAAAGCCGACGGCGACAGCCACTGACATATTGTAGCCAAGCGCCCACATTAACCAGACGCCACCCACGAGAGCAAAGGGGAGCGTGCCCATAATGATCATCACATCTGTTCCGTTTTTGAAATTCAGAAACAAAAGCAGTGCAATGATCGCCAACATGGTCGGGCCGACTAAAATAAAACGCTCCTGAGCACGTTGTAAATATTCGTACTGACCCGACCAGGAAATTGAATAGCCCGGAGGCAATTCAACCTGTTCGGCTACCACTTGTTGTGCGTCCCCTACATAAGAACTCAAATCGCGCCCCGCAATATCAACGTAAACCCAGCCGGTCAGCCGCGCATTCTCACTGCGAATGATCCCGGGCCCTTCTGCTATCTGGACACGCNCCACCCGCCCAAGNGGAATTTCAGCGCCATTTTGTGTGACGATTGGCAGACGACGCAATTGCTGCAATGAATTGCGCGTCTCGCGCGGGTAACGCAGGTTTATGGGGTACCGCTCTAACCCCTCAATGCTTTCACCAATGCTCATGCCGCCAATCGCAGTGCGTACCACGTCATGAACATCAGCAATGTTCAACCCAAAGCGTGCTGCCGCTTCCCGGTCGACATCAATATCCACAAAACGGCCGCCGGTTACGCGCTCCGCATAAACGGAAGTCGTGCCTGGCACGGCCTGGAGCACTTCTTCGATACGGCGCCCAACCTCACCAATCACTATCAGATCTGGCCCTGAAATTTTTATACCGACTGGCGTTTTGATACCGGTCGCCAACATATCCAGACGGTTCTTAATAGGCATGATCCAGACATTTATAAGACTTGGAAACTGCACCAATGCATCAAGCTCATCTTTCAGGCGCTCAATTGTCATCCCTGGCCGCCATTGGTCGCGTGGCTTCAGCCGTATCGTCGTCTCTATCATCGGCAGGGGTGCTGGGTCAGTTGCGCTATCTGCACGTCCCGCCTTGCCATAGACAGTGTCCACTTCTGGAAGAGACGCGATAAGTTTGTTTGTTTGCTGAAGAAGCTGCGCCATTTTCCCGGCAGATATGGCCGGAAAGGTACTCGGCATATAGAGCAGATCGCCCTCATCAAGATCAGGCATGAACTCGCCGCCCAATTGGCTGGCGGGATAGATCGCGCTGGCCATCACCAAGCCTGCAACGGCCAATGTAACCAAGGGGCGTCGTAGAGCCAGTCCAAGAACGGGTCGATAGACAGCAGCAAGAAACCGGTTGATCGGATTTTTCTGCTCTGGGGTAATCTTCCCGCGAACCAGAAACCCTATCAGCACGGGAACAATTGTGACCGACAATGCCGTCGCCGCCGCCATTGCATAGGTTTTGGTGAAAGCAAGCGGTTGGAACATGCGTCCCTCCTGCGCTTCGAGCGCAAAGATAGGCGTAAAGCTGAGTGTGATGATAAGCAGCGAGAAAAATAACGCAGGCCCCACTTCCACACAGGCATCCGTGACGATGGCCCAGCGCGCCTCGCCTTCCGCTTCTTTTCCTTCCAGCCGTGTATGTACATTCTCAATCATCACGATGGTTGCATCGACCATGGCACCGACCGCAATCGCTATCCCCCCCAACGACATAATATTGGCGTTGATCCCTTGTGAATTCATGATGATGAAAGCTGCAAGCACACCAAGCGGCAGGCTAATCGCCACCACCAGCGCTGAACGCACATGATAGAGAAACAAAGCGCAAACCAGAGCGACAATGAGAAACTCCTCAATTAGTTTTTCTTGCAGAGTTTCCACCGCTCGCTCAATGAGACCTGACCGATCATAGGTCGTGACGATTTCGACACCCTCAGGCAGGCCGATTTTCAAAGCTTCCAGTTTTTCCTTGACCCGTTCAATTGTCGCCAGCGCATTTTCCCCTGACCGCATGATGATGACACCGCCAACGGCCTCCCCTTCGCCATTCAACTCTCCAATTCCCCGACGAAGTTCTGGGCCGAGCCGCACATCTGCAACATCGCGCAATAATATGGGTGTTCCGTGTTCGGTGACTTTCAGGGGAATACGCTCTAGGTCTTCAATGGTGCTCACATACCCGCTCGCGCGCACCATATATTCCGCTTCGGCCATCTCGATGACACGGCCACCTGTTTCCTGATTACCCCTTTGAATTGCAGTTTTCACGACCGACAGCGGCAGTTGATGTGCACGAAGGCGGTCTGGATCAACGACGACCTGGTATTGTTTGACCATGCCGCCGATGGTCGCCACTTCAGCCACGCCTTCCACAGTCTGCAATTCAAATTTGAGAAACCAATCTTGAATGCCACGAAGCTGCGACAGGTCATGCCCGCCGATACGATCAACCAACGCATATTGGAATATCCATCCGACACCTGTTGCGTCCGGCCCGAGCGCGGGCTTTACGCCCTCTGGCAAACGTGGTGCGATTTGGCTCAAATACTCCAGGACACGCGACCTTGCCCAATAAAGGTCGGTTCCGTCCTCAAATATTATGTAGACAAATGAATCGTTGAAAAAGGAATAACCCCGCACCGTCACAGCTCCTGGAACCGCCAGCATGGCCGTCGTTAGAGGGTACGTCACTTGGTCTTCCACCACCTGCGGGGCCTGTCCCGGATAGGTTGTTTTGATAATGACCTGAACATCGGAAAGATCAGGAATGGCGTCTAGCGGTGTTGAGCGCACAGACACTAAACCCGCAGTTGCTAAAAACAAAGCTGCGACAACCACCAGAACACGGTTGCTAACGGACCAACGGATGAGCGCTTCGATCATCTTTGTTCTCCTTTTGCATCAGGTGTTGTCAGACGCAAAAGAGACGCATCAAGACTAGCTTCAGAATCGATGAGAAACTGGCCTGACGTCACAACCCTCTCGCCGACGACAAGCCCTTCCAGNATCTGTACTTGGTCGCCACTCTCTATTCCTGCAACAACGTGCGCTGGTCTAAAACGACCATCACCAAGCGCCAGAATGACCCGATCCCCCATCGATGAACGGATCAAGGCGGATCGAGGGATCGCCAAGCTATTGGCTTCGAGCNCTNCTTCAATCATCACGTTGACATACATGTTCGGCTTCAAAATGCCATCGGGATTATCCAAAACAACTCTCGCACGAACAGTCCTACTCACTGCGTTAACGGTGGGATAGACATGGTCAATGACACCCTGCCACACCTGACTGGAGGTAAAATCGAGACGCGTCGTTGCTGCTTGTCCCTTTTCAACCAATGCCGCTTCATCTTCAAAAAGATCAACAAAAACCCAGACGCTGGAAAGATCCGCCAGGTTCATAATCATATCTGCAGGAACGACATATTTTCCTTCTCGTGCTCCGAGTTCAAGAACTGTTCCGGAATGATGTGCGCGCACATCGACCAGCCGCTGAACGCTTCCTGTTCCCTCAATGGTGCTAATCTGATCTGGTGCGACCCCCAGCGAAATCAATCTTTCTCGTGCCGCCCGGATCAATCCTCTGTTTCCGCGGCGCCGGGTCTGCAGATATTCAGCTTGGGCACTAACAAGGTCTGGGGAATAAAACCGAAACAGAAGATCTCCGGTGCTCACTTCCTCACCAACTGTTTTTATCGCAAGTTCCTCAATCCAGCCTGGCGCACGAATATGCACATGACCCAAATTATTCTCATTGGGGACAATCGCCCCAACAGCAGAGATTTTCTGATGAAGTGTGCGGCGCGCGGCCTGTGCGGTGCGCACCCCGATGTTACTCACAACGGCGGGGTCAATCGAAATTGAAGGCACATCGCTTTCACGCATTCCCCCTTGGTCCAAATAAATCGGGATCAGATCCATCCCCATGGGCGATTTTCCTGGTCCATCGCTTCGGAAATTTGGGTCCATCGGCGCGACCCAATAAGCAACTGGGCGCTCTTCACCGCCGACGCCTGGTGCCTCCATCGACATATCGTTTTGCGTCCAAAGTGCGAGTGAAAAACCGACCGCGCCGGCGGCGATAAGAAGAGCTCCAGCGAATAAGAGTTGGGTTCGGGTCATCGCATTTCTCCCACGAGGTAAGCGAGCTGCGCCCAGGCTTTGCCTCTTTGTGTGCGCAATTCCATGCGTTTAAGTTCAACATCCAATTGGGCAAGCTGACTGCGAATTATTTCTGGGAAATCTGTTCGTCCATTTGAATACGTAGAGATCGTGCTTTCCGCCGTTTCCTTTGCACGCTCAATGACAACATCACCATAAAGCTGAATGCGTTCGCCCAGCAGACGCCAATCAGCATGCGCCCGACCCAAATCCCGCCGCAGGTCGCGCAATTTGGCCGCACGGTCGAATTGAGCCGCTCCTCGTTGCCTCACTGCTGCTGACAAACGCCTGTCTTGCCTGTCGCCTGTAAAAAGGGGAATAGATAGCGTTACGCCAATGCTCGCCAAGTCAGAACGACCGCCTCCACGCGCACCATAACCACCCTCCAATGCCCAAGAAGGTTCATACGCTTGTTCCGCTAGTTCAACGTCCGTATCCCCAATGTCAATTTCCACATCTTCAATCAGCACAATTGGATGACCGGAAAGCATTGCTTCCATGTCCAGGAGGGGGGGTGGTGTTGGAAGGGCCGGTAAGGTCCCGTTCAGAGGTCGCAAAGCATCCGCACCTAAGAACCTGGAGAGCTCTGCCTGTATCTCTTCTTCTTTGCGTTTCAGATCCGTCAACCTGTCGTCAAGCAACGCAAGCTCGAGTTCTGCCCGCGATATGTCTTGTGTTGTTAATGCTCCAACGGAGTAGGACGCGTGGAGCGATCGAACCAGTTCACGAACAGTCGCACGGCTCGCGCTCACATTGGCCTGTGCTTGGGTCAGGTAGAACAAATCAAACCAGGCTGTGCGCACAGACATCTTGATCTCACGCAATGCAAGCTCTCTGCGCACACGTTCAACATCCGCTTCTGCTTGTCGGCGTTCGCCCCTCAGAGAAAGCGTCCTGCCTGCTGGAAACTCCTGCCGCAAAGTAAATTGTGCCNGGGTCATATTCTCCTGTTCGAAACGAAATGTCTGCGTTGAAATGTTTGCAAGGGAGCCGCGTATTGTCGGGTCTGGCAATTGCGCATCAGCAACCGCATGATCCTCTAGCGCAGCTACTTTTTCATCATGACGTAACAAACGCGGATCGTCGGCCGTAATGGCGATAAAAACGGCCTCACCCAGACCAAGGGGCACCTCGTTAGCGAACGCAGTACCTGCGCACAGCGTGGCGAGAGAGAGAACTCCCGCAATATAGAATCTATGCATAATTTTCTCGCAAAACAGAGCAACATCAAGCGTCGTCGTGCATTTGCACAACGATCAGCTGCGAAAAGCGTTCACAAAGAACGCACTCTGTTTAGCTTCGCGGAGGTGGGAGATCTTTGGCAGGTAAGGCACCGATCACTCGATCTCTGAGTGCGCTGTCGTAAACCAATTCAGCCTGGGATACTTCATTGAGGACAGGATGTCCCATAACCGCCAGGCTTGCGCCCGTGGCGCAGGCGGAGAGACATGCGTTGTCACACGCTGGCATGGCTGAATTTTCATCACAATCGACACAATCCGCACAATCATCCATGGCCATTGCCGCTTCGCTCACCCTATCCATAGCATGGCCCGCTGCCTGAAGCGGCAGACCGGCACTCCAAGCGACCATAGCCGCGAGGATAAAGATGAAGAACGGTTTTTTCATGCGTCTACGATGAACAGCCTAGGTGACTTGAAGCCCAGAGTATGGCTGTTTTCAGCACAAATGCCAAATCCAAATGCTAGTTTCAGATCATATGCAAGGATTTGTGGCGAGCCAGCGACATGCCTGAGGAATAACTGGCACGCACATACTCCCGCCCAGGAGGTGCCGCGCCTGTTTGGGTTTAAGTATCATCCCCAGACTCATATTGCTCAGAAATTTTCGCACCCATTTGCGCTCCCATCGCAAAAAGCTTCTCTGGGTCCGAGTGCCGCATTTTTGCAAGGTCCAGCTCGATGCCATTTGCGAAAATCAATTCGGGAACATTGTTCGTCGCTGCTTCCAGAATAGCTTTTGCGCAATCCATCGGGTCATCGCCGGATTCGATGGCGTTATCAGACTTGCCACGGGTTGACCCGTCGGCGGTCAGAGCATTGCGAGACACATCAGTTGCAACGGAACCAGGCAAAACATTTGTTACATTGATGTTGTGTCGGCCAGACACTTCCGTGCGAAGGGCGTCCATATAGCCAATCAGCCCATGCTTTGCGGCGGAGTAAGCTGTGCGAAGCGGCGCGCCGATGCGTCCAGCGACAGAACTGATGGCAATGATATGCGCGCCACCGGCTTCGACCATACGTGGCAATTGCAATTGAGTGAGCCAGATTGGTGCAATCAAATCGATATTGAGCAGATCAGTGTAAACCTGAGGTGCCGTATGAACCGCCAGACTGCGCTGACTGACACCGGCATTGTTAACGAGAATATCAACGCGACCCTTCCAGGCCCATGCCTTCTCCACAATAGATGCCAGAACGCTGTAATCCGTCACTTCAAAAGGAAGGATCAGCGTTTGCGTAGGCAATTTGTCCGCCACGGCTTGCAAAGCGTCTACGCGCCTTCCAGAAAGGATGATGTTGGCGCCTTGTGCGGAGAAAGATTTCGCCAGTGCTTCCCCAATCCCTGAGGAAGCCCCTGTGATCCAAACGATTTTGTTAGCATAGGTTTCCATATCGATCCTGTTCCGTCATTTGTGTTGTTCTGGTTGACCTACTTATCGTGTGCCTGAATAGACCAATCGATAAAGATCATCACTCTGCCCGGTCAGGGTCGCCAAGTCACGTTTGGCTTGCTCGATAATTGGATGCGCGCGATTTTCAATTGCTGCCTGCCAACTCGGTCGATCTTTGAGCCTGTGGAAATAGAGTTCCAGAGCTTCCAGATCATGAGCCTTACGAAAATAGGAAAACCATCCCGTTTCATCCAACCGTAGCAACAGACAGCTGATGCTGATGTCAGCTAAGCAATAGGTGTCGCCAACGATCCAATCTGCCTTCCTCTCTCGAAGACGCGTGTCGATTGCCTTCAAATGTTCGACCATATGATCACGGCTTGCAAACACCATTCCCTGAACCGGTTTTTGCGACATCATTTTCTGCAAACCAAAAAGTTTGGCTGCTGTGAAAAAGGCTGGCCTCTTTTTGTCAGGATGAAACAAAAACCCGACTAATATTTTGCGAAGGGGAATAAACGGGATTGCTGTCACAAACAAAGGCATCGTGAGGCCAGGAATACATGCGCCAGCTTTTGTCGCCATTTCGCCCAATGGATCTCCACTTGAAATGGAGCAAAAATCTAGCCAATGGTTCATTTCATTTCGCAGTGCTTCGTCGCCTGGCACCAATTGGGGTGCATGCGTGCCAGCTGCCTTTGCCGCATAGGCCAAAATGTCATCGGACTCATAAACCGGATGACCGTCATGCACTAATGTCGGCAGCAGTCCAGCTGGATTTATCCTGAGGTATGCCGGGCTGATGGTTTGGTACCACCCTGTTTCGATCAAATCGATCGGATGATAAATGTAGTCAATCCCAAGCTCTTCCAACGTTAGACACGTTTTTCGAGAACAGTGGGAAAAGCTGTTTGCGTAGAGCTCAAACTTTTCTTGATGTTCAATCGTCTTTGATGTGTCGAGCCCACCCGTGACGGGGTGAGATCGACGTCGAGATTTTTCAATCACGAACCACGCAAAAAANACAGCAACCGAAAGGATGATTATCCACAGTGCCATTGACCACAATGTCATGAAATCACGCCCTTTCGCTCTTCCAGAATTTCAACATAGCGCCCGTAACCCCATCGCGCACAAAGATACTATGGTACAAGGCCGCAACAATATGCACAGCGATGAGCGCGATGATGGCGTTAGTGGCAAACTCATGAAACCCACGAATGAACAAAAATGTCGCTGCGTCGCCCGTGCCATCGCCATATGAAAAGAGGCCAAAGGGCGCAACGACCGAGCTCGCGTTCATTGCACTCAANATCCCTGTAGTCACCAGTCCNGCAATCAAGGTATAGAGTCCCCAATGCGCCAAATGCGCGAACAGCTTTTGCCAATTGGGCATAGTGTCGGGTAGCGGCGGACTACCGTGCTTCCAGCGCAGATAGATACGAATGAGCAGCAAGACCGTGACGATTGTTCCAAGGGTTGCGTGATCAGACCGCGATTCAAATCGATCAACATCAGTCATGACACCGCCTAGTTTCTGGGCGACGTACAGATCAAACATGATCGCCAACGCCATCAACCAATGCAGCACCTTCTGCACAACGAGATAGTCCTGCTTTTGCGTACTTTCGGTCATGTTTCCTATCCCCTTGTGATCCACATGCGGTGTGCAGTCCCTTTTGTTCGGCACGGTCGTGTATTTTAATTATGACACTTGACATAATTAACTGTCTTCTTTATGTCAAGTGTCATGATAGCAATTGCGACAAAACCAAAAGGTCGACAGCGCGCACCCCAGGGTCGTGCAGAAGAAACGCGCAAGGCCCTGCTTGATATTGCAACGGCTGAATTCGCCACACATACCTATGACGGCATATCGGTTCGGGCGCTGGAAGCAGCCGCTGGTGTTCAACGAGGGGCTGCGGCCTATCACTTTGGTGACAAAGAAGGGCTCTGGAAAGCAGCGGTCGATCGAATTCTGAAAAGCCTGGAAGCTCGCATTGAGCCGCTCAGCTCAATACTGCAGGACCTTGACGAAGAGGCCCGTGTTCGCGCTGTCATAACCACCTTTGTGAGGTTCAGCGCCGACACACCTGAACTTAATCGTCTGATCATTCAAGAAGGCCGCACCGCCAGTTGGCGGCTTCACTATCTAATTGAAACGTTTCACCGCAATCGGTTCGCCTGGTTGAAGGATATGGTTGGTTTGCTGCAAGATCCGCATACCTACTATATGACCATCGGAGCAGCCACACTCGTGTTCAACGCAGAACATGAATGCCGTGAACTTTTTGATATTGATCCAACAAGTGACGCATTCATTCGCGAACATGCCGCCCGTGTTGCAGACTTGATCATTTTTTTGCGTCAGCAAGAAAAGGAAAAAAAGGCATGAAAAAGAATTCCAAACCACGCCCGAAAACCGCACTCGTCTGTGGCGCCTCCGGAGGTTTGGGCCCCATTCTTTCTCGCACATTGCAAGAGCACGGCATGACTGTTTGTGGGACAATGCGAGATCCCTCAAAATCTACCACACACGAATTCAAAATGCTGGCGATGGATGTTTTGAGCGAACAATCCGTGCTTGATTGCCTTGCCGCTGCGCATGAGGAAATGGGCAGTGTCGATGTTGTCATCAATTGCGTAAATGAAATGGTTCTTGGGTCCGTCGAAGAAACTTCCCAAGAGGAATTAGGCCGGGTCTACGCAATCAACGTGCTGGGTGCTGCGGCTGTTGCGCGAGCGGCGGTGCCAATTATGCGCGCCCAAGGACACGGCTTGATTGTCAGTATGAGTTCTCTCGGCGGGTTGCTGGCCGTCCCTTACGTCAGCGCTTACACGTCTTCGAAATTTGCGCTCGAGGCTTTTAGCGAGGCTCTATACCACGAGGTCAAAGCAGACAATATTGACGTTGCTATAATGCAACCCGTCGCCATGCACATGGACCGCGCAGATGTGGGCGATCACTTGAAAGTTGCTAAAGCAGCCACCGAGGCATCTACAACACAATCTGTTGTGCGTCTTATGGCCAACGACACACGCACCAGCAAACTAACGCCAGAAATAGTCTCCTCGGCAATTTATGACGTGATTGCTGCCAAGAAACGCAAACTTAGGTACCCAATGGACCGCGCGAAAGTAGTGGCGAAAATCAAACGGATTGCCCCACAGTGGCTGATCAACACACTGGTGGCGGGTATGGTGCGAGACGCCTACAAGGCCTGACCGCTCGCGCCCATATAAAAAATACGCGAAAGAAATGTGCTTCAAAACATCTAATGTTTTGCGTTTTCTCTGTTATCGGTATTCTCTACGTCAATGGCCGCGCAAACAATTTGTCCATCAACAACAGGCGTAGGGGAAACTAATGAAGCATCCAGGCAACCGCTTTTCAAAGAGCCTCAAGTACTTCTTGAGCGGATTGCTCTTCGTTTCAATTACGCCAAACGACCTGCGCGCTGACGGCCACCTGACTGACGCTGAACTGATCTCGCAAGCACAAGCTATTCACGGCGAAAGCCTTGTGTTGGATGCGCATGCCGATATTGTTATTCCCTCAACCTCGCTCAGCTATTTGGGGGAAGGCGGCGTTTCGAAAGTCAGCCCCGCCAAACTCATAGAGGGCGGCGTTAATGCGGTTGTCATGTCTGTGGCAGTGGGACCAGGAGACAGGACGCCCGAAGGCGAAGCAAACGCACGCGCCCTAGCGGATGAGAAACTGGCAGCCGCTCTACAAATCGTCGCTGATGCACCAGAGACCATTGCGCTCGCCAGATCCGCAGCAGAAGTCGAGGCTGCCAAGTCAGCAGGGAAAACCGCCCTCATTTTGGGTTTCCAGAACGCCCGCTCTCTTCAACAGGATATTTCAGCAATTGATCATTTCTATAATGCTGGCATGCGTGTTTTTGGATTGAACCACCTGGGCCACAATGCATTCTCTGACTCATCACGTCCGCTTTATGACGGCACAACCGGCAGCTACGAAGCAACCGAAGAGCACGGCGGTCTATCGGAATTAGGCATTGCGGCCATCGAGCGTATCAACGCACTTGGCGCAATCGTCGACATCTCTCAATTGTCAAAAGCCGCTGCGATGCAAACAATCGCCCTGTCGCGCGCGCCTGTCATTGCCAGCCACTCCAATGTTCGTGCCATTTCAAACGTAACCCGCAATCTGTCTGATGAAGAGATTGACCTCATCGGTGAAAAGGGAGGTGTCATTCATGTTGCAGCCTTTGGCGCCTATCTCGTTCCCCTCTCTGACCCGGACTTGCTTGAGGCGGTCATAGCGGTGCGTCTCAAAGCAGGGCTCCCTGCGGCCTATTCTTATCCCTATGAGCTTTATTGGGAACTTGAGGAGCCAGCTGCGCAGCGCGCTTTTCTAACCGAAATGCGCTCGACCATCGGCGCAGGGAACATCACCGACATGATTGCTCACATCAATTACATCGTGGCGCGCATTGGCGTCGATCACGTCGGCATTGGGAATGACTTCAACCATGGTAGCAATATTGAAGGGTACCGCGATGCAAGCGACGCCTTGAACTTGACCGTCGAGCTCGTGCGCTATGGTTATTCAGCTGAAGACATCGGCAAAATCTGGAGCGGCAATTTCCTTCGTGTGTTCCGTGAAGCAGAGAGATTAAGCAGTGCAGGCGATTGACAGTCGGCATAGCCGCGATCTCAACTTGTTGAGACACACCCGATTTTCGACAATTTAANCTCCAGGTTTCCAACGTGACAATCAGTGATCAATTCAAATTCGTCTCCCATTCGCCCGACGACACCTATCGGTTGGCGAAGTTTATTTCGTCGTATCTGCGGCCTGGTGATTGTGTTGGTCTTTTTGGTGGCCTTGCCGCTGGTAAAACCCAATTTGCAAAGGGGATGATTTCTGCACTAGGAGGTGGTGAGGAAGTTACAAGTCCCACATTTCCGATTGCTTTGCTACATGAAACGCCGCAAGGACAAGTTATACATCTCGACACATACCGCCTTGCGAGTATACAAGAGTTCAGAAATCTTGACATTGTGTCGAATGCCTCAAAGAGCATTGTAATCGCAGAATGGGCGGGGCTTATCGAGGAAGACTTCCCTCAAATGTTGCGAATTGAAATTTCGACGAACGCTGCAGACGACTCAATGCGCGTTATTGACNTTTCCTCGTCATCCCCGAGATGGGTGTATGAGAATTCAAACCTTTGGAAAGATTTGGNGGGCTTTGTCTAGTGGGCGTTTGGCTAGCAATTGAAACATCAACAGCGTCGTATGGCGTTGCTTTGGGCACCGAAGGCCGGGTCATTTACGAAACCCCCGGAAACTCTCCCTTTGTTTCAGAACGCAATATCTTAGGTCTCGTGAAGGAAGCCCTTCATGAAACAGAGCTTAATGCTGATCAAATATCGACGATTTCTACGAACGTCGGGCCAGGGTCACTTGGCGCTATTCGTGATGGACTCGCTTTTGCTGGCGGGCTTTCTGTGGGATTGCAGGTTCCCGTCGTGTGTTACAATAGTTTTGAGTTGCTCGTGCACCAAGTGCAAGCACGCAATGAACGTCAGGTGGCATGCGTAATAGCGAACAACTCGGGTATCCACTATGGAGCGATTGGAAAGTCGCCGGACCAATTAATCACCAAATTGGGCTCCATTGACACGATAGTCGAATTGATCAGAGCCACCAAAGCACCCACTGTGATTGCCGGACGGTGGCCGGAGGGGTTGAAAACGTTGGGACTGGATGATTTCGACATCATTGATAGCAGTGTAGGAATTCCGATTGCCAAAAGCCAAATTGAAATTGAGATTATTGATCGAAAAGGCATTGACCCAACGAGGGAACCGTTGGTGGCACTAAATGAGGAGGCGGCAATTTTCAATGAATGAGCCCGACTACATTATTGGCATCAGCGATACATGTTATTCCCTCACGTTTGTTGTTTCAGGCAAGGCGATATGCCAATAGCGCTGTCGGACGAACCCGGACATTTTTAACGATAGCCTACCTTTGATGCCTGACTTGATGATAACCTATCGATGATGCCTGACTTTTCTACTCGGAACACTATGGAACACTTTGAAAACAATGCGGCACATATTGCTCGCTGTATTACTGAAGGTGGAGTGGCGCTCATTCCAACTGACACAGTGTATGGCTTAGCGGTATCTCCAAGACACCCAAAAAGTGTTGAAGCCCTCTTCAAAATGAAGAGGCGGCCCGCTTCATCAAATCTGCCAATTTTGGTCGCAGATCTGCGCGAAATATCGGAGCTCGGGCTTTCTATCAATTGGGCTGCAAATGCTCTGTTGCGATCTCATCTTGTCCCTGGCGCGTTAACGCTCGCTCTGGGTTTTTCTGGAGATGCGCGCGCGAATTGGCTAGAAGGACGAGATGAAGTCGCCGTGAGAATCCCGGACCACAAACCCTTGCTGGAGGTTCTTCAATTGACGGGGCCACTCTTGGTTACAAGCGCAAATATTCATGGTTCGCCCACGCCTAACTCGGTGCATCAAATTTTGGCGCAGCTTGATGGAAGTCCAGCTATTTCTGTGGACGGTGGTCTTTTAGAAGCTGTTCCCTCCACGCTTGTAAATTGCCATGGAGACAAACCTGTTTTGGAACGAGAGGGTGTCATTTCCGAGAGTGAAATTAGGCGGGTTTTGGGTGTGGCATGCGACGGTTGATCCTTGGTATAGAATCTTCATGCGACGATACCGCCGCGGCATTGGTTACGGAAGAAGGCGCAGTCATTGCCTCCGTCATCGCCAATCAAACAGAGTTGCACAATCGCTACGGCGGCGTTTTCCCTGCCCTGGCCAGTCGCGCGCATGTCGAAGCAATTTCGGCGACAATATTCACAGCGCTTTCCCAGGGTAACATCGAACGCGATGAAGTGGTTGCGATCGGCGTCACGCGAGGACCTGGGCTGGTCGGATCTCTACAGGTCGGCATAAACGCCGCATCCGGACTGGCTCTCGCGTGGGGGAAACCTCTAATCGGCGTAAATCACCTGCGTGGCCACTTGAGAAGTGCGGACCTTGAAGAAAGGCGCGTTGAATACCCGGCCCTTGTTCTACTTGTCTCCGGCGGACATACAATCATATCCCATATGCGCAACGAAACCGACATTGAAATTCTTGGTACGACAAGAGATGACTCTACGGGAGAGGCTTACGATAAGGTTGGAAGAATGTTGGGCCTTGGATACCCTGGCGGACCCGCGATCGACAAACTGGCACGGAGCGGAACACCACAAATCCAATTCCCCAGACCGATGCTCAATGATGGATATGAATTCTCCTTTTCAGGACTTAAATCATCGGTAGCGCGACACAGAGAAAAATTTCCTGACGTCAGCTCCGCGGACGTAGCCGCGTCATTCGTCGAAGCTTGTTTAGATGTGCTGATGACAAAGTGCCGCCTAGCGATCACATCGTTGCCAGTCCGGTCTCTGGTGATTGTTGGTGGCGTTGCAGCAAGCCCTCAACTACGCGAACGCGCGGCAGAACTGTGCGATGGGCAGAAAATTTCGCTTTGCTTACCTCCACTTCAGTGGTCAACTGACAATGCAGCGATGATCGCGTTGGCGGCGTGGGACTACTATAAGCTTGGCATTTTTCCCGACGTTGCAGCGCAAGCGCGGATACCTCTATCTGAATTCTAGCAACTCAAATCACTGAACCAAACCTGCCATTCTCTGTCGACTAGTTTGCGCTTTGGTTCAGCTGAAAACACGTGATAGCCTATCAGTTCGTGACAACGACTGCTTCGGCAAGCCGTCGCCATCAAAGAACCGGGGGGACACTCATCATGCGTTTTACCATATTGCAGAAAAAAATTACGCGGTTCGTCGCTGGAGCGGCGATTGTCGCTAGTTCGACCGTCGCATTGGCTGTGCCGTCTTGGGCAGCAGATCGACCAAACATTCTTGTCATTATGGGCGATGATATCGGCATTCCAAATATCAGTATCTATAGCCACGGCATGATGGGCTATCAGACGCCCAATCTCGACCGGCTCGCTCGTGAGGGTGCGCTCTTCACCGACTATTACGGTGAAAACAGCTGCACCGCCGGTCGCTCGGCCTTTATCACCGGACAGCACGTTATTCGCACCGGTCTGTCGAAAGTGGGCTTGCCGGGTTCTGACTTTGGCATCCGTCCGGAAGACCCTACTCTTGGTGACATGCTGAGAGCTGAAGGTTATGCAACTGGTCAGTTCGGCAAAAACCACTTTGGTGACAGGGACGAACATCTGCCAACAAACCACGGCTTTGATGAGTTCTTCGGAAACCTCTACCATATGAATGCAGAAGAAGAACCAGAAAATGAAGACTGGCCCGATGATCCAGCTTTCAATGCTGCCTTCAGCCCGCGCGGTGTGCTTCATTCAACGGTTGATGGCGAGATCGAAGACACAGGACCGCTGACTGCCGAGCGGATGGAAACCGTCGATGATGAGTTTATGGCAGCGACAATGGATTTTATCGATCGCAACCATGAGCAAGACAAGCCTTGGTTTGCCTGGTTCAACACGACGCGGATGCATTTCTATACGCACGTGCGAGACGAGAATCGCGGACGTTCCGGCCTGAACGAATATGCCGATGGCATGCATGAGCTTGATGATCAGGTTGGCCTTTTGATGGCCAAACTTGAAGATCTTGGGATTGCGGATAACACAATTGTCATCTTCACCACAGACAATGGTGTCCACCAATCAACATGGCCAGACGCCGGCGTCACCTGGTTCCGTAATGAGAAGACGACCAACTGGGAAGGCGGTTTCCGCGTCCCCGCCATGGTGCGTTATCCAGGCCATATTCAGGAAGGCATGGTCGTCAATAACGTGATGTCTCATCTCGACTGGGTACCGACAATCATGAGTTATGTCGGTGTCACCGACATTAAAGAGCGATTGATGCAGGGCTATGAGATGGGCGGCACAAATTATCGAGTGCATCTGGACGGCTATGACTTCACAGGGCGCCTTGCCGGTGAAACGACTGACTCGCCTCGTCCCTATTATATCTATGCGAGCGATGCTGCCGAGATTACCGCGATCCGATTTAATGATCGTTGGAAAGCAATATTCATGGAGCAGCAATCGACCGGCAACCGAGTCTGGATCGACAATTTCACGCCCTTGAAAGCACCTCTTCTTATGGATCTGCGGATGGATCCATTTGAGAAGGCGATTGACACGTCCAACACCTATTATGAGTGGTGGATGCGGCGTGTATTCTTGCTTCAACAAGGCGGGGCTATGACGGCTCAGTTTGTGCGTACCTTCGTGGAATACCCACCNCGCCAGCGCCCGCCGTCCTTGGACATGAGCGAAATTATGGAACCATTNTATCGTGATGAGTAAGGATTGATGGAACGACAAGTGACGGCGTCCTTTTTACCGAAGGACGCCGTTTGCATTTCATGGTTGTCAAAGGGGTCTAAATGACCGCACGTGAGCAAATTCTCGAGCTCAAAGCCCGCATTGAGCACACCATCATCGGCCAGGAGGCAATCGTCGAACGACTCCTGATCGGCCTGCTTGCCAATGGGAATCTCTTGATCGAAGGCCTGCCAGGGCTTGCCAAAACCCGTGCCGTGAAAGAGATGGCAAGACATCTAGAAGCTGGTTTCAGCCGGATCCAGTTCACCCCTGACCTGCTCCCCTCAGACGTGACGGGCACGGAGGTCTATCATCAGATTGACGGGCGCGGCGAATTTCGNTTCGACCCCGGCCCGATCTTTTCCAATATCGTTCTGGCCGATGAGATCAATCGAGCNCCAGCTAAGGTGCAAGCTGCTCTCTTGGAAGCTATGGAAGAACGCCAGGTGACGGTTGCCGGTACAACCCACCTGATGGAACCGCTCTTCATGGTGATGGCGACACAAAACCCGATTGAGCAGGAAGGTACTTACCGCCTGCCGGAAGCCCAGACGGACCGGTTCTTGATGCATGTGATGATCACCTACCCGCCTGTTGAAGACGAAGTGAAAGTAATCCGTCTCGTGCGCAGCGAAGAAACCGCCGCCGCGATAACGGAACTTTCAGGTCAAAGGACTGTGCAACAGTCTGCCGTCATTCCACAGAAAGCTGTCTTCGAGGCGCGGGGTGAAATAGCCAACGTTCATGTGGCCGATGCCATGGAGCGCTATATGGCTGATCTGGTCACAGCGACACGGACCCCAGAGGCCTATTCGGAAGACCTCGGGCGGTGGATCGAGATCGGGGCGAGCCCACGTGCGTCCATCGCACTGGACAAATGCGGGCGCGTGCATGCCTGGCTCAAAGGTCGCGACTATGTCGACCCGCAAGATATTCAAGCCATTGCGCCCGACGTTCTGCGCCATAGGTTGAGCTTGAGCTTTGAAGCACAGGGCGAAGGTATCACGCCCGATCAGGTGACAGCAGATTTATTGCGACTGGTCGCACTTACCTAAGAGGTGAAGGGGAGGTCGTCTACGCACATGCCCAGGATACGCCAGTCCAACAGCTCTCGTTCCAATACATCCTCTGGTCTGAAGCCCGCTGAGACAAATGACAAACGCATCAGCGTTACTCTGACGGACCTGCGCGCCATGGCTGGCCATGCCAAAGCACTCACGTTCCTGCCACATCAACCGGCGGGCAGTGTGTTGAACGGGCGCCATGCTTCACGCCTGCGCGGTCGGGGTTTGAATTTTGAGGAAATTCGCGGCTATCTGCCGGGCGATGATGTCAGATCCATCGACTGGAAGGTAACAGCGCGGACGGGAAAACCACACATTCGCGTTTTCACTGAAGAGCGCGACCGCCCGGTATTGATTGTCCTTGATCAACGCATGTCGATGTTTTACGGCACAGCACTCAATATGAAGTCAGTGACAGCCGCCGAAACAGCTGCCCTTATTGCTTTTCGAATTCTGGATCAGGGCGACCGCGTTGGCGGGATCGTGTTCGGCGATAAAAGGCTCTCTGAAATTCGGCCCGAGCGGAACCAACGCAGCCTCAACCTTTTTCTCACAGCCATTGTTGAGGCTAATACCCACTTGCGCGCTGACGCGCCGACGGTGGAGCCCATGCCCCTCAATAAGACACTTGAAGCGGTGTCACAGATTGCGCGGCACGATCACCTTGTGATCATCCTCAGCGACTTTGATGGTGTAGATGAGCGCACGGAGACGATGCTCTGTGGTCTCTCGCGTCACAATGATGTCGTGATCGGCCTGGTAACTGACCCGACGGCGCATATGGTCCAGGAAGATCTGCGCTTCATTGTTTCCGACGGGACTATGCAAGCGGAGATTGACACAGGCTCACCCCAAATCCGACAAGCGCTCTCTGAGTTTTCTACTGACCGTTTTGCGAAAGTTGAACGCTGGGCGCGGCGCGCGGGCATTCCCGTTATGCCGCTCAGCGCTGGCCAAGAAACACTACCGCAAATTCGTCAGCTCTTTGGCTTGCGACGGAGGCCCAGATGAACGAAGACCTGTCTGGCCTCACCNTCATCCAGTTGCTCACCCGTTTGGAACCGGCANCAGAACCGGCTGCCATCTCGCTTTGGCCTCAGGCGGACGGNTGGCTTTGGCTTGGCATATTGCTAATGCTTCTTTTTGGTGGAGTGGCTTATCGTTTTATTGTCTGGCGCCACGCCAACGCCTATCGCCGCGCTGCGGAGCGTGACATTGTCCGCGCGGGGGGCGACGCTGCGATCATTGCGGCGATTTTACGACGCACGGCGCTCGTCGCCTATCCACGAAGCGCGGTGGCTGCCTTGCATGGGGATGATTGGCTGACATTTCTGGATGAGACCTATGACGACACGAAATTCAGCAGCGGCCCCGCGCGGATGATTGCGACAGCGCCCTATCGTGAAAGCACACCGGATCAGGAATTAAGCGAAACGGCTCTCGCCTGGGTACGCGGCCATGGGAGGCAGCCTACATGATTGAGCTTGCTTTTCCCTGGGCGCTCGCTTTGTTGCCCGCTCCCTTTTTGATCTGGCGTTTTGTGCCGCCCTATCGCCAAAGCGCGCCTGCGATCCGGTTTCCTTTTTTTAATCAGATCACGAGAGCGGCAGGCGCTGAGACACGCAGCGGCGCTGTCATTGTCCGACGTCGCAACGTGCAGATGGTGACGGCCATCCTTGTCTGGGTCCTTCTGATTGTCGTTCTCGCGCGCCCTGAGCGGGTGGGCGAGCCCATTGAGGTGAGCAAGGCAGCCCGCGATCTCATCCTTGCCATCGATATTTCAGGTTCAATGGACGAACGGGATTTTCGTTCCCCCGCAGGCGAACTGGTTCAGCGGCTTGCTGCGGTCAAAGATATTGTCGGCGCGTTTGTGGAAGCGCGGGAGGGCGACCGCGTTGCCCTTATCGTTTTTGGGAGCAAAGCATTTGTGCAGGCGCCCTTTACCGAAGACCTGCGTACAGTACGCGATCTCCTGGGCGAGATCGAAGTTGGGATGGCGGGGCCCCACACAGCGTTGGGGGATGCAATTGGGTTGGCGATCCAAACCTTTGAGGCGAGCGACATTGATCAACGCCTGCTTATTCTCCTGAGCGATGGGGCTGATACGGACAGTCGGATGAGCCCCGTGAATGCGGCAGAAATTGCAGCCCAACATGGTGTTGAAATTCACACAATTGGCGTGGGCAAGCAGGATGCCACAGGTGTCAATCAGGTGGATATCGATACGTTAAGCGACATTGCGCAGCGCGCGGGTGGCAGGTTTTTCTTTGCCAATGACACAGATGGGCTCGCCGCCGTTTATACCCGGATCGATGAACTGGCACCTCGGGCCGTGGAAACGCTTTCCTTACGGTCAAGGGAAGCCGTCGGGCATTGGTTTTTGACACCAGCGATTTTACTCGCCCTTGCCACGCTTGCCTGGCTTCAATTGATTACGTGGAGACAGACCAGACGAAGGGCGCGCGACAGCCAAGGGCTTGGGTCATGACGGACGCTCTTTTGCAATTCTCGCTTTTTCATTTTCTGAGACCCTTGTGGCTGATCCTCATACTTCCCACTCTGTTTCTGTGGTGGTATGGGCGAGTGAGCGCAACCCAAATCGAAAACGGAGCGGCCGGCATCGCCCCTCACCTCGCCACCGCTTTGCGTGTTGGTGTAGACCAGCAAGGTCGAATATTGCCCATAGACGGTGTCGCACTTTCGATCCTATTGGCTCTGCTGGCCGTTGCGGGGCCGACATGGAGCCGCGTCCCCAATCCGCTACTCGCCCAGACCGCGCCGTTAACAATCGTGCTCAAAGTGAGCGAAAGCATGGAGCGCCATGACATTGCCCCCAGCAGGCTGGCACGAGCAAAGCACAAGATTGTCGACCTACTTCAAACGCGCGCTGGCGCCCGCACTGCATTGATTGCCTATGCGGGGACGGCTCACCGGGTCACCCCTCTATCTGAAGACCCGGAAATTTTGAGAGTGTTTCTGGAGGACCTGTCCCCCAGGGTGATGCCACGCGCAGGTACCAATGCAACTGGCGCACTGGCACTCGCCAATGCAGCCCTTGCAGGTGAGCCAACGCCGGGTGCCATCCTCTTTGTTGTTGACGATATAAACAGCGCCGATCTGCCTGCCCTTGCGGCACATGCGCAAGGTGGGGGTGCCCCGCTCATTATATTGTCCGTCACCAAGCAAGCCGACGCGCTCAGCAATATTGCAGCGCTGCGTGGGATCACACGGGTCGGGGTCACCCCGGACAATACAGACATTGGTGAGATCGAACACCGGGTGGCGCTTGCCTATCAAGAAGCGCTTTCAGCGGATGATCGCCAGCGATGGGATGATCGAGGCTGGATGCTCGCATGGCCGGTGGCGCTGTTGACGCTCCTTTGGTTCCGGCGCGGCTGGACTATGAGGTGGGGGAGTTGGGGCGCAGTTCTTCTCTTCATCTCGCTCATCGCCCCCACCAGCCCTGCCCGGGCAGACGACATGATGGACTGGTTTTTCACCGCCGATCAACAGGCACGTTTTGCCTATGAGGACAAACGGTTCGGCGACGCGGGCAGCTTATTCCAGGACCCNGAATGGAAAGGGTACGCCCTTTACCGGGCGGGACGTTACGCAGAAGCGATCAGCGTACTTGCCCGCATCGACACGGCGAGTGCCGCCTTCACCGCCGGTCTCGCACATTTGAAATCACGCGGATACCAGGACGCCATCATTTCCTTTGAGACAGCGTTGGAGCGTGACCCTGACTTTGTGGAAGCCACCAAAAACCTGGAGATCGCGCGGGCTATCCGCGCCTATGTTGAGCGCACGCGGGACCAATCAAACACAGGTGAAGAAGGCGGCTTCGGCGCGGATGATGTGGTCTACGACAATGAAGCGGAGAGCGGGACTGAAACCATTGTGGAGAGTGCCACCGAGAGCGCTGAATTATTGTCAGAAGAACAGTGGATGCGCACGGTCGATACGCAGGCCGGTGATTTTCTGCGCAGTCGCTTTCTGCTTGAAGCAGTAAGGAGGTCTGAATGATCCGCGCCCTCCTAACGTCACCGTCTTTGCTCACGATGCTGTTTTTGCTGGTGCCGCTGTCGGCAATGGCTCAGATAATGGCTGAAACAACTGTGGCACATCCCTCGCCCATCATCCGAACGGAACTAGACGCCACCTCTACCGTGCCCGGCCAACCCGTCGTACTACGGGTGACACTGCTGGTCCCAACATGGATGCCCAAGCCGCCGACCTTGCCGAGCTTCGATCTGCCCAATCTCATGGTGCTCTATCCCGAAAGAGCCACTCTCCCCATGAGCACACGCATTAACCGAAAGACATGGTCTGGCATTTCACGCACCTATCACCTTTATCCCATGGCGGAGGGAAATTTTCACCTCCCCGCTCAAGTTGTTTTGATCACTTATGCTGATCCAGAGACGCGGGCACCGATTGCCTTTGAAGGCAGGACGGAGGCAATGATGATCAACGCCCGTATTCCTGATGCTGCTCGAGACGTTGATCCCTTTGTTGCTGCGACCGGGTTGAGGCTGATCGAGACGATTGACATTGGCATTGATGGGGACCTTTCCAACTTGACGGCAGGAGATGCCATTACACGGCAATTGCGCGTTGAGATTGAGGGTGCCGCGGCAGTGATGATCCCACCGCTCCTTAACCAACAGGTCCTCAGAGGTCTCTCATCCTATCAGCGCGCCCCGCATCTCATTGACGCTTCGGAGCGCAGCATACAATCTGGCGTGCGCGTGGAGGAAGTCACCTATATGGTGGAGGCTGGTGGTCAGTTCGCCCTGCCTGCCGCCCAGCTTCGCTGGTTCAATCTGAAAACCGGGGCTATTGAAGTTGCCCGTGTCGAAAGTGTTGAGATCACCGCCCAGGGACCGCCGCTATCGTTCGCGAAAGAGTTAGAATATTGGGGAGAAAGCGTGGTTCGCTGGTTCCTTATATTCATCAGCCTCACAATATTAGTGACGGGTATCTGGAGATTTCGACGCCAAGCAATGGCTTTTTATGAACACCAACGTGCCACCCATTTTGCCTCTGAGTTTTATGCGTTCTGGTACGCAAAACGTCTTCTCAAGCAACATCGGTTCGGGGCAGCACTTACTGAAACAGGTCGCTGGTGGCAATTGTTCGGCTCTGGGTCACGCGGTTTGCCGCCCGGTTTGGAAAAAGCATTTACAACATTAGGATCAACTTTCTACGGGCGAAATGCTGGAGCAATTGGTCCGAGCGATGAAACATGGTCTGCAACAAGACAAGCACTTCAAGAGAACAGATGGAAAACTCGGAGCGAGCACCGCCAACTGCGGAAGGATTTACTGCCACAGTTAAATCCGACCTCCCGCTCCCTTTCACAGAAAAAACCACAATGAATGCGGAACGGAGAAAAGAGTTCGCGCGATTGAGGCGGAAAATAATCCAGTTCGTATGCCTGCTTGCATTGGGGATTGTAACTCTGGGCGGCTTCGGGGCATTTCTATCCCCTTCAAGGGCAGACGCCCCCTCTTATGTCGGGTCGCAGACGTGCACCACATGTCACCAGGCCCAGTCCGACGACTGGTCCCGCTCACACCACGCTCTTGCCTGGATGCTCCCAAGTGCTGAGAACGTTCTAGCAGATTTTGACGACACAGTTTTTGAACATCATGGCATCACCCATCGTTTTACCCAAAGGGATGGGGACTATTTTATGGAGACCGACGGCCCCGACGGCGAGCTGGTCCAATATCGCTTAAACGGGGTCGCGGGGGTCATGCCGCTTCAGCAATATCTGTTCGAGACAGAACCGGGTCGGCTCCAATCCCACGATGTGACCTGGGATGTGACGCAAGCGCGTTGGTATCATCTCTATCCTGAGCAGGACCTTGCCGCCAGCGATGGCATGCACTGGACTGGACCTTACAAGAATTGGAATTCTCGTTGCGCAGAATGTCACTCGACAGGTTTTGAAAAACGCTACACGTCCATCGACCGCACTTATGCAAGTCGCCAGGCTGAGATTGGTGTGGGCTGTGAAGCCTGCCACGGCCCGGGATCAACTCACGTTGGCTGGGCCGCCGGGACACCTATCACAGGTGGACAAAACCTCACTGATACAGGGTTCACCGCAGGCTTTACAGCAGCCAACCCTGAGGCCGAAATTCAGCAATGCGCGGGCTGTCATTCCAGGCGCGAGCCTCTTCTGGCCCAAAGCCCACTACCGGGCACGCCCTATCACGATTCCTACCGCCTCGCGCTCCTGCGAGAAGGGCTCTACCACACAGATGGGGCTATCCTTGAGGAAGTCTATGTCTACGGCTCGTTCTTGCAGTCCAAAATGTATGCCAATGGTGTGCGTTGTACCGATTGTCACAATCCACACTCCGGCGAACGTCGCATAGCTGGCAATGGGCTTTGCACTCAATGCCATTCGGAAGCGGGAAACGAGCGCTTCCCAAGTTTGCCCCTTGCCAGCTACGATACAGCCGATCATCATTTTCATAGAGTTGGATCAGACGGCGCGCAATGTGTCTCCTGCCACATGATCGAGCAGGACTATATGCAGATTGACGGTCGGCGCGACCATAGCTTTCGCATACCCCGTCCTGATCTCTCAGAGGAGACTGGAGCACCCAACGCATGTACTGATTGCCATATCGACCGTGATGCTGATTGGGCGGCCGCGGAAATCAGCATACGCTACCCCGATGGTTCGCGCCGCGGTCCCCACTTCTCTCAAGTGTTTGTGGCTGGACGTCTGTTTCCTTCCGACAACCGCGATGAGCTGATGGAGATCGCGGAGGACACATCCGCTGCTGTCATCGTGCGCGCGACCGCTTTGGAAATGTTACGTGGGGTCGCGGATGAAGCCATTGCCAACCGAAGTGCGGCATTACTTGCCAACGCAAATGCGCTGATCCGAGAAAACGCTATCGGGTTGCAACGTGGTGCTGCCCCCGCAGATCAGGTACGCCGACTGGCTCCCCTTCTGGAGGACCCATTGCGCTCGGTGCGCGTATCAGCGGCGCGCTCGCTTATCGGCGTGCCGCCAACCGGATTGCCGGAAGCCAGCCATGAGCCTTATCGCAACGCCATGAAAGATTTTCAAAACTCACTCAGTTCGAAAACAGATTTTCCAGAAGCACACCTGGCACTTGGGGGCGCTGCCCTCGTGATGCGAAACCCATCCGCAGCCGAAGCTGCTTTTCGCGAAGCCGTAACCCTTGATCCTCAACTTGAGGAAGCGTGGTCGATGATTGTTCAGATACGCACTACCATTGGCGACTGGGAAGGGGCCCGTGACGCAGTTACAGAAGCACGTGAGCACAATCCATCGAGCCTGCTGCTCATTCAACTTGAGCTCAGCTTGCGATCTAACAATGGACAGTAGATCACCTTGTTCAGGGGTTTGGTCACAAACAGAAGCTCTACGCAGCTACCTTGCGCCGCATCTCAGTCAATAAAGCGCCTAAGTCATTGAAATCATTCGATCCGGTTTTGACAAATTCGTGGCGTCTTTACAAAATATAACGGATGGTCTATATATTTTTGATGATTGATCAACGCCGGTCCAAAGGGGCCAAAACCCGCAAAAAAGTGCTTGAAAGCGCTGCCCATCTGTTCCAGCAGCAGGGGTATGCCGCTACCAGCATCAACCAGATCATTTCAACAAGTGGTCAGCCCAAGGGGTCATTATATTTTCACTTTCCAGGAGGCAAGCAGGAAATAGCCGCCGCGGCGGCAGCTCAGTCGTCCGAAATCATTCTTGCGCTGATCAAAGAAGTGTTTGCCACGTCAGAGACGTTGCGTGAGGCAATTGAGGCAGTCGCGACGGCGTTTTCGAACCAACTTCAGGCTTCGAACTATTGTGACGGATGTCCCATATCTCCCTTGGCGACGAGTAGTACAGGAGAAGTCACAGTGCTGCAGCAGTCTTGCGCGGGCGCGTTTGATGAATGGTTAGCCGCTATTGAGGCAGGGTTGAGTGCGCATGGCATCACGACCTCCGAGTGTTCTTCTCTTGCATCGCTCATCCTCTCATCTGTTGAGGGAGCCATTCTTCTGTCGCAAGCCCGACACAACACGGACGCGCTGGATGGACTTCCAACGTCTTTGGCACCGTTGCTGGATGTACAGCGTGACACCTAGATCTCCAAGAAATTATGGCGCAACTGACTGCGCCGATTGAAAGGAATATGCAATGCACCTATCCACAAAATTGATCTTCACGCTGGCGGCGATCCTTTCACTGACGGCCTGCGATCGTCCGATCGAAACTCACGAGAGCGATATCAATGCATTTGCCGCCCCAAGCGCACCCACCGTGCAGGATCTCGATATTCGTATGTCCATCGTAGTAACGGCCACGGTGATGGCGCCTGAAGCCATTATGTTCGAAGGAGGCAGCTGGTTCACCCAGCGCAAAATGGCTCATAGTGCAATACTCATCTGTCACCCGGATGGACTGCTTATGTTTGATACAGGTCTTGGTCGTGACATCGATGCACAGTTCGAAGCAATGCCTGGATACCTGAAGCCACTGTTCACCTATGAGGTTACCACACCCGCCGTTGAGCAACTGGACAAGGAAGAATTTTGCCCTGGGCGCCCTCTGCAAATCATGCTCTCGCATCTTCATTGGGATCATGCCAGCGGCATCGAGGATTTCCCCGATGTTCCTGTCTGGACACAACAGAGCGAGCTTGACAGTGGACGCGAGTTGGAAAACAGCTCAGGTTATCTCGCCAGCCAATTTGACGATCCGGATATCAACTGGCGCTCTTTCCAGTTTGTCGACTCCGCCCATGCCAACTATGAGCGCAACTACGATTTCTTTGGTGATGGCAGTGTGGTCCTTGTTCCAATGATCGGGCATACCGATGGGTCGGTCGGTATGTTCGTTGAGCTTGGCGGAGACGAGAGCTATTTCTTCACAGGTGATATTACATGGAGCTTGGAGGGCTTTTCTCACCCAGCCCACAAACATGCCCTTATGCGGGCCATTGTTGACGGCAATGTTGCAGATGTCGAACAGGAGATAAGCCGGGTGCAGGCCCTGATGCAACAAAAGCCAAACCTCCATGTGGTTCCGGCCCATGACTATGAAGCCTACAATCTAGACGCCATTTACCCTGACTTTATTTCCAGAGATTAAAGAAAAACCCCACGAGATCAAAATGCCGTCCCGCAAATCTTTACCGAGACGGAAGCGGACCCTGCGCACATGTCTCAAAGAAAAATCAGAAGGAAAATGATATGGCTTGGCAGAAAAAACCCAACCCCAAATTACGCTTGCTGATAAGGTCTGCTCTGGCTTTCCTTGTTGTGGTTGCGTTCGCTCTCACAGCGTTTTATTTGTTGGCTCTTGGCCGGTTCGATCAACTTGACGGTGATGAACGTGCCGGGCTCGTTGCAAACGGAGATGCATACAGTTTCGCCGAGCTTTCTAGTGGTGCGGTCCACTACCGGCTGGAGGGGCCAGCAGGGGCTCCGGTGGTTGTCCTGATTCACGGGTTTTCAGTTCCTAGTTTCGTGTGGGATCAGTATATCGCACCACTCAATCAAGCAGGTTTCAGGGTACTTGCTTTTGACAATTATGGACGCGGTTTTTCAGACAGGCCAAATGTCGTGTATGACGCGGCCCTCACTGATCGCCTGATTATTGAGCTTCTCGACAGTTTGGATTTGGCAGAGCCAGTACACCTGGTTGGCTACTCCATGGGTGGGGCGACTGCAGGAGTTTTCGTAGATCGCCATCCTGAGCGAATTCGTTCCCTGACCCTGATCGCTCCGGCGGGTTTAGGCGAAAATGGCGCGCCAGTTTGGATCAATACTCCGATTGCAGACTGGGTTTTCACGGTCTTAGGGCCGACGATTGCAACTATGCGCCTCCGCGAGGACGTCCCCACCGCAAGCAATCCAGGTGACTTCATTTCCAAGTTCGCCGGCCAGTTCCGGTATGGCGGCACCTCCCGAGCACTTCTCTCGACTTTGCGTCATTATCCATTTGCCAGTTTGCAAGACGAGATGAGGGGCATTGGTGCAAGCGGCCTGCCAACGCTCATTATCTGGGGTGAGGATGACGAGACCGTACCGTTCGAGTATTCAGATCGTTTCGCCAAGCGTATACCAAATGCCCGGCTCGCCTACTTTCCTGGCTGGGGACACGCGATCCCCTATGCCGCCCCTAATCTAGTGCTGGATGTTCTTTTGGCACACCTTGCGGTTGTCGAGGAAGAGTAGTGCAATGCCGCTAACCTTTGGGTATCTGTGCTGGTATCGGTGCCTGAAACTACCCTATTCAGTTTGCTGGTTGGAAGGCCGCCCCAGCGCTTGCCTGTGGCAACACCATGATTTTCAAGCCGTCAGAAATCACGCCCCTTAGTGCGCTAAAACTTGCAGAAATAGTCTGCGAGGCTGGCGCGCCACGTGTGCTTTTCAATGTTGTTCAAGGTGCCGGTTCCGTTGGGAGTCGCCTTGCGTCTAACCCTGACATAGCAAAATTATCCCTCACGGGGTCAGTCCCGACCGACAAGCGTTCTCAAGTACATTGAAATTGGTGTCGCTAAGGGTGCGCATCTGCTTCTGGATGGGCGACAATTGCCATCTGATCAAACCGGGTCAGACATTTTCATTGAACCCACAATTTTTACCAACGTAACTAATGAGATGACTATCGCCCAAGAAGAAATTTTCGGCCCGGTCGCCTCTATACTGATTTTCGACGATGAAGAAAGAGTCATTGAGCGAGCGAACGCTAGCCCCTTTGGCCTNGCCTCCGGTGTCTACACATCCAACCTGGACCGTGCCTACAAAATTGCTGCGCGCATGCAGGCTGGAATTTGCTGGATCAACACCTACAATGAATACCCGATCAACATGCCTTTTGGTGGATACAAACAATCGGGCATTGGCGGGGGGAATGGTCTCTTGGTTCTGGATCANTATTCGCAAACGAAGAGTATCCTGGTGCGGCTCACAGCCGGGTCATCGCCGACGCGTCGGNGCNTGGAGAGCGGCTTGGAAAACCGGAAGAGTTTGGCAGTTTGGTTATGGAACTTGTACGCTATAGTTACTTCAACGGACAAGCCCTTCGGCNCGATGGTGCCATCCGAATGNCACCACGTTAAACAACAAAATAGGGAAGAAATAATGAGCGATCTAGTGTTACGCGAAGACAAGGATGGTGTTGCAACGCTGACGATCAATCGATCAGACAAACTAAACGCACTCAATGTAGCCGTGTTTCAATCTTTAGAAACTCACGTCAAGGCGCTCGAAAAAGAGATTGATACCGTAGGGTGTGTTGTACTGAGAGGTGGCGGGCGCTGTTTCTCAGCCGGACATGACCTAAAAGACATTGAAGCGGGTGAGAAGTTGCCGCGCCCCAACTTTCAGGCTCACGTGATTGAGCGCCTGGCGAACCTCCCCCAACCAGTGATCACTGCAGTTCATAGTCACTGCTATACAGGGGCCCTTGAGCTAGCGCTTGCAGGCGACATAATTCTCGCAAGTGAGAACGCTAAATTTGCGGATACTCATGCAAAATGGGCCCTGACGCCGGTCTGGGGCATGAGCCAACGGTTGCCGCGGCGCGTGGGTCAAATCAAAGCATCAGAAATGATGTTTACCGCGAAGACTTATTCAGGCCGTGAGGCCGAAACAATGGGGCTTTGTAATACCTGCTATGCTGATGACATTTTTGACACATCGGTGGCCAGTTTTTGTTCGGAGATGCTTGCCAATTCCTGGTTTTCGCTTCGTGCAAACAAACTGCTCCTTCGCCAAACGGATGGCCTTAGCCTTGAGGCTGGTCTTTCTCATGAGATTTATCAAAACAAGGGTGTCGGGCCTGACATGCCTGAACGAATTGGAGGCTTCGGAAAAAAATGAGTGATCTCGACCTGTTCACCGATGAAGTGCGGACATTTCTCTCGGAAAACCTAGCGCCTGAGCTCAAACGCGCCGGACAACTTTGTGCGGGCATCTATGCCGACCAACCCGTCGCTCTCGAATGGCACCGCGTCTTGCACAAACGAGGCTGGTCAGTCCCTTCTTGGCCAATAGAACACGGCGGCACTGGCTGGAGTTTGGAGCAACACGCAATTTTCCAGCGAGAGCTTATCCTTGCATCAGCTCCGGTGGTCACTCCCAATTCAACGCGCATGGTCGGCCCTGTGGTTATTGCCTTTGGCACCGATGAGCAAAAGGATCGATACCTTCCACGCATCCGCAGCGGGGAAGACTGGTGGGCTCAAGGCTACTCCGAACCAGGCTCGGGATCGGATCTAGCTTCATTGCAATGTCGAGCAGTCAGAGAAGGCGATCACTATGTGATCAATGGGTCAAAGATCTGGACCACACATGCACAATGGTCGAACAAGATTTTTTGTCTCGTGCGCACTGACAATAGCGGCAAGCAGCAACAGGGGATTACTTTTCTGCTCTTTGACATTGATCTGCCCGGCATCGAAATCAAGCCGCTTATCTCCATATCAGGCGATCATGAATTCAATCAGGTTTTTTTCGAGAATGTACGCGTCCCCGTTTCAGCACTTTTGGGTGAGGAGAACGATGGCTGGACCGTTGCCAAATATCTTCTGCAATACGAGAGAAGCGGCAGCTATGGTCCAGGTCTGAAAACCCGCCTTGGTTTGTTAAAATCTTTTGCGACACAAGAACCAAATGGCACATCACAATCACTGATGGCAAATCCTGACTTTGCTAGGAAAATATCAACCACTGAAATTGAGCTGTCTGCCCTAGAAAGCTTTGAGCAAAGAGTGTTTTCAGCTGTCGCNAGCGGTGAAACAGTAGGAGTCATGTCATCCGCCATCAANGTACGTGGCACGGAGATGCGCCAACGTGTAACCGAACTGGTTGTAGAAGCTGTTGGTTATTATGGCTTACCCTATCAACCAGAAGCTCGCGCCTATCAGGCAAATATCGAGCCAATTGGATCAAATCTGGCAGCGACATCCTTACCTCAGTATCTGAATGATCGCGCCGCGACCATTTATGCGGGCTCAAATGAAATTCAACGTAACATTATGACAAAAGCCATTCTCGGCCTTTGATCACATGGCTTTGGCACAAATTCGAACCCAAGACGCGCGAAATCGAAGTCGCCGAAGAAGAAGGCATGGTGAGCGACGGCGAAGACTTACTTCAGAGAATTTTGATTGCCCTGGGCCTCCTTGGTTATCCTATTGATACCNATCACACAGCACCATCGAAGCAACATCCGTTTACGGANTGATTATATATCGACATTGTCACACNGAGCCTTCTGAATTCAACTGCCCATGCAACGCTGCTTCTNCCAGTGACCCATGTTGAAAATTCACCGTCCGCCTCCGAACAAAACATGCCTCACTAGCCTTTGCGCGCCCATTTCAAGATTTCAGCGCGGATGTCATGAACCTGATCAATCNGTGAGAGAATAATCGGAATNGCTTCGCTACCCACCTCAAGCTAATTGTCCAGTAAGTGTAGCAAATGGAGGCGAGGCTCTTGATTTTTTGGTTCAGTCCCGACGAGATACACGGACCGCGTTGAAACTGATGCGACATTTATTGAAACGCAACGGTATCACGCCAAAAACTATCGTCACAGATAGGTGGAAAGCCTATGCAGCAGCCTTCCGCAAACTTGGACTAACGGGCTTTCATCATCAAGCCAAGTGGAAGAACAACTGAATTGAAGGTTTGCACGGTCGTATCCGAAAACGAATGGTGCAAAGCTTTCGATCTCCAGGTTCTGCCCAACGATTCCTCTCAACCCACGCGGCCTTCTACAATCACTTTTACACCCGAAGGCACCTGACTTCAGCATCTGAACATCGAACCCAGCGCAACCAAACATTGACGTCATGGCGTGAGATAATAGCCGCATAATCCAGTGCTGAATATCTCGTTACGCTTTCAGTTTAAGTTTGTGGCAAAGCCGATCATACTACCCGATGTCCTTCTTCAAAGTGCCTGTGTTTGCGACTAAGCCTGTTGAATGTCGCCGACCAACAATCGAAATCGAGCCATTGTTATGAGACCAATCATATTTGCTCTGCCGGGAAATGAAAAAATATCAGGAGAGGTATCTAATCTTCTTGATGCCGAGACTGGCGATGTGACCGTGCGCCAGTTTCCTGATGGAGAGTCATATATTCGTATCAATTCGCCGGTTGAAGGCAGGGAGATTATCCTTGTCGCAACGCTGGATCATCCCGATGACAAACTTCTTCAGCTGATATTCTTCGCGGACCTGGCCAAAGAACTGGGCGCGGTAAAGGTCGGCCTTGTCGCACCATATCTTGCCTATATGCGTCAGGATCGTCGATTTAATCCAGGAGAGGCCGTCACCTCGACCTATTTTGCGCAAATTATCTCTGCCCATGTTGATTGGTTGGCGACAGTTGATCCCCACCTGCACCGGCGTAGCTCATTGGCAGAGATTTACTCAGTGCCCGCCGGTGCTCTGCATGCAGCCCCTCTGATTTCCGCCTGGATCAAAGAATTCGTGCCCGACCCGCTTCTCATTGGACCCGACAGTGAGAGCGAACAATGGGTCGCGGCAGTGGCCGGGGCGGCCAATGCGCCGTTCACCGTGTTGACCAAAATACGGCACGGCGACCGAGACGTGGAGGTGTCGGTGCCAGACGTGGAGCGTTGGAAAAACCGGACACCGGTTTTGGTGGATGACATCATCTCAACAGCCAGAACCATGATAGAGACCGTCGGCCATATTGAGGCTGCAAAGCTACGCCCGCCTGTGTGTGTGGGGGTGCATGCCGTGTTTGCCGGACGGGCATATGAGGAGTTGCAGGCGACCCGCGTCGACAAAATTGTAACCTGCGATACGATCCCTCACGCGAGCAATGCCATCAGCACAGCCGCCTTACTGGTCTCCGGCGTTTTGGAGTTGAACGGGTAGCATCAGGTCATGGTTTATGCGCTCACGAAGTGGTTTTCTTGACAAGCGGGAGAATGAAGAGACAGCGGGGAATGAGGGGCNTTGCTAGTGGGGCTAGGGAAACACAATCGAGTTAATCCACATCAATGTAGTTTCACCTCGCTATGTGATGTAATCTCATTCTGACCGGTGATGATTTGGTCATGTCTCTCACCATTTGTAAGAAATCAGTATGGAAGACCCCTACAAAATTCTCGGCGTTGCGAAAGACGCATCTGATGCGGACATCAAAAAGGCATACCGCAAGTTAGCCAAAAAGCATCATCCTGACCTCAACCCAACAGACAAAGCAGCCGAGGCACGTTTCAAAGACGTATCTGCCGCCTTTGAGATTTTGGGGGATGCGGACAAGCGAGCAAAATTTGATCGCGGCGAAATTGATGCCACGGGAGCGGAGCGGCCCGAAGCCCATTATTATAAAGAATATGCCGGTGGCGAGAGGGCCCGACAGTATCGCTCTGACGCAAGTTTTGATGATCTTGGCGGCATTTTTTCCGATCTATTCGGCCAAGGTGGCCCAGACGCTGGTCAGCAGTTCAAGATGCGTGGAGGCGACCTTCGGTATCATTTGTCTGTTGATTTTCTCGACGCCATCAATGGCGCCACCAGACGTGTTTCTCTACCCGACGGGTCATCGCTTGACGTGAAAGTTCCCGAAGGTGTGAGGGATGGGCAGACCATCCGCCTGCGCGGCAAAGGCCACCCTGGCACGGGAGGCGGGCCTTCCGGTGATGCTTATGTAGAAATCAGTGTCCGTTCGCACAAGGTTTTTCGTCGCGAGGCGGATGACATTGTCCTTGATTTGCCCATATCGATCGATGAGGCGGTTCTTGGTGGCAAGGTCGATTTGCCGACAACGGGTGGTCGTGTTCGCATGGCAATTCCAAAAGGCGCAAGTAGCGGCCAGATATTGAGATTGAAAGGAAAGGGCGTCAAGAGAGCCAAAGGCGGGGGCAAGGGAGATCAGCGATGTGTTTTGAAAATTGTCCTGCCTGAGAAAATCGATGATGAGCTGGAATCTCTGATGGAGAAATGGCGCGAAGCCCATAGCTACGATCCGCGGGAAAGCTTGCAGGAAAGCTCAAAGGGAAAAATGTGAGGCGAACAATGATTGACGAACAGAAAGTCCTATTGCGGATCAAAGGAATCAGCGCCGTTCAGCTGCGTGTCTGGGTTGCACAAGAATGGGTAAAGCCAGCACAAAGTGAAAGCGCTGCCGCCTTTAATGATGCTGATCTTGCGCGCATACAATTGCTGCATTTGTTAGACAATCAGCTCGACGTTGGACGTGAAGCAATCCCGATCATCCTATCCCTCATTGATCAGGTTCACGGGGTATGTGAGAAAATGCAGGTCATTTCCGATGCTATTGATGCACAACCCGATGATATTCGAACAGAAATTCTGGAACGCGTTCGGCGGAATACATGAGCTTGAACGAATTTCATCAAAGAGACCAATAGGTACGATCAAACGGCATTGATCAAAGTTCAAATGCCTATTTTCTCGTGACCGGCGGTCGCTTCAGGTAGGGCGCATATTGGATTTTATAAGCTTCCATTCTTGAGGTCGAGGTGGGAATTTGGAACGGTGGTAAGTATGACAATAAATCTCACTTTTCTCGGTGCTGTTGGAACGGTCACAGGCTCCAAATATTTGTTGGAGGCGGGTGATCGGCGGTTCCTCCTTGATTGCGGCTTGTTTCAGGGGTTCAAGCAGCTGCGCTTGCGCAATTGGGCACCCCTGCCGGTTAACCCAAAAAACATTGAGGCTGTGATCCTTACCCACGCGCATCTTGATCACTCCGGCTATGTTCCCCTGTTGGTGAAAAATGGTTTTAAGGGGCATGTCTACGCGACGTCGGGAACATGCGATCTTTGCTCTGTGTTGCTATCTGATAGCGGGTACCTGCAAGAGCGTGATGCAGAGCTGGCCAACCGCCACGGTTACACCAAGCACCGCCCGGCAACACCTCTCTATACACAACATGATGCTGAAGTCTCGATGAAGCGGTTCAAGCCTGTGCCATTTGAGCAAGATCTTGATCTGGGTGGTGGACTGACTGTCCGCTTTCGCCCGGCGGGACACATCATTGGGGCCGCAATGGTTCTGATCACCTATGAAGGAAAATCGATCCTCTTCTCTGGCGACCTTGGACGGCCAGGATCGGCCACCATGGTGGACCCCTCAATTGTACGAAAGGCAGATTACCTTGTCGTTGAATCAACTTACGGCAATAGGTTGCATGAAAAGTCAGATCCGGAGAGCCGAATTGCAGAGATTGTTAATCGCGTAGCATCAAGGGGCGGCACGGTGCTTATTCCCGCATTCGCCGTCGGGCGTACCCAAACGATTTTGTTTCATTTGCAGCAGCTTAAAGCACAAAATCGCATTCCTCAGAACCTGCCGGTGTTTCTTGATAGCCCCATGGCCATCAATGCGACCAACATTTTCCACGCCCACTTGGGAGAGCACCGCCTGACGAAGGAGCAGTGTAGCGCCACCTGCAATGTCGCCACCTATGTGCGTTTGGCGGAAGATTCCAAAGCTCTTGATCATAACAGCATGCCTAAGATCATCATCTCTGCGAGCGGCATGGCGACAGGTGGACGCATTCTGCCACATTTGAAGAATTTTGCATCTGATCGTCGCAATGCCGTTCTGTTTGTTGGTTTTCAAGCAGGTGGCACGCGCGGGGACAAAATGACCCATGGAGCGGACTCGGTTAAAATCCACGGTGCCTATATCCCGATCCACGCTGAAGTGGAAAACCTTCACATGCTCTCGGCTCACGCGGACGCAAACGAGATCATGGGCTGGCTTGGCCATTTTGAATCACCACCAAAGCGCACATTCGTAACACACGGTGAGCCCGCTGCGTCTGACGCTCTTCGCTTAAGAATCGAAGAGGAGTTGAACTGGTCTTGTTCCGTGCCAGAGTATCGTGATCGCGTTACGCTGGACTGACAAGCAGGCTCCATTTGTGAACGAAGTGAGGACAGCTCAGTGACAACAATCGAAAGCTCGTTGCGTCTCAAACGGCTCGGCGTCGATACGCATGACCACGCCGTGATATTTATGAGGCGTGATTGCCATGTTTGTCGCGCAGAAGGGTTTTCAGCGCATACGCGCGTTCTTATCTCCACGGGAGAAAAGTCCTTAATCGCAACGATTAATTTGGTCACGGGTGATTTGTTAGCACAAGGGGAGGCAAGCCTCTCAGAAACGGCATGGAACCGCCTTGGTGCTAAAGAAGGCCAGTCGATCCATGTGAGCCACTCGCAGCCACTTGACTCACTAAGTCGCGTGCGCGGCAAAGTTTATGGCGCATCATTGAGTGATTATGAGCTTGGTTTGATTATGCGGGACATCGTCGCCGGACGCTATTCAGACATTCATCTCTCAGCCTTTATTACAGCTTGTGCCGCTGGCGGGCTCAACAGGAATGAGGTGATAGGTCTCACGCGCGCGATGGTCAGCGCCGGTGAGCGCATGGACTGGGGCAGAACGCCCATTGTCGACAAACATTGTGTTGGTGGCTTACCTGGCAACAGGACGACACCGATTATCGTTTCCATTGTTGCTGCCTGTGGCCTGACAATGCCGAAAACGTCCTCGCGTGCGATCACATCGCCAGCAGGAACGGCGGACACAATGGAAACGCTGGCACCCGTTGATCTGGACATTGCCGCTATGCGGCGGGTGGTTGAAAATGAAGGAGGTTGTGTCGTCTGGGGTGGTAGTGTTGATCTCAGTCCAGCCGATGACACGCTCATCCGCGTGGAGCGTGCACTTGATCTTGACAGCGAGGGGCAACTGATTGCCTCCGTGCTTTCAAAAAAAATTGCAGCGGGCTCTACACATGTTGTTATTGACGTGCCAGTGGGGCCGACGGCAAAAGTACGCGGGGCAGCCGAGGCAGATGCCCTTGAGCGCGGGTTGCAAGATGCCGCACAAGCTCTGGGCCTTGCCGTTCGGATTGTGAGAACCGATGGTCGGCAGCCCGTGGGTCGAGGCATTGGCCCAGCCCTTGAAGCGCGCGATGTGCTGGCTGTCCTGCAAGGCTCTTTGTCAGCGCCTTTGGACCTGAAGACCCGTGCGGTCACCCTCGCCGGGGACTTGCTGGAGCTCGGTGGCGCGGCGGGCAAAGGTATGGGCGCTGCGATGGCAGAAGCAACGCTTGCCAGCGGTCATGGTTGGGCGAAATTTCAAGCCATTTGCGAGGCGCAAGGGGGCATGCACACGCCACCGGTAGCGGCGTTTCAGGAGCCGGTTCTGGCGCATGAGAGCGGACGTATTACGGACGTGGATAATCGTCGGCTAGCAATGGCTGCCAAGCTTGCCGGGGCTCCAGAAAGCAAGGCGGCAGGTTTGGAATTTCAGGTATCCCTTGATGAGGAGGTGGAGAAGAATGCGCCGCTCTTCACAGTTCATTCAGAAACCCGGGGAGAGCTTTCTTACGCGCTTGACTATGTCAAAAGCCATGTGCCTATCGTAGAAATCAGCACACCTTGATGCCATTCTAGATCACTCGGCATGTCTCTCTGTGAGAACCTGAAGTCGACCCTCACATTTTGACAATGATGTCGCGCAAAATGCTGCTGGCGTGAGCCATATGGTCTGAGGTATTGGAGAGATGTCGATAAATCTCGCGCCGTTTTAGAATTTCCATGATGAATGACAGACCGCGCGCAACGGCCTCCGTCGATGCTTTGTCCATTGAACCAAGTAACAATGCAATGTCTTCGTCGGTCTCCCTGCGTTCTTGTGCAAGCGCGTGGAGGTAGCTTTTTGGTTCAAACAGGTCAGCGATCGCTCTGCGATAGACCTTTTCGACCAAACGTTCGTTCTTTGTGACAGCCGTTGCATCAATCTCTGCATTTTCTGGAGCATGCTTGAGCTTTGAAAAGCCTGCCTGCAATGATTTTGCGCTGTCGCGAAGCAGTTGCGCAATCTCAAGCATATGGGCGTCTGGTTTAATCTCGAGAATTTCCATCTCTCGCACTGTTGTTTTGAGATAGTTCAGACCTTCATCAACTGACTCGATTGCTCGATAAATATCTTCCCGGTCAAAGGGCGTGGAAAAAGATCGATTGAGAATTTCTATATTTCTTGCCTTGAGTTTGTCTCCCGCATGTTCCATCTGTCGAACGCGCTCAGCGGCAGCTTGATCACTCGTTTCCATATAGGTGACAAATACATCCGTCGCATCTGTAACGAGATCGCATTGNTCATTCAATAGACGGTAAAAATCAGGCATTCGTGGAAATATCGCGCCAAGAAAACGGGAAATCGGCGACGGTTGTATGCTCAAATCATTGTTGTCATCTTCATTCATCTCAGTTTCCTCAACGTTCCCAAGCTGGAAGTACAATCTAGGCGAAGCCATTGGCGAGGTAAGTAAGCCCATAGGTAAGGCTTGATATGAGGGCTGCTCCGGGCATGGTGATAAACCACGTCCCAACAATTTCTCGTGCTCTTTTCCATCGAACCATTCTCGGGTGCTCTGAGGCGCCAATGCCCATAATCGCAGTGCTGACGACTTGCGTGGTCGACACAGGTGCGCCAAAAGCCGACGCTGCCAGGATGACACTTGCAGAAGTGAGCTGCGCGTCCAAAGCATGAAGGGGACGCACTTTATAAAGACCAAAACCGAGTGTTCTGACTATGCGCCAGCCTCCAACAAGGGTTCCCAAGGTAATGGCGCTGGAACTCGCCAAAACAACCCAAAAGGGAACATAAAATGTATCACTCGCGCCGCCTACTACGAGTATCAGAGCAATTATACCCATTCCTTTTTGAGCGTCATTGGTTCCATGGGAAAAGGCCAACACGGCTGTCGTGGACCATTGCAACCACCGCAAATAGCGGTTGGCAGACGGCCGTGCGCCTTGCAGTGCAAAGCGCATCATCCGGTGAACGAGCCAGCCAAGAAAAAAGCCCAACAGTGGGGACAAGAGGAGGGCCCCCAATATTTTAGTTACGCCCGAAAAGCGTCCGGCGGCAAGTTCCGTGGCGCCCCAAACGACATGATCAGGGCCTGCAGAAACGACGACTGCGCCCACGAGGCCTCCCACAAGCGCCTGAGACGAAGAGGTGGGAAGGCCAAACAGCCAGGTCGTTACATTCCAGCCAATGGCGCCCGCGAGGCCGCATAAGATGATGGTCAGCGCGGGCATACTCTGCATATCTGATATATCAACGAAGCTGCCGATTGTATTTGCCACGGCCGTGCCACCGATGATGGGTCCAAGGAATGTAAACAGGGATACCACAACTGCGGCCTGGATCGGCGTGGCGGCGCGGGAGGCGATGATGGTCGCCAGCATGTTGGCCGCGTCATGGAAGCCATTGGTAAAGTCAAAAACAACGACAACAACAATGCCAAAGATCATCAGCAACAAAACAACCGTCATTGCACAACTTTCAACGTGGCTCTCGAGGCAGTGCAAATTGTGACTAAGTCAGTCATTGATCAGCCGGGCGACAAGAACTTCGGAACAAATGCCAAAACGGCGAACGACAGAAAGATGCTCTATGTGCCACTGACTTTCATCTAGAATTGGGCGCAGCGCAACTGGTCGGCATCCCCCCACCATTTCAGGGCGCCAGTTATGGATTTTTTGCCAGACAGAACTGACAGCTTTTGACAATGGAGCTTGTCCATACATCAGACTGACATTGCACAACATGCCTGACGGTTTAAGTGCTCTTCTGGCTTCGGTCAAAAAAGTTCGGATATCAGCTTCAGACAGAAGGTCCAACACGTAAGTGGAAAGCACGCGGTCAATGCTGTGATTTTCACTATGTAGCGTCGGTGCGNCATTTGTTTGAATGGCTTTGCTCCGCTTCGACCAGGGCGTCAAGCGTTTCTCCGCCAAGCCGATCATCGTTGCGCTGATGTCCAGGGCAAGATACGTGGGATTTGGGGGAAGAACATTTTGCAACAGAAGTTCCGCCATCCGCCCGGTTCCGCAACCAAACTCGCAAACTGACTGTGCTTTGTTAAACGCCCCTTCTGTAATCAATCTATCAATCGCAGCGCTTTCGTAGAAGGATTGCCAATCCTGCCACGCGCCAAAACGGTCATAGAATTTCTCCGCGCTCTGTGGTGACAAGACGGGCATCGCACAGGAACTTCTTACTTACTGGTTGCATGTTTGGTGATCCAGCGATCAATGGCATCTGCCAAGGCATCGCAGTCCCTTTGGAATTCACTGTGCAATTGTGACCAATCGTCCGCGTGATGTTTTGCAGCCTGACCAGCCCTTTCTGCCAATTCTTGGTGTTTGGTCTTCAGGAGGGACAGCTCACCTGCCGCAGAGACTTTCTCAGTCATTGTTCCATTGTCCAAACGCTGCTGCGCAGCGGCAATTTTTAGATCGACCGAGGCCATTTGTTTTGCAAGCGATTGCAGATAGGTCTCTTGTTGCATGGAACTATCCTCATATTGGCTGAACAGGTGGAGCTTGCCGAAATTTTCTGCCGTAAAGCAATTCGGGCATACTCAATTCAGCAAGACTGTATGTCAAAAATACTTGTCAGGGGTTTGATATATCGCAATTTCTGAAACAATTTTCTGGACCATTGTGCAGGTCTATATCGACAGGGTAGCCTGCCAATTGTCGGCTATTGGTTTATCTCAAAAATTGTCTAGGAGCAGGTAAATGGACACCCGCAGAAAATGGCTCATGGGTCTTGCTGCTGTGGTGACGGTGGTCGGCGTCGGTGGCTACCTTGCATATGATTTTTGGAGACAGGACCAGTTGGCACAAGCGGATCTTGTGCTTTATGGCAACATTGACATTCGCGAGGCAGCCCTCGCCTTCAATGTACCAGGACGCGTTGATCGCATGCTGGTGGAAGAAGGGGATAAAGTTGCGAACGGTCAGCTTCTAGCGACGTTGGAACCTGGCGTCTATCAAGCGGGCGTTGATGCTGCAACGGCGCAGGTCGATGCACAACGCGCCGTTTTGGACCGGCTGATTGCAGGTAGCCGTTCTCAGGAAATTAGAGAGGCCCACGCGAAAGCCCGCGCGATCGAAGTCGCGTTGGACGATGCACGCTCAACGCTTCGCCGAACCAAAGCGTTGGCGGTAAATGGATTTGCCAGTCAACAGAAGGTCGACAATGATCAAGCTGCGGTGAAAGCATTAGAGGCGCAATTAACTGCGGCCGAGCAGATGCTCTCTTTGACCATCCAAGGACCTCGTGCTGAAGACATCGCTGTCGCGCGCGCGCAACTGAGAGGCTTCGAGGCGCAACTCACGCTTTCGCGCCAACAATTTTTTTATACAGAACTTCACGCCGTTGAAAGCGGCGTGGTGAACACACGCATCGTTGAGCCGGGCACTGTTGTTCTGTCGCACAGCCCTGTTTACGCCATTGCACTGTCTGATCCAGTCTGGGCGCGAACCTATGTCTCCGAGCCGGATCTGGGCAGAATTTATTCCGGCATGGCAGCGGAAATTGAAACAGATGCGGTCGCAGGCAAAACTTATGTAGGGTGGATTGGCTTTATTTCACCAGTGGCCGAATTTACGCCGAAATCTGTCGAAACGGTGGAGGTTCGGACAAGCCTAGTCTATAGGCTCCGCGTCTATGTGGAGAATCCAGATAATGGCCTGCGCCAGGGAATGCCCGTCACGATCAAGCTGATACCCGGTTCCGAACATGCGCCAGCTGGGCGATCGGCAACTCAGTGACGAGCGGATCTGGCGCCTCCTCCGTGTCCGAACGGGTCATCGACTTGCGTGACGTGCGAAAGGAATTTCGAACGGCAGAGAAGTTGATCACAGCCCTTGACGGTCTGACAGCCGAAGTAGGTGCGGGGCAGATCACGGGGCTTGTTGGGTCAGACGGCGCTGGAAAAACAACTTTGATGCGTCTTCTGACGGGATTGCTCAGACCAGATAATGGTGTGATCCGTGTCCTTGGTCTGGATGCAGAAACGCAGGCTCAGGAGATACAGGCAAGTGTTGGCTATATGCCTCAACGCTTTGGCCTTTATGAAGATTTGAGCATCCGCGAAAATCTCGAGCTCTATGCCGATCTGCAGGGGCTGCCTAGACGGGAGCGTAAGGCCCACTTTGAGGAACTAATGGACTTCACAGGCCTAGGCCCCTTTCAAGCGCGCTTGGCGGGCCAGCTGTCAGGCGGGATGAAACAGAAGCTTGGGCTGGCATGTACTCTGGTGCGCCCACCCAGACTTTTGTTGCTCGACGAGCCGAGTGTTGGCGTTGACCCTGTTTCACGGCGCGAACTTTGGGACATTGTGCAGTCTCTCGTNGGNNAAGGGATCAGNGTTCTTTGGGCAACAGCTTATTTGGATGAGGCGGCACGTTGCGACAATGTGTTGCTTTTGAACGAAGGCAAGCTTCTCGCGGCTGGACCCCCGCAGAGTTTCAGCGATCCCTTGAAGGGGCAGACATTTGCGGTTCGTGCGGCAAGCGAAGATCGTCGAACGCTGCTCCACGCGATTAGAAAATTTCCACAGGTGGTGGATGCAATCATTAAAGGACGCGACATCCGGGTTCTGCTCTCCAGGCATGCTGACGCACATTATTTGTCCCAGAACTGCCAGAGGCTGGATATCGAAATACAGCATATCAACCAAGTCACCCCTGCCTTTGAGGATGCATTTATCTCGCTCCTCAAGGAACAAGATACGAGCGATGATGCCCCTTCTGCCGCTAAAGCCGTATTGCCCGTGCGCAACGGTAGGTCAAGCGACAGGAGAATTTCTCAAGGTCTGCCCGTTGCCACGCCATCCAATAGCCAAGGCAATGCCAATGAGGTTGTAATTCAAGTAGCCAACCTCGTGCGAAAATTTGGAGAATTTACCGCCGTTGATGGCATCACCTTTGAAGTGCAACGTGGAGAAATTTTCGGATTGCTGGGGCCGAACGGTGCTGGAAAATCGACGACCTTCAAGATGTTGTGCGGCCTATTGCCACCAACCTCGGGAACGGCGCAGGTTCTTGGCATTGACTTGCGTAAAGCAGCCGCAAGAGCGCGCGGCCATATCGGCTACATGGCTCAGAAATTTTCCCTTTATGGGAATATGAGTGTCCTGCAAAATCTCGTTTTTTTTGCCAGCGCTTATGGATTGTCTGGACACCAGCAACAGAAAAAAATCGCGGATGAACTGAGCGANTTTGACCTTACTGCTTATTCCGAGACAATCAGTGAAACGCTGCCACTCGGCTTTAAACAGCGGCTGGCGTTAGCATGTGCAATCATGCATGAGCCAGGGGTCCTGTTTCTGGATGAGCCGACCTCTGGTGTTGATCCTTTGGTCCGACGGGAGTTTTGGACCCGGATCAACGCCATGGCGGCTGCCGGTGTAACAATCATGGTGACCACCCATTTTTTGGAAGAGGCCGAATATTGTGATCGGATCGGCATCGTTTATAAAGGAAGATTGATAGCGGTGGGCACACCGGAGGACTTGAAGAACGAGCATCGGAGCGACGATATTCCCGACCCGAGCCTTGAAGATGCCTTTGTCGATTTGATCGAGCGTTATGATCAGGAGAACCGGCAATGAGTGAGCAACCACNNGGCGAAACCTCAGTATCCTCCGCACCGAGCATCCNGCAGGGTCGAACGCGCGCGGCTCATATGCGCTTGCTCGGGTTGATCCGCAAGGAAACACTCCAAATCCTGCGCGATCCCAGCAGCATATCGATCGCATTTGTTTTGCCCGTTATTCTTTTGCTTCTATTTGGATATGGCGTGTCATTGGATGCCAAGCATGTCCCGGTGGCTTTGGTTGTCGAGAAGCCGTCGGAAGAAACCTCCAGCTTCATTGTTTCGGTTGTCAACTCGCC
>JGI24723J26617_10000166_pt1 | contig 68376 bp, 65 predicted proteins | sample Cruoilmetagenom6_FD_26617 | JGI IMG/M metagenome (IMG submission 26617) | reverse complement strand
AAACAAACCGAGACCCGCCGCAAGACCGTCAAGGACATTGCCGCTGCCAAGGGCAAGACGCCGCTTGTCTGCCTGACCGCCTATGATGCACCAACAGCGCGCCTGCTGGACCCGCATTGCGATGTGCTGCTGGTCGGCGACAGTCTGGGCATGGTGGTGCACGGCCTGCCATCCACGGTGGGCGTCACCATGGAGATGATGATCCTGCACGGCCAGGCCGTGATGCGCGGATCCAGCGAGGCCCTTGTCGTCATCGACATGCCGTTCGGGTCGTATGAGACCAACAATGATTCCGCCTTCCTGAATGCCGCGCGCATCATGAAGGAAACCGGCTGCCAGGCGATCAAGATCGAGAGCGGTACCTATGCCGCCGGCCAGATTGCCCATCTCGTCGAGCGCGGGGTGCCGGTGATGGGCCATATCGGCCTGCGGCCGCAGGCCATCAATGTCGATGGCGGCTTCCGGGCCAAGGGGCGCACGACAGGCGAACGCGACCGGGTGATCGCCGAGGCGCGGGCCGCCGACGAAGCCGGCGCCTTTGCCATCGTGATTGAAGGCGTCGCCGAGGACCTGGCGGCGGACATTACCGCCGAAGTCAGCTGCCCGACGATCGGTATCGGCGCGTCGGCGGCCTGTGACGGCCAGGTCCTTGTCACGCACGACATGCTGGGCCTGTTCGACTGGACGCCGAAATTCGTGCGCCGCTATGCCGATCTCAGTGCCAGTATCAATGATGCGGCGGTGGCCTATGCCGACGATGTCCGCACCCGCCGGTTTCCGGACGCGGCCGAGACCTATGCCCTGAGAAAACCTGATCCTGAACAGCGCTGACACGTTGCAGCGTGGGCATCGCGCGTCTAGGTTCCTGCCCGAGTCACAAAATACACCGGAGCGACTGAATTGAGCGATATTTTCGAAGAAGTCGACGAGAGCATTCGACAGGACAGGCTGGAGATCTGGTGGAAGCGCTACCAGTTCTTTGTCTATGGTGCTGTCGCGCTGGTTATCGGGGCGGTTGCCGTCAACGAGTTTGTCATCATGCCCCGCACCGAAGCCGCCCGTACGGCCCGCGCGCTTGAGCTGGAGCAGGCCCTGTCCGAGCTTCACAACGGCTCCTATGCCGCGGCTGAGGCGGCCTTTGCCGAACTCGCAAATGGCGGCAGCAAACTGGCGCCGCTGGCGGCGAACTACCTGGCGCAGGTGCGGTTCGAGGGCGGCGGCGACGCCAATGGTGCTGCCGAAGCGCTGGCCGCTATCGGTGCGGTCGAGGGCACGCCTTTCGATCGCCTCGCCTTGTTGAAAAAGGCTTATTTCAAGGCCGACGGCCAGTCGATGACGGAACTGGAAGCCACGCTGGGCAGTCTCGTCGATGACGAGGGCCCGCTCGGGACGCTGGCGCGTGAACTGGTAGCGGCCAAGGCCTTTGCGACGGGCGACACCGCCCGCGCCCGGACCGAATTCAACCGGTTGCGCTTCGATGCGGCCGCGCCGGAAGGCGTCAAGCGCCGGGCCGAACTCGCGCTCGCCGCCATTCCTGTCGTCGAAGAGGCTGCACCGGCTCCGGATGCTGCCAGCCACGCAGAAGAAACAGAAACCGAAGCGCCGGCTCCCGCGCCCGCCCCCGCAGAGTCTGAGGAGACTGGTCAATGAGTCCATCGCGTAAACTCGCCGCCGCCCTGGTCCTGGGTGCGTCGTTGACCCTTTCGGCGTGCAGCAGCCTGCCGAGCTTCGGCAATAATAAGGCCAAGCAGCAGGCCGCCGAGGACAAGGCAGGCCGGATCACCATGGTGCTGACCGACGAGGCCATCAAGCCGAACCCGGAACTGGCTGGCGTGGAGATCGAGTTGCCCGAAGCGACGCCGATCAAGGCCTGGTCGCAGGCGGGTGCCAATGCCGCCAAAGTTGTCGGCCATGTCAGCGCGGCGCCTCAGCTGACAATCGCATGGCGTGCGGATGTGGGCGCGGGTTCCGACAAGAAATCGGCCCTGACGACGCCGCCCGTGACCAACGAGACGACCGTGTTCACGCTGGACGCCGACCAGTCGGTCGTGGCGACGGACCTCGCGACAGGGCGTTCGCAGTGGAAGAAAAAGCTGAAGGGCCTGTCCAAGCGCGACAAGAGTGCGCTGGGCGGCGGACTGGCCGTTGAAGGCAATACGCTGATCGTGGCGAGCGGTTTCGGCTTTGTGGCTGCGCTGGACGCGGCCACCGGCGCCGAGAAATGGAAGCGCGAGATGGGCGCGCCGATGACGGGTGCACCGACCATCAAGGATGGCCGGATCTATGTCACCTCCAACAATAATGAAATTTTCGCCCTGACGCTGGCGACAGGCGAGACCGAGTGGAGCGACCAGGCGATTGCAGAATCTGCCCGCGTACTCGGCAGTTCCAGTGCCGCTGCGGTTGAGGACTTTGTCATCGCGCCTTACTCGTCGGGCGAGATCATTGCCTATCTTGCCTCCAACGGACGCCGTCTCTGGACTGACGCGATCTCGCAGGCCGGGCGGTTTACGCCGATTTCCGAGATCAATGACATCGGCTCGCGTCCGGTGCTTTCGGGTGGGCTCGTGTTCGCATCCAGCCAGTCTGGTGTGACCGTGGCGATTGACGGGCGCAGCGGCACGCGCGTCTGGTCGATTGCAACGGGTTCGACACAGGCCCCCGCCCTGGCCGGACAGTACATGTTCATCCTGGGCGTCGATGACACATTGTCGGCCGTCAATCCGGCCAATGGCGAGGCCTATTGGGTGACGCCGCTGCGCAAGTTCAAGAAAGAGAAGAAGAAGAAGGGTCGGATCAGCTATTCCGGGCCAATCATCGCGTCAGGGCGCGTCGTGATCGTGTCTTCAACAGGTGAGCTACTTGCCTTTTCGCCTCAAACCGGGCAGCAGACCGGCTCTGTGAAGCTGGGGTCGACCACTTATCTCGAACCCATCGCCGTACAGGACAAATTGCTTATCCTCACTGATGAGGCCAAGCTGATCGCCATCCAATAGGGCGCACGGCCCAAAAGCCCGCCCGTTAACCGTATGAACGGGCAGGCTTATGCCGCTTAAACTCGCTATTCTCGGACGTCCGAACGTCGGAAAGTCGACGCTGTTCAACCGGCTCGCCGGCAAGAAAATCGCGCTGGTCGATGACCAGCCCGGCGTGACGCGCGACCGCAAGCAGGCCGAGGGCCGGCTCGCCTCACTGCCTCTGATCCTGATCGATACGGCGGGCTATGAAAACGTCCACGATGGTAGCCTGCAATCGCGCATGCGCGAGCAAACCGAAGCGGCGATTGCCGAGGCGGAAGTTGCGCTGTTCCTGATCGATGCACGTGTTGGCGTAACGATCGAGGACCAGAGCTTTGCCGCGCTGTTGCGCAAGGCGAACATTCCTGTCGTGCTGGCGGCGAACAAGGCTGAAGGCAAAGCCGGACGCGACGGTCTGAACGAGGCCTGGGAGCTGGGCTTTGGCGAACCGGTGGGCCTGTCGGCCGAGCACGGCGAAGGCATGGCAGACCTCTTCGAAGCCATCCGTCAGGCGCTGGGCGAGGATGCCTTCGAGAAGGCACTCGAAGAGGCCGAGCCGGACTATACGCATTTTGGCGGCGAGGACATTCTCGACAAGCTGGCGCACATCGATATCGACGACCAGACGCTGTCGGATGACGAACTGGTTGCGGCCATCGAGGAAGCAGACGTCGATGTCGAACCGGAGCCGATACGCCCGGACAAGCCGATCAAGCTGGCCATTGTCGGCCGTCCGAACGCGGGCAAGTCGACGCTGATCAACCAGTTGCTGCAATCCGACCGCCTGCTGACGGGACCGGAAGCGGGCATCACCCGGGATTCGATTTCCATCGACTGGGAATGGGAAGGCCGCCGTATTCGCCTGGTCGATACAGCCGGGCTGCGCAGAAAGTCGCGTGTGCAGGAAAAGCTGGAACGCATGTCGACCGGGGAAACCATCCGTTCCCTGAAATACGCCGATATTGTCGCCCTGGTCATGGACGCTGACGAGGCGATGGAAAAGCAGGACCTGCAGATTGCCGACCTTGCCCTGCGCGAGGGGCGCGGCATTGTCCTGGTGATTTCGAAATGGGACCTGGTGAAGGATCCCGACGCGGCCGCCAAGCATATCCGCGACCTTGCCAATCGTCTCATGCCGAACGCCGGAGGCGCGCCCATCGTGTTCCTGTCGGGCCTCACGGGGCGGAACATCGAGAAGCTCATGCCTGCGGTCGTGAGTGTTTATTCCAACTGGACGGCGCGCGTAAAAACGGGCGACCTGAACCGCTGGCTGCGTCATACCATCGAGCGCCACCCGCCACCCTCCGTGCACGGCAAGCGCATCAAGCCGCGCTACATGGCCCAGATGAAGGCGCGCCCGCCGACATTCGTGCTGATCGCTTCGCGCGGCGACCAGATGCCGGACCAGTACAAGCGGTATCTCGTCAATGGCGTGCGCGATGCGTTCGACATGAACGGCGTGCCGATCCGCCTGTTCGTGCGTCAGGGCAAGAACCCCTATGCCGACAAGGCCGCGCAGCAGCGCCCGTCGAAGCGTTACAAGCCGAAGCAGTAGCGCCTGCGCGCCTGACCCAAGGTCATCTCGCGGCGCCCTAAGAGCGGTCCCGTTAAATTACAAGACTTGGACGCGGGCTCTCGCTACGTGTAGGCATGTGGAAAACCCACTTCACACACTGCATCAGGGAGAGACAAGATGGCGTCCAGCGTTCCGGCCAAGGGCCTTCAACTGAGATCACACGTAAAGTCCAGCGGCGAACTGGAACTGTCCCTGGCTGAGGTGGAGATTCCAACGCCCGGCTCCGACGATGTGATCGTCCGCGTTGAAGCGACACCGATCAACCCGTCCGATCTTGGACTCTTGCTCGGCGCAGCCGACATGAGCACCGCGAAAGCATCGGGGACGGCGAACCGTCCAGTCGTCACCGCAAAAGTGTCGGCCGCAGGCATGCGCGCGATGACCCCTCGCATCGACCAGTCGATGCCGGTGGGCAATGAAGGCGCGGGCACCGTTGTGGCGGCCGGTTCGTCGCCTGCGGCGCAGGCCCTGCTGGGCAAGACCGTTGCCGGTCTTGGCGGCGAAATGTATTCGCAGTACCGCATGTTGAATGTCGCCCAGTGCATGGAATTGCCTGACGATGCGACGGCCCGTGACGGCGCGTCCTGCTTCGTCAATCCACTGACATCGCTGGCGATGACCGAAGTCATGCGTATGGAAGGCCATACCGCGCTGCTGCACACGGCGGCGGCTTCGAATCTTGGCCAGATGCTCAATAAAATCTGCATCGCGGACGGCATTGACCTGGTGAATGTGGTGCGTTCCGATGCCCAGGAGAAAATCCTGCGGGACATTGGCGCGAAATATATCGTCAACTCGACATCTCTCGGCTTCATGGACGACCTGATCGCCGCACTGGCAAAGACGGGCGCGACTCTCGGTTTTGATGCGATTGGCGGCGGCCCGCTGGCCGGGCAGATCCTGGTGGCGATGGAAGCGGCAGCCAACCTCAACGCAAAGGAATACAGCCGCTACGGTTCGGCGACCCACAAGCAGGTCTACATCTATGGCCGTCTCGACATGAGCCCGACAACCTTGCCACCGGGCGTGGGCATGGCCTGGGGCGTTGGCGGCTTCCTGCTGACACCCTTCCTGCAAAAGATTGGCTCGGAAGGCCGTGCCAAACTTCGCGCACGTGTGGGTGCAGAGCTCAAGACGACCTTTGCGAGCCATTATACATCCGAGATATCGCTCGCAGAAGCGCTGCAATTGCCGGTCATCGAGGCTTACAACCGGCGCGCAACAGGCGAGAAATACCTGATCAATCCGAGCAAATAGCGTCGCCTGACGGGCGCTGCAGAACGCGGAATTTCGTCATCACAGGCATGGGAGCCGGGCCTTTGCGGCCCGATTCCCGGCTGTGACTGGCAGAATTACGCTTGACGGGCGAAACGTGCAGGCCGAACTCGCTGGCCAGCGTGCAAGTATTTGTATGATCCCTGAATTGGCCTATTCTGGGCGTCTGGAAGGAAAACGTTCATGTCGTTCTTGATCCGGAATCTCGCTTTTTGTGGTGCATCGCTGGTCCTGGCAGCCTGTTCCCCATCGCCTTCAGAACAGGCAGGTGCGGAAGCCCCCGTGAAGACATGGCGCCCGTTCGCAGCCGAAAGCCCATGGAACACATCGATCCCGGCCAATCCGGATATTGACGCGCAATCCAAGGCGCTGATCAGCGAATTCGCGGGCAATGGCAGTCTCTATATCAATATCGCCGAATGGTCCGTGCCGGTCTACTATATCGACATGGATGAGACGCCGAAGCATGAGGTCCTGGATATCTATCCGGGCCGATACGGCCGCGGTTTCGAGCCGCCGCGCGAGATTCCGATCCCGGACGGTGCAAAGTCCGCGCGGCCGCAAGGAGGCCTCGGCTATATTGCCATCGTGGACAAGGCGCGGAACCTGGAATGGGATATGCGTCAGGCTTACCAGCGTGACGATGGGCGCTGGTTTGCAGGTTTCGGGGCCATCACCAATCTGCGCGGCAGCGGCGTGTCGAAGCCCTGGAACGAAGTGGAGCAGCCAAATCTTGCTGCGAGCGCGCTTGAATCCGGGTTTCCGCTGACGGCGGGCCTGATCCGGGTTGAGGAAGTCAATTCGGGCCGGATCCCCCATGCCTTGATGTTTGCCTATCCGGGCGCAAGGACAGACGGCTTCATTTCCCCTGCGAGCACGGCGATGCCGGTGGCAGAAAGTGCGGAGGTTGACCCGCAGGCCGGCATGCCGCTTGGCGCCCGCATCCAGCTCGATCCGGCGTTTGATGTCGAGGGTTCGGACCTCTCGCGTGAGGGCAAGATAATCGCCCGGGCCTTGCAGGAGTATGGTGCCTATCTGGGCGATTCGGCGGGCGGCAATGTCCTGTTTGCTGAAAGCGCGCCAACCCAGCTTGATGCATGGGACGGGGTGCTGGCGTCCAGTGAATTGCAGACCGTCTTCACGCCCGAGATGATGGCGAAGCACTTTCGCCTGATTGAAATGGGTGATGTCCTGCCGGGCCCGCCGGCAAACTGATCCGGCCTAGCTGGGCAGCGACGTGTCGTAGGGGCTGTCGAGCGAGAAGACCGGTATCGTGGCGACGATCTCGAAGCCGCTTTCATCCTTCAGGTCATAGGTGCCGCTCATCATGCCGGAGGGCGCCGCAAGCGGTGCGCCCGACGTGTAGCTGAAGCGTTCGCCAGGCATGAGTGTCGGCGTCTGGCCGATCACGCCCTCGCCATCGACGGCCTGCAGGCGGCCCTGCGCATCGACGATCCGCCAGTGGCGGCGCAGGATGGTCCAGGTCTGTTCGCTCTCGTTTTCGACGTCGACCGTATAGGACCACATGAAGCGGCCCCGCGACGGTTCTGATTCGTCATGCATGAACTTCGGGCGCACGCGAATGCGCACGCCTTGCGTGATTTCTTCATACAGCGGGGGAGCGTGTCGGCGTGCCATTATGCGAAATTGCGTTGAATTCCTTCACACACTGTTAAGGGCGTGAAGAACGTCGGCTTCAAGGTCGTCAGCATCCTCCAGACCGACTGAAAAACGGATCCAGCTGCGGTCGAGACCCATGGCGGCCTGCTCTGCGTCGGTGAGCGCGCGATGGGTGGTGGTGGAGGGGTGACAGGCGAGCGACTTGGTGTCGCCAAGGTTGTTGCAGATGTCGACAAGTTCCAGGGAATTCAGGAATTTGAAGGCCCCTTCCTGGCTGTTCTTGACCGACAGCGCGATCATCGTTCCGCCGCTGCTCATCTGGCGCTTGTGGACGTCATAGTGCGGGTGGTCCGTGCGGTGGGGATAGCGCACGGCAGCGGCATTCGGATGGGCCGCGATGGCGTCGGCGAGGCGGGCGGCAGTGGCGCTCTGGGCATCGACGCGCAGTTTCAGGGTTTCGAGGCCCTTGAGCACGACCCAGGCGTTGAACGGGGCCGCAGCGGGGCCGACATGGCGCAGGTACGGATCGTACACCTCTTCCATATACTTGGAATCGCACAGGATCGCGCCGAGCATGACGCGGCCCTGGCCATCCATATGCTTGGTGGCCGAATAGACGACGACGTCGGCGCCGAGGTCCAGCGGGCGCTGCAGGATTGGCGTGGCGAACACATTATCAACCACGAGCAGGGCGCCGGCTGCCTTGCAGAGTTTCGCCACGGCTTCGATATCGACGCCGTCGAGCAGGGGGTTGGCAGGGCTTTCGATCAGGACGAGGTGGCAGCCCTTGGCGAGTTCGCGTTCCCAGGCCTCAAGGTTGGCGCCGTCAACGAACACCGTCTCGATGCCGTATTTCGGCATCAGGTTGGCAATGATCCAGCGGCATGAGCCGAACAGGGCCGTGGCCGCGACGACGCGGTCGCCGGACTTGAGAGGCGCGAGAATCGCGGCGGAAATGGCGCCCATGCCGCTGCCGGTGACGCGGCAGGTCTCGGCACCTTCGATCAGGGCGAGCCGCTGCTGCAGCATTTCGCAGGTCGGGCTGCCATAGCGGGAATAGACGAATCCCGGTTCGTCGCCCTTCATCCGGGCCATGGCCTGTTCGGCGCTGTCATAGGCATAGCCGGATGTCAGGTAGAGGGCCTCGGAGATCTCGCCATGCTCGGACCGCATCAGGCCGCCGCGGACCGCTTTGGTTGCTGGCTTCCAGCTCGCTTTGCCCGATTTATCCGACCCGTTCGCCATGCTGTTATAGTCCTTGTCTTTCCTGCACTGGGTCTTATGCCTGAGAGCACAAGGGGTGCAAGAGATGGTGCAGGAAACGGGCGTTTTGCCCGACCACGAAATTGCGGCGCTGGTGGCTGATGGTGCGATCCGCAGCGACCTGCCGCTGGAGACCGGACAGGTCCAGCCGGCGAGCCTCGACCTGCGCCTGGCAGAGGACGCCTACCGCCTGCGCGCGAGCTTCCTGCCGGGCAAGGACCGGACGGTCGCCGACATGCTGCAGGAGCCGGGCGTGCACATGCACCGGATCGACCTCACCGACAAAGGCGCGGTGCTGGAGACGGGCTGCGTCTATCTCGTGCCGCTGCAGGAATCGCTCCGCCTGCCGGCCGGCATATCGGCGCGGGCCAACCCGAAGAGCTCGACCGGCCGGATTGATGTGTTCACGCGGCTGGTGACGAATAGGGGCAAGGCGTTCGACGATGTGCCGACAGGCTATTCAGGGCCGCTTTACCTGGAAGTCTCGCCGCGGACGTTCCCGATCATGGTGCGGCCGGGCGACCGTCTGGCGCAGGTGCGGTTCAAGCGGAAGCGCCCGGACGCGTTGAAGGAGCGTGTGGTGTCGATCAACCTTGAGCCGCCGGCGGGCGAGCCCGCAGGATACCGCGCCAAGCAACATTCGGGTGTGGTGGACCTGCGCGGCATCGGCGCGCACGAGGCCGGCCAGTTCTGGGAACCGGTCTTCCCGCGCCACGGCCGCATCGTCCTGAATCCGGAGGACTTCTACATCCTCGTCAGTCGCGAAACGGTAAAAGTCGCGGCGCTTGAGGCAGCTGAAATGGCCCCGATTGCGCCGGAGCTGGGCGAATTCCGGGCGCATTATGCCGGCTTCTTCGATCCGGGGTTCGGCACCAACAAGGGTGGGAGCCGGGCTGTCCTGGAAGTGCGCTCACGTGATGTTCCCTTCATCCTCGAGCACGGCCAGCCGGTTGCCAAACTGATCTACGAGCCCATGGCAGCTAAACCTTCAGGACTCTATGGTGGTTCCGGATCAAATTATCAGGGACAGGGGTTAAAGCTGTCGAAGCACTTCGCGATCTGAGTGCGTCAGGGATGCGGGACGCCGTGCCGACCGGACAAGAAACGGTTGCGTGAGCGTCTCCGGCTCAGCCATTCGCCGGATGCAGGTCGCGGTAGCGGATGCGCTGGCCTGTGCGTGTCTCATCCACCGAGACGATCTTCACGAGTTCAGCTGCGACAAGGTCTGCGGTCGGCAGGGTCATCGGGTCTTCACCTGGCTTGGCGGCGGCACGCATGTCGGTGCGTGTGCCGCCGGGATCGAAGATATTGGCGCGCAGGGCCATTTTCTCGGTCTCGTCGGCCCAGCCCATGACCATGGCTTCAAGCCCGGCCTTGGAGGCCTGGTAGGGCCCCCAGAATGCTTGGGGATTGGCCGCCACGCTGGAGGTGACGAACACGGCGCGCGGCGCGGGCGACTGATGCAGCCATGGCGCCAGTGCGCGGATCAGGCGCCAGTTGGCGGTCAGGTTGACCTCGATCGTCTCCTCGAAGCTGCGTGGTCCGCAGCTTTCCAGCGGGCCTAATGCGCCGAGCACGCCGGCATTGGCGACAAAGCCGTCGAGCCGGCCGAATTTCTCGCCGATCACCTTGCCGAGCGTTTCAATGCCCTTGGCATCCTTCAGGTCCATCGGCACGAGCACGGCTTCACTGCCGAGGGCGCGGATTTCATCGTCGAGCTTTTCGAGCGCCGCCTTTGAGCGGGCAACCGCAATCACGATATCGCCCTGACGGGCGAGGTGGAGCGCTGCGGCGCGGCCGATCCCGCGCGAGGCGCCGGTCACGAGTACAAGTCTGGGTTGGTCGGTCATGACGCGCGTCTATCGCAGCGCCTACGTGTCGTCCAGCAGGGAGAGCTGGCGCTCCTTGTCGGATTCGTCGTGCTGATGATCGACCAGAGGGGTCGGGTAGTCGCCGGTAAAGCAATGGTCGGCGAATTGCGGCTGCATGGCATTGCGGACCGGCTCGCCGATTGACTTGTAGAGGCCAGGCACAGACAGGAAGCCGAGACTGTCGACCTTGAGTTCGCGTACCATTTCCTCGTGCGTGTGGATCGCCGCGAAGAGTTCGGATTTGGCCGCCATGTCGATGCCGTAGAAATCCGGGTTCACGATAGGCGGGCTGGCCGAGCGGAGGTGAATTTCCTTCGCACCCGCTTCGCGCACCATCTGGACGATCTTTTTCGACGTGTTGCCCCGCACGATCGAATCGTCGACGAGGATGACCCGCTTGCCTTCCAGGACGGAACGGTTCGGGCTGTGCTTCTTCGAAATCGCCGCCTGACGTCCGACCTGTGTCGGCTGGATGAAGGTCCGCCCGACATAGTGGTTGCGGATGATGCCCATGCCGAACGGGATGCCGGAGGCTTCCGAATACCCGAGCGCGGCCGGCACGCCGCTATCGGGAACCGGCACGATCACGTCGGCATCGGCGGGCGTCTCAGCGGCCAGCTGGTGGCCCATGCGGCGGCGTACGTCATACACCGACCGCCCTTGAACGACACTGTCCGGGCGGGCGAAATAGACATATTCGAAGGCGCACGGGCTGCAGGCGCGTGGTGGGAAGGCGCGGATCGATTCAATCCCGTCATCGGTGATGACCACCAGTTCGCCATTCTCGACTTCGCGCACGAATTCGGCGCCGATTATGTCGAGGGCGCAGGTTTCCGATGCGAGGACATAGGCTTCACCCAGCTTGCCGATGACCAGCGGGCGCAGGCCGACAGGGTCGCGTGCGCCGATCAGTTTCTTGCCGGTCAGGCCAACCAGAGCATAGCCGCCCTCGATCTGCTGTATGGCATCGACGAGGCGGTCCAGGAAACGCGGCTTGGGGCTGCGTGCGACAAGGTGGAGGATGACTTCGGTGTCCATCGTCGACTGGAAGATCGCACCATCGCGAACCAGTTGGTGGCGCAATTCGCGGGAATTGGTCAGGTTGCCATTATGGGCGACCGCAAAGCCGCCGAAGGACAGGTCGGCAAAGATCGGCTGGATGTTGCGCAGCATCGGCCGGCCCTGGGTCGAGTAGCGATTGTGGCCGATTGCGGCATAGCCGGGCAGGCGGGTGCGCAGGTCACCGCCGAAATGATCGCCGACAAGGCCCATATGGCGCTCGGACGGGAACCGTTTGCCATCATACGTGGTGATGCCGCAGGCTTCCTGGCCGCGATGCTGTAGGGCGTGCAGCCCGAGCGCGGTGTAAAGGCTGGCTTCGTTATTGCCGTAAATTCCGAAAACACCGCATTCTTCGCGCGGTTTGTCATCGTCATGATCGAACAGGACCATATGAGACCGGAGCCTCCTTTGTGCGTGACAGGTTCGTGACGCCCTATTGGCTTGTTTCTGCCTTCGAGGGAAGGGACGTTTGCACTTCCTGCCCGACTTTTGTGGCATTCTCGTTCACATAATCGGCAACATCGCTGAGGACAGGATAGCAGGCCGCGTTCTGGATGAATCCGGGGACCCGGCTTTCATCAAGCGCCAGGTGCAGAAGGACGACAAAGAAAACGAGGGCCACAAAACCGCGAGCAACACCGAATGCCAGACCGGCGAAATGGTCGAACATGCCGATACCGTCCGCGCCCTGGATATTTTTCGACAGGAGCTGGCCCAACCAGGCAATCAGAACATAAGCGCCGACGAAGGCGGAAATGATCAGCAAGGCATCTGCTGTCGGCAAAGTGAATATGACAAGATCAAGTTGCGAAATGCTATCAGGCAGCATGGCGCCGAGATCGTTTCTGAAGAATTTCCGGGCAAAGAACGCGGCGGTGACCGCGCCGATGAAGGCCCCCATGGTCGCCACTTCCCGAAGGAATCCGCGCGCGAAAGCCATAATGGCGGAGATGACGATAACGGCCACCGCGATGGCGTCGAAAGCTGTAACAGAATCAAGCATTCAGGGCGTCCGGGGCAAGCAACTCAACGAGCTGGATAAGCCTCTTAATCGGGGTGATCGTCAAGCCATCGACTGAACTTGGGCTGCCTTCCGGCACGTAAGCGTGCACGAAACCCAGGCGGGCTGCTTCCTTGAGCCGCTGCTCGATCCGCGCCACAGGGCGGACGGCGCCGGAGAGGGAGACTTCGCCAAAGAATACGGATCGTTCCGGCGCGGCGGCGTCAGAAAGCGAGGTCAGCAATGCGGCAGCGGCGGCAAGATCGCCGGCTGGTTCACCGATGCGATAGCCGCCCGCGACGGTGAGGTAGACATCCATGCCTGCAAAGCCGACGCCGCAGCGCGCTTCGAGCACCGCCAGCAACATGGACAGGCGACCCGCATCCCAGCCAATCACGCTGCGCCGGGGTGTGCCATAGGCGCTCTTGGCAACCAGGGCCTGTACTTCGGCGAGAACCGGGCGCGAGCCTTCCATGGCGGCGAACACGGCGGCGCCGCCAGCGGCTTCCCCGTCTGCCGACAGGAACAGGGCCGAAGGCTCCTTGGCTGGGGCAAGCCCGTATTGGTGCATTTCGAAAATGCCGATTTCGTCAGTCGGGCCGAATCGGTTCTTCACGGCGCGCAGGATGCGGAACTGGTGGCCGCGCTCACCTTCGAAATAGAAGACAGTGTCGACCATGTGTTCGACAACGCGCGGGCCGGCAATGTTGCCTTCCTTGGTGACGTGCCCGACGAGGACAAGCGCCGCACCCGATTTCTTGGCCCAGCGAGTCAGCTCCTGTGCGCAGGCGCGAACCTGGCTGACCGAGCCGGGGGCGGCCTCGATACTGTCGGACCACATGGTCTGGATCGAATCGATGACAACAAAGTCCGGCTCGGCGGCCTTGAGGGCAGACAGGATCTTGCGCAGGTCGGTTTCGGTCGCCAGCTGGACCGGGCTGTCGGCGACCTTCAGGCGCACGGCCCGTTCCTGTATCTGTGCGGCCGCTTCCTCGCCGGAGACATAGACAGATTTCAGGCCGTTGCGGGCAAGGCGCGCGGCTACCTGCAGCAGCAGTGTCGATTTGCCGATGCCGGGGTCGCCGCCGATCAATGTGGCGGAGGAGGGGACGAGGCCGCCGCCGAACGCGCGGTCCAGTTCCTCGACGCCCATTATGATCCGCTTTGGCGGGTCGGCCCTGTCATTGAGGGCGATGAATTCGATCTTGCTGCTGCGTTTCGTGCCGGCCTTGGCGGGCGCGAGGCCGCCGGGCACCGCCCCGACGGCTTCTTCGACGAGCGTATTCCATTCGCCGCAGCCATTGCACTTGCCGGTCCATTTGGAATGAACCTCGCCACAGGACTGGCAAACGAAAGCGGAGGTTGATGTCTTGGCCATGCGGCGAAGCTAGGGTGTGTCGGGGGTCGGCGAAAGGTCCGCCGCTGGCAATTCTTCTGCTTCTGAACGTTCTGGAGCGTCGCAGGCGAAGGCTGCAACACCCTCCGGCATCTTCCCGTCTGTCAGGCGCACGGCGCGGGCAGGGCCGCGGGCATTGCCCGCCGTGAAGGCGAAGCTGCCTTCCAGCACGTCGGCATTGCGCTGGTAGAAGGGGATATAGCCGGAGAAGAGGCGCTTGGAGAGCGTCGGGTGGAACTCGAAGCGCCCGGTCGAGGCGCGCCGGGCACCCTCGAACCGACCGGTCAGGCTGACGGAGTTGATCTCCTTGGTGCCGACGAGGCGGACGGGGAACCGGCCTGCCTACGGAATTGGCTTGAACGCCTCCTCCACTTTCTCGCCGTCACCGACCACCGGAGCCGAAAGGGGATCGTCCGACAGGAACACGCGCCAGGCGAGGTGGAGGCCTTCATAGGCCTTCAGGTCGGCTTCCACGGTACAGGTGTCGATATGCCATTCGCCATCGAGCCGGAATTTCTCGTATTGCAGCCAGCCGGTGAAGCCGAGCGACAGCGCCGTGAACGCCATGGATATGTATTTGATGAATTCCATCATCGTGCGTCTCCCCCGAGATATCAGGCTCCACGTTCGGCACGAGGTTCACCTCGACGTCAAGTCCGCTCACCGACGGATCAATGCCTGAATCCGATGGCACGTCTGACGCAGAACAGGAACATACCGGTCGAAATGATGAGGGAGGGCAGCAGGACGATGGGCTCGATGTCGGTTGTGGCGCCGGGAAGCTGGCTGAGCGCAAGCCCAAAAGCTCCAAAAAAAGTGATCATCAGCGCGAGAAGGGCGTACATCAGCCATCTCGACGATTTGATATACATTGAAGGCCCCCTAAATCGCGGGCTGGATCGGCCCATCCGCGCGGCCGTGGACGAACTGGTCGACATAGTCGTTGCCGGAATGATCGACGTCGCTGGCCTTGCCGCGCCAGATGATCTTGCCTTCGAACAGCATGGCGACTTCGTCGGCGATCTTTCGGGCGGACGACATGTCGTGCGTGATGGTAACGGTGGCCGCGCCGAGGCCGCGCACCTGTTCGATGATCAGGTCGTTGATCGCGTCCGCCGTGATCGGGTCGAGGCCGGTGGTCGGCTCGTCGAAGAAGATCAGGTCCGGTTCGGAAATGATCGACCGGGCGAGCGAGACGCGCTTCTGCATGCCGCCTGATATCTCGGCCGGGTAGAGGTTGGCCACGTCTGCACCGAGGCGCACTTTCTTCAGCGTCTCGATCGCGCGGTCCTTCGCGTCGCGCCGCTTCACGCCATCGGCATTGATCAGGCGGAAGGCGACGTTCTCCCAGACGGTGAGACTGTCGAACAGGGCGCCTGCCTGGAACAGCATGCCGATGCGGGCGCGCATGGATTCGCGTGTCTTGCCGGTCGAACTGGTCACGTTGTGGCCGTCGAACAGGACCTTGCCGGCGGTCGGCGTCATCAGGCCGAGCGCGACTTTCAGCATCACGGACTTGCCCGAGCCCGAGCCGCCGATCACGACGAGGCTCTGGCCGGGCGCGACGTCAAGATCGATCCCGCGCAGGACTTTGTTGCGCCCGAAGGCTTTTTCGATGCCTTCCAGTTTCAGGATGGGCTGGGTCACAGGCCGATCTCCACGAACAGGTTGGACATGACGAAATTGGTCGCCAGCACGAGCACGGCGGCGCCGACCATGGACAGGGTCGCCGCCCGGCCGACGCCTGTCGCGCCGGCCTGCGAACGGTCGCCCTGGTAGCAACCCATCACCGCGATGACGCCACCGAAGACGACGGCCTTGATCAGGCCGACCATGATGTCGTCGCGGGTGACGAAATCGAGCGTGTTGCGCAGATAGGTCGTGGAGTCGAAATCGAGGCTGTAGACGCTGACCAGCCAGCCGCCCATCACGCCGATAATATTGGCCGCCGCCACCAGCATGGGCAGGGTAATGAGTGCGGCGAGGAAGCGGGGCGCGTAGAGATAGCGGTAGGGAGAGGCCGAGAGGGTCTCGAGGGCGTCGATCTGCTCGGTCACGCGCATCGCGCCAATCTCTGCCGAGATGCCTGCCGACACGCGCCCCGCGAGCATCAGGCCGGTGATGACCGCACCGAGTTCGCGGGTAATGCCCAGCACGACGATATTCGGCACGAACTGTTCGGCGCCATAGCGGCTGCCGCCGGTATAGATGTTGAGGGCCAGCGCGGCGCCGATGAACACGGCCGACATGCCGACAACCGGGAAGGAATAGAAGCCGATCCGGATCATCTGGCGGCCGATCTCGCCCCAGAACCAGCGCGGTGTGAACGCCGCGAGCGTCACCTGCCCTGCGAATGTGGACAGGCGTCCGATCTCGGCAAAGAAGCCGAGCGCGCTGGCGCCTATCCAGCGCAGGGGATTGGGAAAGCTGTTTTTATGCGTAGACACGTTCGACACGATTGCTGAGCCCCGTCAGTAGTTCATAGCCAAGCGTGCCCGCACGGGCGGCCTGATCCTCAAGTTTGGCATGCTCGCCGATGAATTCAACGCGCGCACCTGCTTTTGCTTTATCCTGTACCCTGGAAACATCAATCGTTGTCAGGTCCATAGAAATGCGTCCGACGACCGGGCACGGGACGCCATCGAGATAGGCGATGAACGCGTTGCCGCCGGACCGCAACAGGCCGTCGGCATAGCCGATGCCGACCGTGGCGAGCCGGGTGTCCTGTTCGAGCGTACGGGTTGCGCCATAGCCGACCGTGTCGCCGAGATTGCCATCGAACACGCTGAGAATGGTGGCGTCCAGAGTCAGTCCGGGGTTTATCCGGAGTCCTTTTGGGGGTCGCGAGCCGCCGTAAAGGGCGAGCCCGGGCCGGGTCAGGTCATATCCGAAGGCCTTGCCGAGATAGCAGCCCGCGGAGTTTGCGAGGCTCGCCGGCGTGTCCGGAAAGGCCGCAGCGATATCGTCGAATGCGCTGCGCTGGTCCGCGTTCATTCTGTGGCCGGTTTCGTCAGCGCAGGCGAGATGGCTCATCACCAGGACAGGCTGCAGTTTTTTCAGGCCCGCCAGCGACGTTCCGAGCATGGCGACCTTAAGGCCGAGCCGGTTCATCCCTGTGTCGAAATGCAGCGCCGACGTGCCCTTCGGCGCGCTGGACCAGGCTTTCACATGGTCGGTCGACGACAGGACAGCGGTCAGGCCCGCCGCGATATAGGCCGACATTTCCTTCCGGGTCGGACCGTTCAGGACGAAGATGCGCGAGCCGAGCCCCAGGGCCTTGCGCAGCGCAAGGCCCTCTTCGAGATAGGCGACGAAGAAGGTCGAGCAGCCAGCCCGCAATAGTGCACGGGCCACGGGTATGGCGCCGAGGCCGTAGGCATTTGCCTTCACGACGGCGGCCGTTGTCGCGCTCGCATGCAGCCCGTCGAGCGCCCGCCAGTTCGCGACGATGTTGGAAAGATGGATAGTGGCGCGGGGCAGCTGGCTCATGGGCAGCGATTTAGGACGCTTCGGGGGCGGTGTCACTTCTTCGCGGCATGCTCTTTCCACGCTTCGCCCTTCATGTTCCAGACCGGTGTGAAGAACACCATCCAGAGAATGATCAGTGTCATGCCGCCGGCCGGAACAATCGCGATCCTGTGCGGGCCGAATATGTCGACAAGCGCGCCCATGACGGCGGCGCCCACTGGCGCGCCGGCCATGAATCCCAACTGGTAGATTGAAAGCACCCGGGCGAGCTTTTCCTTGGGCGCTGCGTCCTGCACAATCGACCGGCTCATGGCGATCGATATGCCGGCGGCGAGGCCCCAGATGAAGACGATGCCGAGGAAGGCCCAGTGCGGGATATCCCACATCATGGCAAGGATGCTGGTGGAGCCGAGGAATTGCGCGACCAGCAGCAGGCGTCCCTGACGCTTGATACGCCGGAAGATCGACAGGACGACCGACGAGACGAAGGCACCCATCCAGAAGGTCACGAACATGTCGCGGATACCATCCGACCCGAAGCCATAGATGTCGCGGTTGACGATAGGCAGGACCACGAGAAAAGCCCCGATCACGAAAATGCCGACGCCGAACATCAATGCCGTCATGGCCCAGAGCCTGCCGTCGGAACGGACCGCGCGGAATCCTTCGGCAATGTCCCCGAACGCGGCGCCGAAACCGCTGCGCCCGGTCCGGACCTGTCGTCCTTTTGCCAGGTTGAGTGCAAACAGTGTCCCGAACACCAGGACAATCCCCTGTGTCAGCAAGAGTTTGTCGGCAGCGATGGGGCCGATCCCGAAACCGCCCAGCCATTGCGGCATACGGGTCATCTTGTCGGCATAGCCCGCCAGGATCAGGCCGGCGATCTGGGCCAGGAATTGCGCCATCGTCGCGAGAGTCACGCCGAGCTGCAGCGTGACGTTCGACCCGACGCGCATGCGCCGTTCGACAACTTCATTCACGATCGAATCGCGCGCCGGCATCATGAAGGCGCCAACCGTACCAATCGTCAGGCCGTAGAGGATCATGCCGGGATAGGAGAGCTGGCCGCGGGAAATCGCGAGCGCCAGGAACAAGGCCGGGATGGCGGCCAGGAGGTGCAGGATGATCAGCAGGCGCCGGCCATCGGCACGTTCCGCCACAACGCCGCCGATCAGGAGGAATATGACCGACGGCGCGGAGAGCGCCATATTGGCCAGTCCCAGCGCAAGACCGTCCAGGTGGAGATGGTCCTTGCCCGTGATCAGGTAGGGGAACATCACCATCTGAAGCCCGAAGGCCATGAACCAGCTGCACTGGACCATCAGATAGGCGGGAAGTTCGATACTCACGCCCCGGCGCAGGCGTTTTGCCCGCCAATGCGTTGCGGTCGACAGGAGGGACGCGCCGGCGCCAAGCGCTTCGCTGATGCCGCTGACCGGTGACGTCACGTCGCCGACGGCTTCCTCAACCATATCGTCAACGAGTTCTTCGATCCTGTCGCTCATCACAGCTCCCGTCAGCGATCGCGACTTTATGGTGAGCGCCGGATCAATAAAAGTAAAATCAGGTACTGCGCCCTCGCAGAAGCAGTCGATCGGGGCGGACACGGGAATGGCAGGTTTCGGTCAGTTGCCTTTGAGTCGCCCAGTTTGTACCGTCAGTAGCGGCGAATGTTCGAAGTACAAGCCACGGGTGGAGTATCATGAGACTGTTCAGGCAACTCGTCAGTTGGGCCCTCGCTCTATTTTTGATCGTCATGTTTGTTCAGGCTACCATCTACCCGCTGCCCAATCCGCCGGAAGGATCGGTCAAGTTTTTTGACCCGCCCGGGGCCAATATCGTGTTCCAGACAATCGCAGACCGGACGGGCCAGACGCTGTTCGAGCCCGCGGGCAGGGTCCTGACCGGTGCAATTGAGCTGATTGCGGCGTTTTTCCTGCTCCTGCCCTTTACCCGGCGCCTTGGTGCGCTGATCTCCGCTGCGGTGCTCGGCGGGGCTGTGGCGTTTCATCTGTCGCCCTACCTTGGCCGCGAGGTTCCGGTATCGCTTGACCCTGCAAGCACGCAGACAGACGGCGGCATGTTGTTCATGCTGGCGATCATCATGCTGGTGGCGAGCCTGCTGGTCCTGGTGGTCCATCCCGGATCGCGAGACTGACTCTGGCATTTGTCGGCGCTGTCTGTACGGCTCGTTAACGCTTTCGGTTCAATCTGTGGCCATTGCGACGCAGGCATCTAGATGGACGATATGGAAGAGCCAATGAATCCGCCGCGAATCGGGCGCGCGCGAGACGCCCTGTTCAGACGGCTGCTTGATCTTGTAGCGATGCCGGCATCGCGACTGGCGCATCAGGATCGCAACATGGTGGGCGATATCCTGCTCGACATGCTTTTCCACGCAAACACACGCGAACGCATGCTTTGCGCGTCCAGGCTGGCGACCAGCCGGGAGGCGCCGCGCCGCCTGCTTCGCTATCTTGCTCAAAGTTCTTTTGAGATCGCGCAGCCTCTTCTGGAACAGAACGAGGCGTTCGATGCCAGCGATCTCAGCGAGATCGTTGAAGCGACGTCGACCGATCACCGCCTGGCTATCGCCCGCCGCAAGGTCGTGGCGCCGGGCGTGTGTGTGGCGCTCGCCGAGCATGGCGAATCGCATGTTGTCCGCGAAATGGTCGAGAATGCAGGCGCCGTGGTGCCGGAATCGGCGATGGACAAGCTGGTGATGCGCTCGCGTGACGAGTCGCAGCTTTGCGCGCTCCTGGTGGAGCGTCTCGAATTGTGCCCCTCTCAGGCGATGGCGATGTTCTGGTGGTCGGACAGTCCGGTCAGGCGCAAGATCTTGCAGCGCCATTCAGCCGACCGGATTGAGGTCATCGAAACCTGCAAGGATGTCTTCGAGATCATGGCGTCCGAAAAATGGGCCGATCCGGTTGCACGCAAGGCTTTGCAGCTCATCGAGCGGCGCCAGCGCAACCGCGAAGCGCTCAACAGGAGCCCGTTCGACAGTCTTGAAAGCGCAATAAATTCAGCAGCACTGGAAGGCATGACGTCTGAGCTTGCGCAGGAAATCGGGTACCTTTGCGGGATCAAGCCCGTCACCATCGCCAAGATACTCTCCGATCCTGGCGGCGAAGGCTTGGCAGTGCTCTGCAAGGCGACTGGCGTGAAGCGCGAATTCCTGCCCGTACTCTGGTCGGCTCTGCGCCGTCCGCTCGAAACCGATGATGGTCGGATACACCCTCAGTTCGAATTGGTAGCCGAGACCTACGAACTGCTTACGGTTGCCAAGGCGCAGACGACACTACGCTATTGGAACTGGTCACTTTCGGCCGCTTTCTCGGCACAGGCCCTGCACGAATCACAAGGCACCGGCGAAGCCGCGAACGAAGAAGCGGCGTTCTCGACGTCACAGCGTACAGCCAGGCTGGTTTTTCGCAGCTAGGCGTCGAAAAAGTCCGAAAGAGTCTTCCCAAGCCCGCTCCGGGCCTTTAGGTCAGGCGTTCGTGATTTGGGTTGTTACAGGAGCGCAGGCGCATTGTGGCGTACTTTCTGGGGCTATTAGTTGCGCTGGTTGCGTTTTGGCTCGGAATGTCCGGGCATTTCGAGCCGCTTCTGTTGGGCCTTGGCGCCGTGTCGCTCGCGCTCACCCTGATCCTTGCCTATCGCCTCGACATTCTTGACCGTGAAGGCGTGCCTTATGTGCGCGTCGTCGGCTTTGCGTTATATTATCCTTGGCTCATGAAAGAGATCGTCAAGGCCAACTGGACCGTGATCAGGGCCTGCTTGCGCGCCGAACTCGACATTGCGCCCACGCTCGTGAAGTTGAAGACGGTCTGCAAGTCCGACCTTGCAAAGGTGACATTCGCCAACTCGATCACACTGACGCCTGGTACGGTGACGGTCGAGATCGACGGCGACAAGCTGCTGGTCCATGGCCTGTACGAACAGGATTCCCAGCCAGAAGCCTTTGTCGAGATGGACAAGCGTTCGGCCCGAGCCATTGACGGGAAGGGAGCCGCCGCATGACCGCCGCCGCCCTGATTGCCATCCTGCTGGGCATGATCCTGCTGCTGATACGCACGCTGATCGGTCCGACCCTGTATGATCGTGTGCTGGCCGTGAACTCGTTTGGCACCAAGACGGTTCTGGCGCTTGGATTGCTGGGCTTCGTAATGGGCCGTCCCGAATTTCTCGATATCGCCATTCTCTACGCGATGATCAACTTTGTCTCGACAATCGCCATCCTGAAATTCTTCCGCTATCGCTCGTTCCAGGTGCCACTCGTCCGGCGCGACGCTCAGGGAGGCAAGCGTAATGGCTGATATCCTGGTGAACCTGCAGCAGTTTTTCGAGATTGTGCGCTATCCTGCGGGCGGGGCGCTTTGCCTGATCGGTGCCATCCTGTGCGTTATCGGCACGATCGGTGTGATGCGCTTTCCCGATTTCTACACGCGGATGCACGCCGCCAGTATCACCGACACGTCGGGCGCGACGGTTATCCTGATCGGCATGGCGCTGATGGCACCGGGCTGGGTGATCGTCGTCAAGCTGGCGGTGATTTTCTGGCTCCTGTTCCTGACCAGTCCGACCGCGTCCCATGCCGTGGCCAGCGCCGCACATACGGCCGGCCTCCAGCCGCTGATCGGCCGTGTCGGCCAGGAACACGACGATGATGAGGGCGTATCATGACGGGCGTTCTGGAAGGCGATATCGGCATGGCCCTCGTTAATATCCTGCTTCTTGCAGTTCTGTTTGTCGTGGCGATCGCGATCGCGCGCCTGCGCAGCCTGTTTGCCATCGTGATGTTGTCAGGCATCTATTCGCTGGTGTCTGCGACCTGGTATGTCGTCGTCGACGCCGTGGACGTTGCCTTCACCGAAGCGGCTGTCGGTGCAGGCATGTCGACCGTGGTGCTGCTTGGTGCCATGCTGCTGACGTCTCGTACCGCCAAGCCGGACAAGAAATTCGCACGCCTCGGGCCGCTGCTCGTCGTTGTGGCAACAGGCGTGATGCTGATTTACGCGACGGTTGACCTGCCAGCGCTTGGCGACCCGAACTCACCGGTCAACACCGGCGTGGGTCTCCATCAAATGCAGATCAATTGGGCAGACACGGGCATACCGAACGTCGTTACGTCGGTGTTGGGTAGCTACAGGGGGGTCGATACGCTGGGCGAAACCACCGTGGTGTTTGTGGCCGGTCTGGCTGTTGCCTTGTTGCTTGGCTTTGGCGAGCGCTCGCTGGCGGTATCGATCCGCCGCGAAGGCAAGCCGTCCGGGCGTGGCAAGCCATCGACACCGGCAGGGAAGAAAGAGGAGGATGCCTCGTGAACGATGATCATCACGTCATACTTCGCGTCGTCTCCAAGATGTTGCTGCCCGTCATCATCATGTTCGCGTTCTACACGCAGTTTCATGGCGATTTCGGGCCCGGCGGCGGCTTCCAGGCGGGCATCATCATCGCGGTTGGCGTCATCCTTTATGCACTCGTTTTCGGTGTTCCTGCGGCGATGCGGGCGGTGCCTCCCGCATTCACCCGCTCGCTTGCCGCCATCGGGGTCATCATCTATGCGGGCGTCGGTTATTGGGCGCTGCTGCAAGGCGGTCACTACCTTGAATATCAGGCGCTCTTTCACGAGCCGCCCGGTGAACATCACGGCCAGCATGTCGGCATTCTGTTGATTGAACTTGGCGTCCTCTGCGGCGTCGCGGGCGCCATGATCACGATCTTCTACGCCTTCGCGGGCCGTGTCGCCGAAATCCGAGACAAAGACTGGTAAGCAATGCTGGAATTCCTTCTCGAGCGGGCAAACTATTGGGCGATCATCGGATTGATGATGATCGGTCTCTACATCACGTTTGCCAGCGGTAACCTCATCAAGCGCATCGTCGGCCTGTCGCTGTTCCAGACATCGGTCTGCCTGTTCTATGTGACGCTCGGCAAGGTGGCGGGCGGGACGGCGCCGATCCTCTACGGAGCGGACGCCGTTGAACATGGCGGTGGTCACGGCGCTGATGCGGCGCATCACGCTGTGACGGCGCCGGGCGGTCATGCGCTCGGCAATGCGAGCGCGCCGGTTGAACTTGTGAACACATACTCCAATGTGCTGCCGCACGTTCTGATGCTGACGGCCATTGTTGTCGGTGTGGCGACCCTGTCTGTCGGGTTGGCGCTCATCGTGCGTATCCGCGAAGCCTACGGTACGATCGAGGGCGACGAGGTGCGTGAAATCGATCTTGAGACGGCGCTGGCCCAGGAAGCCGAAATTGACGAATGGCTTAACGGGGCAGGTGCATGATCGATTTTCTGTTGAGTTCTGTGCCCGACTGGGCACTGATGCATGCTGCGCCCTTGCTGGTCATGGTACCGCTGATGCTCGCGCCAATATTGGTGCTCGTGCCAAGCGGACGCATTGCCTGGTTTGTCAGCATCGGTGCGACGGCGGCATCGCTGGTCTTTGCCCTGATCCTGCTGGGCGTCGTGCAAACCTCGTCTTCGGGCGTGATCAGTTATGCGATGGGCAACTGGCTGCCGCCGCTGGGCATTGAGTTCCGCGTCGATGCGCTGAATGCGATGATCCTGGTCCTTGTATCGGCGATTGGCGTTCTGGCATCAGCGATGTCCTACCCGACGGTGCTGGCCGAGATACCCAAGGAAAAGACGGCACTCTTCTATTCGGCATTTCTCGTCTGTTTTGCGGGCCTTTGCGGCGTCGCGATCACGGGTGACGCGTTCAACCTGTTCGTCTTTCTCGAGGTCAGTTCGATCTCGACCTATGTCCTGGTCGCGCTGGGTGCCTCGCGCGACCGCCGCGCCCTGCACGCCGCCTTCAATTACCTTGTCATGGGCACGATCGGCGCGACATTCTTCATCATCGGTGTCGGCTTTCTCTATGCCGCCACTGGTACACTGAACATGGCTGATATCGCCTCGAAACTGCCAGACCTGACGGGCAGCCGCACGGTGCAGGCCGGATTCGCGTTCATCGTTGTTGGCCTGGGCCTCAAGGCGGCCATGTGGCCGCTGCACCAATGGCTGCCGAATGCCTATTCCTACAGCCCCAGCTTCGTCACCATGTTTCTCTCCGCGACGGCGACCAAAGTGGCGCTCTACGCGCTGATCCGGTTCCTGTTCACGGTCTTCAGCCCGCGCTTCGCCTTCGAGCATGCCGCGTTCAACGCCATGCTGATGCCGCTCGGCATCGCGGCCATGATCGCGTGCAGTTTCCAGGCCGTGTTCCAGACCGACGTTCGCCGTGTGCTGGCCTATTCCTCGGTCGCGCAGGTTGGCTACATGATCCTTGGCATCTCGGTCGGCACGGTTGCAGGCCTGAGCGCGGGCCTGTTCCATCTGCTCAACCATGCCATGATCAAGGGGGCCTTGTTCATGGCCGTTGCTGGCGTCGTGCTGACCTACAAGGGAACGAACATCCGCGACTTCGCGGGTCTCGGACGGTCGGCGCCATGGACGATGACCGCCTTTGCGATCGCCGGGCTGTCGCTGATCGGTGTACCGCTGACGGCCGGTTTCCAGTCCAAGCTCCAGCTGGGCTATGCCCTGTTCGAGCATGGATGGTGGTGGGCCGTGATCCTGGTCGTGTTCTCGAGCTTCCTGGCCGTGATCTATGTCGGGCGGATTCTTGAGGCCGTCTTCTTCCAGCCGCCCGTGAACCCGCGCAAGACCCGCAAGGAAGCGCCAATCGTGCTGCTCGTGCCGCTCTGGATTCTGGCGCTTGCCAATATCTATTTCGGGATCACGACAGATATCCCGCTCGGCCTCGCGCGTGATGCCGCGCTGGCCGCGTTTGGACCGGGGATGTTCCGATGAGTCCTGACATGCTGATCCTCGCCGCCCTGTGCATCCCGTTGCTGATTGCCGCCGGCATCGCGGCCGCCGGGAGTTTCCCGAATATCCGCGAAGGCGTGACCATCGTGGGATCGGTCATCCTGTTGGGCGTGGTGATCGCGCTGGCCGTGGCGGTGTCGAACGGCGAGGTGCCGTCCCTCGACCTCGGCGCAGCGGCGCCGGGCCTGTCCTTTGCGTTCAAGCTGGAACCGCTGGGCGCCTTGTTCGCCCTGGTGGCCAGCGGTCTCTGGATCGTCAATTCCTTCTATTCGATCGGCTATATGCGCGGCAATCGCGAGCGCAACCAGACGCGCTTCTACATCTGCTTCGCCCTTGCCATCTTCGGTGCCATCGGCGTTGCCATGTCGGGCAACCTGTTCACGCTGTTCGTCTTCTACGAAGTGCTGACTCTGTCGACCTATCCGCTGGTGGCCCATAAGGGCGACGCGGCTGCCAAGCGCGGCGGGCGCATTTACCTGCTGACACTGCTAGGCACGTCCATCGGCCTGTTCCTGACCGCCTTGATGTGGACATGGACGCTCGCGGGCCAGAACCTCGACTTCGTGCAAGGCGGCCTGCTTGCCGGATTGGATATCAGCCCCGCGGTATCGACGGCCCTTCTCCTGCTCTTTGCCTTCGGTATCGGCAAGGCGGCGCTGATGCCGGTTCACTTCTGGCTGCCGAACGCCATGGTGGCGCCAACGCCGGTGTCCGCCCTGCTGCATGCCGTGGCCGTCGTGAAGGCTGGCGTGTTCACCGTGATGAAAGTGTCGATCTTCATTTTCGGCGAAGACCTGCTGCACGCGACGCCCGGTCGCGAATTCATCCTCTGGGTTGCCTGTTTCACCATCATTGTCGCCTCGCTCATCGCGATGACGAAGGACAATCTCAAGGCCCGGCTCGCCTATTCAACCATTGCGCAGCTGGCCTATGTCACGGCTGGCGCCATGCTGGCCAACGAGGCCGGCTTCCTGGGCGGCAGTATCCAGATCGCCGCGCATGCTGCCGGCAAGATGACGCTCTTCATGTGTGCCGGTGCGATCTATGTCGCCACCGGTGCCACCAATATTTCCGACATGCGCGGACTCGGTCGCCGGATGCCCATGGTGTTTATTGCTTTCTTCATCGCGTCCCTGTCTATCATAGGCATTCCGCCAATGGCAGGCGCCTGGGCGAAATACGAACTGATGCAGGGCGCCATCGATGCCGGGAACAGCTATGTGTCATGGGTGCTGATCGGCTCGTCGCTGCTGAATATTGCGTATCTCCTGCCGATCCCCATCCTGGCCTTGATGCCGCCACCCGGGTCCGGCGAACCTCGAGCTTTCAAACGCCCCGGCGGCGCTCCGGCCCTGACGGTTGCGGCACCCGTATTCACGGCGGTGCTATGTATAATCCTTTTCTTCCTGGTCGGACCGCTCGCCGACTTCCTTGCGCCATCCATGGGCGGTAGCGCGGCCGCTATTGTGACCGGAGGCCAGCCATGAGCAATGACACGCCCGAAACCCGCGACACGACGGGACGCTTCCTGAAGCGCGCAGCTGAAAAGGCGCACGACCTCCACACCGTCTCCGACGAAGGTGTGCACCCGATGGCAAAGCTCCTGTTCGGCTGGACCGAAGCAAAACATATCGGCGCGATCATGTTCTGGGGAATTGGCCTGCTCGGTGCGTTCTTGATCGTGCTCGATCTGTTCGTGAACCGGCATGACTATTTCACGTTTGCGAACTCGACCGGCTTCTATGGCTTGTATGGCTTTGCAGCGTTCTCGTTCGTCGTCCTGATGGGCTGGCCGCTCGGCAACCTGCTTCGGCGGGGCGAGAATTACTATGGTGACGCTGGCGGACCGCCAGCCGATGTCGACCCGGACAGGCCGCAAGGGCCTGCTGACGCACACCCGACCTATGAGGGAGACGAGTAATGCCCGCCTTCCTGACCGCTCTGAACCCCGGATGGTTGCTGATCCTTGCAGGCATCGTGGCCATCTTCCTGCCTATGCGCCGCATCCGTCAGGGCATTGCCATTGGTGCGCCGCTTGTTGGCATCGCACTGCTCGCGCTGGCCGACCAGAATGTGAACCACCTCACGGCGAGCGTCATGGGGCTAGACCTGGTTCTCTATCGTGTTGACGGTCTCAGCTTCGTCTTCGGCCTGGCCTTCCTGATCGCGGCCCTGCTCAATGCCATCTACGCCTGGCATACGGATGACAGGGTGCAGGACGGCATGGCGCTCGCCTATGGCGGCGCGGCGATTGCAGCAGCCTTCTGCGGCGACCTGATGACCCTGTTCATCTTCTGGGAAATCACGGCGGTCACATCCGTTTTCATGGTGCTTGGGGCAGGGACGCGCGCGTCTTATTTCGCCTCGATGCGCTATCTCGGCGTTCAGATCCTGTCGGGCGTTCTGCTCCTGGCCGGCATCGCTTACGTGTATCAGGATACCGGTAATATCGGGCTGCAAGTGTTCGACGACCTGGCGGCACCTGGCGCGCTGCTGATCTTCATCGCCTTCGGTATCAAGGCGGCCTTCCCCTTCCTGCATAACTGGCTACAGGATTCCTATCCGAAAGCTTCGGTTGTGGGGGCGGTCGTTCTGTCGGCCTTTACCACCAAGCTTGCGGTATACGCGTTTGCCCGCATGTTCCCCGGCCAGGATTCTCTGATCTGGATCGGTGCCGTGATGACCTGTTTCCCGGTCTTCTTCGCCGTGATCGAGAACGACCTGCGCAAGGTGCTCGCCTATTCCACGAACAACCAGATCGGCTTCATGATCTGCGCCATCGGGGTCGGTACGCCGCTTGCCTTGAACGGCGCGGTGGCCCACGCCTTTGCCGACATCATGTTCAAGGGCCTCTTGTTCATGTCCATGGGCGCGGTCCTCTATCGCACGGGCACGACCAAGGCGAGTGAGCTTGGCGGTCTCTACCGGTCGATGCCGTGGACCACGATTTTCTGCCTCGTCGGGGCCATCTCGATCTCGGCCATGCCACTCTTCTCGGCCTTCGTGACGAAATCCATGATCCTCAGCGCTGTTGCGCATGCCGGCCTGCCGATTATCTGGCTCATGCTGATGTTCGCTTCGGCCGGTGTGCTCGAGCATTCCGGGATCAAGATTCCTTATTTTGCCTTCTTCGGCCACGACAGCGGCAAGCGCGTGAAGGAAGCGCCTTTCAACATGCTACTCGCCATGGGCATGGCGGCTTTCATCAGCATCGCCATCGGCCTGCCGGCGGTCATTCCTGGCCTCGGCTATGAATGGCTCTACAACCTGCTGCCTTATCGCGAAGAGGCGATGAACTATCAGCCATTCACCTTCGATCACATCCTGACACAGCTGCAATTGCTGGTGCTCGCAACTTTTGCCTTCGTCCTGCTCAAGCGGTTCGGCGTCTATCCGCCGGAGAAGCCGGGCACGATCCTCGACACCGACTGGCTGTACCGCAAGGTCGGTTTCGGCATGGCGCAGTGGGCTGGAACAGTCTGGGGCAAGGTCGGCCCGGCGATGACCGCCGTGTTCTTCGGCATTACCGGGAGAGCCTATGACCGGATCGAAGCGGCTTTCAGTCCGCGCGGCGAGTTGGCCCGGGGCGGGCTCACCGGGGCGATGGCAATCTGGACGGCAGCCTTGCTTGGTCTCGTCCTGTTACTGGCATTCATCACAGTAGGCTGAAGTCACGGCACCCGATTTCAAGTCCAATTGTTGTCAGGCCAGGCAGCTTCGGCGCGAAAAGACTGTATTTTAGTATTTACACATTTTCTTCTTCAGCTACCCCAGAATAGAGTATTTCTGGGGAGCTAAGGTAATGCCCGAACTTACAAGGATTGCGCCCCATGAGGGCGCGCTCATCGCATTCGCCAGTGAAATTGTCGCGGCCTATGTCGGAAACAATGCCGTGGAGTCGGCCGAGCTGCCGGACCTCATTCGTAATGTGCACGCTTCATTGGCGGGATTGGGCAATGCGGATGCCGAGGAGTCGCGGCCCAAGCCTGCCGTTTCCGTGAAGCGGTCGCTTGGTGAGGACTTCCTCGTGTGCCTGGAGGACGGCAAGAAGTTCAAGTCGCTGAAGCGTCACCTGCGGACGAAATATGACATGTCGCCCGACGAATACCGGGAAAAATGGAATTTGCCGCCCGATTATCCGATGGTTGCGCCGGGCTATTCAAAGCATCGTTCAATGCTCGCAAAGAAGATGGGACTGGGCAAAGGCGACAAGGCTTAGTTGTTGAGAACGAATACTATTCGTTGCGTCTCCGGAATGAAATATTCTGGTAAGACATGTTAAGATTATGTGTCCATGACTCTTGATCCCGGACTCTACTCGCGCGATAGGTGATTCTATCGAATCACCTGGGGGTGCACACGATGTCGAAACAAATGGTATTTCAGGGCGTCACCGTCGCCCAGAAGGCACTCATAGATTACTGGAAGCGGCTCCGCGACCGGGCGGGTTGCGTGCCGCGCGAGGCGATCGATCCGGGTGAGCTGCGCAGCATGCTTGCCAGCATATCTATCGTCCAGTTCGACGAGGCGGGTGATGGCCGGTTCCGGATTGCCGGATCGCGCTTGCGTGACATCTTCGGCATGGAAGCACGCGGACGCCGCGTCGCAGACGTGATCGGCGAGCATGGCGATGCCTTTTCACTTGGTTTGTCGGTCGCCTTGGAGCGCCGCGCGCCAGTGGGCGGCGTCATCGAACAGAAAGACAGCATGCATGCCTGGCTACGGCTTCCGCTGATGGATTCCAGCGGTCACCTCACCATGGTTCTGTGCCACGACGAACTGCTGCCCAGCCGCCGGCTCGTGGCTCCCAAAGGTGGCCAGCCGGACGCTGTCCACAGGTCTTCCCCTCGTGCAGCGGCCTGAATCGCCCGCAACGCTTAATGCCGTCTTGATGGCATAGGAAAGTTATCCCATTTATATACTTTACAAATGAGATAGTTTTCCTATGAATACCCAAGACAGGCCGGTAGAGATTGAGGTTACTGAGGAGATGATTAGCGCGGCGGCTTACGAATACGCCGTGTCATTCTCGGGAGATTACGATGATCCTGAGCGTCATCGTGAAATTGCTGAATCTCTTTTGCGCGCTGGGCTCGCCGCCCGCGCTCTTCCTCCACAACAGTCACGATTGTAGTGGTTAGTACAATGAGTCGATCAAACCACGGGTCGAAGTCGGTTTCCTGGACTTCTTCCGCCAGAAAAAATGCAAGGCCGTGTTCATTTGAGCGACTGAGAAACACCTTTCTGCGGCCTGTCGGCTCATCTTCAGGAACCAAGGTGAACCAGCGTCCGTGAACAAGTTGATTCCGTTCGATGGAGATGGCTCCGTACTCTTTGAGTATCTCATCATAGGCCGTTGTCAGGGCCTCATTTACCGCCGCTTTTTGCAGCAGGTCATTTAAAATGTCTCTTTTGGTGGACGGACTCCGCACCGTTCTAAGGACGTAACCGGCTGTCGTGCGGTCGTGACCGCCGAGCAGAACAGCAAGAACGGAAGACATGTGAGACTCAAGTTCTTCAAATGCAGTGACAAATTTCGCGAACTTGGCTCCAATTTGTTTTTCGACGATGCCGGCAGCATAATGGCCTTCGGGCATTTTGCTGAACGCCTCTGGCAATTCGTGGCGTCTGATTTTGGGAGCAGTGTTCATGTCAGATTCCAAAGACAAAGATTTTAACGAAACCCTCAAGCGGCTTATGGAGAAAGATCCAAAGCCGCATGAGGAGATGAAAAAGGGGCGTTCACCCACCGCCAACGATCCGCGTGATAAGAAAGATCATGACCAACGATCATGACACCAGTGCTTTCATCAATCAGTGTCGTCTCGAAGATGTTCGAGGCGCTGAATTTCGTTGCCTACTAGAGTTCGCACTTCTCGAAGGGCTGCTAGACGAAGTGCTGCAAACGTCACCCGTTCAGTGCACGAAACTACAACATGGCCCTTCAACCATGTTTCTGATTGGTCCAGATCAGGATGATCACTCAGTATAATCTCGACTGGACCGCTTGGCCCACCTGTCAAAAGATTGAGCGATGACACTTGCGCCGTAGGGCTCTCGTCGTCCGACATCTGAGTCTCCTCTGAGTAAAAGGGGGCGCGAGCCGAAGCCCGCGCCGAAGAAGAGCTAGTGCGGTCGCCGCGCTTGCTCTGCTGTGTTCAGGGCATTTTGCAGGGAGGTGAGCAATTCTTGCGCGCCGTAAACAGAGCATCGAAGATGTGCGACAGCCGTAACGGTGTTGACTACCGCCTCACCTTGTCGAGTGTGGCGTCCGTTTGCCAAAGTAATGGTGATCATGTCGCCGCCGTATCCGCTAATGGGGGCGCCTTCGAAGAATACAAATGGGGCGCCATGCGGGTCGGTAACCTGAAGGGTGTCAAACCCCTCCGGTTTGCTCTTGTCGTTGCTCATGGTGGATCGGCTCCTTATCGAACTCGATTGACCGAAACACCCGAATCTCTATCTTGGGCATGTGATCACGACCAACCGCGCTCCGGTTGAACACATGCCCCCGGACTCCTGCCAGAGTTTCGGGGGCAATCTATTTAGAGGTGATTCTTTTCGCGGAGTCGATCCGCACGCCAACGCTTGAAGCGCCTCACTCGCTGCTTATGCGAGACGGGCTTCACCAGTCCGCCGATAGGTAAGGCGCTTGCCTTCAATCATGCGGAGCAACTGGTTGTGACGTTCCGTGTCATCAACGCCGAGCTTGGTGCGGCGGTTATAACGGAAGTCAAACTCAGTCAGGTAGCGTTGCAGGTGAGCTTCGCCGCAGTGCTGGTACACGCCAATCATGCCGCGCTTGAAGATTGAGAACACATTCTCGATTGAGTTCGAGTTCACATCACCACGGGCATACTCGCCAGCGGAGTGATTGGTGGTCTGGTGACGGGCAAATTCCTGGCCTGTTGTGACATAGAGTTTCGACTCGTCTGTGTGCAGGCGCGACTTGCGGTCTGCATTCTTCACGAGGATTTCGCGAACCGTTTTCTTGGTGGCCACGTTGACGTGAAAGGTGCGGGTCTGGCCACCGCGTTCGACAAGGCCGACGATGACGCGCTTTTGTGCGCCACCCGACTTGCCGGACTTGGTGTAAGGCGTTCTGCGGTTAGGCGACTTGTAAGGAACGTCACGCTTGCCGTGGTACATCTCGTCAGCTTCGACGACCTTGCCAGCGCCACCGAGCGGCCCAGTCTTGGAAGTGTCTTCTTTCATGGCCTCACGAATGCGGTGGAACATGAACCAAGCCGTCTTGTAGGTAACGCCAATCGTGCGGTGCAGCTGGTGGGCCGACATGCCCTTCTTGGAAGAGGTCAGGAGATAGGTTGCCAAGAGCCACTTGTTCAGCGGCACCTTGGAGCGCTCAAACACGGTGCCCACGGTGACGGTGAACTGCTTGCGGCAACCGTTGCACTGGTACAGGCCCTTGCGCTCAGCGCCTTCAGGGCTCGCCTTGGAAGGCTTGGCGCGAACACCCTTGAGGGCTGTGATATGATCCTCGCCAGTGCAACCGCAGTGTGGGCACACCGCGCCGTCAGGCCAACGCTGAGCTTCAAGGTGCTCGCGGGCTGCGTCAGCGTTTTGGAAGATTGGGTTGGTCAGGTTCGTCATATCGCTCTCCGTTGAGAACAATATGCTTTTTCAGGCTTGCTTTGTCAAGTATATAATTAGGAAAGTTATCCTACACCTTCTGAAACCGGGTAGTCTTCTACCTGCCAGACCAGAAGGAGACAGTGATGGCGAAATTCGATCCACAGAAAGACGAAGACCGCGCTTATCTCGCTGCTGCGCTGACAGCCTATGCNCTTGGCTTGAAGTCGGAGACCCTGCTTTCNTCCGAGCGTGGCCGCCCCATTGAGGCGCGGGCCCGGCACATNGCGATCTATCTCACGCATGTCGCGCTCGGCATGAGCCATGCGCGGATCGCGCGTGCTTTCGGCCGTGATCGCTCGACAGTCGCCTATGCCTGCCACCTCGTGGAGGACAGGCGCGATGACCGGGACTTCGACGACTGGCTCGAGCAATTGTCGATGGGCCTGTCCAGCGTCGTGACGATGAGCAGGGCGCCAGCCGTGGCCTGAGGCGCCAGAGGGTCAGGCCGAGAGTGCCTCACGGGCATCGTGCCGAATGCGGTCGAGCATGGCGGCGAGGCCGTTTGAACGCTGCGCTGTCAACGCGCCGGTCACACCGATTTCGTTCAGCAGGGCCTTGGCATCAAAGGCTTCGATCTCTGACAGGCGCGCGCCGGAATATAGGCGTACCAGGATTCCGATCAGGCCTGACACGATCATGGCGTCCGATTCAGCGCGGACAATCAGGCTGCCGTCGTCGACATGGGTCACCATCCAGACCTGCGATGTGCAGCCGCGCACACGCGTCTCCTCGGTTTTCTCTTCGGCTGACAGGGGCGGATTGGCTTTGCCGAGATCGATGATGTGCGCATAGCGCGCTTCCCAATCTTCAAGCCAGGAAAACTCTTCACGTATGTCGGCTGCCGCCGTTTCGATGCTCATACGCCTGAAATGGGGCATCGCCGCACAAAAGAAAACCCCCGGCGCCGCAACCGGCACCGGGGGTTTTTGTTTCTGTGCAGGGCCGTTGGCCTATTGGTAGACGCCACCAATACACTTGCCGACGTCAGACAGGGCATGTTCGCCAATGCAGAAAGGCACTTCATACTGCTGGTTGGCGGCTGCAACGCACTGCTGGAGATTCAGGTTTGCCATGTTGAGGCAGCCCTTGGTTTCCCTTTCGGCCATCGCGGAGTTGATCTGGCTGGCATTTTTCGCGGTGCTGGCGCCCAGCACACGATAGGCGGCCAGTGTGGCAATCTGGTCAGCGACCGGTTCCTTGCCGAATTTCACCCGTTTGCGGTTGCCCGTCAGGCCGGATGTCATGGCGGCCGGGAACCGGATGGCGCTGGCTGCGCCGGAGACATTGTCCCAAAGCGATGGCGCGCCGGAACTGCCGGCCTGAACCAGCACGGAGTCGATATCCTTGGCGTTCATGGCGGACAGCAATCCAAGTTTCGCGGGAATGCCGGTCGCCTGGCTGGAATCCAGCTTTCTTGCCTTGTTGCCGGAATTGCCGATCTTGGCTTTCGCCCAACCGGACGCCTGCAACGAATAAGCCTGTTCCTTCACATAAGCCGCTGCACTGTTCAATCGGCGGCTGTCGGCTTCCGTCGCCGTCAGGGCTGAACTCACAGCATTGTCGCCGCCTTGCAGGGTGCGGGCATAACGCACGTCATTGCGCATGCCGTTTTCGAACACGTCGCGTCCATAGAAGCTTTCAATGTCGCGAATGGCGGCGCGGTATTCCGGGTTCTGCGATGCAATGAGTGCTGAATACGCGATCCAGCCCTTGGACAACTGGTCCGGATTGTGACCGCCCAGCGCGTTGAGTGCATGGTCGATATCGCCCGCCGACGCCAGCGGCTTGTCTTTTACATCGGTAACATCCGACTGGTACGTGGCGTACACAGCCGCTGTATCCGAAATCGGATCGCTTCCTTGGGCATTTACGCCAGCAGCGAGCCCGAGCCCGACGATTGCTGCCCCAATCATTCTGATGGATTTCATCGTATCATTCTCCCTCACGCGACACGCGATAGTCTTGCCCCATCTTCCCCACTTGGGGAACCTCACCTTGCCTGTCGATAACATTACAAATACAGCAACTGATGGGTACGGGGGCGAGAATGCCTAAGGAATATCTATGGGATGTTAATATGTCCCCCCGCGTGATGCAAAAGCGATTACAGTTCGTTAATCTAACATGGCTGGCCCTGATTGCGGCCGCTGCGTTAATTGCTGCGATCAGGGGAATCGGAATCGCAGCGCTTGCGAGCGGCGTTGTGATCGCGATTCTGCCTGCTGTCGTCGGCCTTGTATTCCTTCGTCCGGACAGGGATCCTTCCTCCATTGCATCACCGCTTTTGGTCATCTGCTGGACACTGCTGGCCGTGCTCGGAGTCGCGCTGACAGGCGGTGCGTCCTCGCCGTTGACGATCCTGTTCGTGCTGGCACCGCTGGTGGCGTTGAACCTGGAAAACACGGACATGGCCGCCGAAGCGGCGATCTTCGGCGTCGTCGCCTATTTCGCGGTTCTCGTGATGGGACGTTTTGACCTCCTGCCTGTGGGCGCGGTCGATTACCTGCCGCTGACGGTCGCGTTCGCCTTTGCCGGGCTCGTGCTGGCCGGGCTGATGGTCTGGGTGCTTGTGCAGGACCAGTACGGCGCGCGCGCCATCGTCACAGAAGAGGGCGTCGAGATCGAGACGGTACCCGCAGCCCCGACACCCGTCCTGCCTGCATCATCCGGGCTTCTCTTGTTGGACATCACACCCGAGGGGCGGGTGCGGAGCCTTTCGGGAGACACGCTCGGGCTGGTTGCTGCCAAAGCCGGTGCATCTCTTGCGAACCTGTTCGAACCCGACGCTGACCTGTCGGGCCTGCGTCCCGACGCCGGCCGTACGCAAGGGGAAATCAAGCTGGCGGACGGGCGCCTTGCGGCCTTTACCGCCGAAGCGGGGGCCACAGGCACGCGTCTCCTGCTACACGATATCAGCGCATCACAGCGCCAGGCTGCGGAAACCTCTGCGGCGCTCGAGGCTGCGGCTGCCCAGTTGCAGGAGCGTACCGCGTTCTTCGCATCGCTGGGCCACGACCTCAAAACACCACTCAATGCCATTCTCGGCTATGCCGACATGATGCGGGCCCAGATCCGCGGCCCGCTTCCGGAAGCCTATGCCGATTATCCGGGCATTATCCACGAGAGCGGACAGGATCTGCTCCTGCTCGTCGAAGACATTCTCGACCTCGCCAAGGCGAACGCGGATCGCCAGCGCCTCGAGCCGGAGCCGGTTGACCTTGTCGCGTCTGCCCAGTCGATCATTCGCCAGCTCGACAACCAGGCCGAACGCGCCGGGGTGAAGCTCAGGATCAAGTCTGACAGCGAGGTCTGGGCCGAGGCCGATGCGCGCGCCGTGCGTCAGATCTGGCAGAACCTCGTGTCGAACGCGATCAAGTATTCCGACCGTGGCGGCACCGTCACGCTGGATGCTTTCGAGGCCGGCGGCGCGGCTGTGCTCAGCGTCATCGACAAGGGCGCCGGTATGTCCGAGGACGACCTCAAACGCGTTACGGAACCGTTTGCACAGGGCGGTAACGCACGCGGCCGCGCCGGTACGGGCCTCGGCCTGGCCGTGGTCCGCAGCTTTGCCGAACTCCATGGCGGCCAGCTGACCCTGCGGTCCCGGCCCGGCAAGGGCACCCGCGCCGAAGTGACCCTCCCGCTGGCCGACATGACCGATGTGACGCCGCTCGAAGACGCCGCCGAATAGGCTGAATGCGGCTTGCCGCTTCCCTGAAAACAAGCAAGAGTCCCCTCATGGTTCGCCTGCCGTCCAAACTATGGGTCGAAGCCCTCATCCGCACCGCCGAAGTCGCAGGCGCATCCGCGTTCGTGGTCCAGAAGGGCGACGCGTCGCGCGGCGACACCCTGGTCAAGGTATCACGTCTCGATGGCACCGCAGCGGCCTACACACCCAGCACCAATCTCGAAGGCGAACGCGTCTTCCGCGATCTGACCGCCCAAGGGGTCGGCCCGGACGAGGCAAGCGTCGATGCCTATGTCAAGCGCGCGCGCGAGCGCGACAGGGACCTGTGGGTCGTCGAGATCGAAGACAAGCAGGGGCGCCATTTCATCACGGAAGATGTCGAGACAGGCTAGACGGGCCCGCGTCGATTTCCTGTCGCGCTCTCGCAGGTAAACCGCCTGTTAACCCGTCCAAGTCAGCTTCGGGATGAATCCATTGCCCGGGGGCGCAGGCATGCTGTTCTTGCTCAACGATACGATCGCCGAGATAGACATCCCGGAGATCCACCTTTCAAAACGGTGGAAAAGCCTCGGCTGCGGCGACCCCTACGGCATGCGGGCGCGCGATGCGCTGGACTTCGTCACGCGCGTTGTCGCCGACCATGTACGCGAGAACATCCCTATCGATACGGTCCTGATCCAGGACCTCGGTTCACTGATCATCGCAAAAACCGGTGCGAACGCAGCGCTGTTCCCGACCCAGGGTGACACCGTTGCCGAGCCGCGCCTGACCATCCTGCCGGAAGCCATACTTCGCACGTTGAAGCAGCGCGCCGAAAAGGACGGCACGCCGCCCGACATCGCCGAAATCTGGCCGCTCGCTGCCTGACCCGGCCTATTCGACCTTGATTGGCATTGTCGCGGCGACCGTGCGTCCGTCAGGCCCCTGCAACACATACCGAACGGTATACCTGCCCGGCTTGTCCGGCGCCCTCAGAGACAGCGCCTTTTCCTTTATCGCGTAAGCATACGAAAGCTCGCCGCTTGCGCCTGTATGGCCGTCTGGCACGAGGTCGAGATAGTCGTTGGCATAGCCGGGTCCTGTCCAGTCGACGGGGAACGACTCGCCAGCCTTGACGCTGGCGGGAACGTCCAGCTTCACGTCGGCCCTGGTCACTGCGATCGGCTTCACGGCCTTCACGGATGGTCCCGTCGATGACACGAATACATAGCGCAGGTCGTAGGCGCCCGGCTCGCCCGGCAGCCGGATCGAAAGCGGGTTGTCCGAGCGCACGTAAGTGCGGGCTTTCTCACCGCGTGTGCGGTCATCGCCGCGCCGAACAATATCGACATAGTCGCCATCATTGCCCGGGCCGGTCCAGTTCACGCTGAACGTTTCACCGGCGACGCCGCTGGCCTTGTCTGGCGAGACGTCAAACGGCGTGTCATTAAGCGTGAGCGGAACGGATTTCAGCACGGTCCGGCCTTCGGATGATTGCAGGAGGTAGCGCACGTCATACTTGCCCGGCTCGCCCGGCAGGGGCAGGTCCAGTGGATTGCCCTCGCGCGTATAGGCATACGAGGTCTCGCCGCTCGTGCGCGCATAGCCCCGGGGAACAATGTCGATATAATCGCCAGCCGTGCCCGGACCGGACCAGTCGACGGTCAGGGTTTCTCCCAGCCTGGCCGACGGGTTGAAGGCCAGTTCGACCCTGGTATCGGTCACCTCCAGCGGCAGCACTTTGATTACCCTTCGCCCATCGCTTGCCTGTGCCACATAGCGCAAGTCATAGGCGCCCGGTTTCCCCGGTGCGCGCAGGACAAGCGTGTCCTGGCCCTTGACGTAGGCATGGGCCTTCTCGCCGTCCGTCCGCGTGTCGCCGCTTGGCACGATGTCGACATAGTCGCCATCATTGCCGGGCCCGCGCCAGGCAACCCTGAGCGTATCGCCGATGCCGACGGCCGGCTCGGCGATCAGGGCGATCTCCGAATCCGTCACCTCGATTGGCTGGGTCGCCAGCACCGTGCGGCCTTGCGGCCCGGCCCAGACATAGCGCAGCATATACGCGCCCGGAATTCCCGGGGCGCGCAGGGGCACGTCGCCTTCCTGCTTGCCGCCTTTCTGTTGCGTGTAAGCGTAGGATATCTCGCCTCGGGTGTGCTCATGCCCCGATTGCACCACGTCAATATAGTCAGACTCAGTGCCCGGCCCTTTCCAGGCCACCTTGAAGGGAGATCCGATCCCGACATTGGCGGGGGCGTTGATCGCGGCTGTTACCGCGGTTGCGTCTGGCGGCCCGGACCCGATGCTGCCGGCAACCGATTCCAGGGCCTCGGACAATTCGTCAGCATCCGATGCTTCGATATACTTGCCACCTGTCTCCTCGGCGAGACAGGACACCTGGTGCCCTTCGTCGGCGCTCAGTCCGAAACCGATGACATAGGCGGTGAAATCAATGCCGCGCGCTTCAAGGGCCGCCGCCGCAGCACACGGGTCGGCCTCGCATGTCTCGATCCCATCGGTTATCAGGATAACGGTCGCGGGTGCGTCCTGGAACCTGAGGGCTTCGGCAGCCGCTTCCACGGCGGCTGTTAGCGGCGTCTTGCCGCCCGGGACCAGCGTGTCCACGACGTCCGCCAGCGGTTCGCTTGCGCCCGGGCTGCGCATCAGTTCGATATCGTTGCAGTCGCCTTGGCTGTGGTGGCCATAGGCGATGAGGCCTGCCGCGCCGAATTCGGGATTTCTGTCGACGATCCCGCGCAGGGCCTTGCGGGCAATGTCACGTTTCGAGTGTCCGTCGATCTGGCCCCACATCGAGTTGGACGAGTCCATCACGACCATCACTTGCATCGGCGCCTTGAGCGTTTCGGTCACCGTGTCCATCGCATCGGCAGGCGCTACTGGCCCGGCCGGCTCCGCCAGTATCGTCGGTGGCACGTCCGGTGTGGGCATTTTGGGCTTGTCGCAGGCACTGGCCAGCAGGGCGCCCGCCGCGCAGGCAGCGAGCAGAATGCGTGAATGTGACATGATAGGCATACCCTTGTTCACACGTGATTGTCGCGCCATTCAACATAGCAATACAATCCTTGGACGCGAACCCGCTTTCGACCCCTTCATTCCCGCCGGTAAATCGGCTAGGGGCTGGCGGCTGAAACCAAATTTGTCCGGAATCCCGATGTCTCATATCCAGGAAGCCGCCCGGCGGCGCACCTTTGCCATTATTTCGCACCCGGATGCGGGCAAGACGACGCTGACNGAGAATATCCTTCTCGCGGGCGGCGCCATCCGCGCGGCAGGAGAGGTCGCGGCGCGTGGCCAGCAGCGCCGTACCCGCTCNGACTGGATGAAGATCGAACGCGATCGCGGTATCTCGGTCTCGGCCTCGGTGATGACATTCGAATACAGCGATCTCGTCTTCAACCTGCTCGATACACCGGGTCACGAAGACTTTTCCGAAGACACCTTTCGCACGCTGACCGCAGCGGACTGCGCCGTCATGGTGCTCGATGCCGCCAAGGGCATCGAGCCGCAGACGCTCAAACTGTTTGAAGTCTGCCGCATGCGCGACATCCCGATCGTCACCTTCATCAACAAGATGGACCGTGAGGCGCTGGAACCGATCGAACTGCTCGACGAAGTGCAGGACAAGCTCCAGCTCGACACTGCGCCGCTCTACTGGCCCGCCGCATCCGGCCAGCGCTTCGCCGGGATGAAAGACCTCGCGACGGGTGAGTTCTGCCAATTCGACCGCCGCCCGGGCGAACCCCCGCATATCGGCCCGGCCACCCGTGTCCCCGGCAGCGATGAGGCCCTGATCGGCAAGCTGGATGATCATGTGTATGCGGAGTTGATTGAGGGTGTGGAAATGGCCACCAGCCTGCTCCCGGTTTTCGATGAGGCGGCGTTCAAGGCGGGGAATATGACGCCGGTCGTGTTCGGGTCAGCGCTACGCCATTTCGGTGTGGCCGAATTGCTCAACACGCTGCGCGACTATGCGCCGCCGCCGCGCGCCCAGAAGGCGGAGCGCAAGGGCGCGCCCATCGAGGTCAAACCGTCCGATCCGGATGTGTCCGGCTTCGTGTTCAAGATCCAGGCGAACATGGACCCGAACCACCGCGACCGTGTCGCCTTCCTTCGGCTTTGCTCTGGTGAGTTCAAGCGCGGCATGCGCCTGAAGAGCGCCAGCGGCAAGCAGCTGAATATCCACAATCCGCTGATGTTCCTCGCGCAGGACCGCGAGATCGCCGAGACGGCCTATGCGGGTGATGTCATTGGCGTGCCCAACCATGGCCAGCTGCGTGTCGGCGACAGCCTGTCGGAAAGCGGCGAGATCCAGTTCGCAGGTATTCCGAACTTCGCGCCGGAACTCCTGCGCCGCGCCCGTGTGAAAGACCCGATGAAGGCCAAGCACTTGCGCAAGGCGCTCGAAAGCCTCGCCGAGGAAGGCGTCACGCAATTGTTCAAGCCTGCGATTGGCTCCGACATGATCGTCGGCGCTGTCGGCCAGCTGCAGTTCGAAGTCGTGATCGAACGCGTTGCGGCGGAATACAATCTGGAAGTCGTGTTTGAACCGGCNCCCTACAATGTGGCGCGCTGGATGGCGTGTGATGATCCGGCCAAGCTCGAGGAATTCATGGAGCGNAACAAGTCAGCCGCGGGCACCGATCTTGATGGCGCGCCGGTCTATCTGGCGAAGAATGCCTGGGATGTCGGCTACGCGCAGGAGAAGAACCCGGCGATCCGCTTCACGGCGACGAAAGAGCGCTCGCTCTAGTCTTCGGTTTGCGGCGTGGTCAGGTCGGTCGGGCCGTCGGTCTCGGCTTTCTCGATCTCCACCGTGACCGCCTGGATGTCGTCGGCGTCTGATGCACTCTCGTCGCCAAGCAGCTCTTCGGCTGGCTCGGCTGCGACCGGCATGAAGATCGCTTCGTGGCGCGGCGAAAAGCCGGACGTCGCCATTGGATTGTGTTCGATCCGGCCGCCGCTACGTTTCAGTTCGCACCACGCGCCTGCATCCCCCGCTGCAGAGACAAAACTCCAGGCCAGGCAAACCGCGTCATCTGCACAGGCTGTCTGGCAGCTCAGGGCGTCTTCGGACGGCATCACGCTATAGGTGGCGCCAAAGCGGTACAGGCCCGGTTCGTGGCCGACGGGCGCAGGTGTCGCCACGGCATCGGCCTTCAGCGACATCGGCGCGTCAGCAAAGGCAGGCGCCACCAGGCAGGCGGCAATTGCAAGCATCCATGAAGGGCGCATTGGCTGAACTCCCATATATCCAGCCCCGGAATCTAGGTCGCGCCGGTTAAGGAAGCGTTTACGTTCAGCCCGCCAGCGCCTCGCGCTTTTCCTCGATTTCCAGCCATTCCATCTCGGCGGCGTCGGCTTCTGCTCGCGCAGCAGCGATGCGGGCCGACTTGGCATTGAAGGCGTCCGGATCGCGGGAATACAGGTCCGGGTCGGCCAGCGCCTTTTCCAGCGCAGCCACTTCGGCCTTCAGTTTGGGGATCAATTCGTCGATCTCCTTCTGGCGATGGGCGTCCTTGAAGGAGAGCTTTTTCTGCGGCTTGGCCTTGGGGGCGTCAGGCGCCTTCGTTTTTCCGGCGCGCGCATCGGCCTCATCGTGGCGGCGCACGCGTGCCAGCTGCGCCTGTGCATCGGTCCAGCCGCCAGCCGTCTGCACCCATTTGCCGTCGCCCAGAGGGCAGAGGCAACTCGTCACCGAGGAATCGAGGAAGGCCCGGTCGTGGCTGACCAGCAGAAGCGTGCCCTCATAATTCAGCAGCATGTCTTCGAGAAGTTCCAGCGTCTGCAGGTCCAGGTCGTTGGTCGGTTCATCCATGACCAGGAGTGTGGACGGTTTCGCAAGCCCGATGGCCAGTGCCAGCCGGTTGCGCTCGCCGCCGGATAGCGCCCCGACAGGCTGGCGCAGCTGTTCCGGCTTGAACAGGAAGTCCTTGGCATAGGAGGCGATATGGCGCTGCTGGCCCTGCACCATCAGCGAGTCTCCGCCGGCGGGCGCCAGCGCCTCCCAGATCGTGTCTTTCGGATTCAGCGTGTCGCGCGTCTGGTCGAGATAGGTCACGTCCAGCGTCTTGCCGTGGCGAACCGTTCCCGCGTCGGGTTCGATCTCGCCGAGTAGCAGGCGAACCAGCGTTGTCTTGCCCGCACCGTTCGGGCCGATAATGCCGATCCGGTCACCGCGCAGGATTTTCAGCGACAGGTCTTTCGCGATCACCAGCGGCCCGTTCGGCGTATCGAATGTCTTCGACAGGCCTTTGGCCTCGATCACTTTCTTGCTCATCGAGTCGCCAACGCCCGCGCTGAACTCGGCCGTGGTCTTGCGATCGCTCAGCGCAGCGCGCATGGCGCCATGGGTCGCGCGCATCTCGTGCAAACGGGCGAGGCGGCCCTGGTTGCGCTTGCGCCGTCCGGTCACGCCGCGCGCCAGCCAGCGCTGCTCATCTTTCAGCTGCGTCGTCATGCGCTTCATCTGGCGCTCTTCTTCCACCTCGATGGCTTCGGCCCATTCGTCGAACTTTACATAGCCTTCCGGCGATTTCAGAACGACGCCCTGACGCAGCCAGAGCGTATTGGTCGAGATGTTCTCAAGGAAACGCCGGTCGTGGCTGACCACGAGCACGACCCCGTTGAACGCCTTCAGGCGCCCTTCGAGATATTCGATCATCGGTACGTCGAGATGGTTGGTCGGCTCATCCAGCAGGATCACGTCCGGTTCGGCGGCAAAGGCTTTCGCCAGCGCCACGCGCCGCTGCTGCCCGCCCGACAGCGTCTTCGGATCGGCTGCCGGGTCGACGCCGAACTCCATCAGCTCGGCTTCGGCCATATAGGTGTATTCCAGCCCTTCGCTGACATAATCGAGGACGGTGTCAAAGCCGTCAAAGCGCGGCTCCTGCACCACGGTCGCAAAAGTCGTTCCCGGCTGGCGCCACACCTGGCCGCTATCGGCCTCGGCCTGTTCGGAGATGATCCGCATCAAGGTGGACTTGCCGGCCCCGTTGCGCCCGACCAGGGCTGCCCGCTCGCCCTTGGACAGGCTGAGCGTTACCCCCTCGAACAGGGGTTTTGCGCCAAGCGAGAGACGGACATCGGACAGGGAAATCAGGGGAGGTTGGGCCATGCCCGGCAAATAGCGTGCGCCGGGCGCCAGCGCTAGGGCCCGCGTGCTTTCCGAATTGGGCAGGGAAGTGCTACTCTCAATGGAAAACGGGAGGAACGCCATGCCATATTCCGAGTTTTCCGGGGACTTCACCCAGTTCGACGCCCGGCCGCTGTCGCCTGCCATCGGGGCTGAACTGATCGGAGCCGACCTGGCCGCGCCGAGCGATACGCTGGTCGAAGAGGTTCGCGCCGCCCTGCTGCAATACCAGGTCGTCTTCTTCCGCGACCAGGATATCACCCGCGCCCAGCACATTGCCTTCGCCCGGGCCTTCGGTGAGCTTGAGATCCACCCTGCCACGCCGAAGGACCAGCCGGACCGCGAAGTCCTCCGCATCGTCCACGGTCCCAATTCGCGCGGCATGGAGAACGCCTGGCATTCCGATGTCACTTGGCGCGAGCAACCGTCCCTCGGCTCCATCCTGCGCGCGATCGAGCTCCCCGAAGTCGGTGGTGACACGCTCTTCTCGAACATGGTCATGGCGTATGAAGGTCTTGATGAAGACCTGAAGGCGCGCCTCTGTGAGATGTCGGCTGTGCACGATATCGCCCGCGTCTTCGCCAAGCGCCTCGGTAAGGACACAGCGTCCCTGCATGAGAAATTTCCGCTGATGGAACACCCGGTCATCCGCACCCATCCGGAAACCGGACAGCGCCTGATCTATGTCAACACAGCGTTCACGGACCATATAAAGGGCATGGACAGGGCCGAGAGCGATGAACTGCTGAACTTCCTCTATGCGCGCGCGGCGATCCCCGAATACCAGTGCCGGTTCCGCTGGGCGCCGGGCTCCATCGCCTTCTGGGACAATCGCGCCTGCCAGCACTATGCCGCGAGCGACTATTTCCCAAATACCCGCATCATGGAGCGCGTCACGATTGCCGGCGACCGGCCTTATTTCGACCCAGGCGCCTGACACGCCGCGACCCGGCCGGGCAGTTCGTTTCGCCCTGCGCCAACGGGCGCAGACTCTCGTATGAAGCGAATGTGCGGGTGTTTGCCGGGCAATTGCAGTCGATTCCGTTCATATTCATATAGCATTCATTACGGAAGTTTCATGAGGGGCGCATGTTGCTCAGTTGGCGGATAATCATTCGCCGATCTGGCTGCGCAATGTGCTTAGTGGCGGTCGGATCGCATACCAGAATTCGATCACTGATTAGAAATGGGGCGTCCCGACTTTTGAAGGTCCGGGTGCCAAAGGGGAAATACACATGTCCAAGAAAATGCTTTTGATTTCGGTTGCTGCGACGGCGTTCGCAGGCATGGCCTTCGCGCAGGGATCGGCTGACTATCCGCCGGAATCCGATGCCGGAACATGCTATGCGCGCGTGCTCATTCCGGAAACCACGAACGTCGTGACCGAACAGGTCGTCGATCGTCCCGAAGGCACCGAAATCAAACTGATTCCGGCGACCTACGAAACCGTCACCGAACAGGTCCTGGTCAAGGAAGAATCCAAGGATGTCCGCGTCATTCCCGCGACATTCGAGACCGTCACCGAGCAGGTCCTCGTGACGCCGGAGCGTACCGACACGGTCGTTGTGCCTGCGCAATACGAGACCTATTCCGAGCAGGTCATGACGCGCGCAGCCTACACGACATGGAAGCCGGGCAATGGCCTCTACGGTCGCGCCATCGATGCCTCGGCCTCCGCCAATGGCGTGTCGACCGGCGAACTGCTTTGCCGCGTTGAAGTGCCGGCCCAGTACGAAACCGTCACTCGCACGCGTCTCGTCTCGCCTGAGCGCACCGAAACCAATGTGGTCCCGGCAACGTACAAGACCGTCACGCGCCAGGTTGTCAGCGAGCCGGCACAAGTGATCGAAGAGATCGTCCCGGCCGTCTACGAGACCGTTTCGGTCCAGAAACTGGTGACGGCTGCCTCGGAAGAAACCATTGTCATCCCGGCGACCTACAAGACGATCGAAAAGCGCGTTGTCAGCGGCGGCGGCAGCCTCGAATGGCGCGAAGTGCTGTGCGACACGAACGCAACGCCTGGCAAGATTTCAGCTGTGCAGTCGGCTCTGACCGATGCGGGCTACACTGCGCCGATCGACGGTGAGTTTGGCCCCGCCACACTCAACGCCATGGAAGCTTACCAGCGCGCCAATGGCCTGCCGGTCGGCTACCTCACCGTCTCCACGGTTGAATCCCTCGGCCTGACCAAGAACTGAGGCCTGATTCACCTGCAAATCGGCCCCGCGAACCACAAGGTTTGCGGGGCTTTTTTGTGCCCGCAATGGACCATCCGGGCCATGCCAGTGGCGATCGCGTGCGGGAGAGCCGCTCCGACCGTCCCGTTCGCAATCCATAAACCATAAAAAGGGCATACATCTTGCTCTGGCCTTTGCTGCGACAAGGGGTCCGGCCTGATCGGCACGAGGAGTTACAACAGATGGTTCATCCATGCTGAAAATGATGATCCTGCGGGGAACAGCCTGGCTCCTGCTCGGGCGTTTTGTCAGTCAGGCGATTGGCCTTGTCAGCACGCTGGTCGCTGCCCGGCTGCTCGTTCCGGCGGATTTCGGCCTCGTTGCCGTCGCCATGAGTGTTTTCATGATTGCCGGCGCCATTGTCGAATTGCCTGTCGGCGCCGCGCTGGTCCAGCTGAAAACCGTCACGGACCGCGACTTCAATACGGCATGGACCCTGAACATTCTCCGGGGCCTCATTGTCACGGTCCTGATGCTGGCTGCGGCCTGGCCGGTCGCCGCCGTGTTCGGCGACCCGCGCCTGCTGGCCGTCATCAGCGCTCTGGCTGTCTACCCGTTCCTGCTGGGATTCCGGAATTCGCGGTTCGAAATGTACATTCGCAACATGGACTTCAAATGGGAAGCCATGGTCGAAATCGGCACGAAGGTCGCGTCATTTGCGGTCATGTTCTGGGTCGCGCTTTCGACCGGCAGCTATTGGGCCCTGCCGCTCGGCCTGATCGCGTCCGGGGTGATTGCGCTGGTCATGTCATTCGCGCTCTGCCCGCAGGTTCCGGGATTGTCCCTGTCGGAGTTTCGCAAGTTTTTCGGGTTCTCTGTCTGGCTGGGCCTCGCCCAGATTGCCGACAGCCTGCGCGAGGGCGCCACCAGCCTCTTCATCGGCAAGCTGCTCGGCAATGCCGCGCTCGGGACCTACTCGGTCGGCATCCAGTTCGCTGACCGGATGGAACTGTTCCTTTACGCGCCGATGGAGCGCACCATGTTCGCTGCGTTCAGCTCGATCCAGGACGATCTCTACCGCGTCCGCGCGGCCTATCTGTCCAGCCTGCATGCCAGTTTCGCCATCTCGCTGCCGATCTGTGTCGGCATCGGATTGCTGGCCAACGAGATTGTCGCCATCACGCTGGGCGCCGAATGGGCCTCTGCCGCACTTGTCCTGGCCTTTGCTGCGCCGATTACGGCCATCTACCTGCTCGGCGCGATCAGCGTCTCCATCGCCACGGCGCTCGGGCGCACCCGCTCGGTGTTCCTGCTGAAAGCGGTATCGGCCTGCCTCTACATCCCGGTAATGGTGCTGGGCGCGCTCCAGTTCGGCATCGTCGGTGTCCTTTGGGCCGGCGTGTTCGGCGCAATCGTCTGGTGCGGGCTCAGCTTCCGGCTGATGACCACAGTGATCGATGTCACGATCTCCCGGCAAGTGGCCGCCGTGGGGCGGTCGCTGGTCGCTGCGCTCGTGATGTCGGGGGCCGTGGTCTGGGCGCGCGGGGCGCTGTTCGATGATCCCGCTCAGGGGATTACCGGGCTTCTGGTCCAGGCCGCCCTGCTGTCTTCAATCGGCGCGGCGGTCTATTTCGCGGCGCATGCCGGACTGTGGATTTCCGCTAACCGGCCTCAAGGAATTGAGCGTCTGGTTTCGGCGCGCTTTTCTGCTTTGTCGCAAGCCTGAACACGTCATCGGCAAACGCGCGCAACATGCCGGCCACGTCATCGGCCAGCCAGGCCGTGTCGCCAAATTCGCCAAGCCCGAGCGTCTTGTTGGCATCAAAGATGAACGGCTCGCCATCGATCAGGGTATAGTCGATCTTGCCATAGTCGAGGCCAAGCCTGCGGCGCGTCGCCAGCAGGTGCGGGTGCGGCTCGAACGGCTCACAAGAGACATGTTCGTCTTCGGTGATGATCAGCTGGTCCGACCGTTCGATGTTCTGGTAGTGCAGGTCGCCGAGGAAGATATATTCCCGCAACACATTCTTTTCGCCATCATTTTCCGCCATGAATTTCTGCACGACATAATCGCTGCGGAAATAGTGGCGCGGCACGTCCGACAGGGTCGGGTAGATGCGGTAATCCTCTTTCGACTGGATCGCATATTTCGATTGCCTGCGAAGACGGTTCGAGACGCGGTTCAGCAGGCGGCGCCCGATCGGGCCCTCTTGCCGCGCGGCGTCGCGCTCGGGCATGCCGGCATAATTGAGGTTCGATTTCACGATCACGGGCGCGTCCCATGTATCGTCGCGCCCCAGCAGGCCGTCTATGTACCTGAACTTTCGGATGTCAGTCGCATGGGCATTGATCGCTGCCGGATAGCGCAGGGCCAGGGTACGGGCCTCAGGGGAAATGATCGACTGGTCGATATGCACGAAAACCGCATCGGCCGGGACATATCCGCTCGCCTTGGTAACGTGCACGATCTCGACGCCCATCGCTTCGAGCGCCTCTTCGATCAGCACGATCATGTGACGCCGGTCGCCGGGCGTATAAGACAGCTCGTTGATAATCGCCAGACGCGGTTTGGAATGACTCATGATTTAAGCGCCCCTGAACAGCAGGCCTGGTCGACCCCGTATGACGGAGACGCCTACAGCAATGGTGTTGGGAACTGGTTACCGCACGGCGAAAATTTCCCGGTTTCAACGTCGAAACACTGTCGCACGGCGCTGAATCGCGGGCGTTACGGGTGAATCGCGCGTCCGGACTCGGCCCGGATTTGGCGAGAACGTGCCGCGGTTTTGCCGATAAATCTTGGCTGCGGCCTTCATCCTCTCTCAAAAACTGTTACCAGAGGCCACGCAATCCGGCTTGCGGCGCCGAAAGCCGGAACGGACATGCTGTGCAGGGGGGCGACCGGCATGAATTTGATCCTTTCGGTGGCCATTGCCATCACGCTGCTGACATCGGCGCTGATCGTCATCCGGTTCCACCGGCTGCGGCTCGCCGGTGCCGATCCATTGCCGCTTGGGGCCTTCATGGCGATCCTGTTCACCTCGGGTCTCGATGTCGGCCTGATCATGTTCCCGCTGACCGAGTTCCCGACCTATGAGACCGACGCCGCGTACGGCTTTACCAATGCGCTGGCCATCGAGTTCGGCTTCTGGGGCTTCCTCGTCTGGGGGTTCTATTTCCTGACCACGTTCTATTTCTGCGTCGTCGAGCCGAAGCTGAAACTGTTCGAGCTGCGCCCGGTCAAACTGATCAATTCGGCGGTTATCATCGCGACATGTGCCTTCACGGGCTTCCTCTTCCTGACCTATCTGCCCAGCTATATTGTCGGCATCACGCCTTTCGCCCGCTATGGGCTGGTGGCCCTGGTCGTGCTCGTGGCCGTGCTTTCAAGCACTGACATCCGCTATGTGAAATGGCTCAGCATCGGCTCGACGGGGCTGTTCCTCGGTCTGATCGGCCTACTCTGGCTGGTCAGCGGGATGGGCCCCGGTGACTTCCTCGCCAGTGCCGCCAATATTGGCGGCTATTTCCAGCACCTGAACAGGTTCATCTCACCGATCTCCGACTATCACGCATTCTACCTGTTCTGGTGGTTTGCCTGGAGCATCATGATCGGACAGTTCGTCGCTCGCTTCGTTGGCGGGCTGGCCGTCTGGCAGCTGCTGCTTGCCTTGCTGATCCTGCCGTCGATCCCGATCGCGCTGTGGTTTTCGCTGCTGTTCTACATCTACAACGCGGCCACCACGCTCAGCGTCCTGCCGCGCCTCTGCATGGTCGTCGTCGGCGTGATCTTTGTCGTCAATTCACTGGATTCGCTGATCAGGCTGTATTCGGAAAACCTGAACCTGACAGTGGCGCGCCTGACAGGGCCGGGATATGTCGCGGCGCATTGGGCGCTTATCTTCGGCCTGATACTCCTCTACCAGTTCACCCCGCTCAAGATTGAATGGATCGGCCTCGTCGTGATCGGCATCTATTTCAGCATCTATGTGCTCGCATTCCGCCATAGGGCGCGCCTGACAACGCCCTCAACGCCGAAGGCCCTGACCGAATGACCATCACCGCCGACTATATCATCATAGGTGCTGGATCGGCCGGCTGCGTGCTTGCCAACCGGCTATCGGCCAGCGGAGCGCACAGCGTTCTGCTGCTCGAGGCAGGTGGCAGCGATCGCAACATCCTGATCGAGATGCCGACCGCGCTATCCTATCCGATGGCATCGGACACCTATAATTGGGGCTACGCGTCCGAGCCCGAACCCGGTGTCGACAACCGGCAGATTTCCTGCCCGCGCGGCAAGGGCCTCGGCGGCACCTCGTCGATCAATGGCATGGTCTATGTTCGTGGCCATGCCTGCGATTTCGAGGAATGGGTCGCGGCGGGCGCCGACGGCTGGGGCTATGCCGACTGCCTGCCATATTTCAAGCGGGCCGAAACCTGGCAGGGTGGCGAAGACGACTATCGCGGCGGCAGCGGGCCGCTCGGCGTCTCCGGCGGCAACAACATGGCGGGAAACCCGCTCTACCAGGCTTTCATCGATGCGGGCGTAGAGGCCGGATATCCGCAAACGGACGATTATAACGGGTACTGCCAGGAGGGCTTTGGCCCGATGCACATGACCGTGCGCGGCGGCGTGCGTGAATCGACGTCACGCACCTATCTGCGTCCCGCCTTGAAGCGCAAGAACCTGACGGTGATGAAACACGTCCTCGTCGACAAGGTCGTGTTCAACGGCAAGCGCGCCATCGGCGTCGCCGCGCGGGTGAATGGCAAGGACATGGTCCTGCATGCCAAAAGGGAAGTCATCCTGTCGGCGGGCGCAATTGCTTCGCCAATGATCCTGCAACGCTCGGGTATCGGCCCGGAAACAGTCCTGCGCGATGCCGGCATCGCGCCTGTCCACCCGCTTGCGGGCGTCGGGCAGAACCTGCAGGACCATCTCGAAGTCTATTTCCAGTTCCATTGCAAGCAGCCGGTGAGCCTGAACACCAGGCTCGGCTGGTTCAGCAAGCTCCTGATCGGGGCGCGCTGGGTGCTGTTCAAGTCCGGCCTGGGCGCCACCAACCATTTCGAATCCTGCGCCTTCATCCGGTCGGACGCCGGGCGCAAGTCGCCGGACATCCAGTATCACTTCCTCCCGGCGGCCATGCGATATGATGGCACCGCGTCAATCAAGGGCCACGGATTCCAGGTCCATGTCGGGCCCAACAAGCCGAAAAGCCGGGGCAGCGTCACGATTGCGTCAGCCGATCCAGCGGCGGCGCCGCGAATCCTCTTCAACTATTTACAGCATCAGGACGATATTGCCGTCTGGCGAAAATGCATTCGCCTCACCCGCGAGATCATCGCCCAGCCGGCAATGGACGCCTTTCGCGGCGACGAAATCCAGCCCGGCACGGATATCGCGTCTGACGCGAACATCGACACATGGGTGCGGGAAAACGTCGAGAGCGCCTACCATCCTTGCGGGACATGCCGGATGGGGCAGGCCGGTGACCCCGGCGCCGTCGTCGACACCGATTGCCGTGTCATCGGGCTGGACGGACTGCGCGTCGTCGATGCCTCGATTTTTCCGACAGTCCCCTATGGCAATATCAACGCGCCAACCATCATGGTCGCCGAGAAGGCGGCAGACATCATCCTGGGCCGGTCCGCCCTGCCGCCATCGAGCGCACCGTCCTGGATTTCAGACTCCTGGGAAACGCGCCAGCGCGAAGTCCTGCCAAAAAGGCAACTCCCGGACTGACGCTTGTACGCCGTCAGCGCTGGCGCGGCAGAATGGAACGCTCGGTTCGTCTCTGGAGGCGAACGTAGCCGTCCACTGAAACAAGAGTTGGTTCTTGTCGAAATAAAGTTACAACCGGGGCTCCGTTTCGCGGCGACAGGCAGAATAGGGTAAGTGGATATGATCAAGGCAATATTGGCATCGGTGAGCGCAAGTATGGTTTTGATGGCCTGCACACATGCCCCGAATATCGCGGGCGATGCGTCCCCTATCAATACAGTGAACATGTCCGAAACCGCCAAGACCCTGGCGTCTGATGAATTCCTGGGGCGCGCTCCCGGAACCGAGGGCGAGACACTGACGGTGGATTACCTGGTCGAGCGATTCACCGAACTCGGCCTCGAACCCGGTGGGCGCAATGGCGCGTGGACAGACCCCGTTACCCTCAACCATTCCGTCATTACCGAAGCGCGCACGCTGAACGTAAGTCAGGACGGCACCGCCATCGACATGGTGCAGGGGCGCGATATTGAAATCAGTTCCGCCAACCCGCGCGATACGATCAGGATTGAAGGCGCTCCGGTCGTGTTCGTCGGTTTTGGTGTCAGCGCGCCGGAACGGGAATGGGATGATTTCGGCACCATCGATCTCAAGGGAAAAGTCGCCCTGTTCCTGGTCAATGACCCGGATTTCGGCGTCGCGGACGATCACCCCGTCAGTGGTGTGTTCGGTGGCCGGCGGATGACGTATTATGGCCGCTGGGCGTACAAGTTCGAGGAAGCTGCCCGGCGCGGGGCCATAGCCGCTCTAGTTGTCCATGAAACGAAGGCGGCCGGCTATGGTTGGAATGTTGCCGCATCGTCGCCCGGTGAAAACTATGCCGTGGCTGGCAAGGGCTCCGCGAAAGCGTCGGTCGACCTGCAGGGCTGGCTACACGAAGACATGGCCAGGCAATGGGTCGAACAGGCCGGCTATGATCTCGGCGCCCTGCGAACGGCGGCGCGGCAACGTGATTTCACGGCCTTCACTTTGGGGGACCTTCGCCTCAACGCAGACTTGGCGCTGTCAGTGGAAACGGTCGAGAGCCAGAATGTCCTGGGCAAGATCACGGGTGCGACCCGTCCGGATGAGACCATCATGCTGTCAGGCCATTGGGACGCCTATGGCGTCGGCGAACCCGACGAGCAGGGCCGGGTCGTCAGGCCGGGCGCGAATGATGACGCATTGGGGTTGGCCGGGATCATGGAAATCGCCCGTAACCTGAAAGCCGGACCCGCGCTGGACCGCACCGTCGTGTTTGCGGCCTGGACGGCGGAGGAGAGCGGTTTGCTCGGCTCTGAAGCCTATGCCCAGGATCCGATCTATCCGCTCGAAACAACCGTCGCCAATTTTACCTTGGACATCCTGCAAACAGCGGGGCCCGCCCGTGATGTGATCCAGGTCGGGGAAGGGCAAAGCGATCTGGAAGAGTTGATGGCGGTAACCGCCGCGGCGCAAGGCCGGGTCATCTCGCCGGAAGGGCTGCCGGAAAACGGATTGTTCTTCCGCGCCGACCATTTCTCGCTCGCCCGACGCGGCGTTCCGGTCCTTCTGATCATGGGAATAGCGGGCGGCTCTGACCTCATCGACGGTGGCCGCGCGGCGGGAGACGCATGGGTCAAAGACTATATCGACAACCGCTATCACAACCAGAACGACATCTGGGATGCCGATTGGGACCTGCGCGGCGCCGCGCAGGATGTCGAACTATTCCTGGACATGACACGGCAACTGGGCAATTCGACGGCATGGCCGGAACTGAAGCCAACCTCAGAATTCAAAGGCTTGAGAGACGCAAGCGCGGCTTCGCGGGAGTAAAAGCTGGTTAGTGTCAAAGCTGCCTGGTGAAACGCCAGCCAGACTCGAACCTCACTGCAAGCTGGCGACCTCATCGGTCCCCAGCACCCGCCATTCGCCCTCGGCCAGCCCGTCCAGCGTCAGCGGGCCGAACCGGGCGCGGTGCAGGGCTTCGACATGGTTGCCCATGGCGGCGAACATGCGGCGCACCTGGTGGTAGCGTCCTTCGGTGAGGGTGACGCGCGCGGTGCGCTCGCCCGTCACGTCCAGCTTGGCCGGTTTCAGCGGCTTGTCCTCACCGCGTAGCACCAGCGTGCCACTGGCGAAGGCCTCGCCCTCATGCCCTTCCAGCGGCCGCGCGAGGACGGCCTCATAGACCTTCTCCGTTTCCGACCGGGGAGAGATCAGCCTGTGCAGCAATTGCCCGTCATCGGTGAACAGCAACAGGCCCGTCGTCGGCGCGTCGAGCCGCCCGACCGTCGAGAGCGCCGGCGTGCGCGCGAGGAAGCGCGGCGGCAGGAGTTCGTAGACGAGCTGGCCACCATCGGTGCGCGAGCAGGTGTAGCCCGCCGGCTTGTTCATGATGACCATCATGCCGGGTGGCGGGTCGAGCGGTTCGCCGTCGAAAGTGATGCTTTCGAATGGACGGACCACACCCTTGCCACCCCCCTCAAGCCCCCCGACCCGCCCCCTGCGGATGGACGCCTCGACCTCCTTGCGGGACCCATAGCCCAGCCCCGAAAGATACTTCACGAGAGGGCGGAGATCCTTCATTTCGGGCGCTTCGGCCGGTCGGCGCGGATCACCTTGTAGCCGCCGGAATCCTCGATGATTTCATACTGTTTGAAGCAGGCGGAGAGCGTCGCCTCATACGGCAGGTGGCGGTTGGCCACCATGTAGAGCGACCCGTGCGGCTTCAGCGCCCGTGCGGCGGCCTGGATGAAGACCTGGCCAAGGCCCGCCGCATCTGCCCGTCCGACGTGGAAAGGCGGGTTCATCAGGATGAAATCGTACTGGCTGTCCGACACGTCGCGCGTCGCATCGGCCCAGCTAATCGTGACATTCTCGACGCCTTCCAGCGTCTTCGTTGCGCAGGCAATTGCCCGGTGCTCGGCCTCGTAGAGGTCCATATGATTGATCTTCGGGCAGTGCGTCAGCACCTCTTTCGTGAGGTAGCCCTGGCCGGCGCCGAAGTCGGCGCCCGTGCCCTTGATATCCTCGGGAACGCATTCAGCCAGCAGTTCCGATCCGGCATCGATCCGGTCCCACGAAAACAGGCCCGGCCGGCTACACATCGCCCCGTCGGCGACAGGTTGCGGCTGGTCGGCAGCAACCCAAGCCTCGGCGAGGGCGATGTTGAACCGGGCGTTGTCTTTCCGCGCCCAGAAGGCGCGGCACTTGTGCTTGCTGAGGCTCTCGGTGGCGCCGGCAATCTCGCCCAGCGTCTTCTCGGCGGTCTTGCCGCCCAGCGTGTTCGGCAGGCAGGCCAGCACCACGCCGCCCTCCGGGGCCGACAGCATGGCGCGGGCATACAGGCCGCGGGCCTCGGCCTTCTGGCGCGGCGGCAGGATCAGCGTCAGTGCGGCGGGGTCGAACGTCTCTGTCCCGGGAGAGAGCAGATTGTATCCCGCCGCCTTGAGCGCGTCGTGCGGCGGCTTGAATGTCTGCTGGCAAGTCAGCCGATCCTTCGGCAGCAAAGGCAGCACCGGCCCCGGTTCCGCCCGCAGGAACAGCACATCCCCCGTTTCCGGCACGGTTACACCACCGCCATCAAGGGCGAGCTTCAACGTATCAAGAACATCAGTATCCATGCGCACGCCTGTTAGGCGGAATGCGCTCCGCTGAAAAGCCCGGTTCTACTGCGGGACAGCGCCGCTGGCCCTGCGGTTCGCCGCGGCGACGCTGAACGCCTGGCTGAGGCCGCGATAGAAGGAAATGCGTTGCTCTGCCGCTTCGCTGATCACGATACCGCCTTCGGCACCGATCAGGCTTTCCGAAGGCTTTCCGGCGTGGACAATGGTCATCATGTCCGACCAGAGGTCCGCCGGCAGGCCGCCGCCAGTGACGCGCTTCATCGGGCTGTCATCATCATTGCCGACCCAGACCGCGCCGACATAGGCGGCGGTAAAGCCGACAAACCAGGCGTCGCGCCAGTCCTGCGAGGTGCCTGTCTTGCCGGCGACGGTCCAGTTCTTGACCCGGGCCCGCCCGCCCGTGCCGATCGGAGCGTTCACGACGCGTGTCATCATGGCGTTCATGTCTTCGGCCAGTTGGTAGGGATAGACGCGCTCGCGCTCGTATTCGGGGCGCTGGTAGAGGACCATGCCGCGCGAGTCCTCGATCTTGTCGATGAGATAGGGATCCATGCGCAGGCCGCCGGACTGGAAGGCGCCATAGGCCCGCACGAGTTCCCACATGGTCACTTCCTGGCTGCCAAGGGCGAGCGACGGGAAGGGCTGCATCGGACTTGTCATGCCGAACCGCTTGGCCAGCGAGATGATGCGCTCCTCGCTCGCCTCCTGTCCGAGCTGGGCCGCAATCGTGTTGGTCGAGCGGGTCAGGGCCTCGCTAAGCGTCATCGGCCCGAGATAGCCGCCACCATAATTCTCGGGTTTCCATTTCTCGATTGTCAGCGGCGCGTCGATCATCACGTCATAAGGTGAGAAGCCGTCTTCCAGCGCGGCCGCATAGACAAAGGGCTTGAAGCTCGATCCGGGCTGGCGCTTGGCTTGTGTCACCCGATTGAATTCCGAAGCCGAATAGTCGGCGCCGCCGACCATTGCGACCACCCGGCCATCCTTGGACATCACCAGCGCGCCGACCTGGCTGGCGCCTAGTGCCTTGCCGTCTTTCGCGATGCGTTCGACGAGCAGGGATTCGATCTCTTCCTGGAGTTTCGGGTCGATGGAAATGGTGACGACGAGATCGCCCGGCAGGCGCGGCAGCATCGCTTTCACACGTTCGGCCGACGCATCGAGCACATAACCGAGCTGCGCATCATAGACCGGCGCGTCGATGATCTTCACCTCCGCCGCGCGGGCAGTGTCGGACTGTTCTTTGGTGATGAACCCCTGATCGACCATTTCGGCGAGCACGTAGAGCTGGCGGTCCCGCGCGCCTGACAGGTTGTCGCGCAGGTTCAGCTTGGATGGCGCCTTGGGCAGGGTAGCGAGCAGGGCCGCTTCCTGAATTTCGAGCTTTTCGGGCGGCTTGCCGAAATAATTGCGGGCAGCAGCGTCGATGCCGTACAGGCCGGCACCGAAATAGACGCGGTTCAGGTAGAGCGACAGCACCTCATCCTTGCTGATCCGCTTTTCGAGTTCGCGGGCGAGCTTCATTTCCTGCGCCTTGCGCTTCAGCGTCTGGCGATTGTCGAGCACGAGATTCTTGATCAGCTGCTGCGTGATCGTCGATGCGCCAGAGACCGTCTCTCCCGCGCGGAGGTTCGACAGGGCGGCACGGGCGATCGCGGCATCGTCTGCGCCGTCATGCTCGTAAAATCGCTTGTCTTCAGCGGCGATGAAGGCCTGAGGCACATAGGCGGGCAGGGTGGAGATATCCGTGGCGCGGCCATAGCGGGGGCCGCGTACAGACAGCGTATTACCGTCCCGGTCGACGAATTCCATGGCGGGTTCGCGGTGGACTTCCCAGAGTTCGGCCGTGTCCGGCAGTTTCGGCATGCCGAAATAAAGCGAGCGCCATTTGTAGAGGGCGAACCCGCCGACCACAAACATGACCGCCAGAACAACCAGAATCAGCCACCCGCGCACGGTCGCTGGCCACCGGAAAATCGGTTCGCGCGGCACCTTTATGGTGCGCGGTGCGGGCTTGGGCGGGGCGGATTTAGCCATATCAGCCTGTACAGTGAATCATGGAGGATTTTGTAGATGCGATTTGATTACGGCAGGGTGAAGGCGCTGTTCACTTACGAGGCAGCAACAACTTATCTGCTCTATAGGGTTAATGCGTATATTCGCAAATGCTTCGAATTGTGTATCCTTGGTGAGACGTGTTTCCGTCAATCGCCAGACACGCGCCGCGATTCTAGCGGAAAAGTGCGTGGCGCAATTCAGGAGGACCCTATCTGATGACTCGACCTTTCTTTCGTCCGGCCGCCTTTGCCCTGATCCTGTCCTTGGGCGCTGCCGCCTGTGACAATGCAGCTGATAGCGTTGTCCCATTCGATGCTATCAAGACAGATGCCCAATCGATTGCCGACGGACGCGTGATCGCGGAAGCGCAATGTGCCAATTGCCATGCGCTCGACAATGACCCGAAGATCCGCCCGGAAGATCCGCCACCGCTGCGCTACCTGCTGGCCCAGTATAATCCGGAAACACTGTCTGAAGATTTCCAGGCCGGGCTTCATGTCGGGCATGACATGATGCCGGACTTTGTATTCGGCCCCTTGGGCGCCGAAGTGCTGCTGGCCTATATGGTGTCGATCCAGCAGGAACCGCCTGCAGAGGAATAGGCTGTCACCCCATTCCCGGGCGCCATGCGTCGCAGACATGAATGGGCGCGTGCCACGGCTGGATGGCGATGAGGTCGTAACGCCAGCCATGGTCAGCATAATGCGGGCGACGCGCCATCCAGAAGTCGGCCGCGCGGGATATGCGTTGCCATCCGGCGGGGGTGACGGCGCCAAGCGCATGGTCGCGGCGGGCGCGGGCTTTGACTTCAACGAAGGCGATGATCCTGCCCTTTGAGGCGATGAGGTCGATCTCGCCAACAGGGGTCCGCAGGCGGGTTGCGAGAATTCGGTAACCTTTGAGGCGCAGCCAGAGCGCGGCCAGCGTTTCGCCCATGCGGCCGCGCCTTTCGGCCCGCTGGCGAGCGGCCTCAGCCATTGGCCTTCAATTGCAGGGCACGCTGGTAGACGTCGCGCTTGGGCAGGCCGAGCGCTTCGGCCACAGCGTTCGCGGCGGCCTTGGTAGGCTGGTCCCTCAGGGCGTCGAGCAGGGCTGCATCAAGCGAGGCCTGCGTGATCTCGGTCTCGAGCGGCGGGCCGACGAGGAGCACGATCTCGCCGCGTGGCGGGCCGGCCTCGGCATAGTGGGCTGCGAGTTCCGAAAGGGTGCCCCGGCGGGTTTCCTCGAACATTTTTGTCAGTTCGCGAGCGACTGCAGCCTGCCGGTTTCCACCGAGCGACGCCGCAAGATCGTCAAGCGAGGCGGCAAGGCGCGGACCGCTTTCGTAAAAAATCAGCGTTCCGGGCACGCCTTTCAGCGCCTCTGCGGCGGCGCGGCGGGCGCCGCTTTTCGGCGGCAGGAAGCCTGCAAACATGAAGTGATCGCTCGGCAGGCCGCTGGCAACCAGTCCGGCGAGCATCGCGGACGCACCGGGGATCGGGTACACTCTTACACCCGCTTCGAGGGCGTTGTGGGCGAGTTTCCAGCCCGGATCGGAGACAAGCGGCGTACCGGCATCGGAAATGAGGGCGATTTTCGCCCCCGCCTGCATGCGGGAAATCAGGTCAGGCCGTCGTTCCGCCCCATTGTGGTCATGGTACGGGCTCAGCCGGACTTTAAGCTCATAGGCCGACATCAGTTTCCCGGCGACACGCGTGTCTTCTGCAAGCACTTCCTCGACGGTCTTGAGAACATCCAGCGCCCGCAGCGTGATGTCCCGCAGGTTGCCGATCGGGGTGGAGACAACATAAAGCCCCGGGCCAAGTGTCTGCGCCGGTTGCCCGGCAAGGCGGCTGCCCGTAGAGTCGCCCGAGGCGTGAATCGCTTCGGGCTCAGAAGGATCAGGAGATGACATTGCTTCAACCATTGCTCAGGAAGCTCAAAGCGCCAAGCCTTGTTCTGGCTTCCCTCCTCCTGGCCACGGCGTGTGCCACAGCGCCCGCCCGCCCGCCAGTCCAGATCGGCACCGGCGAGCCGCGGGTCGATCCGGTGACCGGCGAGGTGCTGCAGCCCGGTGAAGTTGACGAAACGGAGCTTGGCGAACTGGACCACCAGAAGCCGGTTCGTGGCGATGGCGGCCTGATCCCGCCCTTCATGGAAGGCCGCGACGTGAAACGCGCCGCCGTGCTGCTGCCTTTCTCGCACCCGAATGCGCAAGTGCGTGCCGAGGCCGAGAGCATGCTGGCGGGTATTGAGCTGGCCTTGTTCGAATATGCCGGGGACAATTTCCTGATCATGCCGAAGGATACGGCCGGCAAGCAATCGGTCACTGAAGCGCGTGTGGACGAGTCCCTGCAAGAAGGGGCGGATATCATCCTCGGGCCTCTGTTTGGCGCCAATGTGAAGGCGATCACGCCGATGGCCAGCCAGGCTCAGGTGCCGATCATTGCCTTTTCGAATGACCGCAGTGCGGCTGGCGGCGGGGCGTTCCTCGCGTCCGTTTCGCCTGAAGAGGAAGTCGCGCGCGTAATGCAATATGCCGGAGCGCGCGGCGTTCGCTCATTCGTGTTCCTCGGGCCGAGCACGCCTTACGGGCGTCAGGTCGAGGCAGCGATGCGCTTTCAGGCCTCGCAGCAGGGCGGCGTCGTCGTGGCGTCGGCGTTTTATGATCCCGTATCCGGGGCGGCAGCGGAATCGCGCCAGATTGCCACTGTTCTGCAAGGCGAAATTGAGCGCGGCAAGGTGGCCGTGATGATCCCCGAGCGTGGCGTGAAGTTGCTCTCGGTGGCACCTTTGCTGCCCTATAACGGGGTCGATATGCGTCAGGTCATGCTGATGGGCACCAGCCTGTGGGACGATTCCAGCATCTGGCGCGAGCCGACCCTGGCAGGCGGGGTCTATGCTGCGCCGGACCCGGCAAACCTGACCGGATTCAAGCAGACCTATAATCGCATCTATGGCCGCAACCCGACGGACCTGGCCGGGGTCGCCTATGACGCGGCTGCGCTTTCGGTGCGGCTCGCTGCGGATGATAATATGCGGTACAATGGCGTTACCGATCCCGATGGGTTCATGGGCGTCAATGGCCTGTTCCGGTTCCGGATTGACGGCACATCGCAACGCGGCCTTGCTGTGATGCATATCCAGTCTTCCGGCGTGTCTGTCGTGGAAAAAGGCATCTCTGCCTTTGGTCCCGGCCCGAGCTGAGCATCGTGCTTTCTGCAGCTATCCCTTGCAGGCAGGGGCAGTTCGCCCCACATGACTGCGCACATCAGGGTAATCGGGAAGACGACAACAAATCATGAGCAAACGCGACTATTATGAAGTGCTCGGTGTCGCTCGCGATGTAGACGACAAGCAGCTGAAATCGGCCTATCGCAAGCTCGCCATGAAGTACCATCCGGACCAGAACGCCGGAAACGGTGAGGCCGAAGAACAGTTCAAGGAAGTCGGCGAGGCCTATGCTGTCCTGTGCGACGCTGACAAGCGCGCCGCGTATGATCGTTACGGCCATGCGGCATTCGAAAATGGCGGCGGCGGCGGTGGAAGCCCATTCGGTGCTGGCGTCAATCCTGAAGACATTTTCCAGGACCTGTTCAGCCAGGTCTTCGGTGCAGGCGGCTTTGGCGGTCGCCGCCGGGGTGGTCCGCAGCGCGGATCAGACCTGCGCTACGATCTCGAGATCACGCTGGCCGAAGCCTATTTCGGCAAGGACGAAACCATTCACGTGCCCCAGGCCGTTCCGTGCGAGCCCTGTTCGGGTAGCGGCGCCGCGCAGGGCAGCACACCCGAAAAATGTGACATGTGCGACGGCCACGGCCGCGTACGCGCCCAGCAGGGCTTTTTCACCATGGAACGCACCTGCCCGCGTTGTTCGGGCAAGGGCAAGGTCATCCGCAAGCCCTGCAAGGAATGCGGCGGTGCCGGCCAGGTCCGCGAAGAGCGCAAGCTGTCGGTGAAAATTCCGGCAGGTGTCGAGAGCGGCATGCGCATCCGCCTGTCGGGTGAAGGCGAAAGCGGCACGGCAGGCGGCGCCAAGGGCGACCTCTATATCTTCGTTGATGTGGTTGAGCACGATATCTTCGAACGCGACGGACCGAACCTCTATTGCCGCGCCCCGGTGCCTATGGCGACGGCGGCCCTCGGCGGTGAAATCGAAATTCCGACGATTGATGGCGGCCGCGCCAAGGTTGCCATTCCGGAAGGCGCCCAGACGGGCCGCAAGCTGCGCCTGCGCGGCAAGGGCATGCCCAGCGTGCGCTCTTCCGGACAGACCGGCGACCTCTATGTAGAAATGTTCGTTGAGACGCCGCAGAACCTGTCTGCGCGCCAGAAGGACATCCTGCGCGAATTCTGCGACTGCTCCGGCGCTGACTGCCACCCGGAAAGCGAAGGCTTCCTGGGCCGCATCAAACGCTTCTGGAGCGGCCACGAGGACGAAAAGCGGGCGAACTAGCATAAGTTCCTCTGATCGCCCCGGAATAGCCTCCGAAATACACCGTCTATTTCCGATTGCTGTCATATTCTCCGTATAGGAGAAATGGGTGGCAAACGGGAAGGACGCAGAATGAAGATCGCGCCAACGGGGCTCCTCGCCGTCTTGTGTCTTGCGATGACGTGTGCTCATGCCCAGCCCGGACCGGACCCCATCGCCTCCGCGCGCATCTGGGATATCGACCCGTTCAAGCCCGAACTGACTCAAAACCATGCCCCTGAATTATGTGTTCCTTATGCCGAGGCATGGACGGACCTGTTCAACGGGACAGGCGCGATGGACTCTGATGATCTCGATATTGCCCGCATCCCGCACGATGCGATCTTTTCCTTCCCGCCTACAGCGGCGGACGGTGAGGCGACCGATTATACCTCGATCTACAACCAATATGATTCCGTTCATTATGATCTGGATGGGGATGGCGAAGACGAAGTTCTGCTGATCGTTAGCCAAGATATTGGTTGGCGCTATCTGGGCAGTAATCTCTACGTGTTTGAAACCGAAGCCGCGTTTGATGCAGTCATGTCGCGGTTCCGTGAGGAGGCCACTTTCGAATCGAGGCCCGGCAAATATTTTCCGGTATGGTTGCTTGGCGAGATAGCAGATGACGCCATGCCGGGATCGGCGATCCATTTCGGTCCGCTCCGCCAAGTTCACCTCATCCTGTACCAGGGGGCTCTCTATACGGTCTCGGATGAAGCCTGGTACATGCGCTACCAACCGGGCGTCACACATGAAACGCTGCGGCGTATCTGGCCAAAGACAGATGCTGAACCGGTTTGCGAAATGCACGTGCGCCCCCGACCGGAAGCGTTCGAGCCGTTTACGTCAGGCTCGCCTTTCTTTAGGGCGCTGAAGGCGATGTATGCCGGGCCTGAACAGGGTGGCGCGTGTTACGGTACGATGGGCTGGATAGGCATACCGCCTGAGAGACTTCTTCCGGACATATTCTTCCGACCGCAGGCAACGCCGGAACCGAGAGGTAGTTTTCGGCCGCAAGACGATCACGCTTCTGATGTCGCCCGGCAACTTCGAACACTCAGCTGGGGAACGAATAGTCCTGGAGGTTGGGAAGTCTACGTCTCGCTCAGGCAGGACGAACCGGAATTCGTTCGCCGCATGACCGTATACTATCAAGACCGATACGGGATGACGCCCGACGCAGCTGGTGCGTCCGCGCTGCAAGCCTGGCGCGCCCTGGTCGACAGGGTGTTCTATGCCCGCAACAATGACATGCCATTGGCGTTTCTGGCGACGTCCGCTGAGAACCCGGTTTCTTTTGCGCATTTTGCGCCGCTGGACCGTATTCTGGACGAGGTCGTGGCAAATATCCGCCTGGCTGACGACTTGCCAGTACGCAGGGCGAGCATGTGGGGCAACGCTATTGCTGCAGCGACTTATTCCGACCGGGCGCTGGAAGAAATACGTGCGCTTTACACAGGGGCGGTGGACGAAGGACAAGGCCGGACGACGGAAAGGTCCCCCAAGACAACCGAACGCGACCGCGCCCGAATACACAATCAGATTGTGGCGGCCGCTACGACACGCCCGAAGGTGCTGGACATGCTGTTGAAGCTTGGCGTGCCTGCCGCTGGTTCCACGAATGGTTTCGACAAGACAACGTTGATGTATGCTGCCCAGCAGGATCAGGCCGCGTCAGCGCGCCTGCTGCTTGCGGCGGGGGCCGAGGTCAACGCGCGGACCGGCGAAAACAAGCAACGCTGCTTCCAGCTTGAGCGCGATAGCCGGTCTGCCCTGATGTATGCTGCGGAGAACGCCTCCGAAGAATTGATTGATTTGCTTCTTGATGCTGGGGCGGATCCGGAAGCGCAGGATACGCAAGGTAACGGTGTGGCCTGGTATCTTGATCGGAACGCGGGACTGGGTAGTGAATCACGGGCGCGCCTTTCAACGCGCCTGAAGACAAAGGTGCGGTCCCCGCAGTGATTTCCATGTCGAAAGTTCGTCGACTCAGACGAGCTTTCCCTCGAATTCGCCCGCCTCATAGGCTTCGCGCATTTTGAATTTCTGGATCTTGCCTGATCCCGTCAGGGGCCATTCCTCGACCCAGATCCAGTAGGCGGGTGTCTTCTGGGGTGACAGGCGTTCACGGATGAAAGCCTTCAGTTCAATGCCGTCCGCTTTCGTCTGGCCCTTGCTGCGCAGGAAACAGGCGACCTGCTTGCCCCATTTTTCGTCCGAAATGCCCACCACGGCCACTTCGGCGACGGCGACATGTTCCAGCATGGCATTCTCGATTTCCACCGGGAAGAGGTTCTCGCCGCCACGAATAATCATTTCCTTCACGCGGCCCGTGATCCTGACATAGCCGCGCGTGTCCATGCGTCCGAGATCGCCAGTATGCAGCCAGCCTTCGGAATCGATGGCGGTGGCGGTCGCTTCCGGATTGTCATTGTAGCCGGTCATCACGAGATAGCCGCGGCAGCAGATTTCGCCCTGTTCGCCGACCGGAACCACGGTGTTGGTTTGCGGGTGCCGGATCGAGACTTCGACATGGGCGGTGGGTTGGCCGATCGTCTGTGTCAGGTCTTCAAGCGAATCCTCGAACCAGGCCTGTGTGATGACGGGCGATGTTTCGGTTTGCCCGTAGACGATCTGGATGGGCCCCCCCAGAACGGCGCGCGCCTGCTTGCAAAACTCCGGCGCCACCATCGCGCCGCCAGACATGATGCGCGAGATTGACAAGACGTCGCGTCCCGATTTCTGCACTTCATCAATCAGCGCCACGAGCATGGTCGGCACACCGAGAATGAAGGCGGTCTTTTCCCGCTCAATCAGTTTCACGATCACTTCCGGATCGAACATGGGCGCCAACAGCATGGTGGCCCCCACGCCCAGACCGCCGAGCACGAGGATCGCGCAGTCTGTCGTGTGGAAGAGTGGCGTGTTGTGGACGAAGGATTTGCCCGCAGTCATGCCGGCCCTTGTCATCGCATCGACGCCGTTCCGCACGAGGTCATTGTGGTGCAACAGCGCGCCTTTTGGAAAGCCGGTCGTGCCGGACGTGTACTGGATCTGCACCGGATCGGAGGGTTTCGGATCACGCAGGACGCCTTTGGCTTCGCCCGCAAACAACGCCTCGTGGTCGGTGAGCAGGATGCGGTGGCGGATCGCCGGGATCTCGTCGCAGACGGAATCGGCAATGGCCTGCATCGGGTTGCCGCGGAAATCCTTCACATAATAGATCGCTTCGGCGCGGGACTGTTTGAGCACGAATTTGAGTTCGCGTTTCTGGTAGGTCGGATTGACTGTGACGAGCGTGACGCCCGCGAGGCCGCAGGCGAGTTCCAGCAGGACCCATTCCGGCACGTTATTGGCGTAGACGGCGATCCGGGAGCCCTCAGCGTGCCGACTGGCGAGTGCGCGGGCGAGGCGTTCGCTGTCGTCCAGCAGCTGGGAATATGTCCAGGTGCGCAGGATGGTGCCGTCTTAGTCGAGGGCTTTGAGGGCCGGAAAGTCCGGCGCGCTTGCGACTGAGGCGCGCAGCATTGTGCCGATTGTCAGCGGTGCGGGTTAGCTGCCGCCCTGTGCCGGGAAATATGATTCCGTGAGATCGACTTTGTACATCCGGCCCTCCATTGTCAGGTTTTGTTCTGTTTGAAACAGATGCTAGTTTCATTGCGGGTGCTTGGCCAGTTGCCGCGTTTCAGCGGCAGCCATCGGCCCAGTCCCGCACCGTCTCAATCAGTTCCTGACGCGACCAGGAAAAGGAATGGTCGCCTGACAGAATCGTGGCTGTCAAGTCAATGCCGGGTTCGGCTTCATAGGCGGCGACCAGCGGAACGTGGACGTGGTCCGGAGGTACGGATGCGTCCTTGTCGCCAGTCACGAGCAGGACAGACTTGCCCGACAGTTTCGGCGCCAGGGCGCTGACGTCGAACGCCTCGCGGTTGGCCATGATCTCCTGAAGGGCTTTGTCGCCGGTCAAGCCTGACAGCATCTGCATCGTGTCGCTATAGGCGACAAAGCCCTCGGCTGCTTTGGGATCAGCGTCGAATGCGTCTGCGATAACGCCAAGGTTCGCTGGCGCGAGGCCAGCGACGCAGGCGATCCTGTCATCGCGGGCGGCGGCCTCGAGCGCGGCGAAGCCGCCCATGGAATGGCCGACGAGGATCAGTTTGTCCGGGTCAGTGCGATAGGTTTCGGTATTGGCGCGTAGCATGTCGGTGGCTGAGGCGACGTCTTCGATGACGTGGGTGAAGCTGTAAGTCCCCTCGCTGCCCCAGGCGCCGCGATAGTGGAAGAAGAGCACGTTGAAGCCGTCGCTGCGCAGGTCCTGCGCGAGGTCGAGATTACGTTCATTGCCCGGGAAGCCATGCAGCAGGACCACCGTCGGGTGCGGGCCTTCGCCCTCGGCAAGGTAGGCGTGGCCGTTCAGGCGGTCGCCGTGGCTTTCGAAATTCAGCTCTACGAGCGAGGGTGGGAAGTCGGCGTCGACCGTTATGGGATCAACCGCGATCTCGGGCGTGGTCGCGCAGGCTGTGAGCAGCATCAACGTGCTGAGCGATGCGGCGGTAAAAATGGCGGCTTTCATGCGTTTCCCCTTTGGTTTTTCAACACTCTAGGGCGGGACGCGCAGCGGCACCATGAAAAAGCCCGCCCCCGGAGGCCGGGAGCGGGCTGATTGTCGGTCTGTCGCCGCGCGCTTAGATGCGCTCGATGATGATGGCCGGGGCCATGCCGCCAGCGGCGCACATCGTGATCAGGCCGTAACGCCCGCCGGAACGCTCCAGTTCGTCAAGCGCGGTGCCGATCAGGATCGAACCGGTGGCGCCAATCGGGTGACCGAGGGCCATCGCGCCGCCATTGATGTTGACCTTTTCACGGTCGAGATCGAGATCGCGGATGAACTTCTCGGCGACAACCGAGAAGGCTTCGTTGATTTCGTAGACGTCGATATCGTCCTTGGTGAGGCCGGCTTTTTCGAGAACCTTCTTCGCTGCGGGAACCGGTGCGTTGAGCATCAGCGTCGGGCAGTCGCCCATGTTTGCTGTGGCAACGATACGACCGCGCGGTTTGAGGCCATGCTTGTCGGCATACTCTTTCGAAGTGAGCAGGATGGCGGCGGCACCATCGACAACACCCGACGAGTTACCGGCATGGTGGACATGGTTCATCTTGCCTTCGAGCTCTGGGTATTTTTTGGTGAGCAGGTTGCCGTACGTGTTGCCTTTGTCATCCACGGGGATGTCCATATAGGCCGGGAACACGGTGCGCAGTCCTGCCAGTGTTTCCATTGTTGTGCCCGGACGCGGGAATTCTTCATGGTCGAGGGCAAGCGTGCCGTCTTCGTTGTAAACAGGCACGAGGGACTTGTCGAAACGGCCCTCTTTGATGGCCACGGCGGCGCGCTGCTGGCTGGTAAAGGCGAGGCGGTCGACGGCTTCCCGGTCGATGCCTTCCAGCGTGGCGATCGCATCGGCGCAGATGCCTTGCTGGGTTTGCGGGTGCGAGGCGCGCAGGCGTGTGTTGCCAGCGTCCATGACAGGCGGCGTTTTCGGGTCGGCGGTGGATGCCGTGTAGCTCATCATTTCCGTGCCGCCCGCGATGACGCAGTCTTCCATGCCGGACATGACCTGGGCTGCGCCGAGGGCGACGGACGTGATGCCCGAGCCGCAGAAGCGGTCGAGCGTGACGCCGGAGGCCTTGATGTCATAGCCGGCATCAAGCGCGGCCATGCGGCCAAGGTCAGCGCCCTGAGCGCCGCGCTGGCTGCTGGTGCCCCAGATGATGTCATCGACCGTGGCGGTGTCGAGCTTGTTGCGTTCGGCCAGCGCCTTCAGGACGGTGGCTGCCAGTTGCTGGGGGTGGATATGGGCGAGGGCGCCCTTTCCAACTTTGCCGATGCCGCGCGGCGTGCGGCAGGCGTCAATGATATAGGCTTCAGCCATGAGGGTTTCTCCCGGTTCGCATCACTGTTGAATGGTGTTTTCGAGGTTTACGCGCACGTAAGCGTCATAGGAAGGGATGACGTTGGGATATGCGACCAAATCACCGCGCGGCAACCAAAGGGAATGAGCGGGCCGTTGACGGCGTCTGTCGCACCGCTCGCTGGCAAACGAGCGGAGCGTCGAAGTCGCGATCCTAGCGGATGATGACCTTGATCATTGCCGGCTTGTTGGCGTGACCCGTATGGGGCGAAACGAACTGGTAATAGCCGCCGCGACCGGCGTAAACTTTCGATGGGCCGGTATAGACACGCGGGCCATCGACGAATTTCTCGCCTTTGGCTGGAATATAGGTCCAGGCTGAGGCCGGGCAGCTTACCTGCCGCATGTCTCGCAGGTCTTCCCTCGCGTCGGCCCGGGATGTGGTGACGCGTTGGTCGAGCCGGTCTTCGACGAGATCCGGGCACCGGCGCGGATCAAGCCGCCATTCTCCGGCAGAGGCGGCTCCGGCAAG